>Ga0315556_1002144_pt1 | contig 11439 bp, 5 predicted proteins | sample SalMarSW160310MG_FD_202112 | JGI IMG/M metagenome (GOLD analysis project Ga0315556, IMG submission 202112) | Salt marsh sediment microbial communities from the Plum Island Ecosystem LTER, Massachusetts, United States - Salt Marsh Sediment SW1603-10 ...
CGCTAGCACCAGGTCCGTGGCGAGTGAATCGCTGAGACCAAATTCACCTTCCTTGATCTTCTTTGCAACGAAGGCGGCAGCGGCTTCGATTGCCAATTCCGCCCCTTCGCCCCCTTTCGCAGCGCTGCCAGCACCGTCAGTGACGAACATGGACAGCAGCGGATCTTTGTTTAAAAGGAGATCAACCTGCGCTAAGCAGCTATCTTGGCATGGTGTGAGGTTGTGGCTATGCGAGGTCCCAACCTCCGAGGCAGAGACGACGCGCCAACTCACACGGAAGCCCAGCCTTTTGGTGGTTCGAGAGGAACGTCAGTTCCCGGTGTCGATCTTGATACAGAACGAAGTGAGCTAGAGAGCCAGCTGAAAAGCTCTCGGAACTTCAAACCATCCAAGGACAACGGTTCTCGCACACTTATTTTTCGAAGGATGTCCATGTTCGCGCCTTGGACGCCGATGGCGAAGAACGCGAATTTTTTCGCAGACTCACCCTCCCTAACGGCTGCTGCCGCACCTTGCCATGAATCTGTTGGGGCACCGTCTGTGATGAGAAAAACCCAAGGCCGGTAATAGGATATGCCATTATTCCGGTAGTCTCTCTTTCGATCTTCCACCATATTGAGGGCTTGTGTGATTGCAGCACCCATCGGAGTGTCGGCTTGCGCCTGCAATGTAGGGGGATAAAAAGCCGAAGCACTTATAAAAGGCGCTTCTACATTGACTGGACCAAATGTAACAATTCCAACCTCAACGCGCTTCATTGCCAAGGCGTCACCTGATAGCTCATCGCGAAACGCGACCAAACCAGCGTTGAGTTCGTCGAGCGGTCTTCCATTCATGGAGCCCGAAACATCCAAAAGCAGCACGCAAGGACAGCGAGGCTCTGGATTGTCTGCAAACTCGGCATGCTCAAATGTTATCTGTTCACTCATGTGGTAACTCCAACAACAGTTTCTTTAAAAAAACCTGTGCAACTCTCGGAATTTTGGGTCTTGCCGCGCCCAACATGCTATGGACTACACCACTGTTGTATCTAAAGTATCTAAATGTAGATACAAGTATCTATATCTAGATACCTGGTATCTAAACTTGGATATCTATATTTAGATATCCATATCTGGGTGTCCAGATTTAGATATCTAAATGTAGGTACCAGACTCAAATCTCAGAAGCCAGGTCTTCGCCTGCGGCAGCCCTAGCGGGCTATTATGCACCAGCGCCCGCAAACACGCAGATGATGGACAGCTGAAAACCCTGTTGTTCCGACCGGCCATGGACATCGCAGGGATGTCGCGGCAGCTGCCTGGTCAATGGCCTTCGGCGGCGTCCTCCAATAACGCAATCTCCTGTTCCCGGGCTGCCTCGTGAGCCCTGGTGGCGGCCAGGTCACGTCCGAGAAACAGGTACATCAGCGGCACGATGTATAGGCTGAACAGCGAGCCGATGCCGAGGCCGGTGGCGATCACGATGCCCAGCTCGTTGCGCGGCGGCGCGCCGGAGCCGGTGGCGATGATCAGCGGGATCACGCCCAGCACCATCGACAGGGTGGTCATCAGGATCGGGCGCAGGCGCACCGACGCGGCCTTTTGCACGGCTTCGCGCTTGCTCAGCCCCTCGCTTTCCTGCAGTACGTTGGCGAATTGCACGACCAGGATGCCCTGCTTGGTGATCAGGCCGATCAGGGTGATGAGGGCGATCTGGGTGTAGATGTTCAGGCTGGCCAGCCCCAGGCTCATGAACATCAGCGAGCCGGCAGCCGACATGGGCACCGAGAACATCACGATCAGGGCGTCGCGGAAGCTGTTGAACTGGGCCGATAACAGCAGGTAGATCAGTGCCAGTGCCAGCACCACCGAGAGGGCGAAGCCGCTGCCCTGTTGCATGAACTGGCGCGAGGCGCCGGCGTATTGCGGGTGCGCGCCCGGCGCGACCTGATGCAGGGTCTGCGCCAGGAAGGAGAGTGCCTCACCCTGCGACACGCCGGGGAAGGGCACACCCTGGATGCCTGCGCTGTTCAGCCGGTCGAACTGCGGCAGGCTTTCCGGCACCACATGGGTATCGAAGTGCACCAGCGCAGACAGGGGAACCAGCTTGCCGCTGCCGGTCTTGATATGGATGCGTGCCAACGACTCTGTGGTTGCGCGCGCCGCCATCGGTGCTTCCGGGATCACCTGGTAGGCATAGCCGTCCATGGTGAAGCGATTCACATAGCCACCGGACAGCAGCGGCTGCAGATCGGCAGCGATCTGTTCCATGCTGATGCCCAGCTCTGCCGCCAGCTTGCGGTCGACCACCAGCTCCTGCTGCGGCTGGTCGATCTTCAGCGTTTTCTGGAGAAATAAGAACTTGCCGCTTGCGCGCGCCTTGGTGAGCACCTGCTTGGCGATGTCGTCCAGCTTGTCGTAGTCGGTGGGGCCGGTGATCTCCACGTCCACCGGGAACAGGCCGCTGGAGCCCGGCAGGGGCGGCGGGATGAAGGCCGCCGCCTTCAGTCCAGGGATCGCGCCGAGCTTTTTCTGCAGCTCGGGCTTGATGTCGGTGGCGGTGCGGGTGCGCTCGCTGAACGGCTTCAGGGTGATGCCGGCGATCAGGCTGTTGTTACCGCCACCGGTCGGGCTGAACCCGGTCACCATGAAGGAATGCTCCTTCTCCGGGATGCTGTCGAGCTGCTTCAGCACCAGGTGGCCTTCGGCGTCCAGGTAGCCGGGTGAGGCATCCGAGGCGGCGTTGCCGATGGAGAAGAGCACCCCGCTGTTCTGCGGCGGTGACAGCTCTTCACGGACTCCCGCATAGAGGAAGTAGAGCACGCAGAAGGTGACGACCACGAACAGGCCGCCGGCCGGCGGGTACTCCAGGAAGCTGCGCAGCGAGCGGTCGAAGATCCGGCTGAGCCCGTCGAAGCCGGCGTTCAGCGCGTGATTGAGGCCGTGCGCAGGCGTCTTGCGCAGCAGCTTGCCGCTCATCATGGGGGACAGGGTCAGAGCCACTACCATGGATACCAGCACCGCAAAAACGATGGTGAACGCGAACTCGCTGAACAGCACCCCGCTGAGACCGCCGGAGAAGACCACCGGCAGGAACACCGCCACCAGGGTGGTGGACATGACGATCACCGGCAGGCTCAGCTCGCGCGCCGACAGGATCGCCGCCTGGAAGCCGCTGCGCCCTTGCTCGACGTGCCGGTGCACGTTCTCCACGATCACGATGGCGTCGTCCACGACCAGACCGATCGCCAGCACGATCGCCAACAATGTGATCAGGTTGTACGAATAGCCGGCCATATACATCAGGAAGCCGGCGCCGGCCAGGGACAAGGGGATGGCGATCGCCGGCACCAACAAGGCACGCAGCGAGCCGAGGAACAGGAAGATCACCAGCACCACGATCGCCAGGGTCAGGCTGACGGTCATCGCCACCTCGGCGATCGACTGGTGGATGAAGGTGGCGGCGTTGTACGGCAGGCCCATCTCCAGGCCGGGCGGGAGCTGGTCCTTCAGGCCGTCGAGCTTGCTGCTGACGCCCCGCGCCACCTGCAGCGCGTTGCCCGAGGGGGTGAGGGTGATCGCGATCGCCACCCCGGGCTTGCCGTCGAAATAGAAGCTGGAGGTGTAGGACTGGGCGCCGAGCTCCACGCGCGCGACATCCTCCAGGTGCACCGGCACGCCCTTGCGTGTGACCACGATCAGGTCGGCGAACTGGTCGACGTCGGTCAGGCCCAGGTTGCTCGACAGCAGGACCGAGATCAGGTCGCCCCGGGTGCTCCCGGTCGCCGCCACCACGTTCTGCGCGGCCAGCGCGGTCCCGATGTCCGCCGGGGTGATGTCGTAGGCGGCCATGCGCACCGGATCGAGCCAGACGCGCAACGCCAGGTTGTTGCCGTTACCGCCGGAGGCGCCGGGGGGCAGTATCTGGGCCTCGGACACCCCGGGCACCGTCTGCAGTAGCGGCTGGATCTTGCGCACCACGTAATCGACGATTCTCGGCGTCGGCATCTTGCCGCCCGGGCTGTAGAAGGCGATGTACATCAGCGCGGTGGAATCCCCGCCGGAGGAGCTCACCACCGGCGGGAAACTGTGCTGCGGCAGCAGGGCCTCCACCTGCTTCACCTTGGTCAGCACGTTGGTCAAGGCACTGTCCGGGTCGGTGTTCAGGAGCATCTGCAGGGTCACGGTGGAGCTGCCCTGGGAGCTGCTGGCGGTCATGTAGTCCAGGTCCGGAACACTGCCCAGCACGCGGCTCAGCGGCTGGGTGATGTAGCTCTGCACGGTCTGCGGGCTGGCGCCCGGGTAGGAGGTGGAGACGGTGATCTGGGTGGTCGTGAGGCTCGGGTACTCGCGGACTTTGAGCTGCATCAGGCCGAAGATGCCCAGGACCGCGATCAGGGTGGACAGGGCCACCGCCAGCACCGGGCGGCGGACGAACAGGTCGGTCCAGCGGGAACGGGGAGCGCCGGACATCATTCGCTCACCGTGGCCGTGGTACTGCTCAGGGCCGGGTCGGCGACGATCTTCACCTGTGCCCCCGGATACAGCTTGACCTGGCCCGAGGTCACCACCTGCTCGCCTTCCTTCACCCCGTCGGTGACCTGTACCAGATCACCCCGCTGCATGCCGACCTTTACCAGGCGCTGCTGCACTGTGTCACCGTCCTTGCCCTTCTCGACCAGGTACAGGTACTCGCCATAGGTGTTGTAGGTGATCGCGGTGCGCGGGATCGCCAGTACCTGGAGGGTATTCGCCAGGCGCACCTGAACCTGGCCGAACATGCCGGGGCGCAGCAGGTCGTCCGGGTTGTCGATGAGCGCCTCGACGCGCGCGCTGCGGGTGCTGTCGTCCAGGGCGGCGCCGATCGCGCTGATCTTGCCCTGGAAGCGCTTGTCCGGGTAACCATTGATGCTCAGGCTGACCGCATCACCGATGGCGATGCGCGGCAGCTGGCGCTGCGGAATGTCGAACACCAAGCGCAGCGGGTTCCACTGCTGCAGGTCCACCACCCCCGTGCCGGCGGTGACATATTGTCCCGGGCTGACCGTGCGCAGACCCAGGTGGCCGTCGAAGGGGGCGCGGATCTGCAGGTTTTCCAGCTGGGCCTGGTCCGCCTGCACCGAAGCCTGCGCCTCGCGCATGGTCGCGTCGGCGGCCTGCTCCGCCTCCTGGCTGGTGTTCTTGCTCGCTATCAGCTTCTTCTGGCGCGCCATCTGGAATCGAGCGTTCTCCAGAGCCGCCTGGTCCTTGGCGAGCTGCGCCTTGGCCTGGTTGTCGTTCAGCTGTACCAGTAATTGTCCCTGTTCGGCCGTCTGGCCGGACTCGAACAGCACCTGGGTAACGATGCCGGAGGTCTGCGCGGTCAGCTGGGCACCCTGGCGTGCCTCAAGGGTGCCAACCGCGTCGATCTGCTCCGGCCAGCTTTGCGACTGCACCTCGGCGACCGAGACACTGGCGGTTGGGGCGGACATCGAGGCCATCGCGGCCAGCGCCATGCCGGTGAAATAGCGGTTGACGCCGATCACGCCGCCGTAAACCAGCAGGCAGAACAGGCCGACGATTACCAGACGGCGGGCTTTGTGGGGCTTGGGACTGTGCATGGATGGATCCCTTCCGGTGAGCGACTGAAGTGCGAGAACACTTGATTGACAAGGAAAAGCTGAGTTCCTCGGGGCCAGATTGAGCCGGAGGAACTGGCGCGAGGGTACACGACCGCCCGGCTCATCGCCATGCGGGCGCGCAACATCCTGCCGGCAGCTCTCGTCCGCCGATAATACCCGTCCCGGTAACATCGACAATGTTTCTGTCGGGGGAGAAGATCCGGTCCCATCAAATCGGGCCCCTCGAGCCATCGGTCACGCATACCCCGGATTTCGGACTCGGCCTACTGTTTCCTGAAAGTGGTAGGTACTATGTGGCCCAACGCAAGGCTGTTGCCGCGACTCGACTGCACGATGACTCTATTCCACCTCATACTGATCAGGCCCTCCCACTACGATAGTGAGGGTTATGTAATCCAGTGGCTACGCTCTGGTATCCCGTCCAACACGTTGGCGACACTGAATGGTCTGGCCGAAGACTGCGCCGCACGCAAGATCCTCGGCGACGATGTCGAGATCCGCGTCACGCCCATCGACGAGGCCAACACGAAGGTCGACGTGGAACGCCTGGCCCGCATGATCGAGCGCGATGGCGGGTACGGGCTCGTCGGCCTCGCGGGGGTGCAGACCAATCAGTATCCGCGTGCACTCGACATCGGGCGCAGATGCCGCGAGAGAGGGCTGCAAGTCTGCATCGGCGGATTCCATGTAAGCGGCATCCTGGCCATGCTTCCTGAGCCGACGCCGGAGCTGAGGGAAGCTACGGATCTCGGCATATCGCTCTATGCTGGGGAGTCGGAGACTCGCTTCGACGAGGTACTGATCGACGCCTTCAACCGCGATCTAAAGCCCGTCTACAACTATTTGAACGATCTCCCCAACGTGGAGGGCGTGACGCCGCCGTTCCTGCCCGTGGATCGGGTGTACAAGACGCTCAGCAAGGTAACCAGCTTCGACGCGGGACGTGGTTGCCCTTTCGTTTGCAGCTTCTGCTCCATCATCAACGTTCACGGACGTAAGTCCCGCTTTCGCAGTCCGGACGACATCGAGCGCGTCATTCGCGACAACCAAGCCCAGGGTATCAGCCGTTTCTTCATCACGGATGACAACTTCGCTCGCAACAAGAACTGGGAGCTCATCCTCGATCGGCTCATCGAGCTGCGGGAGAAAGAGGGTATCGAGGTTCGACTGACCATCCAGGTGGACGTTCAATGTCATCGCATCCCACGTTTTATCGACAAGTGCGTGAAGGCCGGCGTCAAACGGGTCTTCATCGGACTGGAGAGCATCAATCCGGATAATCTGGCCGCCGCCAACAAGAAGCAGAATCGCATTACCGAGTACCGCACAATGTTCCTCGCCTGGCGCAAGGCCAAGGTATTCACCGACGTCGGGTATATCATCGGCTTTCCAGGCGACAACCCCGAGAGCGTGGCTCGGGATGTCGGTATCCTGCAGCGGGAGTTGCCCATCGACCGCATCGAATTCACCGCCATGACGCCTCTGCCGGGCTCCGCGGACCACAAGGCCATGTTCAAGCGCGGGGAATACATGGACCCGGATCTGAACAAGTATGATCTCTGGAACGTGACCACGCACCATCCGAAGATGAGTGACGAAGTGTTCAGAAGCACTTACCAGATGGCCTGGAGGACCTACTACTCCGACGAGCACATCATCACCAATCTGAAGAGGGCCCGGGCCAGTGGCATCAGTATCGGAAAGGTGTTGGGCTCCAACGTGCACTATGCTCTGGTCCCGGACCTGGAAGGTGTCCATCCGCTGGAGGCCGGCCTGTTCCGCGTGCGGCGACGGAAAGACCGGAGACCGGGAATGCCGACCGAGAGCGCGTTGGTTTTCTACCCCAAGTACGCTTGGCGCTTTTTACGCATTCATTGGAAAGCCGCCCGCACACTCCTAAAATTCCACCGCATACGCAAAGTACTCGATGCCGATCCCGAGGCTGTCAACTACATGGACCGCGCATTGACCCCAGTTGGCGAAAAGGACTTGGAAGAACTGGAAATGTTCACCCAAACAGAAGCTGCTCGGGTTGCAGTGCAGCTTCACCAGATCAAGCAACGCGCACGCGCATGATGCATTGAGAAATCCTGACGAGTACATCCCGGGCACCCTTGGCTTGGGATCTCGGGCGAGCTCCAGGAGTTATGGGGACTGAGGTTGCGGTGCGGTTCGTGCCTCACTGCAACCAATCGGTTCACCTTTCATTTTCCGGGGTGTTGCCACCCCTTTTCATGCATCGTTACGATGAAATTTGCGAAGCACATTCGCCCCCTCTCCCTTTATGGGAGAGGGTTGGGGTGAGGGTACGATCAGGGGCGAGGCGACCTTTCATTCTGCGGGGTGGCTCGACTCGCCCCATGATCGTTAGCTCGACGGAATCACAGGCGAGCCCCGAAACGGTCCGAGACACTCGTTGAGAAGTGAAATTGAGTAAGGGCGCGCCTTACAGGGCCATGGAGCTTGTCAACCGGCCCCTTCGCTCCGCCGGGCTGCCCATCAGCCCCCGGGTCCCAGGTAGGACTCCAGCATCCGATTCCATTCCGGGCCGTGGATGATGCTCAGAATGCTCCTGTTGAGCTCCTCGCGCAGGGGCGAGCCGGGCGGAAGGGCAATTCCGTAGTCCTGGCGGGCAAAGACGGTCGGCAGGACCCGCAGCTCCGAGGCATAGCCCTCGTTGACCAGAAACCGCAGGACGGGGGCGTCGTAGACCACGGCATCCGCGCGCCCGGCTGCCAGCTCCGCCAAGGCGTTCTTCAGATCAGGCGCAGTCTTGTAGCGGATCAGGTTCTCGTCGAGATAGGCGGCGCTGGTGCTGCTGTCGAGGCTGAGCACGCGTTTCCCGCGCAGGTCGTCGACACCCCGGACCGTCTGATCCATCTGGCCCACCGTGAGTGAGCTGGCGATGGCCGCGGTGAAGCCGGAGATGAGAATGACGCTCGCGAACATCCACGCCAGCCCGATGAGCCGCCCCGCCAGGGTCGTGGGCGCCTTGTCGCCGTAACCCACGGTGGTCATGGTCACCGCCGACCACCAGATCCCGGAGCCGATGCCCGTGACCGGATCGCGCTGGAACTGGCCATTGCGGCGGCGCTCCACCAGCCACACCAGCGCCCCCACCAGGGTGAGCACGCCGAGCAAGGCCCCCAGCGACTGGACGAAGGCGCCTGATGCGATGCGCTTCAAGGCCGAGAGCCAGGTCACCTCGGGACGCCGGCGCACCGCGACGCCCAGCCCCGAGCTGTAGTAGGGATGGGTGAAGTCCATGACCCGTTCCCGCTCGGCGGTGATCGTGAGCGCGGCAGCGGCCGCATCCAACTTTCCCTGGACAACCGCCTCCAGCATCTGCGGGAGCGCCATCTTCTCCAAGTCGAACCTCGCGCCCGTCTCTTCGCCAATCTTGCGCAACAGCTCGATGGTAATGCCGTCCCAGTCCCCGTTGATTTTCATGGCGAAGGGCGGAACCTGACGGGTCGCAACCCTGACATCTCGGTCGAGGGAGCGACCGGGGTCCTGCGCGCCAACAACAGTCGACAGCGCAGCCAGGAAAAGGGCCAAGGGGATTCCGAGTATCCCATTCATGGCGTCTGAGGTGTTTCTCGTCCGGATTCGCGAAGGTAGCTCACTGTGCCTGCCGCAGCACCTGCAGCGGCGGGCGGATCAACGACGGATAGGTCGCCAGAGTCCCGACCAGCCCGACGAGCAGGGCACCGCCTCCTACACCTCCCAGCCACAGCCAAGGATCGGGCTGGAGGTCCAGCCCGAGGAGCTGGTGCGCCAGCACCATGCCCGTGAGCTCGGCGAAGATCGAGGCCAGCAGGCCCGCCAGCAGGCCCGTTGCCGTGAGCTCCACGGCCAGGCTCGCCAGCAGCCGGCGGCGCCGCACTCCGAGGGTGCGCAGCAGGCCCTGCTCGCTGCGCCGCTCCTCCAGGCTGGCTTGGATCCCCGCGTACAGTACCAGCATCCCCGCGGCCAGGGTCAGCAGGAACACCTGCTCCACGGCCATGGCGCCCCGGTCGATGATCCGCCGCACCTGTCCGATCAGGGCATGCACGTCGAACAGGGTGATGCTGGGGTGGGCCTGGACCAGGTCGGAGAGCAGGCCCTCCCGGTCGTCGGGTAGGTGGAAGCTGGTGACGTAGGTCGCGGCCTCGTCTCCGAGCAAGGAGCGCGGCGCCATGACGAAGAAATTCACGTTGAAGCTGTCCCACTGCACCCGCCGCAGGCTCGTGATCGGGGCCTGGATCTCGCGTCCCGCCACCCAGAAGCCGAGCCTGTCCCCCAGCTTCATCCCCAGGGTCTCGGCCAGACCCTCCTCGACGGAGAATTGCGGTGGGGCATCCGGCCCCGTCCACCAGCGACCCGCGGTGATCCGGTTGTCGGCCTGGGGGCGGTCGCCTCGGCTCAGGTTGAAATCCCGTGCCGCCAGCCGCTGCGCCCTGGGATCCTCGTAGTCATCTGGGGTAACCGCGGTATCGTTGATGCGGACCAGCCGTCCTCGGATCATGGGGAACAGACCGGAATCCTGGATTCCCGTTTTCGTGAAGAATCTGCGCAGTCCTTCGACCTCGTGGGGTTGGATGTTGATCAGGAAGTGGTCCGGGGCATCCTCCGGCAGACTGTCCCGCCAGGCGCGCAGCAGATCGACGCGCACCAGGGCCAGGAGCAAGAGGGCCAGGATCCCCAACCCGAGCCCGCTGATCTGCAACATCGCGCCCAGGGGACGCCGCGCCAGCGAAGCCAGGCCCAGTCGCCAGATTCCCCGTGCCCGCCCCGCCAAGGCGCCGGCGACGCGGACCAGCAGGGCCACGGTCGCCGCCAGTGCGGCCAGGGCACCGCCGACTCCGGCCAAGAGCCTCCAGGCCAATCCCATATCCCCAGCCTGCCAGAAGATCAGCAGGGCCAGTGCTCCGGCGGCGGTCGCCACCGAGACGGCCGCGGAGACCGGCGGTGCCCCCAGCTCCCGGCGCAAGGCCCGCAGCGGTGGGACCCGCGCGAGCTGCAACAGGGAAGGGAGTGCAAAACCAAACAGGGCGACCAGCCCGGTGCCGATTCCCACCGCCACTGGCCGGAGCGTGGGCGCGGGCAGTCCGGGGCCGAGCCAGTCCGCAAAGATGATGACCAGACCGGCCTGGAGCAGGTATCCGAGCAGGCAGCCGACCGCGCTCGCGGCGATGCCGAGCAGGGCGAGGCGCAGCGCGAAGACCCGGGTGAGCAAACGGGGACGTGCCCCCAGGCAGCGCATCAGCGCCACCGCATCGATCTGGCGCTCCACGAGCCGGCGGCTCGCCAGCGCGATGGCCGCCCCCGCCACCAGCAGGGTGACGAGCGCGGCCAGGTGCAGAAACCGGGATGCCCGCTCCATTGCCGAGGAGAATTCGGGGCGGGCCTGCCGGGCCTCGACGAGGCGGATGTCGGGGGGCAGCCGCCTAGCGATTTTCCGCCTGAAGCTCTCCACTGCCTTCTCGTTACCCGCTATCAGGAGACTATAGCGCACGCGGCTCGCCGGCGTGACCAGGCCGGTCTTCGGGATGTCCCGGAGATCGATCATGACCCGCGGTGCGAGCCGGAAGAAGTTGGCGCTCCGGTCCGGCTCGTAGGTGATCAGACGATCGATACGCAACCGCGCTTCCCCGAGACCGACCTCGTCCCCGGGCGCGGCTTCCAAGAGGTGCAGCAGACGCGGCTCGATCCAGACCTCCCCGGGGCTGGGTCCCGTCGCGGGTTGCACTTCGGCACCCTGCACGTCCCGGCGCACCCGCAACGCACCACGCAGGGGATACCCGGCGTCGACTGCCTTGACCTGAACCAGCTGGGGCCCTCGTGCCCCCATGATC
>Ga0315556_1002145_pt1 | contig 11439 bp, 9 predicted proteins | sample SalMarSW160310MG_FD_202112 | JGI IMG/M metagenome (GOLD analysis project Ga0315556, IMG submission 202112) | Salt marsh sediment microbial communities from the Plum Island Ecosystem LTER, Massachusetts, United States - Salt Marsh Sediment SW1603-10 ...
GCCGGCGGCGGCAACATCGGCACCCGCCTGGCCAAGGCCCTCGAAGGCAGCTACCAGGTCAAAATCATCGAGCGCGATCCGGACCGCGCGCGGCGCATCGCCGAGGAGCTCGACCGCAGCATCGTGCTGCTGGGCGACGCCGCCGACGAGGACCTGCTGCTGGAGGAGAACATCGAGAACACCGACGTGTTCTGCGCCCTGACCAACGACGACGAGGCCAACATCCTGTCGGCCATGCTGGCCAAGCGCCTGGGTGCGCGCAAGGTGATGTCGCTGATCAATCGCCCCTCTTACGTCGACCTGGTGGAAAGCGGCGTCATCGACATCGCCATCTCGCCGCAGCAGGCGACCATCGGCAGCCTGCTCACCCACGTGCGTCGCGGCGACGTGGTCATGGTGCACTCCCTGCGCCGCGGTGCGGCCGAGGCTATCGAGGCGGTCGCCCATGGCGATGAACGCACCTCCAAGGTGGTGGGCCGCGCCATCGAGGACATCAAGCTGCCCCCCGGAACCACCATCGGCGCCATCGTGCGCGGCGAGCAGGTGATCATGCCTCACCACGACACACGCATCGAATCCGAGGACCACGTCGTCCTGTTCCTGATCGACAAGGCGCGCATCAACGAGGTGGAGCGGCTGTTCCAGGTCGGCGTGACCTTCATTTGACGGGCGGGCTGCCGATGCTTCACGTGCGCTCCCTGCAATACGCCAGCTGCTGATACGCCATGCAACTTACCGTCATCCAGCGCATCTTCGGTCTGCTGCTCATGGTGTTCAGCTTCACCATGCTGCCGTCGGCGGTCGTCGGCTGGCTGTACGGCGACGGCGACATCACGCCGTTTCTGCACGCCTTTGCCTACACCTTCCTTACCGGCCTGGTTTTCTGGCTGCCGGTGATGAACCGGCGCAAGGAGCTGCGTTCCCGCGACGGCTTCGTGGTGGTGGTGCTGTTCTGGGTGGTGCTCGGCCTGTTCGGTGCCCTGCCGTTCATGCTGTCGGAGCACCCGCATATCGCCTTCACCGATGCAGTGTTCGAATCGGTCTCCGGGCTGACCACCACCGGCGCCACCGTGCTCACCGGCATCGACAACCTGCCTCACTCCATCCTCTGGTACCGGCAGCAGCTGCAGTGGCTGGGCGGCATGGGCATCATCGTGCTGGCGGTGGCGGTGTTGCCCATGTTGGGCGTGGGTGGCATGCAGCTTTACCGCGCCGAGACGCCGGGTCCTATGAAGGACACAAAGCTTACGCCGCGCATCACCGAAACGGCGAAGGCGCTGTGGTACATCTATCTCAGCCTCACCATCGCCTGCGGGCTGGCCTATTGGGCCGCGGGCATGAGCGGTTTCGACGCCATCGGACACGCCTTCTCCACCGTGGCCATCGGTGGCTTCTCCACCCATGACGCGAGCATTGGCTACTTTCACAGTCCGACGATCGAACTCATCGCCGTGGTGTTCATGCTGTTGGCGGGTATGAATTTCGCCCTGCACTTCGTGGCCTGGCGCCGCCGCAGCCTGCGGCCCTACATCCTCGACGAAGAGGTGCGCACCTACCTCTACCTGCTGGCCCTGGCGGCGGTGGTGACCACCGTCTACCTGTATTTCAGCGGCACCATTCCGAACTTCGGCAGCGCCCTTCACCATGGCATCTTTCAGGCCGTTTCCATCGGCACCACGGCGGGTTTCACCACCACCGACTACTTCACGTGGCCCAGCTTCCTGCCGGTGATGTTGTTGTTTCTCAGCTTCATCGGTGGCTGTGCCGGTTCCACCGCCGGCGGCATGAAGGTGATTCGCTTTCTGCTGCTGCTCAAGCAGGGTGTGCGCGAACTGACCCGGCTGATCCATCCCGCCGCCCAGATCCCCATCAAGGTGGGGGGCAAGCCCATGTCCTTGGGCGTGGTGGACGCGGTGTGGGGATTTTTCGCCGCCTATGTGGCCACCTTCAGCATCATGCTGCTGGCGCTCATGGCCACCGGTCTGGATCAGGTCACCGCCTTTTCCGCCGTGGCCGCCTGCATGAACAACCTCGGCCCGGGCCTGGGTACGGTGGGGGCGCACTACGCGGGTATCAGCGGCGTGGCCAAGTGGATCCTGTGTCTGGCCATGCTGCTGGGTCGCCTGGAGATCTTCACCCTGTTGGTGCTGATGAGCCGCACCTTCTGGCGGCGATGATGCGAGGGGACGGGGGAGCGTGATGCCGGTGTCGAGGGGGGGGATTTAGCGAGCCATGCGCGTCGCCGTCGTACAGCGGATCCTCGGCCTGTTCCTGGTGCTGTTCAGCCTCACGCTGATACCGCCCAGCCTGCTGTCCATCGCCTATGGCGATGGGGAGTTGTTGCACTTCGCCGAGAGTATCGCCTTCATGCTGGGCACCGGTCTGCTCATGTGGCTGCCGGTGATGCGTGCGCCACGCGACCTGCGTGCTCGCGAAGTGTTCTTCATCGTTACCATGTTCTGGGTCATGCTGGGCCTCATGGCCGGCCTGCCTTTCATGCTCGGGCCCCATCTTTCCTTCACCGACTCGGCCTTCGAGTCGGTGTCCGCGTTCACTACCACCGGTGCCACGGTCATCACCGGCCTGGATCACCTGCCCAAGTCGGTGCTGTTCTACCGCGCCCAGCTGCAATGGTTCGGCGGCATGGGCGTGGTGGTGCTGGCGGTGGCCATTCTCCCCATGCTGGGCGTGGGCGGCATGCAACTCTACCGGGCGGAAACGCCGGGTCCGATGAAGGACGAGAAGATCACCCCGCGCATCAGCCATGCGGCGCGCGCGCTGTGGGTGATCTATGTGGGCCTCACTGTGGCCTGCGCCGTCGGCTATTGGGCCGCCGGCATGAGCGTGTTCGATGCCGTGGCCCACTCGTTCGCAACCTTGTCCACCGGCGGCTTCTCCACCCATGACGCCAGCATGGGCTACTTCAAGAGTCCGGCCATCGACGTCATCGCCTCGGTGTTCATGCTCGCCGGCGGCATGAACTTCGGCGTGCATTTCCTGGCCCTGCGTGCGCGCAGCCCGTTGACCTACTGGCGCGACCCGGAGGTGCGCACCTTCCTGGTGGTGGTCGGCCTGATCACCCTGGGCGTCGCGGCCATGTTGCTGTGGAAAGGTGGCTACACCAGCCCGCTCCAGGCGCTGCGCTACAGCCTGTTCCAGGTCTCCTCCATCGTCACCAGCACCGGCTTCACTACCACGGATTTTTCCGTCTGGCCCCTGTTCGTGCCCGTGCTGCTGCTGCTGTCGAGCTTCATGGGCGGTTGCGCCGGCTCCACCGCCGGCGGCATGAAGGTGATCCGCTTCATCGTGATCGGCAAGCAGGCGCGTCGCGACATGGGGCGTCTGGTGCATCCCAATATGGTCCGGCCCCTGAAGCTGGCCGGCCGGCCGCTGCCCGAACGCGCCGTGGACGCCGTGTGGGGCTTCTTCTCCGTCTACGTGGGCGTGTTCAGCGTTATGATGCTGGCGGTCATGGCCACCGGCATCGACCATGTCACCGCGTTCGCCGCGGTGACCACCTGCATCAACAACATGGGTCCGGGCCTGGGTGACGTCACCAGCAACTTCGTCACCGTCAATCCCACCGCCAAGTGGATACTCACCGCCACCATGCTGCTCGGTCGTCTGGAAATCTTCACCGCGCTGGTGCTGTTCATGCCGCGCTACTGGCGGGGTTAGTGATTTTGACCTTTTAGCGCAGAGGCGCGGAGACGCGAAGGACGCAAAGGTAAATCGTTGTTGGGACGGCGCCGCGGGGCGCCTGACCGGATCGGCCTTCGCAAACCGCGCTGGTTCGGGACCTATGTCTTGTTGACCATGGTGGAAATGCCGGCGGCTATGGGCAGTCATGCTTGATGCCAGCGGATGTGGCCGCGCGATCATCTCCTCTGCGGCCTTCGCGTCTCCGCGCCTTTGCGCTGAAGACTTTTCGACAACATCGCCCGTAGAATCCAGTCATGACCACTGAAACCCGCGACAAATGGGACGCGCGTTATCGCGATGCCGCGGCGCCGGGAAGTCCGGCGCGGGTACTGGCGGATAACCTGCACCTGTTGCCGACCACCGGCGCGGCGCTGGACCTGGCCTGCGGGCTGGGGGCCAATGCCCTGCTGCTGGCCGAGCGCGGCCTGGCGGTAAGCGCCTGGGATATTTCGCCGGTGGCCATCGCGCGCCTGCAGGCGGTGGCCGGAGAGCGGGGCGTCGAGGTGCAGGCCGAGGCGCGCGACGTGGTGCGCCAGCCGCCGCCGCCCGACAGTTTCGACGTCATCGTCGTGAGTCATTTCCTCGAACGCGCTCTGGCGCCGGCACTGGCTACGGCGCTGCGCCCCGGCGGTCTGTTGTTCTACCAGACCTTCACCCGCGAAGGTGCCGGCGGCCGCGGCCCGTCCAATCCCGCCTTCCGTCTGGGGCCCAACGAACTGCTGCACCTGTTTTCCGATCTGCGTCTGATCGTGTACCGCGAAGAAGGTGAACTGGGCGATCCCGGCGCCGGCCTGCGCGGCGAGGCCATGCTCGTGGGCATGAAGCCGGCGTCGGCTGGGTGATTGCTGTAGGAGCGGGCTTGCCCGCGAAGGGGTTTCCTCTTGCAGCCGAGGCGTTCGCGCCCAAGGGCGCTCCTACAATGATTCGTCCGCCGCATCGCAGCCCCCCCCCAGTGGACACCCGCCGCCCATTGGCCGAAACTTTACCCCCATGTCCGTGACCGAAAATTTTGAGAAGATGTTGGCCGCCGGCCAGGACGGTGCGCTGCTGCGTTTTTCCCTCGGCGGTGCGTATCTCAAGGAGGGCGATGCCGCCCGCGCCGCGGAACACCTGGCCCGTGCGGTGGAACTGGACCCGCAGTACTCCGCGGCCTGGAAGCTCTATGGCAAGGCGCTGACCGATGCGGGCCGCCACGAGGATGCCATTGCCGCCTATGCCCGGGGTATCGAGGTGGCGGAGCGCCGGGGCGACAAGCAGGCGGCGAAGGAAATGACGGTGTTCCACAAGCGCCTGTTGAAACAGGCATCGTCCTGATGTCCCCGCACCCGTGATCGATCCCCCGGCCGCCGTCCACGCCCCCCGCTTCGAGGCCCGCTTTCTGTCGCCCCGTTATTGGGGCACCTGGCTCGGCCTGGCGTTGTTGTGGCTGGTGTCGTGGCTGCCCTGGCCGCTGCGCTCGGCGCTGGCCTGGTGTCTGGGCTGGATCGGCTATTGGGCCGGTGGTCGGCGTCGGCGCTTCGCGCGCATCAACCTGGAGCTGTGCTTTTCGAAGCTCGACGCCGCCGAGCGCCGCCGCCTGCTGCAGCGCCACTACTTCGTGCGCATGCGAACGATGCTGGACTACGGCATCCTGTGGTGGGGCAGCGCGGGGCGCATCCGCCGCCTGGTGCGGCTCAAGGGCGATAACCACTTCCGCAAACACCACGCCAAGGGCCGGCCCATCATTCTGCTCACCTGCCATTCCCTGGGCCTGGATTTCGGAGCGGCGCGCCTGACGCTGGAGTTTCCGGGAATCGGTCTGGTGAAGCGCGCCCGTAATCCGCTGGCGGACTGGTTGGTGCAACGGGGGCGCACCCGCTTCAACGCCGCGTTGAGCCTGCGCGAGCAGGGGCTGCGCCCCATCGTGCGGGCGGTGCGCGGGGGTGCCTTTTTCTATTACCTGCCGGACGAGGATCTGGGCCAGCGCAATGCGGTGTTTGCGCCCTTCTTCGGCGTGCCGGCGGCCACGTTGACCACTCTGGGGCGGTTGGCGCGGCTGTGCGACGCCGTGGTGATCCCGTCGTTCACCTACTATGTGCGCGGCCGCTACGAAAACGTGCTGTTCCCGCCGCTGGAGCATTTTCCCGGCGACTCGCCGGACAGTGACGCGGCGCGCATGAATGGGCACATCGAGCAGCTCATCCAATTGGCGCCGGCGCAGTACATGTGGACCATGCGTTTGTTCAAGACCCGTCCGGACGGTGGGCCCGCTCCCTACGATCTCTAGCTAGCCGCCGATCTTCTGCAGGCAGGCCTCGACCTCGGCGGCGATCTGTTTCAGCGCGGCATGTTCCGCACTGGTCTCCGCGCAGCTGCTGTCGAAGAAGGCGTTGAAGGCCTTGGTGGCGTTGTTCAGTTGCCAGTGCAGTTCGTTCAGCATCAGCTGCAGTTCATTGAGTTCCATCAGCGCGGCGGGATCGGGCTGCGTCCGCAGTGATTCCAGCCACAGGCACAACTCGTCGCTGACCACGCCGGAGCGTGTGGTCATGTCCAGCAGGTGGTTGGCCACCCGGAACACAGCGCCGCCGCGGTTCTTGCCCCGCAGGTCCTCGGCCAGCTCCGGCACATTGCGTTCGCGCAGGATGGCGACGATATGGTGCAGCGCCCTGCCCTTCGCCAGCATTTCCGCCGCCATGGCGGCCACGTCGGCGTCGGGGTGCGTGACCGTGGGTTGCAGGCCTGAATTATTCAGCACGGCGTGCATGGCCTGATACACGTCGTAGAAATAGGTGTGGCTGTTCATCTGCAGGTAAGGCAGCAGGTCGCGCAGATTGCGGCCGCAGGGCTCGAACTGGTGCACGCGAATGGACTGCGCACTGTCGGTCAGGCCCACCACCTGGCCCAGGCGGTCGAGCTGCGGCTCGGGCCGACCGGTGGGGTAGCCGGTGCCGTCGCAGCGTTCGTGATGTTCGAGCACGGCGCGGGCCGTGCGCGGATGCATGTCGTCGATGCTCTCCAGCACAATCTTGCCCACCACCACGTGGCTCTGGATGGCCCGCCACTCCGCCGGTGTCAGCGCGCCCTTCTTGGAAAGGATCTGTGGATCCAGGTGCAGGAAGCCCATGTCGTGGATCAGCGCCGCGGTGAACAGGGCCTGCAGGTCGTCGCGTGCCAGGGCCAGTTCGCGCCCGGTGAGGAGTGCCAGCCAGGCGCAGAACACGCCCTTCTCCAGCTGCTTGGGCATGCGTTCCTGCATGACGGTGATCTTCTGGGTCAGTACCGGGGGCAGCGGCCAGCGCAGAAACGCCTCCTCGCAGAGAGCGTCGATGGCGCAGTTCTCGTGGGTCTGGCGCAGGTCGGGCATGCGCTCCAGCAACTGCTGGAGCATGGCGTGGAGGCTGGAGCTGTCTACCGAGTTGGCGATCTGAACCTGGTTCTCCAGCGGTTGAACCAGCTTGTGGCGTACCAGCCGGTCGGCCACCTCGTGGTCGATGCGCATGCCGCGGCGGCACAGCAGCACGCCCCGGCTGTTGACGATGTCCTGGGTGGAGACGACTTCGCGGGTGTCGTTGACCTCGGCCAGGTGGGCGGCGTAGAAGTCCGGCCCGTCCTCCGGCGGCGATTCCTCCAGGCGATGATCTTCCATGCGGGATTCGGGCAAGGGGTCGATCCTTTCACCAGCGCCGTGTCGAGATCCACCCCGTCGCGACGCCCATGGGACGTTGCCGCCCCGCGGGGGCGCACGTTTGCCGGGTGAACGGGTCGGGCCGCAGGGGCGCTGCGTGTATCGGTGGTGTATGGCTCTTTGCTGTTGGTCTTGTGTCACCGGCGTCCCGCCCGGTATGAACTTATCGGCCGGAATCCTGCCGGCTTTAGACTCAGTACAAGCCCTTTTCCCCTTCCGGGCGGGTCTTGAAGCGCTTGTAACTCCACTGATATTGGGCCGGACACTCCCGCACGCAGGTCTCGACGCCACGGTTGAGGGCGGCCGCCGCGACGGCCGGGTCCGCATCGCGGATGGTGTCGTCGACGCGATGGAAGTGGGTGCGGTAGCCTCGCCCCTTGGGCAGGCGTTCGCCGTAGATGAGCACCACCGGCGCGCCGGTGCGCCGCGCCAGCCGCGGCACCAGGGTCATGGTGCTGGCCGGGATGCCGAAGAACGGGGCGAAGGCGCCGCCGCTCCGGCCCGGGTCCTGGTCCGGCAGGATGCCCACCACCTCGTGACGGCCGAGCGCGGCATACAGTCCCTTCACGCCGCCCGCCGTGGTCGGCACCAGGCGCGCCCCCACCCGTTCCCGCGACTGTTGAATCATGCGCTGCAGCCCCGCCATACGGGGCGGGCGGTACAGGGCGGTGAGGGGAAAGTCCTGGGCGTAGTGAAGATTGCACATCTCCCACGACCCCAGGTGGGGGATGAGCACGATGAGGCCGCGGCCCTGGCGGTACAAGTCCACCGCCATGTCCTCGTTGACCTTTTCCCGCACCAGCCCGTAGACCCGCGCCGGCGACCAGAACCACATGGCGCCCATTTCGGTGAAGGTCTTGCCCGTCTCCCGCAGGCTGGCACGGGCCAGGCGCCGGCGCTCGGGCTCCGGCATGTCGGGGTAGCACAGCCTCAGGTTGGTGAGCGTGGTGTCGCGCAGGCCAGTGGGCAGCACCCAGGCCAGCCAACCCAGGCCGGCGCCCAGGGCGTGCGCCGCGCGCAGGGGCAGCAGGGCGAACAGGCGCAGCAGCAGCTTGAGCAGCAGCACGCGCACCCCGGCTAGCCCTCCTCGTCGTCCAGATCGGAGGAGTAGTCCGTGGCCAGGATCTCGCGGGCGGCGGTGACGAAGGTGAGCGGCACCTGCAGTTTGATGCCGCCCACCATGGGGCTGTAGAGCCAGTCGGTCTGCACCAGGTTCTCGTCGGCCAGGCTGGCGGGGATGCCCTCGGCCTGGAGGCGGCCCAGGGCGATATGGGCGTCCACCATGTTTTCGTATGTGGCTACTATTTCCACTTATGCCCTATTTGTTGCCAATATATCGATACATATTTCCACTTTATTGATTTCATGGCCAAGCACTCGTGAGAGATTCGCATAAAAGGCCAAATGTTCATGTATGTGGAAAAGTTATTCCTTATTCCGCCGAATCCTTGGCTATCAGTGGAGCCATGGCCCGCAGTAGACTTTGGAAAAGATGCTTGTTGCCGGCCTCCTCCCTTGCCAGCAACTCCTTCATATGCTGGCGCTGGGTGGGCATGGCGAAGCAGGCCGGGCAGTTCTCGGCGATCACGGGGAGCTCCGCCTCGCGGGCGAAGTCGGCGGTCTGGCGCTCGCGCGCATAAATGAGCGGCCGGATCACCCGCAGGTCACCCTCGCGCACGGTGTAGTTGGCCTTCATGGTGCGCAGCTGACCGCCGTGGAACGCGGACATGAGAAAGCTCTCCGCCAGGTCGTCCAGGTGCTGGGCCAGGGCCAGGACGTTGTAGCCCTCGCGCCGGGCGGTGGTGTACATGACGCCGCGCTTCATGCGGGCGCACCACGAGCAGTAGGAGTCGTTGTCCATGTGCTCCTTGCCCAGGTCCATGATGGGCTGCGACTCGAACAAGTAGGGCACGCCCAGCGTCGGCACATACTCCTTCAGGGGCGAGGGGTCGAAGCTCTCCGACATGGGGTCCACGGTGAGCACGCCCACCTCGAAGCGGATGGGCGCATGGCGTTGCAGGTGCAGCAGGATGTGCAGCAGCGACAGCGAGTCCTTGCCCCCCGACAGCCCCAGCAGCACCCGATCGCCTTCGCGGATCATGTCGTAGTCGGCGATGGCGCGGCCCACCGCGCGCAGCAGGCTCTTGGGCGGGCGTGGGGCTTCGGCGGCGGGCGGGTCGGTCCGGGGGCTGGTTTGGCTCATGGAATCGGGTCGTCGCGTCCAGGTTCGAACAAGCGCTAAGCATACTCCAACCGGAGCGGTCCGTGTCCCTCGCCCGGACCGGGACGCCGCGCACACTACGTACAATTACCTACCCTACAAGGGTGGTGGAAATGGCCCGCGGGTCTAGCCTTAGCCTACCTGGTGCGGCGTGGTACATGGTCGGGAAAGGGGAGCGACCGGTCAGCCCAGGAAACACGGTCAGGCGGAAGCACGTGCGTGCCGCCGGAACCCGACGATCGACAGGTCAGAAGATAAGGAGATAATCATGACCCGAATCACCGCAATCCTGGCGACAGTATTCGCCGCGCTGCTGGCCAGCGCGCCGGTGTACGCCGTCGCCCCGACGGCGCACCTCACCGCGGCGCCCACCAGCTACTCCGGCAAGTGTCCGGCCACCATCAGGTTCAACGGCGTCATCCGCTACAGCGCCACCGGGCGCGTGCAGTACAAGTTCATCCGCAGTGACAACGCCAATGCGCCGGTGCACACCCTCAACTTCACCAAGCCGGGGAGCCTCCCGGTGCACACCACCTGGACCCTGGGCGGTGCCCAGCTGCCGTCCTATACGGGTTGGGAGGCGATCCAGATCATCTATCCGCAGCAGGTGACGTCCAACCGGGCCGCGTTCCGCGTCCGCTGTGCCGCCGCGGCCGAACCCCGTCCGGTGATTACCGGCTATCGCCATTCCGGCAGCTGCGTGGTCAAGGGCAGCACCTTCACCATCGTTGGCCACGGCTTCGGCAGCCACACCGGCAAGGGCGTGGCCCTGGGCGGCCACGGCATCCATGTCGACCTGCCGGTGACCTCCTGGACTGACACCGCGATCCACGTGGCCCTGCCCAACAACCCGCAGATCCAGGGCGGGCAGTGGTACTACACCGGGGTCGAGAAGGCCGACCACAGCCAGTGGTTGAGCAACATCAGCCGCAACATCACCGTCTGCCGTGACGCCGGCCAGGGCCGACCGGACCTGCGGGTCAGGCTCTCCGCGCCCAGCACCGCCACCGCGGGCACCGATATCGGTTCCCAGATCAAGGTGGTGGCCTACAACAGCGGGTCGGGTACAGCGGCGGGAACCGCCAGCGCCGGCAACAACGGCTACATGATCGATGTCATGCTGTCGTCCGACACCCACACCCCCGCGGGTTGGGCCACGTACTCCGCCAATTATCACGAGGACGTGCTGCTGCAGGGCGGACGCATCAGCAACACCCAGGATCTGGCCGGAGGCGCCTCCAAGCAGTATCCGACGGGCGGCGGCATTCCCGCCGACACCCCCACCGGCAACTACTACATCTGCGCGAAGGTCGACTCCGGCAACAAGATCGCCGAGTCCAACGAGGGCAACAACGTCACCTGCAGCCGCATCCGCATCACCGGCAAGGGCCAGCCCGGCACCGCCGGCAGGCTGCCGGACTTGGTGGTGCGGAACCTGCGGTTGATCAAGGACTGCAAGATTGAGGTCACCATCCAGAACCGGGGCGGCCCGCTGCCCGACTCCGCCTACCATCCCACGCAGGGTGCGGCGGTGCAGATGTACAACGGCACCCAACCCTGGGGGGGGTTGCGCCTGGCAGGCATTGATCCGACGAAAAAGCTGAAGACCCCCGGAGCCTCGGTGAGCCATGTCTGGTTCCCTGGTGCGGCCAACCTCGATCTCGCACCCGGCACCCACAGCATCAAGGTGACGGTGGACAACAACAATGCGGTGGCGGAATCCAATGAAGGCAACAACACCCTCACCAGGCGCTTGACCTGCCGTTCCGGGGGAACCGGACAACCGGGCACTACCGGCAAGCAGCCGGACCTGGGCATGTACGGTTACCTGCGCATCGGCAAGCAGAAGAAG
>Ga0315556_1002146_pt1 | contig 11431 bp, 7 predicted proteins | sample SalMarSW160310MG_FD_202112 | JGI IMG/M metagenome (GOLD analysis project Ga0315556, IMG submission 202112) | Salt marsh sediment microbial communities from the Plum Island Ecosystem LTER, Massachusetts, United States - Salt Marsh Sediment SW1603-10 ...
ATAGGATATTCACATATATAGGGGCTCTTATGTCATCCTGGAACTGGAAGATTGAAAACAAAGACTTTCTGCAGAAAACAATTAAGAGATGCAGAGAAAAACAAATTATCCTGCCTACTTTTCAACAGCTGAAACATCCTGAAAATATTCCCGCACCAATTTTTGACAAATTAAAAAATATAAAAATGCAGGATCTGCATCCGCTAAATTTATTCAGAATAAACTGGAGAAATGATCCGGACAGCGGCGGCATCGGTGATATAAATTATTTTGAAGTTCCCAGAGAGATAACAAATGTTAAAGCCCGGATTATCGGGCTGGTCGGGAAAAATTTTCCTACGGGTGCTCATAAAGTTGGGGCAACTTACGGCTGTCTAGCCCCTTACCTTGTAACCGGGCGTTTTAATCCTGAATATCACAAAGCAGTCTGGCCATCGACGGGAAATTACTGCCGGGGTGGTGCTTTTAATTCAGCTCTGCTTTCGGTTCACGCGGTGGCAATTCTTCCGGAGGAAATGAGCCGGGAAAGATTTGACTGGCTGAAAGGGCTTGGCGCCGAAGTTTATGCAACGTACGGATGTGAAAGCAACGTAAAAGAAATTTATGATAAGTGTCACGAGCTTGAAGCAGAGAGCGATGAATACCTGATCTTTAATCAATTCGATCAATTTGGAAATTCAATCTGGCATCATGAAATAACCGGCTTTACCATAGAATCACTTTTCAATCAAATCAAAAATGAAAACCAGAGATTATCCGGATACGTAAGCGCAACAGGATCAGCAGGAACCATTGCCGCCGGGGATTATCTAAGGAAAATAAATCCCCTAATAAAAGTCCTGGCCTCTGAAGCTCTTCAGTGTTCGACGTTGTTATCAAATGGCTTTGGCGGACACAGGATCGAGGGAATTGGAGATAAACACGTTCCATGGATTCATAACGTAAAAAATCTAGATAATGTCGCAGCTATTGATGATGAAGACACTCTCCGGGTTTTAAGATTATTTAACGAAGAGCCTGGCAAAAATATGCTTGCCGGTTTAGGAGTTGAGCCCGATTCCATTAACAAGCTTCAGTACCTTGGAATATCTTCAATCTGTAATCTTTTATCAGCTATAAAAATGGCAAAGTATTATGAGTTTAATGAGAATGATACAATATTTACAATTTTCACCGACTCGGTTGATATGTATAAATCACGTCTGAAAGAAATGACCGAAAGCCAGGGGGAATATAGCGAAACCCAGGGCGAGGTTGACTGGCATTCAGTAATTAAAAAACAGGGGACTGACAACTTTGCCGAATTAAGTTATAATGATAAAAAAAGAATCCATAACCTTAAATATTTTACCTGGATTGAACAGCAGGGAAAAGATGTGGACGAATTAAATGCTCAATGGTACGATGAAAATTACTGGGAAGAAAGATTTTCAGTAGTTCCTGAATGGGATAGGTTAATTGATAACTTTAACCGGGAAGTTGGAATAAATTTATAACAATTCCTGAATTCTATGAAAATTAAAAATGCCTGGATCTGCCAGGTGGAAAATAATTCTATTAAGCCTGTATTTGGAGAGATCAGTTTTTCAAATGGAAAAATTGCTGAAATAAAAGAGCTTAAATTTTCCTCTTTTGATTTTAAAAGCAGACGTGAAAAAGATGCAATTGATGCCGGTGGCCGGGTTGTGACTATTCCTTCAATTAATTTCCACGATCATTTTTATTCCAGGCTTGCTAAAGGACTTATGCTTAAAGGTCCAATGGACAATTTCCATAATATTCTTAAGACTCTCTGGTGGAAATTTGACCTGTTACTGGATGATGAAATGACCAGGGCTTCGGCACAAATGGCCGCAATGGAATCAATCAGGAACGGGGTTACCTATATTTTTGATCATCAGTCTTCTCCCGGTGCTGCGGAAGGAAGCCTTGAGGTAATCTCGGAAACACTGAACGAATGTGGATTACGAGGGGTTTTAGGTTTCGAAATTACCGACAGGAACGGGGAATCGAATGCCGTCGGTGGCTTAAAGGAAACTGAAAGATTTCTTAAAGATCATTCGAATGACGAAAACATAAAAAGCATTATCGGCTTACACGCATCGTTTACTCTTTTTGATTCATCCCTTGAAAATGCTAAAATATTTTTGGATAAATATGAAACGGGAATCCATATTCACCTTTGTGAAGATAAAATTGATTCTCAAATTACACGTGAAAAATATAATAAGCTGCCGACAGAAAGACTGGCAGGTTCGGGTTTGTTAAATGATAAAAGTATCCTTGCACATGGAATTCATTTATCAAAAAAAGAGTTTGAAATAATTGCAGAAAGGGGGAGCGCCTTAGTATTTAATCCCGATTCCAATATGAATAACGCAGTAGGCCTTCCTGCCTTTGTTGATATACCATACGAAATTCCGATGCTTTGCGGAACCGATGGAATGAACTCCAATCCTGACAAATCATTAAAACAGGTATTCCTGCTTTGCAGGCATTCGGGAATGTCTTTTGAAAAAACTTTTGAATTGATTGGTAAAATTTATTTTAACCAGGCAAGGTTCGTAAAAAAATATTTCCCCGATTTCCCATCTATTCATCCAGGTGACAGAGCAGATTTTATAATCCGGGATTACATTCCGCCAACACCATTGCTGAAGGAAAATTTCTGGGGACATTTTATTTACGGAATAGTTGAAAGACCAGTGCACAGCGTAATTCAGGATGGTAAATCCCTGATGAATAATTTCCGGTTGACAAAGGATTTTGAAGAATATAACAGAAATATTAAAGAACAGGGACACAGGCTGTATAATAAACTAAGGGATAATTATTAGAAATAATTTTGGTGATCAAATGGAACTTGCAAAACAAATTCTGGACAAAGCAAATCTATACGCGGATTATACTGCGAAAAATTTATCTCAAATTATTCAAATAAAATCTTTAAGCGGGGAAGAAAAGGGCGTTGTTCACCTGATTAAAGGAATGATGGAGGAAGCCGGATTTGATGAAGTTAAGATTGACGGACTGGGTAATGTAATTGGAAGAATTGGAAACGGAAAAAAAATAATTGCAATTGACGGGCATATCGATACTGTTGATCTCGGCAACCCGGAAGACTGGGAATTTGACCCTCTCGGGGGGGAAATAAAGGACGGCTTTGTACTTGGAAGGGGAACCGCTGATCAAAGCGGTGGACCGGCTGCATTTATCACTGCCGGAAGGATACTGAAAGAACTGGGATTGCAGAATGATGTTACAGTTTATTTTACCGCCACTGTGCTTGAGGAGGACTGTGATGGTCTTTGCTGGAAGTATATTGTTGAAGAGGATAAGATAAAACCAGATTGCGCAATCGTAACGGAACCGACTAATCTGAATATTTACCGCGGGCACAGGGGCAGAATGGAAATTGAAGTTTCTTTTTACGGTTTGTCCGCACACGGTTCAGCACCGGAAAGAGGGAAGAATGCGATTTATATGGCTTCAAAGGCTGCACTTGAAATTGAAAAGCTAAATGAGAAACTGGCATCGGACCCGTTTCTGGGTAAAGGTTCTGTTACCATTTCGGAATTTGTTTCGTCAAGCCCTTCTCTCTGTGCTGTCTCTGATTTCGCGAAAATTCACCTGGACAGAAGACTGACCTGGGGTGAAGACAAGGAAATGGCATTGGAACAGGTTAAGGAAGTTGTTAAAGGAATGAACGCTAAAGTGGAATTGCTTAATTATGAAAAGACTTCTTTTACGGGGCTTAATTACGGGATGGAAAAATATTATCCTACCTGGAAGATTGAAGAAGAACATCATGTAATTCAAAACGGGGTAAAGGCATTTGAAACACTTTTCGATAAGAAACCGAAAGTCGATAAATGGACTTTTTCAACAAACGGTGTAATGATTAATGGTATGTATAAAATTCCCGTAATCGGATTCGGTCCGGGTAATGAAGAACTGGCACACGCACCGAACGAAAAGGTACCGGTTGATCACCTCGTGAAAGCGTCGGCATTCTACGCTTATTTTTGTCAGATTTTTTAACAAACTAAAAAAGAAGATTATAATCTTAGGGATATTCAATGGAAGCAAAATTTAAAGGAAAACATTTCCTGACCTGCGATAACTGGTCAAGAGAAGAACTGGACGTTATTTTTAATACTGCGTTTGAATTGAAACAAAATTTTAAGAACGAAATACCAACACGCTACCTCCGGGATAAGACACTTTTTATGATTTTCTTCGAACAGTCAACCCGGACAAGAAATTCGATGGAGGCAGGGATGACCCAGCTTGGCGGGCATGCCCACGACCTGACATCGGATAAGATGCAGTTGTCGCACGGCGAATCGGCAAAGGACACAGCAATTATTTTATCGCGGATGGGGCACGGGATTGCTTCAAGGAACTGCTTCTATGGAATAGGTAATGATTATTTAAATGAAATGGCCAATTATTCGACTAAACCTGTTATGTCACTGCAGGATGATATTTACCATCCGTTCCAGGGCCTGGCCGACCTGATGACTATCTTTGAATACGTCGGAAATAATTTAAAAGGGTTAAAAGTAACTGTTTCATGGGCATACGCGGACACACACTCCAAACCATTATCAGTGCCGCAGACCCAGGCTTTGCTTTTTCCCCGTTACGGAATTAATTTGACGATAGCTAACCCGCCTGAATTTCCTTTAAGTAAGGATATTCTTGAAAGGGCCGAAAAGAACACGCAGGCCGGAGGCGGCAGCTTTAAAGTGGTAAATGATATGGACGAGGCATTTGAAGGCGCTCAGATTGTTGTTCCGAAAAACTGGGGTGGATTCGGGGCTTATTCCGTTGAAGATTATTTAAAGAACGAAGAGTCCTGCAAAAAAGAAATGAAAGTGAACCTCGAGAAATATAAAAACTGGATTTGTGACAATAAAAAAATAAAACTGGCTGATAAAAAAGTTAAACTAATGCATGCACTTCCAGCAGACAGGGGACACGAAGTCACCGATGAAATAATAGATAATTCTGATATTTCTATTGTATTTGATGAAGCGGAAAACAGGCTTCATACCGCAAAGGCAATAATGGCACAGACAATGTAATTAAGATATGGTTGAATATATTTACAAGTGTTTTGGTTGCGGAAAAGAATTCAATTCGAAATTAATCGAATCAGAATTCCATTACCTTTGCCCTGAATGCGGATCGTCAGAGAAGAACCAGCCTTTAAATGGCGTGCTTGAAATCGAGTACGATTATAATAATTTAAAAAAAGAGCTTTCAAGAAAACAATTTCTTAATTACACACCGGGCAAATTCTGGCTTTTTCCGGAACTCTGGCCGCTTAATTTTGCGCGAGAGAACCATAGCGAAATTGTAACCGGAATTTCAGACAATAAACTCGAACGCCTGGCGTTGAATAGTTCGTCCTACCTTGAATTTCAATTTGAAAATTGCCCGATATTTATTCTGGATGAAACCAGGAATCCGACTTTGTCCTACAAGGACAGGGCTTCTATAATTACTGCAATAAAAGGTGTACAGCTTGGTGTAAAAGAAATTGCCGCGGCTTCTACCGGGAATGCGGGTTCTTCACTTGCGGGAATCTGCGCAAGGCTTGGGATCACTTCTCACATATTTGTTCCGATAGGTATTCCCGACGCAAAAAGGGTGCAGATTCAATCATTCGGCGCAAAGATTTATAAAGTTGACGGTAGTTATGATAACGCATTTGATCTGTGCCTGGAAGTTTCAAATGAAAGGAAATGGTATAACAGGAATACCGCCTTCAATCCGTTAACAATCGAAGGTAAGAAATCGGCCGCTTTTGATATCTTCATCTCTTGTCGGGGAGAAATTCCGGATACAATATTTGTTCCGGTTGGTGACGGAGTAATAATATCAGGTATTTATAAGGGATTCCGGGAACTGCTGGCGCTGGGATGGATCGAAAGGATTCCTCGTCTTATAGGGGTCCAGGCGCAGGGGAGTGACGCATTGGTAAGGTATTTAGAAACAGGGAAATTTGAATTCATTCCAGACGATACAGTAGCTGATAGCATAAGTGCCGGAGCACCGAGAAATTTATATATGGCAGCGGATGCTGTGAAGGTATCTGGGGGTAAGGCGATCACTGTATCAGACGAGGAAATAATTTCTGCACAAAAATTTATCGCAAAAAATTACGGGATACTCTCAGAACCATCCTCCGCTGCAAGCCTGGCGGGATATATCAAATTGAAAAATAAAAATGAAATTAATCAAAAAGATAAAGTATTATTGCTCATAACAGGGAATGGATTAAAAGATACCGCACCGCTTGAAAAATGGAACCAATCCCCGCCTGCTTTATCATATGATGAATGGCTTCAAAAACTAATAACAAAGTGATAAATCATAAAATCACAGGGTTAATTATAAGTGCCGGGAAATCGGGCCGGATGGGTAGATTTAAACCCCTGATGGATTACAATGATAAAACGTTTCTTCAGAATATAATTACAAATCTCAGCACAATTTGTGAACAGATCATAGTAGTAACCGGGTTTAATTCTGAAGAGTTGAAGAAGGAGACCCTTAAAACAGTAAATGAGGAAGATGGATCAATCTCAAAGAAACTTTTATTCGTCAAAAATGAAAATTTCGAAAAGGGAATGTTCACTTCTCTACAGAAAGGGATTTCCAGAACAAAAAAAACTGATTGGGTGTTATACCATTTTGTAGACCAGCCGGGACTTCCTGTTGAATTTTACACAGACTTTGTCGGGCAAATTGATAATGCCCATAACTGGATTCAGCCATCGTACGATAACCACAGCGGGCACCCGGTTTTATTAAGGAAAGATTTGTTTGATCCTATCCTGCAGGCCGATGAGAATTCAAATCTTCGTGAGCTAAATAAAATGCCTGTTGTAAAAAGGAAAAAATGGGAATGTTATTACAAGAAGGTGCTGCAGGATATAGACACACCGGAAGACTATCAACGCAGTATTGATCCATTCTTCTGATTTTTATTCTTCAATTTTCTTAATAAATAAATCTGATTGCCCGCTATCCCTTGTAAACCCGATATTTTCAAGATACTGCTGGTGTTTTAAAACCGAGCTTTCCGCACGAATTTCTTTATATCCTTTTTCTTTCAGAAAGTTCGATTCGGTATGATATACAAACTTACCGTTTTTTGAATCACGATAGTCAGGTATTGCATAATCAATTACTACTTCTATTTGTGTGCCGGAGAGTTCCCTGTAGATAAACAGACCAACAGGAAGTAAGTTCCGCAATATAAAAAAACAATTTGCCTCTTTTATGAAATCAATTTTGAAATCAGGAAAAAATTTTAAAATATCTTTTTTGTAGTAGTCCAAAAATTTATTCAGGTAAAGATGATTCCTGTCCAGGACGGGCATTAAACTGAAAAGATCTTTCTTTTTATTCATCTCGTACAGGTAATATATATCCACTACCGCAATAAAACCGTTTAGCAGGAAAACAGGGTAGGCTTTTAACAGGAGTCCATACAATGCAAAAGTTGCTGAGCCGACTAAATTAACCTTGCGCAATTGCCTGATGTTTTTCATCATCAAAGAAATTGCGACAATTACGGAGCCGGAATAGCCGATTATTTCATACCAATTCATAATGAGATCCGGTGATAATTTTCTTGAAAAATTAAGGAGTGAATATAAGGAAAATAGGACTCAGATTTATTTTACCTTATTTCTTTTTTTGATCGGGAGCCGGTAATATCTTGTGCCGTCGTACTGATAAAACGCATTTGCAACCGCTGCTGCAGTTGGCACCAGGCCTATTTCGCCAACACCTTTTACTCCATATGGTCCGTGCGGATCCGGAACTTCTATTCCTATAACGACCATATCCGGAGTTTCTTTCGCCCGCAAAACGCCGCATTTCCTGAGTTTTGTACTTTTGGGGACACAATTTTCTAATTCAAGATCTTCCGTTAACGCATAACCCAGCCCCATATGAATTGAGCCTTCAATCTGACCCTCAAATAATCCGGGATTAACTATTTTACCTGCGTCGTGTGCGGCATAAACAGTTTCAATTGTTCCCGCGTCGTTTAATACTACAACCTGTGTTGCGTAGCTATAAGAATAGTGAGTTATAATTTCATCCGTTTCCTTGCCGGGTTTTGTTGTCCAGTTGCATGACCATTCGCCACGGTATGTTTTTCCTGCCAGTTCACTAAGAGTTTTTGTCTCCAGATCCTTCTTTAGTTGCTTGCTGGCATTTGCAATTGAGTTGCCTATAATTGAAGTTGCTCTTGAAGCCGTTGTCATACCGGAATATGCTTCTTCAATTGTATCAACTTTGACTTCAACAATATCTGGCTCAATACCGGTTTCGTGGCAAAGAAATTGAACTGCCATAGTGTTTACACCCTGGCCCATTTCTGTCCAGCCGTGATGCAGAATTACTTTAGACGGAGATATAATATCTATTTTTACTTTTCCATCATCCGGCATACCATTTCCAATGCCGGTATTTTTGATTCCGCAGGCAATGCCGGCATACTTTGCTTTATTAAAAATATCTTTTACGGCGAGCAAGGTTTTTCTAACCCCGCTTCCTTTATGTATAATTTGTCCTGTTGAAGTCATATCGCCTTCTGTGAGCGCGTTATCATATCTGAATTGCCACCGGTCAAAGCCTCCTTTCACACACAACTCATCGATGCAGCCCTCGATGGCGAAAGTAACCTGGTTAACACCAAAACCTCTCATTGCGCCGCATGGTAAATTATTTGTATAAACTGCGCGACTAACAATATCCACGTTTGGAATTTGATAAGGTCCTGCTGCGTGTCCTGCAGATCTTTCCAGTACTTTCATTCCCACGGATGCATAAGCTCCGCTGTCTCCGAGCATATCGGCTTTTAATGCTATTAGTTTTCCTTCTTTACTGCATCCTACCGTATACTTCATTCTGATCGGATGACGCTTAGGATGCATTTTTATAGACTCATCCCTGTTCAACAAAACTTTAACGGGTTTTTTAAGATGATAGGCAAACAATGCCGCGTGTCCCTGCACCGACAAATCTTCTTTACCGCCGAAACCACCGCCATTTGGAACAAGAATCACCCTGACTTTTTCCAGCGGAATTCCTAAAAGATTTGAAATCTGTCTCTGATCCTCATAGACCCCCTGGCCCTGCGAAAGAATATCAACCCTGTCATCTTCCATTCGTGCAATAGAACATTCCGGTTCCATATAAGCGTGTTCTATCATTTGAGTATTATACGTCCCGGTCGAAATAAAAGCGGAATTTTTCAATGCCTGTTCAGTGTTGCCTCTTTTTATGATAGTCTCTGATAATAAATTTCCCGATGGCTGGACTTGAGGAGCGTTTTCCTGCAGTGCCTTCTCCGGATCCGAAAGGGGAGTAAGAACCTCGTAATTAATCGCGATCAAAGCGACAGCTTCACGCGCAATCTTTTCTGTTTCGGCGACTACTCCGGCAATAACATCTCCGACATATCTTGTCTCTTCGCCGACCTTTATCATCAAAGGCCAGTCCGGAATAATTAATCCCTGGAACCTGCTTCCCGGAATATCTTTTGATGTAAAAACCCTGATTACACCGGGATGTTTCTCTGCTTTTGAAATATCGATTGATAAAACCTTTGAACGAGGATGATCGCTGAATTTCAGCGCGCCGTGCAGCATTTCCGGAAGTTTCATATCTGCTACATAAGGGCTTTGCCCCAGTACTAATTTATCGGCATCATACTTGGGATGCTTCCCGCCAACGCGTCCGTCACTTTTTGGTTTCGGAATTTCGCTCTTGTTGCGAATTGCTTCTGCAGCATACTCAATAGAATCTATAATCTTTTTATAGCCGGTACATCTGCACAAATTTGGAGTTAAAGTTTTAGCAATTTCGTCACGCGACGGTTCCGGGTTATAATCAAGCAGAACTTTGGCCTGCATTACGATTCCGGGAATACAAAATCCGCATTGAACCCCGCATTTTTCTACGAAAGCATTTGCGATAGTCCTTTGTTTATAATCGTCCAATCCTTCAACCGTAAGTACTTTCCCGTTTTCAACTTTTTTCATCGGTATAACGCAGGAAAGGACTGCTTTGCCGTTTAGTTCAACGGTACAGCAGCCACAGGAAGCCTGAGGGGCACAACCGTCCTTGGGTGAGATAATTTCCTCTACTTCCCTGAGATAAGTAAGCAAGGGGAGTTCGGGATCACCGATGTAATTTCTTTCACTGCCGTTTAAGATGAATTTCATTTATAATTGTCCAAAAACATTTAAGTAAATATCGGCAAATTTTTGAGATTCTTTAGGAGGAAAATCATTTCCGCTGCTTTCCTGAAATCCGCGCTATTTGATGATCCATCCGAAAATTTTATCTCTGAAACAGAATAATCATTTTTGCTGAACTTTGCGGTAAGATATTCGCTTTCGTATTCAAATAAACCTGCTGAATCTTTAATTGATTGTACGTTCCCGTTTTCCTTAAATTTTATTGAATCGCCCTTTAAATAAAAACCTGATTCCTCCTTATCAAAACTATCTTCTGTTAAATGGAACCTCGGTTTTATTTTATATGGATCCCCGCTGGTCGGGCAAAATGTTGTGCAGTTCCCGCATTCGTTGCAAAATTCACCGATGTTCAAAATCTGATTTTTCTGTTTAATGCTTAGCCTGTCAATTGTTTCAATTTCTATTGTCCCATTTTTTCTGACGGCCCGGTAGACGGGAATTTCCATTTCCTCTGAGACAAATGGCATATTTGCAAAGTTGGGACAAACACCAACACACGTATTACAAATATCATCACAATAAAGGCATCTTTCGGCTTCTTTCATTGCTGAAATATCGTCCAGCACCGGGTGAACTAAATCAAATGTTAATCTTTTTTTATGATTTATGGTCGGGTAGTTTACTCCAAATTCCCTGAAGCCCTGTTTTTTCTGAAATTCCGCCGGTGATAATTTGATCATCTTTTCCGAAGGGATGTTTTCATTACCTGGTCCCGATCTAATAGAAATAATCCCGGCAATATTTTTACCGTCGCTCATAGCATTTATAAGGGAATCAGCGCCTCTTACAGCATCGCCGCCGGCAAATATATTTGGGAACTGCGTTTCAAAAGTATCTTTGTTTATTATCAGCTTATTGCCGGGGACAAAATCCAGTTCCAGGTCCTGACCAATTGCTGTGATTATATTATCGAATATTAAATCAAATTCTGAGCCTTTTAACATTACCGGTCTCGGTCTTCCGCTTTCATCCGGTTCCTTCAATTCCATTTTAACCAGTTTGATAACAAGGCCGGATTTGTCTCTCCCAAATTCCATAGGCGTGGTTAGTTCCAGCAGGCTAATTTCTTCTTCAAACAAGTCGTGAATTTCCTCCGCATCAGCGGGCATCTCATTTTTCGTTCTGCGGTAAATCATTGT
>Ga0315556_1002149_pt1 | contig 11425 bp, 11 predicted proteins | sample SalMarSW160310MG_FD_202112 | JGI IMG/M metagenome (GOLD analysis project Ga0315556, IMG submission 202112) | Salt marsh sediment microbial communities from the Plum Island Ecosystem LTER, Massachusetts, United States - Salt Marsh Sediment SW1603-10 ...
GCGAAACGGAATCCGGGAGGCGGACGACGCTGCCATCTGCCTCCCGGCCTGCGGGGTGCTTAGATCAGAGCCCGACCTTCTTCTTCACGGCGTTGACCACGTCGTCGCTGGAGGTGGTCGCGACGCTCATCAGCAGGCCTTCACCGCGGTAGTAGTCGACCAGGGGGGCGGTCTTCTCGGTGTAGGTGTCCAGGCGCTTGCTGATCGCTTGCTCGGTCTCGTCGTCGCGCTGGATCACGGGGCTACCGCACTTGTCGCACACGCCCTCGACCTTGGGCGGGTTGCTCTTGACGTTGTAGATCGCCTGGCAGGCGGGGTTGGAGCAGGTGCGCCGGGTGGTCAGGCGGTCCAGGATCACCTCGCGGGGCACGTCGATGCTCACGGCCGCATCCAGCTTGATGCCGAGCTTGACCAGCAGACCCTTGAGGGCCTCGGCCTGGGGGATGGTGCGGGGGAATCCGTCGAGCAGGAATCCCTTCTGGCAGTCCGGGTCCTGCAGACGCTGCTCCATGATCCCCATGATCAGCGCGTCCGGAACCAGGTCGCCGGCCTTCATGAAGGCCTCCGCCTGCTTGCCGAGCTCGGTGCCGGCCTGCACGGCGCCGCGCAGGATGTCGCCCGTGGAGATCTGCACCGAGCCGTCCAGCTTGGTCAGAAGCTTGGCCACGGTGCCCTTGCCGGCGCCTGGGGCGCCCAGAAGAATCAGTCGCATGGATTTTCCCCTCGGATTTCTCGCAATGGATGGAACGATACGGAAAGGGCTCGTGCGGGCCTCGGCCGGTTCAAGGGGGGTGTCGCAAGAGCCTGGAACGGTCCCGTCCCTTCTCCCCGAGGGAGAAGATCAGGATGAGGGGATCGAAAGGATTTCAATGGGTAAACCTCATTGACCCCTTCACCCCAGCCCTCTTCCGGCGGGAGAGGGAGCCCTTCGGCAGGCTATCGCGACGGCCTCCGCATGGGGCAGGACCGCGCGGCGTTGGCGCGCATTTTCGTGTCTGGGGGCCGAAAAATCAAACGACTAGCCCGAGGGAATGCCGCTCCGGCATCGCCCTCGGGACACAGGGACAGATGCGGTTCACCACCGCTCCCCGAAGGGACGCAGATCGAGCTCGAAGGTCCAGGCGGAGCGAGGCTGGTGGGCGACGAAGAACGCCGACTCGGCGATGTCGTCCGGTTGGGCGAAGAAATCGTCGGGTTTGTCCGGCAGCATGGCGCGCGAGCCCGGTACGTCCACCACGGCGTCGATCACCAGGTAGGCGACGTGGATGCCTTGCGGGTCGAGCTCCCGGGCGATCGATTGGGCCAGGCTGCGCTGGGCCGCCTTGGCCGAGCAGAAGCCGAGAAAGCCCGCCGCGCCCTTCCAGGAGGCCGTGGCGCCGACGATCAGGATGCAGCCCCCGCCGCGGCGGCGCATATCGCCGACGGTTTCGCGCACCGCCAGCAGACAGCCGTAGGTGTTAACGCGCCAGGCGCGCTCGAAGGCCGCCGGGTCGGTGTGGTCGAGGTCGGCGAAATCGCGCGTCGAGGCGTTGTAGATCAGTACCGCAATCTCGCCGAGCTCGGCGCGGATGCGGGCGAAGGCGGCATGCACGTCCCGCTCTTGCGTGAGGTCGCAGGGGTAGCCCCGGGCCCCTTGGATCTGCTCCGCGAGCGCACCGAGACGGCCCGGCTCGCGGGCGAGCAGGGCCGTGCGATAGCCGCCCCGGGCGAAGCGCCGGGCGAAGGCGGCCCCGTTGCCGGGCCCGGCGCCCAGGATCACGCAGACGGGAGGCCGCCGGTCGGCGCCCGCGCTCACCGTTCGTCCTCCTTCTGCGTCGGCAAACCCTCGCGTTGCCAGGCGTGCATGCCGCCTTGTAGCTGGGCCGCGTCAAAGCCCATCGATCTCAGCAGACGTACCGCAGGGATGCTGCGGTGCGCGCTCAGGCAAATGGCCACCACCGCGCAGTCGGTCGACAGCCCCAGGTCCGCGAGTCCGGCTCTCAGCTCATTGATCGGCAGGTTGACGGCCCCGGGGATGTGTCCGTGTCGAAATTCCGTCCGGGTGCGTACATCCAGGATCTGCGGCGGGCGCTGGTCACCCAGGCGGCGCCGAAGCTCTTGTGCGGGGACCTCGGCCACCTGCCCGAAGGGCAGCCACCAGAGCAGGCCGAGGCGCGGGGCAGACGGCATGCTAATCCTCGTGGGCGAAGCTCGTGATGATGTATCCGCCGGATTTGTCATCCTTCTCCAGCTCTACGAGCTTGCGCGCCTCGGCCTCCTCGAGGAGCTTTCCGAAGGTCTTGAAGCCGTGGTAGCTCTCGTTGAATCCCGGCTTGCGCCGCTTGAGGGTCTGCTTGACCATCGATCCCCAGACCTTGTCCTCCTCGCCACGCTCCTCGAACAGGTCCTCGATGGTCTCCAGGACCAGATCGAGCGCCTCCTGGCGCTTGTCGTTCTCGACCTGGTCGGGGGTCTTCTTGGCGGCAGTCTTCTTGGTGGCGCTCTTCTTGGTGGCGGCCTTCTTGCGGGCCTTCTCGCTCTCGCGCACCAGATCGTCGTAGAAGATGAACTCGTCGCAGTTGGCGATCAGCAGGTCCGAGGTGGACTGCTTGACGCCTGCCCCGATCACCAGCTTGTTGTTCTCGCGCAGCTTGCTCACCAGGGGCGAGAAGTCCGAGTCGCCGCTCACCACCACGAAGCAGTCGACGTGCGCTTTCGTGTAGCACAGGTCGAGGGCGTCCACGACCATGCGGATGTCCGCCGAGTTCTTGCCGCTCTGGCGCACGTGAGGGATCTCGATCAGCTCGAAGGCGGCCTCGTGCATCGGGCCCTTGAAGTCCTTGTAGCGCTCCCAGTCGCAATAGGCCTTCTTGACCACGATGTTGCCCTTGAGCAACAGGCGCTCCAGGATTTTCTTGATGTCGAAGGCGGCGTACTTGGCGTCGCGCACACCGAGCGCGATGTTCTCGAAGTCACAGAACACCGCCATGTTGTGGGTCTTGAGCTTGGTCGTCATCGTCGCCTCGGGTCTGCGCCTCTTCCCTGCCGGCGGGGCAGTGCCCCGGTGTCACGGGTGCGCCCGCGCCGGCCCGTCCGGGATTCTGACAGAAAATTCCTCGCGGTGCCCGGGGCCTGTTGGCGGCCCGCCGAGTCCGTGAGACCCTAAAGGGCGTGAGCAACCCACTGAATTCCGATGAGCTGCGCGCGAAGCTGAACGGCGAGACCGGACGGCTTTCCTGGTCGGAGCTGCAGCGCCACTTCGCCCGGGGGGCGGTGCTGGCGGTGGCCGCCGAGCTGGATCTGGTCGAGGTCGCGGCGCGCATCGCCGAGGACGATCAGGTGGCGGTGAAGGGGTGGATGGACGCCGGCCGACTGGTGCGCGCCACCGATAGCCACGCCAGGGTCTGGGCGGCGGTGTCTGACGAGCCGGCGCTATGGGCGGTGGTCGTCGCGCCCTGGGTGCTGGTGCAGCATGCGCGTCTGCATTAGCGCGCCTTGGGGCGAGGACCCTCGAGCGCTGTTGCCCGGCAAGCCCATTCCCCTGTCACCTGCGCCCTGAATCCGCGGCTCGATCTGGTACCCTTGCCCCTATCCCTGTCGAAACTCGGACATGAGGCCCTGTCCCGCCATGCTCAACGAAGACGATCTGAAGGAAATGCGCATGGACGCCGACTCCTTGTACCAAGAGGAGGTGTACACCGACCGACGGGTCGGGACGATCCGGCGGCTGACCCCGGTGACGGCGGACGGCGCCGTCGACGGTGCCCGCGCGGTGCTCTACGTGGGTCAGGCCCAGATCTATACGCCGGCCGGGGCGCTCCCGCTGTCTTTCGAGATTCCCGCTTCGTCCCTGGGAGAGGCCGTCACGAATTTCGCCGGGGCGGCCCAGGACGCGATCGAGCACACCGTGCGCGAGCTGGAGGACCTGCGTCGGGAGGCGGCGTCGTCCATCGTCATCCCCCAGGGTGGTATGGGCGGGATCGGCGGCCCTGGCGGGCTTGGGGGCGGCGGCGGAGGCAAGATCAATCTGCGCTGAGCTCCCGGCCTGCGCGGGTCAGAAGCTCTGCAGGTGCCGCTCGCGCACGTAGACGGGCTCGTAGCCGAAGAGCGCGTCGAGGTGATGCAAGAAGGCATGCCCGCCTTCTTCGGTCCAGGTATTGGACACGCGGTCCTCGATCTCGCGGTAGCGCTCCAGCGCCTGCTTCACGTTGGCCGGCTCTTCGGGGCCCGCCTCCCTGGCATACTCGTCGATCAGTTCCAGCCAGGTCTCGCTGACCCCCATGATGAAATAGGGCCAGGCACGCTGAAGCTCGGGTGTCCAGTGCGGGTCACTCGTCGCATCGATCTGCCCCGCCTTCCCCGGCGGCGGACCGGTGCACACCAGCTTGTCGAGCACGCCCGCCTGCAGCAGCCGCTGCACCAGCGGATCCGATCTCAGCTCCGCGCAAAGCTCGGCGTTGACCGCCGGGGGCGCGAAGGAGAGAAAGCTGAGCGAGTGCCCGGCCGAGTCGCGGTTCGCCCGGCGGTGAAAGCGCCAGAGCTCGATCTCGCTGCGGTGGCGGGCCAGGGCGGGGCCGACCACCCGGTGTGCGAGCAGGGCATCGACATACCAGTGCGGCTCCTCCCCTTTGGGCCAATGGACATAGAAACGGACCCGCTGCCAGACGTGTCCGACCCCTGCCTCGGGCGCCCGGATGGGCTGTGCGGGGGGTATGGGGGCGAGGCTCGAGCAGGCGGCGACCAGGGCGGCACCGAACAGGGCGAGGATTTGCCTCGCGGCTGTGGCGCCTGACGATCGTCGCACGCCCGAAGGCATATGCGTAGCCATGCAGCGATCAGACCTCGGATCGGCCCCTGGACGCAAGGGGCCCGAACCTCCCCGTCGGCCAGGCTCAGCAGGGACCGGGCGATCTGGGGCAGCCGACGGCACCAGCCGGGACGGCGGTCCTTGTAAGGGGATGGATGCCACAGCCATCGGTGGTCTGCGAGCAGCGCATCCAGCCGGCGAAAGCGTTCCGGGTCCGGGGGTGGATGGGTCTGCCATGGCCTGAACACGGGGGGCGAACGCCGGCCGTCGACCAGTCATCGACGGCCTGTTGCAACCATGCTAGTGTGTTGCAATACGTTCACGGAAGCGTGGGATCATCGGGATGGTCGCGCAGGCTTCCTGGCGTGGTGGACTCGCGAGGCTGGGGTGATTTCGAGGGGGGAGGACCGAGCCCGTACGATTCCTTTATTCGGCTGGGAGCCTGTCGGACTTGGGCGTTCGTAGCGAGGGAAAGCGGGATCGAGTCGGAGTTTTTGATCCATTGAGGAGAATAGTGGCATCAGGGACGTGCCGTTTACGGAGCTGAGGACGCAATAGCCGTAGCTATTTGACGAAATGAATCGGGAAATCCGGCCGATATCTGCTTTCCGCAATAGAACAGTCCCAAGTCCCGCAAGCTCCTCGGCGGGGAATCCTCCGGGATCGGTCTCCAAGCGGAAGTCCGCAGAGGCCGCGTGTGTTCGCATTGATTGAATATGGTCTAGGTTCCAAAGGGTCGAAAGAGTCGAAAGCGCAATCCGGGCGCTTTTTCGGATAGGGCGCTGTGGTGGCTACAGGTCTCTTGCACAAGCTCAGGAGAAAAAGGGCGATGAAAAAAATTGTCAGCATGATGTTGGTCGGCGCCTGTGGGGTGCTACTCGGCGGCTGCGCCACGTACGACTTGGCCGGGGTCAAGAAGATGGAGGCTACGGGGTCCGCTTTCAGCCAGGAGCTCTACAGGGAATACCTGTATCTGGCCGTGTTGGAGGACAAGGAGAACGATTACCCCTCTGTCCCCTATTTTCTCGACAAGGCAAAAAGGGCCGCCGGTGGCGAGGAGGTCCCGCCCATCGAGGTCGCCGATCGCAAGCTGCCCGAGGACGGCGTGGCTACCGCCACGCTGATGCGTGAGCAGCTCGAGGCCAAGCGGGGCATGGCGGCCGAGTACCCGCGCCTGGTCGCCAGGCTGCAGGCGCAGTACGAGTGCTACGTGGAAGAGAAGTCGGAGAACAACCAGCCCAAGGAAATCCACGATTGCCAAGAGGAGTTCGAGGAGCTGCTCGCGCAGTTCCCGGCGCCCCCGATGGTACGCCACGTCGAGCTGTCTGCCGATGCCCTGTTCGCCTTCGACAAGGCAACTCTGAGGCCGCGGGGCGTGGAGAAGCTCGACATGCTGGTGCATGACTTGGGCGACGTGACCTACGACACCATCGTGGTAGTGGGTCACACGGACCCGCTCGGCTCGGACGCGTATAACCAGGGCCTTTCCGAGCGCCGTGCCGCTACCGTGGCCCACTATCTGACCCGCAATGGGGTCCGCGCGAAGACGATCCGCTCTGAGGGTCGCGGCGAGTCCGAGCTCAAGGTGACGCCGGCCGACTGCAGCAGCGCCAAGGGACGGGCCGCCCTAATCGCGTGCTACCAGCCGAACCGTCGCGTCGACGTGACGGTCACAGGTGTGGCAAAGCAGTGAGCACGACAGGTTGGGCGGCGCTCCGGTCGGTGTCGCCCAACCTGCGACGGCTTCGGTAAAATAACGGGTGACGTACCATGGTTCGGCTTGACCACTTCTGGCCGAACTGAGGCAACGAGCACGGCAAAAGGGGGCAGGCCCGTGCCGTTCGCGGCGCGAGCCTTTTTTGGTTGTCGGGGACAGGGGGTCCGGATTTGCCAGGGATTACAGCTCGACGGAACCTTGGGGCAGCGGTTGTGCTGCGGACAAGTGTCGCGAGCTGGGGCTTGCTCCCGCAATCCTCGCCTGCCGTTTAGCCTTTTCGGCGGGATGCGCTGCGCGTTCCCGCCCCACCAGCTGCCAGCTACCGTCGGCTGTCCACCGACCCCTGCAGCACGATAGTTGCGGACGTCACGCCCGATCGGGTCTCGAGGCTTGCCCCGTCCACATGCCGGTAACGGCGCACCTGGAGAAATACGGTCTTTTCCCCCGGCTTGGCACTGAGCTCGAAGGTGGGGGTCGCAGGGAGCGGCGCCCAATCGGACCCCGCGAGCTCTGGGGACTCGCTGGCCCGGTAGCTGTTTGCGCCCTGGGGGATCGCGAAGTCCAGCGTCACACGACGGTTCGTCGTGCTGGTCGCGCCGCCATTGATGCGGAACCCCGGGATCTGCAGGGGAGCGGCTTCGACCACGGGCTGCGCCGGTGCCGGGATACTGCAGGAAAAGCTGGGGCCGCGACCCTTGGCCAGCAATATCATGACGGCCTGGCGCTCCAGTGTCGCCTCCACCGAGCGGCGCTCAGGGGCATAGCTCGGGGCGGTGACGACCAGGGTCAGCGGTGCGGACGGGAGATCACGGAAGCTGACCGAGCCGTTTGCGGGCGTTCTCCGACCGCCGAGCTGCTGGGGCTCGGCAGGCGTCCCCAGGCATACCGAGGCGCCTTCGACGGCATGGCCAGTCACCTTGTCCAGGACCTGGACACCGAGATCGGCGGCCAAGGCCGGTGTGCACGCCAGGCAAAGGGTGGCCAGGAGCCGGCAGCGGTGGCGCAATGCGGTTGGGCCTCTCGATCCGCGGGACGGTCGGGTCGTTCTGCTCATCTGGCTCTCTCCACTGACGGCTCCGAGATCTGCGCATATTAGCGCCGTCCGCCGCGGATTTTCGCCGGCGCCGATCACAGTGCCGGATCTATCCGGCGAGACCCTGGGACGGGAGAGTCGTTGTGGGTCCGCCGCGTCGGTCGATGGCAGCGTCCGTCCGGGCGAGGGCTCGTACCTGCCAGGCGCGGCCCAGTAGCATAGCGGCTGGATTCCACGGTGACCGCGCGCTCGGGAAGCCGCCTTACATTGGGCTTGCGTCTCTACCTGCTGCTGATGATCTGCCCGTTAAACCGGAAAAGGGCCGTTAGCTGTTAGCAATTAGCCGTTAGCTATCGATTGAATTGCCAAATTGGCGACCTCGGCCGCTCACCCGGCGGGTGAGACTTGCGGCGGACTCCGAGCGAGCTAACTTGCTCATTTGGCTAAGCTAATCGCTAACAGCTAATGGCTAACTGCTTTTTCTAGGTTAAACGAATCGCATTTCGTTACGAGAGAGGGTAGGCCTGCGCCGTGATAACGGTCGGTCCGCGGGTCGCGGAAAGACAAAGACAAGGCTCGCTGTCTGGGGAGCGGCCAACCTTCGAAAGGCCGACCCTCAATAGCGCGGGGGGCTATAGACCCAAAGTCCGTTCGGTCCACCGTACCCGGGTGCAGGACCGTTCCAAGACGGGGGCCCATTATCCGCCGCCTGGGGGGCACTGGGCCATACCGGCCCGGCAGGAGCCGGGCCGTACGGCTGGGGGAAGTTGCCCGTGTAGCGCTGGCGTTGCTTGTCCGAGTCGACGGGACGGAACCTGTAGCCGAGGGTCGCCTGAGGCGGCGTATAGCTCATGCCGCCAGCCCCGAGAGGCTCCGGGACTCCCGGCGAGCTGTCATAATATTGTGGGGTGCCCGTCGGCACGCGGGCCTGCTCGCGCTCACTCCGTGGGCGGAAGCTGTAGCCGCCGACTGGGGCGGGACTGTAGTAGGAGTCTCCGCGCCACTGCGGGGCCGCTGCTGCCGGCGGTTGATACCCTTGATACGCCGGAGGATTGTCGTGCACGGCGTAGTAGGAGTCGATCGGGACGGGTGCTTTGTTCGCCGTGCTCGGTTCGGTCGGCTTGTCGCCACTGCTAAGCCAGAAGACCAGGACGGCGCCTGCCACCAGGCCGCCTATTACCCAGGATCTCTTCATGGTCGTCAGCCCCCTGCGGTTTTCGCCCGAAGTACCTTCTTCGGGTAAGACATAATTTACCATATACTTAGATAAGAATGTTAGATCATTGCTTCAATTTTTTCTTGACTCCAGACAAAGTTTGGACCTGGATTTCTCACGGGCGTTCGCCCCCGAGGGCCCGAAGGGACCGCGAGCGTTTCGTAGCCAAATCGTGGAGAGGGCGGGAGACGGAAAGGGGACCTGCGGAGCCGGAGCCGCCGGGAGGGCGGCGACGGGAGGGGGCACCGCTTGCGGCGGTGCCCCCCGGCCGACGACTCTTCAGGCCGCCTCGCGCCGGTGGGCCCCGGCGCGGTTGAGGGCGGAGATCATGGCCTTGAGAGCGGCGCTGACGCTGTCCTGATCCAAGGAGGCACCGGCGACGCGCTTGCCGTCCACATTGAGCTGCACATAGGCCGCCGCCTCCGCGCCCGTGCCCTGGCCGATGGCATGCTCGGTATAGTCCACCACGCTGAGCCGCTGGCCGGTGTGGCGCATCCAGGCGTCTGCGAAGGCGGAGATCGCTCCTTCCCCCTCCCCCTGGAGCGTGCGCTCGACGCCGTCTTCCCGGACACGCACCTCGATCCGGTCATGTCCATTGCGGTCCAGGCGGTAGCCGAGAAGCTGCGTCGGTGCCCGGTCGCGCACGAAGTGGTCCATGAACAGCCGGTGAATGCTCGTGCTGTGGACCTCGCCGCCGCGCTCCTCGCTCTCGCCCTGCACCAGCTGCGAGAGCTCGACCTGCATCCAGCGGGGCAGGGACAGCCCGTAGTCCCGCTCCATCACGAACGCCACGCCACCCTTGCCGGACTGGCTGTTCACCCGGATCACCGCCTGATAGTCGCGCCCGATATCCCGGGGGTCGATGGGCAGGTAGGCGACCTGCCAGGGCTCGTCCGGGCGTTGGTGCATCAGGCTCTTGCGGATCGCGTCCTGATGGCTGCCGGAGAACGCCGTGTAGACCAACTCACCGACCCAGGGATGGCGCGGTGGCACCTCGAGCCCGGTGCACGCAACGTAGATCTGGATGATCTCGTCCGGGTCGGACAGGTCAAGCCCGGGATCGATCCCTTGGCTGTAGAGGTTCATGGCCATCGTGATGATATCCATGTTGCCAGTGCGCTCGCCGTTGCCCAGCAAGGTCCCCTCCACCCGGTCCGCGCCGGCCAACAGTGCCAGCTCGGCGGCCGCCACTGCGCAGCCCCGGTCGTTGTGGGTGTGCACCGAGACCAGGATGCTGTCGCGGCGGCTCACATGGGTGCAGAAATATTCGACCTGATCGGCGAACACGTTGGGGGTGGCGCTCTCCACGGTCGAGGGCAGGTTGATGATACAGGGCCGCTCGGGCGAGGGCCGCCAGACGGCCAGCACCGCATCACAGACTTCGACCGCGTAATCCATCTCGGTCTGGGTGAAGCTCTCCGGGGAGTACTGGAACACCCAGTCGGTTTCCGGATACCGGGCCGCCTCGCGGGCGAGCAGCTCGGCACCCCGCGCCGCGATGGCCTTGATCCCGTCCCGATCCTGGCGGAACACGCGCTCGCGCTGCACCGTCGATGTGGAGTTGTAGACGTGGACAATGGCACGCCGGACTCCCCGCAGGGCCTCGAAGGTGCGCACGATCAGGTCCTCACGGGCCTGCACCAGGACCTGGACCCTCACATCGGCCGGGATCTGATCGTTGTCGATCAGCCAGCGCAGGAACTCATAGTCGGGGCGGCTCGCCGAGGGAAAGCCGACCTCGATCTCCTTGATCCCCAGCTTCACCAGGAGGGCCCAGAGGCGTTGCTTCTGCTCGACGCTCATGGGCTCGAGCAGGGCTTGGTTGCCGTCGCGCAGGTCGACGCTCGCCCAACGGGGCGCGCGCTCAATGACGCGGTTGGGCCACTGGCGGCTGGCCAGGGCAACCACCGGGGCCGGGCGGTACTTGCGGTGGTCGAAGCCTTTCATCGGATGCTCCTCGTCGCTGTGATCGGTTCGGGGCCAGTCCCTCTCCCAGGCGCCGGGAGAGGAGGGGATTGCCGCCGCTGTACGACCCTTCTGGGGTCCTGCGGCTCGTGGCCTGCCTTCGTGAGGCTTGCCGTTTGCCGGCTCCGGGTAGGGGTCGGCTCGGAATTGCCCGCTGTTCACGGACAGGCACAGATTACTGCAGGCGAAGGGGCAGACGATTGTGATGTTGGCTTGAAATCGGGTGAGATGAGGGATTAAATATCTACAATTGCAAGAACTGAGCAATTTTATGGCGATTCTGCGAGGAAGGGGCAATGAAGCTGGACCGTTACGATCGGCGCATCCTGGAGGTGCTTCAGGAGGACGGGCGCATCAGCAACCAGGACCTGGCCGAGCGGATCGGTCTATCGCCTTCGCCCTGCCTGCGCCGGGTCCGGGCACTGGAGGAATCGGGGCTCATCGCCGGATACAGGGCGGTGCTCGATCCTGCGAAGCTGGGCCTGAGTCTGCTGGCCTTGGTCCACATCTCCATGGATCGTCACACCCCCGAACGCTTCGCGCGCTTCGACGCGGCCATCGCGGCCCTGCCCGAGGTGCTGGAGTGCCTACTGATCACGGGACAGGAGGCGGACTATCAGCTCAAAGTCGTCGTGGCGGACATGGCCGCCTACCAGGACTTCCTGCTCAACAAGGTTACTCGGATCGAAGGCGTCAGCGGGGTCCACT
>Ga0315556_1002150_pt1 | contig 11424 bp, 10 predicted proteins | sample SalMarSW160310MG_FD_202112 | JGI IMG/M metagenome (GOLD analysis project Ga0315556, IMG submission 202112) | Salt marsh sediment microbial communities from the Plum Island Ecosystem LTER, Massachusetts, United States - Salt Marsh Sediment SW1603-10 ...
CTGCGCAGGCCGCCGGTGCGGCTGATTTGCGGGTACGGGTCTTCGAGCGTGGTGCCAGCAAGCCGCTGGCCGGCGTGGCGGTATGCCTGGGAACGCAGGCACGCATCGATCAGTTCGGTGCGCAGGTCACCGATGAACGCGGGTATGCGGTGTTCAAGTCCCTGCCCGGCACACAAATGCTGGTGACCGCCTCGAAGCACGGCTTCAAGAGTGAGCAGGAAAGGATGGTTACCTCCAACGCCAACCGCATGCTCGTGCTTTCCCTGACCAGCGGTGGTGGTGGTCCGGCCTGCACCGCGGTGAGTACCAGGGCCACGCCCGCGCAGGGCCTGCGGGTAACCCGCTTTGCGGTGAACGGCGGGGCGGCCGTCACCGCGTCGCGTCACGTGACCCTGGACAACGCCGTGTCCGGCGCGGTCACCCAGTACCGTGCCAGTGAGCATGCCGACTTCAGCGATGCCGACTGGAAGAACTATGCCACCGCGCCCGGCTTCGAGCTGAGTCCCGGCAACGGGGTAAAGCGCGTGTATTTCCAGGTGCGCAGGCATACCGCACTGAACGATGCCGTGGTGGAGTCGCTGAGTCCCGTGGTCAGCGATATGGTGATTCTCGGCAACCGCTAGCGCCAGCCCCCGCCATTCCGCGCGGGCCGGTGTGGCGTCGCCATCCGGTCCGCCGCTACACCCCACGTCCTGCCAGGCCGAGCGGCTGCGGTTTGCCGGGCGGCCCCGCGGGTGGCTTACGCGTTCCCGTGCACCGGGTCCGCTGCACGGCCGCCACGCAGCAATCCCGCGGCTGCCCCATGCCGCTGTCCTGTCTCAAGAAATTCCCGTTGCCGGACGAAATATCCGGAAAGCTGCTGCCCCGTTACCGGCTGCGCCGCACGCAAGCGGAGCGGAACACGATCCCCACGGAGAGAGATTATGGACATGACATTCATCGGACCCGGCCAGGCTGGCGGCGACAAGGCACACCGGGCGTGGCGTCACGGTATCGAGGGCACGGGCGCCGGTGTTCCTGACATGACGGCGGCACCATGAACCCGGTCGGCCCCTGCACGCTGGTCATCTTCGGGGCAGGCGGGAATCTCGCCCGCATCAAGCTGTTGCCCGCACTGTACAGCCTCGAGGTGGCGCAGCGTCTCCCGGAAGGACTGCGCATCATCGGTGTCAGCCTCGAGGACTGGACGCGCGAGGAGTGGCTCGACCAGGTGGCGGACATGCTGCGCACGAAGTTTCCTCAGGGTGTCGACGGCACCGCGTTTGAGCGCTTCAGCAGCCGGCTCCACTATCATGCCAATCCGCCGGAGGATCCGGGTGCATACGGCCGGCTGCACGATACAATCGAGAATGATCCGGCGTTCCCGCGCGATGCGGTGTTCTACATGTCGGTGCGCCCGGAGGAATTTCCGTCCATCATCCGCAGTCTGGGCGAGACCGGCGTACTCCGGGAAACGCACGCCTTCCGCCGGGTGGTCTTCGAAAAGCCGTTTGGCAACGACCTGCTGTCCGCGCAATCCCTGCAGCAGGCACTCTACAAATACCTCAACGAACCGCAGATCTACCGCATCGACCACTACGTCGGCAAGGGCACCGTACAGAATGTCATGGTGCTGCGCTTCGCGAATGTACTGCTCGAGCCGTTGTGGAACCGGCATTACATCGACCACGTGCAGATCACGCATTCGGAAACGCTCGGGGTGGGTAACCGCGCAGGCTACTACGAAAGCTCCGGTGCCCTGCGCGACATGATCCAGAGTCATTTATTGCAGCTGATGGCGCTGGTGGCCATGGAGCCCCCGGTGACCCTGAGTGCGGAACACCTGCGCGATGAAAAGGTCAAGGTGCTGCGCACGATCCGGCCGATCACCCAGCGCTCCGTGCACGCGCATGCTTTCCGTGGCCAGTACACGGGCGGGCGAGTGGGTGGTGCGTCGGTGCCGGGCTACCTGGAGGAACCGGGTGTGGCCCCGGACAGCACCACCGAAACCTATGCGGCGCTCAAGCTGTTCGTGGACAACTGGCGCTGGAGCGGCGTGCCGTTCTACCTGCGCACCGGCAAACGCATGGCCGAGACGGCGTCCGCAGTGTGCATCCGCTTCAAGGCGCCGCCCCAGGATCTGCTGCGCCAGACGCACCACGAGGGTGCGCACCCCAACTGGATCCTGCTCGGAATCCAGCCCGAGGACTGCATGCGCATGGAGATGCGCGTGAAGGTGCCCGGCTTCGACCTGAACACACGCACGATCAGCCTCGACGCGACCTATCGCCACAACGGAGACGACGACGTCGATGCCTACGAAGGGCTGTTGCTGGACGTGATGGAGGGTGATCACTCGCTGTTCCTGCGCTACGACGAGGTGGAGTGGGCCTGGCGCGTCGTCGACCCGGTCCTCAAGGTGTGGTCGATGGAGCGTGACTTCATCAATACCTACAAGTCCGGCAGCTGGGGGCCGCGTGGCACCTACCGGCTGTTCGACCGCGAAGACCAGTTCTGGCGCCACTCGCTCGAAGTGAGTGGTGGCGACGTGCAGGCCTTCTGAATCTACCGTTCACGACCAGCCTGGAGAGAACAGCATGCACGGAAAGGAATCGCTCACGATACCGGCCTACGACCCTTCGGGTTTCGATGTCGAGGCGCTCAGGAGCGCGATCGCCAACCGGCTTACCTACACGGTCGGCAAGGACGGCTACACCGCCACGGACCGCGACTGGCTGCATACGCTCTGTTACGCGGTGCGTGACCGCCTGACCGAGCGCTGGATGGAGACACAGCGCAGCTATTACCATACCGACGCCAAGCGGGTGTATTACCTGTCGCTGGAATTTCTCATCGGGCGCACCCTGTACAATGCGCTGCTCAACATGCAGCTGGAAGAACCGGTGCACCAGGCACTGGCGTCGATCGGGCTGGACCTGGAGGCATTGCGCGAACAGGAGTTCGAGGCCGGCCTCGGTAACGGTGGCCTGGGACGGCTTGCCGCCTGCTTCCTGGATGCCATGGCGACGCTCGGCATACCGGGTGTGGGTTACGGTATCCGCTACGAGTACGGTATGTTCCACCAGCACATCGAAAACGGACAGCAGACGGAGAAATCCGACCCCTGGCTGCGCTTCGGGAACCCGTGGGAATTCCCGCGTCCCGAGGTGATCTACCCGGTGCAATTCCACGGTCGTGTGGTGCGCTTCCGCGACGAATGCGGCCAGTACCGGCACCACTGGGTCGACACCCAGGTGGTGAACGCGATGGCCTACGACATGCCGGTGCCCGGTTATGGCAACGGCACGGTCAACAACCTGCGGCTGTGGTCGGCCAAGGCCACGCGCGACTTCGACCTGCGGCTGTTCAACTCGGGCAACTACATCGACGCAGTGGAGGAGAAGACCGCCTCGGAGAAGCTGTCGAAGGTGCTGTATCCCGACGACAGCACCGAGGACGGACGGGTGCTGCGGCTCAAGCAGGAGTACTTCTTCGCCTGTGCCTCGCTGCAGGATATCCTGTTCCGCTATCTCAAGACGCATGACGGCTTCGACAGCCTGCCGGACAAGGTTGCGATCCAGCTGAACGATACGCATCCGGCCATCGCGATCCCCGAGCTCATGCGCCTGCTCATGGACGTGCACCAGCTGGGCTGGGACAAGGCCTGGGACCTGACCACGCGCACGTTCTCCTATACCAACCACACGCTCATGCCGGAGGCGCTGGAGACCTGGGCGGTTGACCTGATCGGCCATGTCCTGCCACGCCATCTCGAGATCATCCAGGAGATCAACCAGCTCTTCCTGGTCGAGGTACGGCACCGTTTCCCGGGCGACGAGGGGATCGTGTCCCGGCTGTCGCTGTTCGACGAGTCACACGGGCGCCGCGTACGCATGGCGCATCTGGCCGTGGTCGGCAGCCATCACATCAACGGTGTCTCCGCGCTGCATTCACAGCTCATGCGTGATTCGATCTTCGCGGATTTCCACCGCCTGAATCCCGGCAAGATTCTCAACATGACCAACGGTATCACTCCGCGGCGCTGGCTCAACCAGGCCAATCCGCGGCTCTCAAGGCTGATTTCCGATACCATCGGCCACGGCTGGATCAGGAACCTGGACGAGCTGCAGAAGCTGGTGCCCTATGCGTGCGACCCGGCGTTCCGGAAGGCGTTCTGTATCGTCAAGCGGGCCAACAAGATCGATCTTGCCAGAATGATGCAGGAGCGCATCGGATTCCAGGTGGACCCGGATTCGATGTTCGATGTGCAGGTCAAGCGCATTCACGAATACAAGCGTCAGACGCTGAATCTCCTGCATGTCGTGACGCGTTACAACCGTCTGCGTGCTGGCCAGGACCTGGTGCCGCGTACGGTGATTTTCGCCGGCAAGGCAGCCCCCGGGTATGCGCGTGCCAAGCTGATCATCCGGCTGATTCACTCGGTGGCGGACGTGGTGAACAATGACCCGGCCACCCGGGGTCTGCTCAGGGTGGCTTTTATCCCGAACTACAATGTCACCACGGCGGGAGACATCATCCCGGCGGCGGATCTCTCCGAGCAGATCTCGACGGCGGGCACCGAGGCATCCGGGACAGGTAACATGAAGCTGGCACTGAACGGTGCCCTGACCATCGGCACGCTCGATGGTGCCAACGTCGAGATCCGTGACGAGGTGGGCGAGGACAACGTCTTTCTGTTCGGGCTCAACTGCGAGGAGGCGGGAAAACTGGCCGGCAGCGGCTATTGTCCCGAACAATACGGTCATGCCAGCCCCGAGCTGCTGCAGGCGCTTGACATGATCGGCCACGGCTATTTTTCGCCGGAAGCCCCCGATCTCTACCGCTGCATCACGGACAGCCTGTGGCAGCATGACCCGTACCTGCTGATGGCGGACTACGCATCCTACATTGCCTGCCAGGAACGCGTGGATGCGCTGTACTGCAATCCTTCCGCCTGGGCGGAGCGTGCCATTCTGAACGTTGCCGGCATGGGCCGGTTTTCCGCCGATCGCACAATCAGCGAGTATGCCGCGCAGATCTGGCAGGTCAGGCCGGTGTTGCGGGACGAGGATGAGTCCGGTCTCGCGCGGCGCGCCTGACAACCGTCCCGTCATCGCCCGCGGGCCCGTGTGGCGACAGGCCGGAGAGCACGCCGCGGTCCGCGCAGGATGCACGCGTTGCCCGCCCGCTATTTCCGGGACAGGTTCCGCCTGTTGTCTGGAGGCTGATTCTGCGGGTTGCCGGCCGCTGGCGCCTGCGGTTTGCCCTGCTCCCGTTTCATGACCAGGATACTGATGCGGCGATTGCTGGCGGCCAGCGGGTCGTTCTTGACGAGACCGACCGAGGAAGCCAGGCCGACCACGCGTGCGATCTTGGCCGGATCCATGCCGCCATCCAGCAGCGCCCGGCGCGCTGCATTGGCGCGGTCCGCCGACAGCTCCCAGTTGCTGTAGTCAGGCCTGCCGGTATAGCGTCGCGCGTCGGTATGTCCGGAAATGCTGATGTGGTTGGGTACGGTGTTGATGAGCTTGGCGATCTCGTGCAGGAGGTCGGTGGTGTAGCTCTTCAGCTCGACGCTGCCCAGATCGAACATCGGGCGGTTTTCCTTGTCGACGATCTGGATGCGCAGCCCCTCCTGCGTGATATCGATCAGTAACTGGTCCCGGAACTGCGCCAGCTCGGGACTGGCATTGATGGCGTTGTCCAGCGACTGTTTCAGCTGCTCCAGCCGTTGCTGTTCCTGCGCACGCGCGAGTGCGGCGGCGGAGTCCGGGTCGATGGAGCGTTCGTCGGAGTTGCCGTGTTCGGAGATGTTGGTACGGGTCTTCCGGAACTCCGGACTGGCGCTGCCCCCGATCTCGATCAGGCTGGTGCTGGCGCCGCCGGGCCCCTGTACCGCCGTCGGGTGTGTGGTCTTGGCCGGGCTGTTGCCCTCGACCATGCTGGGGTCGGTGAAATACTTGGAAATGGCCGCACGCTCGTCCCTGGTGGTCGACCCCATCAGCCACATGAGCAGAAAGAACGCCATCATGGCCGTCACGAAGTCCGCGTAGGCCACCTTCCATGCGCCACCGTGATGGCCGTGCGCATGTTTCTTCACGCGCCTGATGATGACCGGACGGGCGTTTTCCTCGCTCATGCCTCGGCCTTCTTGCGTCCCTTGATGTGGGACTCGAGCTCACTGAAAGAGGGCCGTTCGGTCGAGAACAGCACCTTGCGGCCGAATTCGACGACCACGGAGGGATTGTAGCCGTTGATCACGGCGAGTATGCAGACCTTGATGCATTCCAGGAACTTGGCCTCGTCACGCGCCTGGTGTTCCAGTGCGATCGACATCGGTCCGACGAAGCCATAGGACAGCAGGATGCCGAGAAAGGTGCCCACCAGGGCGGCCGCGACATGGTGCCCCAGTTCGGCGGGATCACCACCGATGTAGGACATGGTGATGACCACACCGAGTACTGCGGCGACGATACCAAAGCCGGGCAGGGCATCGGAGACCTTGGTCAGCGCGACTGCCGGCTGGTTGGACTCCTGATGGTGGGTTTCCAGCTCGACGTCCATCAGGGTTTCGAGCTGGTTGGCATCCAGATTGCTGCTGATCATCATGCGCAGGTAGTCGGACAGGAAGTCCATGGCATGGTGATCCACCATGATCGCGGGGTACTGCGTGAAGATTTCGCTGTTTTCCGGTTCGTCGATGTCGGACTCGATGGCGACCAGTCCGTCCTTGCGCATCTTGTTGAACAGCTGGTAGAGCATCGACAGCAGGTCGAGGTACATGGCCTTGTCGTATCTGCCCTTCCTCAGTAACGCCGGCAGGCCTTGCGCCACGGCACGGATGATCTTGCCCGGGTTGGAAATCAGGAACGCGCCGAAGGCCGCGCCGCCGATCACGAGCAGTTCGTTGGGTTGCCAGAGGGCGAGCAGGTTGCCGTGCGACATCAGGAATCCGCCGGCCACGGAAACGATGACTACGACTGCGCCAATTATGACGAACATGAGGCCCTCTGCGACTCGGTTCAGGGCAGGGGGACGGACACACGGGGGGCCGGCATCCCTGCCGCGTACACCCCGTCCGGACATTTCAGGGTGCTCTGTACTTAGCGACATTGCTGCCGCAAACTGTAACCGGCCGTCAGTCCCGGCCCGGGCCGGGAACTCTAGTTCAGCAGGTGGCGGCTGTTGTCCGCCCACTCCAGGGCGTCCACGTAGGCCTGCGTGGCATCCTGCCAGCCGATCCCGTCCGGAAACGTACCGTTCACGTCCCCTGCTTCCAGCCGGGTCGCGCAGCGCAGCACAGCGCCGTATTCGCCCTTGTGTTCCAGGAGAGCCTGCTCCACGTCCTCACCCAGCGACATCTCCCCGAGGATTTCCCGCATGCTGATGCCCATGATCGAGTCGAGCACGGAAAACAGGCCCACCGTGAAGGCCACGTCGGGCGTACCAGCCATGCGCGCGCTGCCGGCAAGCAGTTCGCAGGTGCGTGCCCTGACCATGGCGCTGACCATCGTCTCCGGGGTATCACTGGCAAGCTTCGCCATGCTGACGAGCAGCGCCATGTCCCGGATCTTGTGGCGTCCCGCAAGAATGATTGCCTCGTGGATCGATGCAACGCGCCGTTTCAGGCCGTACATGGCCGAGTTGACGAGGCGCAGAATGCGTATGCTGAGCGCACCGTCCTGGATGATGATCCGTTCCAGGTCCTCGTTGCCGACAGCGGGGTTGCCGGCCATGGACAACAGTCGCATGACCGCGACGCCGTTCGACGGCGGACGTTTGCCGCTGACGATTTCCGGCTTCGAAAAATAGTATCCCTGGAAATAGTCGAATCCGCATTCCAGGCACAGCTCATACTGGCCGCGGGTCTCGATCTTTTCGGCCAGCAGTTTCACGCCGCGGGGTTTCAGCGTCTCGACATGGCGCCGGAGCCCGGAGCGGGACAGCGCGAGTATGTCCAGCTTGACGTAGTCCGCGAGTTCCACCATGGGTGCGGTATCTTCCCGGTACACGAAGTCATCGAGTGCGATCCTGAATCCCTGCTGCTTGAGGGTGCGCAGGGATGTCAGCAGTCCGTCATCGACGGCAATGTCCTCGAGTACCTCGAACACGATGCGCGCATGCGGAAACGACACGATGGGCGTGCTCTCGATGAACTGTCGGGTGAGGTTGACAAAAACCGTTTGCTGGCCGGCGACCCGCTCCAGCCCGATATCCAGGAAGGCGTTCAGCAGGACCTGCGATGTGGCACTGTCATCGTTGCCGGTGGCGGTCCGGTCCGCGCGGTGTTGTCGAAATAGCAACTCGTAGGCGTGCAGCCGGCGTTCCCTGTCCAGTATCGGCTGGCGTCCTACGTAGCAGTCTGGCATGGCTACTCGTCCCGGGTTCCTGACCGGGCCGCGGGTGCCGGTACAGTCTGTGGATTCCGCGTCACAGGGATGCGGGCATACGCACCGGCGCTGCCGGTGTATACGTGGTATTTCGGCAATGCCGGGCGATTATTTACCGTGTGCGGGACATGCCTGTGTCGCGGTGTCCGCGTCCGGTTCAGTCCCCGCGGTTGCGCGGGTCACGCTTTCTGCGTCCTTCGAAATGGACGATGTTCTGGACAATGGAATCGTACGGGAAATGTTCCAAGCTGGCGTAGCGCTGCAACCCGCGGTCGATCAGCCCGATGATGTCCTCGACATCGTTCCGGTCCCTGCGGTCCGGGTAGAGTACCGTCTGCAACCCCAGCATCCCGCCGGTCTGGACGCGGATTTCCTTGGCATGCGGCAGCGGGCCATCGGCATGGGTCAGGTGCAGGGCAAAGCGCGCATTGCTGCGCAGGCATGCAAGCAGTGCGGTGCATAGCGCGTTGCCGGCTGTGGACTTGCAGGAAATTCCTTCGCGATCCGCAAGATGGAAGCGCAGCGACCTGCTGCAGGTGCCACGTCTTGAGCTGATGGTTTTCTCGAATACGCAGCGGCACTCGTTGACCGCATCGTAGGTACTCTTGAATTGCTTCTCGTCCATCGCAGCGGCTGCTATTTCTCCCACTCCCTGGCAATGGGTTGTTCGCGAACTTCCTTCAGGCTCTTCTCCGCGGCTGCGTGGTCCTCGGCAAAGATGATCTTGTAGGCCTGGTGGTCGGCAAGCGGGGCATCGGTCCGCAGGCGCCTGACCTCGGCTTTGGCGGTCTTGAAGTTCTCGAACTCGCTGACGTGGCTGACGGACCTGCTGCCACTGGATTCGCTGTTGGTGACGATATAGATGTAATACGGCATGCCTTGCTCCGTCGCAGCGTCGTTGTGGCGAATTATAGCAGTGTCGTGTGCAGGATACTGCATCCCGGACTACCGTCCCCACGCTGTCCACTGCGCACCGTGTGCGCAGGCCACGGGCGCATGGCCGGCCTACGGCCCGCCAGCGGGTCTGCCCGGCGGCCCGAATTCATGGCGGCCTGCCCGCAGCCGCCGGTAATTCCGCATCATGATAATTGTTTTCTGCAGGACCTGCGCGTCGATCTCGTCGACGTTGAGCCCGATGGCGACGCGCCGCAGCGGATATCCTGCGGCAGCGATCTCGATGAATTGCCGGGCCGTGCTGTGCCTGCCCTGTGCCAGAACGCGTGCATCCCAGAGGATGCGTTCACCCGCAAGGGTGCCGGCAAAACGGAGTTCGGCGAGTTTGCCGGGCAACCCGCTGTACAGCAGGTAATCCGTCCCCGCAGCTGCCAGTCCGGCGATGAAGGCGTCAATGGCCGAGGTGTCAGTCATCGAGCAATACGGTCGTGACGCGGCCGTTGCGCAGCAGGACGCAGCCGCTGCGGCGCGCGAAGCCATCCGTGCTGTATTCGAAGTTATACGTGCGCGACAGGTAAGGTCCTTCGCTGCGGCTGAAGCCGGGCCGCAGCCTGCGCAGTGCCGCGGAACCATCGAGAAACTGCAGCCCCTGGTGAGTACAGGCATCGCGCGCCGCGGCAATGGCCAGATCACGGCAGTGCTGGGCGGAGTACCAGAACCGGACCAGCAGGACAATGAGCAGCAGGACGAGGATCGCCGACATCCGGATACCCGTGTAACGCGCGTGGGGAAGAACTGGAGCGGAGGGGCAGTGTATCACCCCGGCCGCATTCAGGCACAGGTGGACAGGAATATGCCGGTACGCGCACCGAAGCGCACGGTCAGGAACTCGATACCGATGAGGAAATGCATACCGTTCATGCTGCGGTTGCAGTAGCGCACCCTGCCGATCGCACTCACCGGGGCGCTGTGGATGCGTACCAGCAGTCCGGCGACGAGCGGTCGCGGCAGCTGCAGTTGCAGGCCGGTCGGGGAAAGGTCACACAGTCGCGCCTGCAGGCCGCGGCATCCGGGTTGCGTGTAGAGCACCATGGAGGCCTGCCGCCGAACCCGCTCCAGGCGCCGGTTGCCGGACCGCGGCTGGCGGGCGTGGCCGGGTCTTTCCACCGGCCCCTGGCAGCCGGGGCAATCCAGCGGGCCGCAGTCGGTGGCGGGTAGCGGGCGCGCAGTACCGCAGAACGGGCAGCTACCCGCGCCGGGTGGCCGGGATGCGTGCCGGGATTCGGGGTTGCGGGCGTGCCGGCCGCCCGGGCCTGCGCGTTGCGGCTGCGCCGGGGTGGCACGCGCCTGGTCGTAGCGCCGGCGCCGGACCGGATCGGACAGCACCTGGTAGGCCTCGTTGAGTACCGCCGCGTTCCACTCGTCACCACCCAGGTCGGGGTGCATGCGCAGCTTCTGCATCTGCGTCCGGTAACTGGCCCGCACGATGGCCTCCGGCGCGTCCGGCTGGATATGCAGTATGCGGTAATAGTTGCGCCGGTTTTCCAATGGTTGCGAGCGTTCCTGCACTGCCTGGCGGGCGGTGGTCCTGCCGTGTTATCGAACACACCGGCGTCTCCCTGAACGATGCGCTCGAGCGGACGTCGTGTCCGTGGCCGGATCATGCAGAACAAGCAACTGGAAAATATGGAAAAACTGCCGGGCATGCGGGCGCCGTGCGGGGCGTGGGAAAAACCCGGGTGCCGCTTAAAGTTCTTCCGCCAGAGGACGCTATGCATCCCGGAGGCGGTAAATATCACGGATGGTGATATATCCGCCAATTACAAACCGTGTCCGGGGCAGGGCAACAACAACCGGTTTCCTGCCCGGGCGAAAAGGAGATTTACCATGGCAATTTCTGTCAATACCAACATCATGTCGCTGTCTGCCCAGCGCAACCTGTCGCGTACCCAGACCGGGCTGGCCACCGCAATGGAGCGCCTGTCTTCCGGCCTGCGCGTCAACAGCGCGAAGGACGATGCCGCCGGCCTGGCTATCGCCAGCCGCATCGACGCCCAGGTGCGTGGCCTGAACGTCGCCGTCCGCAACGCGGGTGACGCCATTTCGCTGGCCCAGACGGCCGAGGGTGGTCTGAACGAGATCAGCAACATGCTGCAGCGCA
>Ga0315556_1002151_pt1 | contig 11418 bp, 8 predicted proteins | sample SalMarSW160310MG_FD_202112 | JGI IMG/M metagenome (GOLD analysis project Ga0315556, IMG submission 202112) | Salt marsh sediment microbial communities from the Plum Island Ecosystem LTER, Massachusetts, United States - Salt Marsh Sediment SW1603-10 ...
GTTTTGCACGGTCTTGAGGAGCTCTTCGAATTCGAAGGGTTTCCTCAGGTAGTCATAAGCCCCTCTCCGCAACGCCCCGATGGCAGAATCCAGTGATGCGTGCCCCGTGATGATGACGACCACGGTACCCGGGCTTGTCTCATAGATATGCTCCATGAGCTGGTGGCCGTTCATATCCGGGATAACCATGTCCAGAAGGGCAAGGTCAAATTGATATACCGAGAGGATATCTTTGGCTTCCTGTCCGGAACTGACCGTATAGACGTCGTACCCTTGCTCGTCCAACAGGAGCTTCAGGCTGTCACGAATACGGGGCTCATCATCAACGATCAATATTTTTGCGGGGAAAGACATGGGCTTCTCTCAGGGATAACTGTTTGATGATAGTGTTACGGTTCCTTGCCTTCAGCCATTGGAGCCTGGCATCTACCGGGCTTCATTGACGGGCAAGGAGATTTTGAATGTCGTGCCTGTTCCTTTTTCGCTTTCGCAGGTCAGGGTTCCTTCCAGCGCCTTGATTGTCTGAAATGCGATGGAAAGGCCCACGCCCGAATGCCCTTCCTTTTTGGAAGTGACAAACGGCTCAAATAACCGCTCTTTGATTTCATCAGCGATCCCAGGACCGTCGTCCCGGAAAATTATTTCAACATAGGAATGAACGCCATTTCGCGTTTCTGCGGCACCCTCATCGAGACCAATCGATATCCTGCGGGTGGAGAGATAAATGTTACCGCCGGCTGGCAGGGCCTCGGCGGCGTTTTTCATCAGGTTGATGAATACCTGCTTGAGGCCGTCTTTTTCGGACACCGGATTCGGGATAGAGGAATCCAGATCGGTGTGAATGGTTATTCCTGCTTTTTCAGCCAGGGAATCCTTTGTTATCTTGACCAGGTCTGTGAGCAGGGCGTTAATATCCACGTTCTCCAATTTCGGAGTTCTGCTCCTGGAAAACGCGGTAAGGGTTCGGAGTATCAGCGCAATGCGATCGATTTCTTCATTGATGATCCTGATTTCATCCTGGGCGACGTCTTCTGCCGCCAGTTTCATGCTGAGGATCTTGAGGTAGTTCTTGATGATGCTGAGGGGATTGTTTACCTCGTGTGCCACCCGGCGCGCCATGTCAGAGGAAGCGATGGCGCCCTCCGACTGGATTTTCTGCATGTTCTGGCGCCGGAGCAGGTTGGAATGGAGCGCGACAGAAGCCTGCTTGATGAAAAGATCAAGGAGTTTGCGATGTCTATGGAAATCATCCAATTCAGCACTGTCAACCCCCAGAAGAATAACACCGATGGAGTCGTCATTTGCCCGCAAAGGAAGGCACAGGATTCCCTCCTTGTCCAGGAAATGGATGATCTGTTCATCAATGAGTGCGAGGGGGGAATCAGGGGGGGCGTTCATCGAGTCCAAGGGGGCGCACTGGTGGAGGCAGGAGATAAAGAGACTCTGCTGGGCTTCCATGGGGATGAGGAGACCATCTACGAGGGATGATTTTCCTTGACCGTCAATAGATTTTCCCACCAACCCTTTTTTGTCCGGGTCCACGAGAAAAAAGAAGACATTGCTCGTGTCGAAAAGGACACGGAACCCGTGCTCAAGAGCCCGCAGGATTTCCATTTCATTATTTGCTTCCAGCAGGTCCTGGAGGGTACCGAGGAGGAGTGAAACATTTCGCACTTCGCTGATGAGGTCTCCCTCGATCTTGAGATCTTTCTCGCTGATGCCCGTTTCGGTTCCTTCCGGTGGTTCTATCTCGATGTCAAGGGATTGGGCGACTTCCACCACTTCTTCATCTGCCTGATTTTGAATGGCTTCAAGCACATTGCGGGACAACCCCAGAACTTTTTCGGCCGTTTGAATCCCGCCGTCAGGGGAGATTGCCGGGCCCTGGGAGAGCATGTTGGCCGCGAAAATGATTTTAACAAGGGAAAACGCCCCCACGATCCTTTCTACGGGCTCATGATGGTACAGGACGGCGTCTGAGACGAATGACTGAAGATTCCAGCGCTGCAGAAGCCACGCCCCCACCTCGCAATGGTTCAACCCGCGCCTTATTTCACCAGCCAGGAGGAGGTCCGGGCGATCCACGTACTCTCGAAGAAGCGCTCCGTATTCCTCCTTGAAGTTAACCCACAGGACCAGCCGGCCGATGTCGTGGAGCAATCCTGCCAGAAAGGCCTCCTCGGGGCCCGGGTATCTCAATTCCCGCGCCAGAAGTCTTGCGGTTACCGCGCATCTGAGAGAGTGCCACCAAAAGAGTTTCAGATTCATCGTGGCATTTCCGGCAGTGCGGTCGAAGGCCCTGAGAATAGAGGCACTGATGGCGGTATTCTTTGTCGTATTCGTTCCCAGATACCCCACGGCCTGTTTGATGGTCCCAATTTTTCTCGGCAGGGCATAGTACGCGGAATTGACGAGCCGGAGGATCTTGCCGCTAAGAGAGGGGTCTTTTTCAATAATGGTAGAGATTCGCTCTAGAGAAGCATTGTCGTCATTGCAGGCCCTGATGAGTTTGATCAGGATGTGGGGAAGGGTAGGGAGATTCCTGAGAGTGGAAACTTTTTCGCCTATGGATTTTTCCAGATCAGCCATGATGGCAGTATAAACAAAAAATGTTTGAAGTCAAGGGAATTACGATAAATATACGCAAGATATTCGCATGTTATCCCTTTGCCTGCAATGTCTTTTCCCCGGCGATTATCAAAAACAGCGGACTGGGTATCGCTGCCCATGCATTCCTGCTTCCGCATCCCAATGAACATCTGCAAATGTGATGCCAAAGAGGAGTTCCCTGTCCCTCCCTCTCCTCCTTTCATTGCAATATGGTGCATTAAGGCGATGTGGTGAAGGGGCACAGCAATCTTTTTGCGAACACGAGGGGGCATGACGCTGGCGGCGAAAACCGTTGCTCAGCGAGGCGGCCGAGGGCACTGTCAGTTCACCCGTCCCATCAGTGTGTATGGTAAAGGCCTTGCAATACCGCCGGCACGCCTAAGCCCCTGAGATACGCGTTTTCCCGGGAAAGAAAAGTTTTGTGTCTGCAAAAAGATCCCCGTGCCCCTTTTCTGCCTCGGACCACGATCAAGTTAAAAGAAAGGTTCGTCTTAGCACACAGGGGAGGGACAGGGGGAAGGAAGCCCCCTGGTCCTCCCCTGTTCAGTTCGGTTTCACGTTGTTCCAAAGGGGCGGAAGAGTGTTGACACGGGGGAGCAAAAGAGCGATAATAAAAAGTTCTGATAAACAGCTAAGTTGCTCACTTTACGAGGTAAATTGCTTATGCCGGGGCAGGAAGAGAGTCGGCCTCTCATCGGTATCACCATGGGGGATCCCGCAGGGATCGGCCCTGAAATAATTGTCAAAGCGCTGGCTGATAGAAAAATTTATGATATCACCCGGCCCGTGGTGCTGGGGGATCACGCAGTCCTCTCCGAGGCACTTAAACGAGCGGTCTCTCAGCAGCGGGTTCGTGTGGTGGAGCGGGTCGCCGATGCGGGCGAAGATCCCCAGGAGATAGACCTGGTTGCTGTATCGCATCTGGGAAAAGGCAGCATAGTCCCCGGGTCTCCGACCCCGGAGGGGGGCAAGGCCATGATGGAGTCCATCCTCAAGGCGGTGGAGATGGCGCGAAACAGGGAAATCCAGGCAATGGTAACCTGCCCCATCAGCAAGGCATTGATGCAGCGGGTGGGGTACGCCTATGAGGGGCACACCCAGCTTATCGCTGAGGAAACCGGGGCTGAGGACTACGTGATGATGCTCGCAGGAAAGCAGCTTCGCGTTGTACTCGTGACCATTCACTGTGGATTGAAGGAAGTGCCGGGACTGCTGGATATTGAAAAGGTGTACCGGACCATCTGGATTACGGCGCGGGCGCTCGCGCAGGATTTCGGGAAGAAGTCGCCCGCGATCGGGGTGGCAGCCCTGAATCCTCACGCAGGAGAAGAAGGCATCTTCGGCTCTGAGGAGCACGATATCATTCTGCCTGCCATTGAAAAGGCACGAAGGGAGGGAATTGACGTCGATGGTCCGCTCCCCGCTGACACGCTCTTCTGGAAGGCAGCGGGAGGCAGGTACGAGGCAGTGGTTGCCATGTACCACGACCAAGGGCTTATCCCGCTCAAGCTTCTCCATTTTGCGGATGCCGTGAACGTAACCCTCGGCCTTCCCATTGTCCGAACATCGGTGGACCACGGTATCGCCTATGATATTGCGGGCACCGGCAGGGCAGATCCGTCCAGCTTGAAGGCGGCTGTCAGGATGGCGGTGGACATGGTGAAAAACCGCCGGAGAACCACGGCAGTGCCCTCATGAGCCAACAGCGGACAACACCCAACAAACAACACACAACAAGCAAGAATCAACATACAACGAGCAACAGGCGAATAAATGGTTCTAAGCGAGTTCGGTGCAAATAAATGGGAACGAAGCACATAAAAATACGAGGGGCCAGGGTCCACAACCTGAAGAATATTTCCCTGGATATCCCCAGGAATCAGTTTGTGGTCATTACTGGACTTTCCGGCTCGGGGAAGTCTTCCCTCGCATTTGACACCATCTATGCCGAGGGCCAGCGCCGGTACGTGGAATCCCTGTCAGCGTATGCCCGCCAGTTCCTCGAACAGATGGACAAACCCGATGTGGATACCATTGAAGGACTTTCTCCGGCCATCTCCATTGAGCAGCGAAGCTCCAGCCGAAATCCGCGCTCTACAGTGGGTACCGTTACCGAGATTTACGATTATATGCGGGTCCTTTTTGCCAGGGTGGGAAGGCCCCATTGCCCGAAATGCCACATTGAGATCCATTCCCAGACCGTTCAGCAGATTGTGGATCGGGTCCTGGCTCTTCCCGAAGGCGCAAAGGTCCAGGTCCTGGCACCACTGGTAACCGGTCGCAAAGGAACTCATGTCCAACTCCTTGGCCAACTGAGGAAAGAGGGCTTTACCCGCGTCAGGATAGATGGAGAGATCCGGCTCCTGGAAGAGGATATCGTCCTGGACAAGAACAAGAAGCACGATATCCTCGTAGTGGTTGACCGTCTCGTGGTGAAAGAAGGGATTGCCAAACGTCTGACTGATTCCATGGAATTGACCCTATCTCTCAGCGATGGGCTGGCTGTCGCCGACGTGATTGATGCAGAAGAGATCTTTTTCAGCCAGAAGGCGGCTTGTCCCTCCTGCGGAATGAGCGTCCCTGAACTCACTCCCCAGATGTTCTCTTTCAATAATCCCCGGGGGGCATGCCAGGAGTGCAGCGGACTTGGGACCAAGAAATACCTTGATCCGGACCTGATTGTGCCGAATCCGGATCTCTCTCTCAGGCAGGGTGCCATCGCCCCCTGGGCCAATCGCCATTCAGTTCATTTTCAGCAGGTCTTGGATTCCCTTTGCCAGCACTATGAAATAGACATTTACTCCCCTTTCAAGGATCTTCCGGAAAACGTTCAAAAGGCATTGCTCTACGGTTCGGGGGAAGAGGAGGTAAAGTTTTATTTTGAACGGGGGCATCGGCGCTATTTTCACAGCAGACCCTATGAAGGGATTATCCCCAACATGGAGCGGCGTTACCTGGAGACGGATTCCTACCAGGTTCGGGAGGAGATCGAGCAATACATGAGTATCCGACCGTGTCCCGCATGTGGGGGTGCACGCCTGAAACCCGTAAGCCTGGCCGTCACAGTGGGAGGAAAAGGCATCCACGAGGTCACGGCCCTTCCCATCGAAAAGGCGGTGAAATTTTTTCATGATCTCCAGTTGACAGAGAAAGAAGAAGCCATTGCGCGGAGGGTGCTGAAAGAGATCAGGGAACGACTTGAATTTCTCATGAGTGTGGGTCTGAATTACCTGACCCTTGATCGCGGTTCCGCAACCCTCTCGGGTGGGGAGGAACAACGGATAAGGCTGGCCACCCAGATCAGCTCCGGTCTGGCAGGGGTCCTCTATGTCCTGGATGAACCGAGTATAGGGCTGCATCAGCGGGACAACCTCCGGCTGCTCAGAAATCTGAATCGCTTGAAAGAACTGGGAAACACGGTGCTGGTGGTAGAGCATGATGCGGAGACCATCTTGAGTGCCGATCATGTGATAGACCTGGGACCCGGAGCGGGCATACTGGGAGGGGAGGTGGTTTCCCAGGGATCACCGAAGAAGATCATGGCGGATGGGAACAGCCTGACCGGCCAATATCTCTCGGGAAAAAAGATGATTCCCGTTCCCCGGGAGCGCAGACAGGGAAATGGGCAGTCCCTTGTTATTGAAGGTGCCGGGGAGCATAACCTGAAAGATATTGTGGCCGAGATCCCCTTAGGCACCTTCACCTGCATTACCGGTGTTTCAGGATCCGGCAAGAGCAGCCTTATCAACGGAATTCTCTATCCGGCCCTGAGTAACAAGCTCTACCGTTCCAAGGCCAGGGTGGGACAGGTCAAGGGGCTCAAGGGGATCGAGTACATAGACAAGGTCATCAATATAGACCAGAGCCCTATCGGCAGGACCCCCCGCTCAAATCCCGCTACCTATACGGGTGTTTTCACCCCGATTCGTGAGCTTTTTTCCCGGTTGCCTGAATCCAGGGCAAGGGGATACAAACCGGGGAGATTCAGTTTCAATGTCAAAGGCGGGCGGTGTGAAGTGTGCCGGGGGGATGGGATCATCAAGATAGAAATGCATTTCTTGCCTGACGTCTACGTGAAGTGCGAAGCGTGTAAGGGACTGCGGTATAACCGGGACACGCTGGGAATTCGTTACCGGGGAAAGACCATCGCCGAAGTCCTGGAGATGACTGTAAATCAGGCCTTGTCTTTTTTTCAGAATATCCCTCATGTCCGGGGGAAGCTAAAGACGCTGGTGGACGTCGGTCTTGGCTACGTGAAACTCGGACAACCGGCCACGACCCTTTCCGGTGGGGAAGCCCAGCGTATTAAGCTTTCCAGGGAACTGAGCAAGAGAAATACCGGCAGGACCCTGTATCTCCTTGATGAGCCCACTACCGGCTTACACTTCGCGGATATCAGGAAACTCCTCGAGGTCCTGAATTACCTTGTGGCTCGCAAGAACACGGTTGTTGTCATTGAACATAACCTGGATGTGATCAAGACCGCGGATTACATTATCGACTTGGGCCCGGAAGGGGGAGACAAAGGGGGATACGTGGTCGGTACCGGTACCCCCGAGGAAATCGCAGAAAATGAGAGGTCCTATACGGGGCAGTTTCTGAAAAAAATGCTGGCGGCATGAGAACGATCCTTTGCAGACCTTTACATGTCGTTTGCTGCTCGTTGTTTGCAGGAGGAGTGGCACATTCTATCACTCTTTTTCAACCGACGACGGACAACGCGCTACGAGCAGGCAATAGCGCCAACCCTTTGCTTGATTTTGCTGCCTGATCAGGGTATGATTACGGAAAATTCTTGCTGCAAGCAAGCTGTAGTAAACAGTGGACGTAGGAGCGCCCTTCTGGTTGAGATCAAGTGGTGTAACAGACTGTGCATTCGCGACCAGGAGGTCACTCTTACAAAGGATGCGGCGCTATTTACCGAAACCATATATGAACGAACACCATATCGGTAATGCTCCCGGAAGAACAAACCTATCGTGGACATGATGCTTGAAAAAGTGGCAGAGAAGAAGCCGGTTCGATATGCACCGCCCCGGCGGACAGGTCGATGCCTTGCCTGCGGAACCACCGACATGAAACGGGGGAGACGCTACTGCTCCGCGGAATGCCGCGAGCAAATGAGGTGGGTACTCTCATTATCTAAAGGTCTGCTACGGACGTTCAATGCCCGGTACGCCGCATTCTCCTTTACGACTGATTATGTGGTTCTCGACGTGTTGCCCACCTGGACAAGCGGCATCAGCCGTTTTATCGGTCAACGTACCCCGGGGCGGAAGCCGGCGGTAGATCTGAAAAGCCTTATCCTGGAATCAGGGGAAGAATGGTATGGGCTTCTGGATCGAAGAAATTCCAGGAGCGTGGCATCCCTCCACCTGCTTCACGATAACCATAAACCGCACCTTGATCCGAAAAGCATTAAGCCTGCAAGAAAAAGTCGTCCACGCCTGTCTAGACTGGAAAATGATTGTCTCAAGATCCTCAAAATCGAACGCGAAGTCCTTTCGTCCAAGAGCTGTACGTCGACAATCAAAAGTGCCTATAAGCGGCTTGCCAAGCGGCACCATCCGGACAAGGGAGGTGATGAAGAGACCTTCAAGCGGTTGAATGAAGCCCATCAACAGATGCTCATGTGGGCTGAAAATCCTCAGTACACCTGCAGAAAGGCCCTCCTGGATTCCTGGTCCTATGACGGTTCCACCAACCGGTGGACTCCTCCCCTGTAGTTTCTCGCAAGCCCGTCCCCCATTAACATATGAACCCTATTGCAGATAATTGTATTTGAGCTGACATACATCGTAACGTAGCTAGGGTATCATTGGGCATGTGAAAAAGAGTGATAATGCGTATCGTACGGTGAAATTCCGTGGGTATTCAAGAATACATCTGGCGTCTTTATCTCTACGCGAGGTGCCTGGCAAACGAATAGACATTTGTGCAACATGGAGAATTGGAGCTTTTCTAAACCAAGGGTTCTCCGAATGGCTCACATCATGCTACTTCCCATTTAGGCGCCCAAGTGATAATGGTACGTTTCTTCATTGACAATGACACCAATAGTGGTACCATATAGCTCATGACCGACATTGAAAAAATATTAGAAAACATGAGGCTAGCCCTTTTAATGTAAGGTTTAGAGACGTATGCAAAGTTTGTGATCATTATTTTGGGGAGCCAAGACAAAAAGGCACAAGCCATAGAATATTTAATGTGCCCTGGATTTACCCTCCGCTAATAAACATCCAAAATTTCAAAGGTAAAGCCAAAGAATATCAAGTAAGACAAGTCCTGGGTGCCATTGATAAATTGGAGGACGAAAAATGACATTAAAAAATGATAGGTATGCTTATCGAGTGATATGGTCAAACAGTGACCAGGAGTATGTGGGCCTTTGTGCGGAATTCCCTAATCTCAGTTGGCTGGCTGGAACGCCTGAGGCGGCATTGAGAGGTATCCGTAGAGTTGTTGCGGAGGGTATAAAAATTATGGAGGCCGATGGTGACCCGATTCCGGAACCTTTATCCAATAAGAAATACAGTGGCAAGTTTTCTGTGCGGATTCCACCGGAAGTCCATAGAAATCTGGCAATCCAAGCGGCTGAAGAGGGCGTAAGTCTAAACCGGCTTATCAGTGCAAAACTGTCCTGATGAAAGGACTTCAATCTATTTGTACCTTAGGGATCGCGCAAAAATAACTTCACATTTTCGCATCTCATCTTCAGGTCATCTTCGGCCGTGCCTCAATCGCAAGATCCTCGAAATAGTACGACTATTCCTGTGGTTTTGCTCAATCGGCGCAGCCAAATCTGATCTAAATCCGGGCGCCAATTCTGCGAACTTATTTTTGCGTGATCCCTTGGATAGTGGGCACTGGTTATTTCTTGGCAATTGTTTTGCCGGAACCATTCGACATAAAGGCTTAATCTCTATTCGCCGAGACCTGATCTTGCAATTATTGTGGGCTGGCCGGAAAGTGATCGGGCATGCAGAAAAGATCACAACTACGTATCGTATGCATTAGCTGCGGGTTGAGGGAAAACGATAGACTACCAGATATAAGAATAACCTGATCAGATAAAAAAAAGAGGCAGAGCCATTAGTGACCCTGCCTTGAATCCGTGTTGATTGCAAATGTCAGATTATTGCTTCCTAAACTTCCTCCTAAACCCTGCAAGTCCCACCAGACCAGAACCGAGGAGTAGCATGGTCGCGGGTTCAGGAACAGGTAACTGTTCGTTGGAATGAATATTGTCAACTAGAACATCCGATGAATCTCCTGAAGAAAAAGGGATCAGCGATTGCCCATTTGCCGTATCAAGTGACAAGGTAACGATAGTCGAATTTCCAGCATCCTCAGTCACCGTAGGCCATATATCATTAAAATCCCTGTCCCCATTGAAAAGTCTACTTAACAAGTGACCAGGTTTAGGTGAAGTGATCGTCCAAGGATTTGTCAGCCGCATAGAATTGCCAAACAGCTGTGGGTCAGTAAGCTTTTGAGCGGCAATATTTATCGGAGCTGCAAATACCTGTGAACCTACTAAAAAATATGTAGCGCAGACTAAAAAGCTAAGGACGTGTCTTGTCTTCATAACAAAATATTCTCCCATTTTTTTGATAAGAATGAAGGAAAGGTCGTTTCATTGCGATGTGCGGTTTTCGGGTGATCGAGAACGTATGCGGGAAAAGAAGTGTAAAAGCATACCGTAAGGAGTATTCCTGCTGCCTGCCCCTAGAGTCTTCGAGTCCACCGGCCTCTCATGGGAATCCCTTGTCGGTCTTAAAACGGATTGTTCCATGGCCTCAGGGAACATCACCCTGAGCCAGGAAATCAACCTTTCATTTCCCGTGTAATCATCGAGTAGTCTCGCCACTTTCCCACCCTCCTAAAACATAATAGATAGCCATATTCATGCCTTCACCTTGTTTTGCCATATCGTTCAACGTCTCACGGCCCTATTTGAATTTCGAAACCGCATCGTGATAGGCCGCCTTGACTTCAGCCCAGGTTTTTTCTGCACCTCCTTTGACGGCTTCCCATGCCTCATCCCCGGAGGTCTTCAATTCCTGAAACTTCGTCTTGGCCTTATCCTGTTTGTGCTCCAAGGCCTCGATCGCTTGGTAGTAATCGATCTTCACGTCTGCCTTGGCATTCTCCGCCTTGGCTTTGAGCAGAGCGATCTCCGCGTCCCATTCCTTCAACTGTGTATCGAACTTTTCCTCGTATGCCTTTCTTTTGTCACTCATAGGACTCTCCTATTGGCTGAAAGTTCTGTTTCTCATCAGCCTTTCTTGTTCTTTCTCAGACACCTCTTTTGATTCTCTTGCTCAGCCTGGTGCCACTATTTCCCGATCAGATCATGCTCCCTTCCGGTTAAACAATCCTGCAACATGTCAAACTATCGTGAATTTCTTGCCTCAAAATAATGTGAGAAGTGACACCTACCGTCGCCTACGCCAATAGTAACCGCCGCCCCCGCCGAACACTAAAAGCAACACGACGATGAAGATAATAAGCGTTGTAGTACTCATGGTAATTTCCTCCCTTCACTTTGTTGTATATGCGGGTCAGTTTCGGATTCTTCCGTTGACCACGCACTTCGAATCTTTGACCGCGCCTTCGAGTTGGCCTTGCGTTCGTCTCTCTCGCCCTATCACTTGAGTCTTTTGTTGCCGGTCAGGTCGCCTATTTCACGATCAGATCATTCTTCACGGATGTGACCCCTTTGACGCTACCTGCGATTTCACCCGCCTTATCGACGGCCTTTTGAGAATTGACGAAGCCGTTCAGTTGAACGGTGCCCTTGTA
>Ga0315556_1002152_pt1 | contig 11416 bp, 9 predicted proteins | sample SalMarSW160310MG_FD_202112 | JGI IMG/M metagenome (GOLD analysis project Ga0315556, IMG submission 202112) | Salt marsh sediment microbial communities from the Plum Island Ecosystem LTER, Massachusetts, United States - Salt Marsh Sediment SW1603-10 ...
GAGATTTCCAAGGAATCGTTCAACATTGCTTACCTGATCGACTTCGACCAGTACTTCGCGACCGAACTGAACGAACTGCGCGAATATGAACGCGAAGGACTGCTGAAACTCTCGCCACAATGGATCAGCGTCACCCCCAAGGGGCGCATGCTAATCCGCAATATTTGCATGATTTTCGACAAATACCTGCGCACAAAGCAGGAACATGCGCGCTATTCCAAGGTAATATAGCGTTTCATGAACATATTACGACGAGTTGCCCAAGTCAGGCAGCCGCATGGAGGGGAACCCCGAACGGGAGAGGCATGAACAGAAAAGTAGATGATTTTCGCCTGCGCTTCGGCAAGCAGGAACTCATACCGATCATGATCGGCGGGATGGGTGTGGACATTTCCACTGCTGAACTGGCGCTGGAAGCTGCGCGCCTGGGTGGCATCGGGCACATTTCCGATGCCATGGTGCCGACCGTGTCCGACCGCCGCTACGATACGGACTTCGTCAAGGAAAAACTGAAGAAGTACAAATACAACATCGACAACACCGACAAGTCCGCAGTGAAGTTCGACCTTGGACAGATCGCCGAGGCGACGCGCCTGCATGTAAGCAGGACGATGGAGGCCAAGCGCGGCAGCGGCATGGTGTTCATCAATTGCATGGAAAAGCTCACCATGAACGCACCGCGCGAAACGCTCAAGGTGCGCCTGCACGAAGCGCTGTCGGCCGGCATCGACGGCATCACGCTGGCGGCGGGCCTGCATCTGGGATCGTTCACGTTGATGGAAGACCACCCGCGTTTCCGCGATGCCAGGCTCGGCATCATCGTTTCCAGCCTGCGCGCGCTGCAGCTATTCCTGCGCAAGAACGCCAGGCTCGACCGCCTGCCGGACTATATCGTGGTGGAAGGCCCGCTGGCCGGCGGCCACCTCGGCTTTGGCATGGACTGGGCGCAATACGACCTTGCCACCATCGTCGCCGAAATCCAGGCCTGGATGAGCGCGGAACATCTCGACATTCCGCTAATCCCGGCCGGCGGCATTTTCACCGGCAGCGACGCAGTCGCCTTCCTGGAGCATGGCGCCGCCGCGGTACAGGTGGCTACGCGCTTTACCGTGTCGACGGAATGCGGCCTGCCGGCGGACGTAAAGCAGGAATACTTCAAGGCCAGCGAAAAAGACATCGAGGTCAACACCATTTCGCCGACCGGCTATCCGATGCGCATGCTGAAAAACAGCCCGGCCATCGGCTCCGGCATCCGCCCCGGCTGCGAATCCTACGGTTACCTGCTCGATGCCAACGGCAACTGCTCCTACATCGATGCCTACAACCGCGAAGTGGCATTGCATCCGGATGCCAAGAAAATCTCGGTGATGGACAAGACCTGTCTGTGCACCCACATGCGCAACTTCAAGTGCTGGACCTGCGGCCACTACACCTACCGCCTGAAGGACACTTCGCACAAGCTGGCTAATGGCAAATACCAGATGCTCAGCGCGGAGCATATCTTCCATGATTACCAGTTCAGCTCCGGCAACAAGGTCGCCCTGCCGGACGCCGTCGCCGAAACATTCTCTCATCCCGCCTGAATGAAATAAGCAGGCGTTCCCGCCTGAAGGTTGCGCTTGGCTTATAATTGGACCATCGTTTCCAGAGCGGGTGGCGACATGAACAAATACCTCAAATACGGTTTACTCACGGCCGGTGGCGCAGCGCTGGTGGTTGCCGGCGGCGCAGCCTACATCGCCGCGACTTTCAATCCCAACGATTACAAGGCGCAGATCATCAAGGCGGTCAAGGACAGCAAACAGCGCGACCTGAAACTGGACGGCGATATTTCGCTCACCTTCTTCCCCAGCATTGGCGCCAAGGTCAGCGGGGTCTCGCTGTCCGAGTTCAAGAGCAGCCAGCAATTTGCCGCCGTTGCCAACGCCCAGGTATCGCTGGCGCTGCTGCCGCTGCTGCACAAGCAGGTGGTGGTGAACGAAATCACGCTAAGCGGCCTGCAGGCACACCTGGTCAAATACAAGAACGGCAAGACCAACATCGATGATCTGCTGGGAAGCAGCCCGCAGCCCGCAACAGGCAAGCCGGCAACGGAGAGCAAACCGGCCGCCGCCGGTTCCGCTCCGCCGGTCAAACTCGACATTGCCTCGATCAACATCGACCACACCGAACTGAGCTATCGCGATGAAGCAAGCGACGCGCAATATACGCTGAAGAACATCAGCCTCAAGACCGGCCGCATCGCCAGCGGCGTGAACAGCCCGGTCGAATTTTCCGCCCAGGTGCAAGCCAACCAGCCAAAGCTCGATTTGTCGATACAGGCCAAAACCAGCCTCGGCATCGACCTCGACAGGAATATCTACCAGATCGAAGGACTGGACCTGCAGGCCAGGGGCAGCGCCGCCGGCATCAGCAACCTGGCGGTGCAGGTCAGCGGCAATGCCGCGGCCGATCTCGCCGCCCACAGCTTCAATGCACAGAAACTGTCCCTTGCAGTCAGCGGCAAGCAGGGCGGCAACGACATCACCGCCACGCTCGCACTGCCGTCCTTCGAAGGTACCGCCAAGGCCTTTGGCAGCAAGACGTTGAGCCTGACCATGGATGCCAAAGGCGATGCCTTGCCGGGCAAGCACGTCAGCAGTAAGATGAATGGCAGCTTTGCCTACGACGGTGACAAGCAAAGCTTTTCGGCTCATCTTGCCGGCGGCCTGCTGCAGAGCAAGGTCAAAGCGACGGTGGCAGTCAGCAATTTCGCCAACCCGTTCATCCGCTTCAATGCCGACATCGACCAGTTCGACGTAGATCAGTATTTCCCGCCATCAGGCAAACCGCAGGCTGGCAGTAGTGGTGGTGGCAGCGCCCCCGAGAAACCTTTCGACCTGTCCGCGCTGAAAAAACTCAATCTCGAAGGCAAGCTGCATATCGGTGCGCTCAAGGTTGCCAACGTGAAATCCAGCAACATCAACATCAACGTCAAGGCGCGCAATGGCGTGCTCAACGTCGACCCGCTGTCGGCCAAACTGTATGACGGCGGCATCAACGGCAAAATCACGGTAAATGCTGCGCAAGCCACACCAGGCTTTGCCGTCAGGCAATCGCTCACCGGCATCAACATCGGGCCGCTGCTCAACGATGCGGCCAAGGTCGGCATGCTGGAAGGCAAGGGCAATGTCGCGATGAACCTGACCACCCGCGGCAACACTGTGAGCGCGCTGAAGCAGGCACTCAACGGCAGCATGAGCCTGAACCTGAAAGACGGCGCAATCAAGGGCATCAACATCGCCAAGAAGCTGCGCGAAGCGCAGGCCATGCTCGGCAAAGGCGGCGGCACGACGCAGACCCAGACCGCCAATCAGGCCGAGAAAACCGATTTCAGCGAACTGAAGGCGAGTTTCAAGGTCAGCCACGGCGTGGCACACAACGAGGACCTGTTGCTGATGTCGCCGCTGTTGCGGGTAACCGGCAGCGGCGACATCAACATCGGCCACGACAGCCTCAACTATGTCACCAAGGCCAAGCTGGTCGGTTCGCTGCAGGGCCAGGGCGGACAGAACAACCTCTCCGGCATCACCGTGCCGGTACGCCTGAGCGGGCCCTACAACAACCTCAAATACACCCTGGATTTCGGCGCGATGGTCACTGAAGCGGCGAAACAGAAAGTCAAAAACAAACTGGAAGAACAACTCAAGGGAGGCCTGAAAGGGCTATTCCAGTAAGCCGGTGAAATCCTTCGCGCAACGCATCGTCGCGTGGCAGCGCACGCATGGCCGCCACGACCTGCCGTGGCAGCATGCCGATGCCTACCGGGTGTGGCTGTCAGAAATCATGCTGCAGCAGACCCAGGTCGCCACCGTCATCCCCTACTACTTGCGTTTCATCGAAGTGTTCCCGAATGTTGCCGCACTGGCCGCGACCAGTGAAGAAAATGTGCTCGCTCACTGGAGCGGCCTCGGCTATTACGCACGCGGGCGCAACCTGCACCGCGCCGCACGGGTCATCGTCGAAAAACATGGCGGCACATTCCCGCGCGACTTTGAACAGATCCAGGAACTGCCGGGCATTGGCCGCTCCACTGCCGCCGCCATCTGCGCGCTGGCCCTGCACCAGCGTCGCGCGATACTGGACGGCAACGTCAAGCGCGTGCTGGCACGGCACAGCGGCATCACAGGCTGGCCCGGCGACAAAAAAGTGGAAGCTCAGCTGTGGCAGCAGGCCGAAGCGCTGCTGCCGCAACGCGATATCGCCGCCTACACCCAGGGGCTGATGGATCTGGGCGCATCGGTGTGTGTACGCAGCAAACCGCAGTGCGATACCTGCCCGCTGCAGGATGACTGTATTGCCCTCGACACCAACCGTACCGGCGAACTGCCCGCCCCGCGCCCGAAGAAAAGCGTACCCGAAAAACACTGCGCTTTCCTGCTGCTGCGTCACGGCAACGACATCCTGCTGGAGAAGCGGCCGGGCAGCGGCATCTGGGGCGGGCTGTGGTGCCCGCCGCAATTCGACGACGAAAAATTGGCGCGCGCCTGGTGCGCGCGGCAAGGCCTGGAAGTGGCATCCGAAAGCAGACTGACTCCGTTCGCCCATAGCTTTACCCATTTCAGGCTGCATATTGCGCCGGTACTGCTCGACGTCAAGAACAGCCCGCGCCGCGCCGAACAACCGGGGCGGTTATGGATGGCAACGGGCGAGGCGTTGCAGGCGGCGATTCCCGCACCGGTGCGCGTACTGCTGAAAAAGCTGGAAAATGGGCGATCCGACTTATAGCGTACCGCTTTCCTATCCCGACGATGCGAGTGCCTGCTTCGCCACTATCGCCGATCTGCCGTGGGCCATCTGGCTGGACAGCGCGGGGCGCGGGCGTTACGACATCCTGTGCGCCCGGCCGGTGGCAACGCTGGTAACGCAGGGCAACGAGACGCTCATTACCGACGGCAAAAGCGAACATCGTTCGTCCGCGGATCCGTTCGATCTGCTGCGTCGGCAACTGGGTGCAACCACCGGCACCACACCGAACATCCCGTTTGCCGGCGGCGCCGTAGGCTACTGGGGATACGATCTGGCACGACGCCTCACGCTGCTGCCACAGTCGGCACGGGACGCCGAAAATCTGCCGGAGATGGCGGTAGGCATTTACGACTGGGCGGTGGTGATTGATCACCAGGAAAAAACCGCGCGGCTGGTCTCGCACCAGCGTGTAAAAGAAACGAGACAGGTACTGCCGCAAATCCTGGCGCGCCTGCAACAGGCTGACAGTACGCCGCAGCATGAATTTCGGGTGCACGGGGACATCCGCTCGAATTTGAGCCGCAGCGATTACCAGACGGCATTCAACGCAGTACAAAACTACCTGCATGAGGGCGACTGCTATCAGGTCAACCTGGCACAGCGCTACGCGGCAAAGGCCAGCGGCGATGCGCTGGAAGCCTATCTGGAGTTGCGCCGCATCAACCCCGCCCCCTATTCCGCGTTCCTCAGCCTGCCGCAGGCGCAGATACTGAGTTCCTCGCCCGAACGCTTCCTGCAGGTATGCAACGGCACCGTGGAAACCCGGCCGATCAAGGGCACCCGGCCACGCCTGACCGACCCGATGGAAGACGCGCGCATGGTCGAGGATTTGCGTAGCCACGCCAAGGATAGAGCGGAAAACCTGATGATCGTGGACCTGTTGCGCAATGATCTGGGCAAGAGCTGCATTCCGGGATCGGTAAACGCGCCCAGGCTGTTCGAAATCGAGAGCTACGCCAACGTGCATCACCTGGTCAGCACCGTGACCGGTCAGCTGGCACCCGGGCAGGATGCGCTGGCGCTGCTACGCAACTGCCTCCCTGGCGGTTCGGTAACCGGCGCCCCCAAGCAGCGCGCCATGGAAATCATCGAACAACTGGAACCCAACCGGCGCGGCGTGTATTGCGGAGCCATCGGCTACACCGGCTTCGACGGCAACATGGACACCAGCATCGTCATCCGCACGCTGGTTTATTCGGGCGGCGAAATCCGCTTCTGGGCCGGCGGCGGCATCGTGGCCGACTCGGTTATGGCGAGCGAGTACGGAGAAACCCTGGACAAGGCTTCAGCCATGCTCAGGCTGCTGGAACAATTTGGCGGCAGGATGGCAGAACAAGAATAAATGGCCAGCATATGCCGGCCATTAGTTTGGTGGTGATAGGTGGATTTGAACCACCGACCCCAGCGTTATGAGTGCTGTGCTCTAACCAACTGAGCTATATCACCGTAAACCTGAAAGAGGGCGGCATTTTCCGGATTTGGCGCCTTCTTGTCAATCGCACCGCTGCATCAGTTGCAGGCTGCAGCCTTCAATTCGCTGCCCGGAAAGCCTTTTTGCAGGGCCGCGATTTTGGCGGTAAGCGTACTGTCCGGATTCCGGAATGTAAATACCGTGAACTTGAGTTTGGCCTGGCGCTCGCCTACCCGGGCGGTTCTCACACCCCGGGCATGTAGCTTGTCGAGATGGTTCTGTGCCGCTTCCTGCGTCTTGAACACGCCGAGGGAAATGGCGTAATGCCACTTGCCCGGCTCTTGCACGATGAAATAATCCGTCACGCCCAGCGCTTTGAGCTCGGACGCTTTAACCCTTGCCTTCGCGCGGCTACCCTGCGGCGGCATGTAAACCCAGTAACCGCTGTCATGCTCGACCTCATGTTGCGCAAGCTGGTCGCCCAGATTCATCCCCGTCAGCGCTGTCGAGGCGCGCGCCAGATCGTCCCCGGAAAACTCGCCCCACTCCATGCAGGCGGCAGGCGGTGACGCCACTGGAGCAGTCTGCGCTACCGGCACGGGCTGGGGTTGCACGGGAGCAGGATGCGGTGTCGGCACCGCCGATATCGCCGGTGCCGACACCAGTTTGATCTTCTCCACATTAAGCGGCGGCTGTACCTGCAGGTCGGCCTCCGTCCCGGTCAGTGCGCTGCCCCATTGCATGTAGGCCAAAAACAGTGCGTTTGCCAGCAGCAGCAGCCAGAATAAAGCTCTCATTATGTATCCGTCCCGATTATTTGCAGGCCGCGCAACACCAGGTTGTCCACCCGTTCCAGCGGCAGATCAAGATGCGGCCTTATGCTGTCTGCAGCTCCGCCGCCCAGCAGGCAGCGTGCACCCGGCGCGCCGAGCAATTCGTATTGCGAGCGAATGGCCCCGCAGGTCGCCTGGATCGCGCCGCTCGTCATGGCATCGGCGGTATTGCGCGGAAATTCGCGCCACTCGCCCGCCGCTGTCGCCAGTCCACTGGTTGCCGCTACCAGGCTTTGTCGCATCAATTCGATGCCCGGCAGAATCAGTCCGCCGCGAAATTCGCCGCCATCGGACAGCGCATCCACCGTGGTTGCCGTGCCGCAATGCACTACCAGACAGGCGGTATGCACATGCTGCCATGCCGCGATCAGCGCGGCCCAGCGGTCGCTGCCGAGCTGCACCGGTTGCTCGTAGCCGTTGCGCACACCACACTGCTGTGCCTGTGCCACGATAAATTCCACCGGCTGCTTCCAGTGCGCGCAGGCGGCGTGTATCTGCTCTGCCACGGCGTCGCCCGCCACGTTCGAAACCAGAATTCTATCCGGCATCGGCAATGTGGCAAACTGCCGGGACAGAAAAGCGGCATCGGCAATTTCCAGCACGCCCTGCTGCAGCCATGCCGCGTCGGCGGCAAACGCCCACTTGATCCGGCTGTTGCCGGCATCAATCAGCAGCATGATTACCTCCCCTGCGCAGGCTGATTTCTCCCGCATTGAAAGTCTGCATTCCCCGTGAAGTCTCCACTTGCAGCGCGCCGGCGTCGGTTACGCCACGCGCAATCCCGCTTGTTTTTTTGCCGTCCGGCAGCAACAGCCGTACCGGCTGGTCCTGCAGCGCATGATAACTTTCCCATTCGGTACGCAACGCGGCAAAACCGGTAGTGGCAAAGTTGCGCAGCACGCCGCCGAGTTCGTCCAATAATACCGCAAGCAACCGGTTGCGGTCCGGCAGCGCATCCGTCAGCGTCGCCAGGCAGGCCGCCGGCTGGTCGATGCGCGCGGCCGTTGCCTGCGGCAGGCTGAGGTTAAGGCCGATGCCGATCACCACCGCGCTCGGCCCCAGGATGTCGCCATGTGCTTCGACCAGGATGCCGGCCAGCTTGCCTTCACCGCTTATTACATCATTCGGCCACTTCAGTTGCGCACCTGCAATATCCAGCCGGCGCAAGGCGCGGATCAGCGCCACGCTTGCGGCAAGACTGAGCCCCGACAGTGCGGACAGGCCCTGTTCGAAACGCCACAGCAGCGAAAAGGTCAGTGCATTGCCCAGGCCGGAATGCCACACACGCCCCATCCTGCCGCGTCCACCGCTTTGCCATTCCACCGCCAGTACACTGCCGCTGGGCGCGCCCTCCTGCCGTGCACGCTGCAACAGCAGAGTGTTGCTGGAAGCAGCGCTATCGAGAATTTCCAGGTGGAATTCACCGGCCTGTTTGCCCAGATACTCGACAATGCGCCGCGCATCCAGCCACTGCGGCGGATGTACCAAGCGGTAGCCGCGACCACGCACGCGGTGCAGCGTCAGGCCGTAATCCCCGACGCTCTGCAAGGCGTTGTGCACGCTGGCACGCGACATGCCCAGTCGCCGTGCCAGCTTTTCGCCGGAGTGGAATTCGCCATCCGCCAGCAGGCGCAGCACGGTAAAGGTCAGGCTTCCGGGAACGGCGGCAACATTCGGGGATGGCTGCTTCATTGCACCAGGTCGTGGCCGGTGGCCGCAGACGGGTTGAGGAAATCCATGATTTCCTCCCTGCGCGCCAACGCATCGCGGTAACCCATGTCGATCAGGGCGCGGCAGAACCGTTTCTCCGACAGCAAATAGGCCACCAGGTTGGCACCGCTGCCGCGCATCACCCCGACCATGCGTAATAGCAGGCGTATAGTCCACGGCAGGTAGCGGGTATGATGCTCGGCGATCCTCTCGATCGACTGGCTGGGCGCGATGATCAGCACGTCGATGTGGTGCAGACCCAACTTCCGGTGCGCCTCTTCCGGCATCAGTTCAAGAGCGCGGTTGGTGCGCTGAATGCGCTCCATGTCGACCTCCACGGTATCCAGAAAAATGCTGTTCAGTGCATGGCCGGCGATTTGCGCCAACGAGGGATAATCGCCGATGCGGTTGCGGCTGGGCCGTTCTTCGCCATTGGGTCCCACGCTGATCACCAGCACGCGCGTGGCGCCAAGATGCAGCGCGGAACTGATTGGCGCAATCTGCCGCATCGAGCCGTCGCCGAAATATTCGCGGTTGATATGTACCGCCGGAAACAGGAACGGGATCGCGGAAGAAGCCAGCAGGTGCGCGGTCTCGATCCGGGTGGGAATACCGACACGGCGTGCGCGCGTCCACGGCTGAATATCGGGTACGCCCTGATAGAACGTCACCGACTGGCCGGATCCGTATCCGGAAGCGGTAATGCTCAGCGCATGCAGCGCACCGGCATCGATGTTGTCCTGGATTTTTTCGCAAGGCAGGATTTCGCTCAGGAATTCCGTCAGCGGCGTATTGTCCAGCAGCGATACCCGCTTCAGGCGGTTGATGCCAAGGCCGCTCAGTACCAGCCCGGCGATCCAGCGCATGGTGTTGACGAATACGCCGATCGCGTCGGTGCGATAGACATCCTCGACCCGGAAATTTTTCCACACATTGCACAGGTATTTGATGCCCCGGCGAAACTCCCGGGCATTCACGGCCAGCGTGGCCGCATTCAGCGCGCCGGCCGACGTGCCGCAGATGATCTGGAACGGACTGTGCGCCTGGCGCGGCAGGAACTCGGAAATGGCTTTCAATACCCCTACCTGATAAGCGGCACGCGCACCGCCACCAGTCAGAACCAACCCCAGCTTGTGATCCGGTCCGGCGTCTGCCATTCAGGGTTACAGGTCTCTCGGATCGGACTCGGCATGCACCATTTCCAGCGCATCCTTCAGCGTTTCCTCGGGCAGGTCGTTTACGGATTTGGCCAGCACGTCGGCGGCCTCCGCCATTTCCAGCGGCAGACTGCGCACTTCGGTATTGGACACCAGTACCGCCGCCGCACCCACCACTTTGAGCAGGCTGCTACGCTCGATCATCAGCATCTCCAACTCCTCGCGCAGCATGTCGACTTCCTGCTTGTTCATATTGTCGGTCATCTTTTAAATCTTTCCTTAATGGGATTCCACGCCCGCAACCGCCAGCGCACTCATGTTGATGATACGCCGCACGGTCGCGGTGCTGGTCAGAATATGCGCCGACTTCGCCGCGCCCAGCAGTACCGGCCCGATGGTGATGCCATCGCCCGCCAGCACCTTGAGCAGATTGAAAGCGATGTTCGCCGCATCCAGGTTAGGCATCACCAGCAGGTTGGCGTCCTCCTGCAGCCGCGATCCCGGCACTTGCGCGCGGATTACCGCGGAAACGGCGGCATCGCCGTGAATCTCTCCCTCCACTTCCAGTTCCGGTGCCTGCTGTTCCAGCAACTCGCGCGCACGGCTCATCTTGCGCGCCGAAACATCGTCGAAACTGCCGAAGTTGGAATGCGACAGCAGCGCCACCCTGGGTGTAATGCCGAAACGGCGCACTTCTGCTGCCGCAAGCAAAGTCATTTCGGCAATCTGTTCCGCCGTCGGATCGAGGTTCACGTGCGTATCGCAGATGAACAGCGTATGCCCTTTCAGCATCAGGATATTCATCGCTGCGAACACCGATGCGCCCGGACGCAACCCGATCACTTCGCGCACATGCTGCAGGTGTTCCTGCGGCCCGGCATTGGTGCCGCACAGCATCGCATCCGCCCTGCCCTCGTGCACCATTGTTGCCGCGATCAACGAAGGATGGCGGGAATCGGATGTGTTATCCACCATTTCGAAATCCTCTCCCGCGCGCAACTGCAGGCCAAGCTTGTCGATACGCTGCGCAATGGCAGCGGCATCGCCGACCAATATCGGCTGCGCAATACCTTCTGCCACCACCGTCTGCACCGCATGCAGCACGCGCTCTTCCGCGCCCTCGGCATATACCACCCGCTTCGGATGCCTTTTCGCGGTATCGAACACCGGCCGCATCAGCAGACCGGACTGGTAGACGAAATGCGAGATCCGCTCGCGATAGGCCGCCATGTCGGTGATCGGCCGCGTCGCCACGCCGCTGTCCATCGCCGCCTGTGCCACGGCGGGCGCGACGCGCTTGATCAGGCGCGGATCGAACGGCTTGGGAATCAGGTAATTTTCACCGAACTGCAGGTCTTCCTCGCCATATACCTCGGTCAACGCATGGGAGCGTTCGGCACAAGCCAGATCGGCGATGGCATGCACCGCCGCGCGCTTCATTTCCTCGTTGATCGCGGTCGCCCCCACATCCAGCGCCCCGCGGAAAATGTAGGGAAAGCACAGCGCATTGTTGACCT
>Ga0315556_1002153_pt1 | contig 11415 bp, 8 predicted proteins | sample SalMarSW160310MG_FD_202112 | JGI IMG/M metagenome (GOLD analysis project Ga0315556, IMG submission 202112) | Salt marsh sediment microbial communities from the Plum Island Ecosystem LTER, Massachusetts, United States - Salt Marsh Sediment SW1603-10 ...
CGGCGTAAGCAACCGGACCGAGGCTGCCATCGCCTGCCGCAAGCTGCAGCAGCAGAAAGAATAACCCGGACCCGGCCGGTCATGCAGGGACCCTGCACGGTTTCCCGGTACTCCGGAGCCACAGGCGGCACCACCCCGCTGCGGTGACCGGGATTTGTCCACAGACAGGTTCCGGAGCCGTACCGGCCCCGCTCCGCCCCGGCAGTAACAGCGCCGGGCAAGGACCCGGAAACGGGCAGCGACACGGATGTTCCGACGTATCCAGATGAAAGGGAGAAAACCATGCGCAAGCACCCGGCAGGCCCGTTTCGGTGTGCCCTCGTAGTCTTGATCCTCACCATTCCCGCACCAGCGCTGGCGGTGACAGATTCCACCACCGCAACGCAACCATCACTGCCGGAGACCGAGGAAGACTTCACCGGCGACATCGACACCGTGATCTCGGCCACCCGCATCCGCCAGCCACTGACCGAATCACCCTCCTCGGTCACCATCATCGATCGCGACATGATCGAGGCCTCCGGCGCCATCGAGATCGCGGACGTCCTGCGGCTGGTCCCCGGCATCCAGGTAGCCTATCCGCAGGGCAACCAGATAGCCGTCACCTATCATGGTTTCGGTGATGCCTTCCCGCGCAGCATGCAGGTCCTGGTCGACGGACGCTCGATCTACCAGCCTTCGTTTTCCGATATCGACTGGGTGATGCTGGGCATCACGCTGGAGGATATCGAGCGTATCGAGGTGATCCGCGGACCCAACAGCCCGCTGTACGGCTCCAATGCCGTCGCCGGTGTCATCAACATCATCACCCGCCTGCCGCTGCAGGACCAGGGTACGACCGCACGCATCACCGCCGGCGACCTGCATACCCGCTACGGCATGCTCAGACACAACGGCACCTCCGGCAAGCTGGATTACCGCGTCACCCTGAATTACCAGGAAAACCACGGGTTCCCGGGCAACCTCAACTCGACCAACGACGGCCGCGAGCTGGCGGGGGGCAGCCTGCGCGGACTCTGGCATCCGCGCAGCAGCGACGAGGTGGACTTCCAGGCCGGCTACACCAGCGGCCGTCTGGGAGGCGGGGCAGAACCACAGACCGACCCGGTCGCACACAACAAGCAGGTCAGCAGCGATTATGAGTACGTGAGCTGGCGGCGCGCCATGGAAGATGCCGCCGACCTGCGCGTGCAGTTCTACCACAACGCCTACGACTCCACTGATCATTACCGCGACCTGCTGTCCCATGCCTGGAACATCGACCCGCCCTCGCTCGTGCCGCTGCTGATTCCCGGCCATTCCGACCAGCCGACCAACTTTGGCCTGTTTGACTACCGCGGCGAGCGCTACGACGCGGAGCTGCAGTACACCTCGCCACGTTCCGGGCGGCTGCGTTTCGTGGCCGGTGCCGGCATCCGGCTGAACCGGCTGGATTCGAAAACCCTGACTGATCGCAATGACTGGATCCAGGAATTCACCCAGCGCGCGTTCATCAACACCAGTTACCGTCATGGTGACCACCTGCTGTTCAATCTCGGTGCCATAGCGGAACACAGCAACGAGTTCGGCTCCTACCTGTCACCACGTGTCGATGTGAACTGGCTGTTCGACAAGCAGCACTCGGTCCGGCTGAGTTACTCCCGCGCCAAGCGCTACCCGTCGCTGCTCGAGGAGCACTTCAACAACGTCTACCGCCTTGATGACGGCACCGCCTACCTGACGGATTACCAGTCCAGCAATCCGGGGCCGGAAACACTGACCTCGGTCGAACTCGGTTACGTCGGCTACTGGCTGGAGCGTCGTCTGATGCTGGATGCCAAGTTGTTCAAGGAAGAAACCACGGAGCGCATCCGCTTCGTGGAGGACCCGTCCGTCCCGCAGCCGCTGCCCACCATTCCGTTTGCGGTGTCGACATTGACCAATGACGGATTTACCCGGGTGGATGGCGGCGAGCTACAGGTCAAGTACCAGCCGGCCCCGCACGATTTCATCTCGGCGCAGATATCCGTGGTCGATACCGACGCCATCTGGCGCAGGCAGGTGAATCCCGACGTGATTTCGTATTACCCGGAAAACATCGCCCCGCGCTATACCAGCAGCATACTGCTCGGCAAGTCGCTCCCGGACGGCTTCGAGGCAAGCGCCGGTGTATACCATCTGTCCAAGATGGTCTGGCTGGGTGACGGTGACCGGCTGAAACCGTACACGCGCGTGGATGCACGCCTGGCGCGGCGCTGGCGCTCGGGGAATATCCGCCTGCTGGCCGAGGCCATCGTCCAGAACATCGGCAAGACCTATCGTTCCTTTCGCGACGAAAACCTTTTCGACACACGCGCCTACCTGCGCCTGACCGCCGGATTCCCCTGAGTACCACTCAGAACGCAGGTCTGCTCAGGATGCTCGCAACCCGTACCCAGATGATACCGGCGTGCCGCGCCAGCATGGTGCTGGTGATCGTACTGGCGTTGCTGTGCCCCTGGGAAAGTATCGCGGACCGAAGCATCCCGGTTGCATTACTGGCGTCAGCCCGGTCAGCACTGTATGAACAATTCATCACGGCCTACCGCCAGGCGCTGGAATCCAGGCGCGACATTACGATCACGACCCACTACCTGGACGACGACCGGTTCAGCAGTGGCGAAATCGGCCAGGACACCGCCCTGCTCGTCACGATCGGCAGCCGCCCCGCAGGATTCGCCAGCGAAAAGCTGTCGCACATTCCGGTGCTCAATACGCTGATACCGGAAAGCAGCTTCGACGCCCTGGACGGCCGGCCGAACTGCAGCCGGCGCAGTGCCATTTTCATCGACCAGCCGGTCCGGCGCCAGGCTCGACTGGCGGAGCTGCTGTACCCCGACGCACATACCTACGGCATATTGCTGGGCCCGACGTCCCGGCGCAGGCAGCAAGAAATCAATGCGCTCCGGTTACCCGGCAATATCCACATCCAGAGCCTGGTGTTGACACAGGAGCCCGGAAAGGCGCCGGACACCCTGCCGCTGCTCAAGCAGTCGGACCTGCTGCTGGCCATCAATGATCCCCTGGTACTGAACCGCGAGAGTGCCAAGTGGCTGCTGTACGAGGCCTATGAGCAGCAGATTCCCGTAATCGGGTTTTCCCTTGCCTACGTGCATGCCGGCGCGGCCGCGTCGGTCTTCTCCGAACCGGGACAGATGGGCACTCAGGCGGCCGAAATCACCCGGCACTGGCTGGACAAGGGGATGCGCTGCCTGCCGGCTCCGCAGTACAGCAAATACTTCCGGGTAGCCGTCAACCGCTCCGTGAACGCCTCCCTCGGGGGGCGCGATCTGGACGGGACTGCACTGGTCAGGTCGATCCGTTCCGGGGAGAAAACGCAGTGAACCAGCCAGTATTGCGCGGCGGAATCGGGCAACGCATTGCAGTGACGTTCGCGGTACCGATGCTGGTCGTCATTCTTTCCCTGGGCTGGTACATCACCGGCCGCTACATGAACGACACGCGTGACGCGCTGCAGGAACGCGGGTCACTGCTGGCCAAGCACCTTGCCGCGTTGTGCGAGCTGGGCATGTACTCCGAAGACCTCCACGAACTGACCCGGCAGGGCCACCAGGTACTGCGCGAATCCGATGTCACCGGGGTGGAGATCAGCAATGCCGGCGGTGACGTACTGGTGCAGCTGGGTCAACCGGCCAACAGCGGCGCGGATGCAACCAGCCTGGTGTTCAACGCCCCGATCGTACGCACGGGTGTCGCGGTATCGGACTTCGAAGCCGACCTGCAGCATCCGGAAACCGCCAGCCCGCTGGATGCCGTCGGCGCGGTCCAGGTAATCATGTCGACCAATGACATGCTGCAGGCGCGCAATACCATCCTGGAGACCGGCATCACACTTACCGTTTGCGGTCTCCTGGTCAGCCTGCTGCTGGCCACGATCGTCTCGCGCAGGGTGGCGGAGCCCATCGTCCGGCTGACCGGTGTGGTACGCAAACTGACCGGCGGTGATTTGTCCGCACGTGCCGGCAGCGACTCACCCGGTGAGCTCGGCGTACTCGAACTGGGAGTCAACCAGATGGCCAGCTCCCTGGAAGACGCACAGCGCCGCATGCAACGCCGGATATCCGAAGCCACTGCCCAGCTGACGCACACCGTGAACATGCTGGAGGCACGCAACCTGGAACTCGAGCAGGCACGGGCGGACGCGGTCGACGCCGGCAATGCCAAGTCGGAATTCCTGGCGCGCATGAGCCACGAAATTCGTACGCCGCTCAGCGCCGTTATCGGCTTTGCCGGTCTGCTGCAGGAAACGAAACTGGAAGAGAACCAGCAGGAACATATCCGGACCATCATGCAGGCAGCCTCGCAATTGCTCCAGATCATCGACGACATTCTGGGCTATACCCGGCTCGACTCGAACACCATGAGTGTCGATCCCCGGCCCTTCGACCTGCATGAAACGCTGGAAAACGTGGTCAGCATGCTGAGCGGCCAGGCACACGAAAAACGTCTGGAACTGGTACTGTACATTCATTCGGACGTACCGCAGCGCATCGTGAGTGATCCCACCCGGATCAGCCAGGTGCTGACCAACCTGGTCAACAACGCCATCAAGTTCACCACGACGGGTCATGTGCTGGTCGAGGTATCCGTGGCCGACAGCACGCAGGAGAACACCGCCGTCACCTTCGCCGTCACCGACACCGGAATCGGCATGAGCGAGTCCCAGCAGCAGGTGATTTTCGATCCCTTCACCCAGGCAGACGTATCCATCAGTCGCCGCTACGGCGGCACCGGGCTGGGCCTGACCATCAGCAGCAGGCTGGTTGCCCTGCTCGGCGGCGAAATCGGCCTGCACAGCAGCCCGGGCAAGGGTTCGACGTTCAGCTTCACCATTCGCGTACCGGTTGAGTCCCCGCTCGGTCCGGACCAGTCGCGCGCCCTTGCCGGTTACAAGGTGGTCGTCTACGACCGCAACCCGTTCACGCTGCGCTCCCTGCGCAACCGGTTCTTCAACTGGGGTGCGAAAGTGTTCAACACCTCGGACCGGAACCGCCTGGTCGAAATGCTGGTGACCGACGCGCAGCATGGAACGCCCTGTGACCTGCTGGTGATGGGGCTCGCGCACGACGAATACGATGCCATCCCGGAAACCGACTGGCTGCTCGATGTCCGTGCATACTGCCAGGCACCAATCATCGTCCTGCTGGGTACGGAGCGTCACGACTGCAGCGCCGGCGACTGCCGGTTGCACATCCTGCCGAAACCGCCGCGCAGCGAGCGCCTGCTGCGGGCGGTACGCAGCCTGCTGCCGCTGGCGGAGCAGCCCGTGACAGGTGCGGAAGGCACATCCACCGTCCCCGACCAACCGCCCGCCGGCAACCTGGCCGGACTGCATCTGCTGGTCGCCGAGGACAATCCGTTCAACCAGCAGCTGTTCCTGCAGCTGCTTGCCAATTACGACATTGACGTCACCATCGCCGTGAACGGCAGGGAAGCCATCCGGCTCGCCGCCGAGGAAAACTACGACCTCATATTCATGGACATCCATATGCCGGTCATGGGCGGTGCGGAGGCCATGCAGGAAATCCGTCAGGGCAGGAACCGGAACACGCCGGTCATCGCCCTGACCGCCGACGTCTTCGTGAGCCAGCAGGACAACGAAGGAACCGCCGTCATGGACGACATCCTGTACAAACCGGTGTCCGGGCAAAAATTCATCGCGATGATCCGCAAGTGGTGCGTGCGCGAGGACACGGAAGCCGCCCCCGACGGCAGCGAGTTTGTCATGCCACCCGAATTCCGGGTGCGCCTCCAGGAGGAACTGCGCAGGCAGCTGGCTGCCCTGCGCGAGGCGGTCACGCACGGCCACGCACAGCAGCTGGCCGATCACCTGCACCAGATCAAGGGACTCGTTGGCTATTGCGGCCTGCCGGAATTCACGGCGGCGGCGGCGCAACTGGAAAATGCCGTACAGGACCAGGCACAGGATGCCATCGTACGGGCGCTCGAACACATGGAACGGCTGGCCGGTAAACAGGCCTGAGCACCGCCACGGCAGCCGGCGGTTTCTGCAGGCCCGGCGCGCCGGGCCCGGACGCCTCGTCCAGCACGCAGCGCGGGCGCGGCGGCGGCGGCGGCGGGGAAAACGTCTTACAGAAAGATTCCGTCCGGCAGCTGTGTGCCGAAACTTTCCTCGTAGCGCACCCGGAATTCCCCGCGGGTGAAGCGGTGGTTCTGGGTGCCATGGTGCTCGATCTTGATGGCGCCCATGAGTGCGGCGATCCGTCCCGTGATCTCCCAGTCGAGACCCTGCAACAGGCCGTACAGCAAGCCGCCACGGTAGGCATCCCCGCAACCGGTCGGATCGTTCAGCTCGCGTACCTGCGCGGCCGGAATGTCGATACGATGCCCGCCGGTATAGATATGCGACCCCTCGCCGCCGCGGGTGACGATGAGCGCCCGCACCCGGTCGGCGATATCGTGCGGTGACAGGCCGGTGCGTTCCTGCAACAGTTGCAGCTCGTAATCGTTGACACTCACCCAGTCCGCCAGGGCGATGAATTGTTCCAGTTCCTCCCCGCCGAACATGGGCAGTCCCTGGCCCGGATCGAAGACGAACGGAATGTCCTGTGCGGCAAACTGCGCGGCGTGCTCGAGCATGCCCTGGCGGCCGTCCGGCGACACGATACCGAGGGAAATCCCGCGCGCTTCCTCGACCCGGTTCACGTGCGCGGAGTTCATCGCGCCGGGGTGGAAGGCCGTGATCTGGTTGTCATCCATGTCGGTCGTGATGAAGGCCTGCGCGGTGTAGATATCGTCCAGCACGGTGACGTGCTGACGCCGGATGCCGTGACGGTCCAGCCACGACGCGTAGGACGCAAAGTCGTTGCCGACCGTGCCCATCGGCACCGGGTCCCCACCCAGCAGTTTCAGGCTATAGGCGATGTTGCCGGCACAGCCGCCGAACTCGCGGCGCATGTCCGGAACCAGGAACGACACGTTCAGCATGTGTACCTTGTCCGGCAGGATGTGATTGCGGAACCGGTCATGGAACACCATGATGGTGTCGAAGGCGAATGATCCACAAATCAATGCTGTCATGAAGGTATTCCTGTCGTGATTGTGTCGGGACCGGGCCGTACCGCCGTGGTCTGCCCGGGAGCCCCGCCGGGCCGGGGACCGGGGGGGTCAGCACCCGCTACAGGGCCGCACCGGACACCGGCGTGCGGCGGTTATCCGCCGCGTGGCGGCTGCCAGGCCAGGTCGAGCTCCCTGGCGGCGCGCACCTCGTCGAGACGGCGCACCGGTTGCGTGTGCGGTGCCTCCTTGAGCAGTTCCGGAGTCGTCTCGGCCTCTTTCAGGATGCGGGTCATGGCATCGATGAAGCCGTCCAGTTCTTCCTTCGTTTCCGTCTCGGTCGGCTCGATCAGCAGGCATTCCGGTACCAGCAGCGGGAAGTAGGTCGTGGGCGCATGGAAGTTGTAGTCCAGCAGGCGCTTGGCAAAATCCATGGCCGTGACACCCAGCGTCCTGTCCTGCCTTTTCAGCGTGACGATGAATTCATGCGTGGCCCGACGTCCCGGAAAGGCCACATCGAAGCCGGCCGCGGACAGGCGCGCCATCAGGTAATTGGCGTTCAGCGTGGCATAGTCCGCCACCCGGTGCATGCCCTCGCGACCCAGCATGCGCGCGTAGATGTAGGCGCGCATCAGCACGCCGGCGTTGCCCATGAACGCGGACAGCCGGCCGATGCTCTGCGGGCGCACCTCATCGGTGATCCAGTAGTACTCGTCGCCGTCGAACCCGACCACCGGTACCGGCAGGAAGGGTTCCAGGCGCTTGCTGACGCCGACCGGGCCGGCGCCCGGACCACCGCCGCCATGGGGGGTGGAGAAGGTCTTGTGCAGGTTCATGTGGATGACGTCAAAACCCATGTCGCCGGGGCGGACCTTGCCGAGGATCGCGTTCAGGTTGGCGCCGTCGTAGTACAGCAGCCCGCCGGCCTGGTGGATGACGCCGGCGATCTCCTCGATGCGCCGCTCGAACACGCCCAGCGTGGAGGGGTTGGTGAGCATGATGCCGGCCGTGTGCGGTCCGACCGCCTTGCGCAGCGCTTCCATGTCGACATCGCCGTTGCGGTCGGTGGGAATCTCGTGCACCTTGTAGCCGCACATCACGGCGGTCGCCGGGTTGGTACCGTGCGCCGCATCCGGCACCAGGATCTCGGTACGCGCGCTATCGCCGCGCGCGTCGTGATAGGCGCGGATCATCGCCACGCCGGCAAATTCGCCCTGTGCGCCGGCCGCCGGTGACAGCGACACGGCGGGCATGCCGGTCACTTCCTTGAGCATTTCCTGCAGCTCGTACATGCAGGCCAGGAAACCCTGCCCCATGGACTCCGGCGCCAGCGGATGACGCGCGAGAAATCCCGGCAGCATCGCCAGGTGGTTGCAGGCGCGCGGGTTGTATTTCATGGTGCAGGAGCCCAGCGGGTAGAACTGGGTGTCGATGGAGAAGTTCTTCTGCGACAGGCGCGTGTAGTGGCGCACCACCTGCATCTCCGATACCGCCGGCAGCCGTGGCGGCTCCCTGCGCAGCAGGTCGGCGGGAATATCCGGCGTGGTGGTTGCCTGGTGCGGTGCCTGCGCCAGCGCCCGGCGGCCGGGTCGGGATTGCTCGAATATCAACATACGCTGCTCAATTCCTCTCAGTGGAACCCTGGCCGCTTCCGGCATGGCCCAGACCAGCCTCTCGCCCGCTCTGCGGGCGCACCTTCCCCTGCCTCTTGCGGCATTGGTACATCCATGTACCACGCAGGCGCGCAATCATTCTGGTCACGTGGCCTGGTCCAGCGCCGCAAGTGCCGCATCATAGTCCGGTTCATCGGCGATCTCGGGAACCAGCTGGGTGTACTTCACCTTGCCGTCCGTCCCCGCCACCACCACGGCGCGCGCGGTGATCCCGGCCAGCGGTCCGTCCGTGATCAGCACGCCGTAGTCCCTGGCGAAACCGCGCGAGCGCATCAGCGACAGCGGTATCACGTTGTCGATCCCCTCGGCGCCGCAAAAACGGCCCTGCGCGAACGGCAGATCGGCCGAAATCACCAGCATGACCGTATCCGCATTGGCCTGTGCGTGCTCGTTGAATTTCTTCGTCGAGGTCGCACAGGTCGGTGTATCCAGGCTCGGTACGATGTTCATCAGGATCTTCTTGCCGGCGTAATCCGCCAGGCGCACTTCGTTGAGCTTGCCATCGACCAGGTGAAACTCGGGGGCCTGGCTGCCGACGGCCGGCAGCTCCCCGTTGGTGTTACAGGGGTTCCCCTGCAGGGTTATCTTCGCCATCTCCCACCTCCTAAAACAAGGGGTCAGATCCCTTTTCTCTGTGAGTCGTTACGGTATGTCTGCCAGCTGTGCTTGCAAAAAGGGATCTGACCCCTTTTTTATCAAGCCATCTTCGGCTGCACCGGGCACCCCGCCCGGGTCTGTGCCGCGACCACGCGGTTCAGATGGTCGGCGTACAGGGCGATGTCCGCATCGGTGCGCAACTCGGTGGCGCACACCAGCAACGCATCCCCCAGCTCCGGGTATTCCTTGCCAAGCAGGTACCCCGGCAGGAGATTGTGCGCGTGCAGCGCGCGCACCACGCCTTCGACCGGTACCTTGAGGCGCAACGGCGTCTCGTGGAAATACGGCCGGTCGAACACCGGCTCCACGCACTCGTTCTCCGTCAGTGCCGCCACCAGCCTGCGTGTCTGCTCGTGGCAGGCCTGGGCCACGCGCTTCAGGCCCTCGGCACCGAGCAGGGACAGGTAGATGGTGGCAGCCGTGACCAGCAGCCCCTGGTTGGTGCAGATGTTCGAGGTGGCCTTGGAACGGCGGATGTGCTGCTCGCGCGCCTGCAGGGTCAGCGTAAAACCCGCACGGCCGTCCCGGTCGATCGTCCGGCCGACGATACGCCCGGGCATCTGCCGCACCAGTTCCTGCTTGCAGCACATGAAGCCGAAATAGGGTCCGCCCGCCATCAGCGGAACGCCCAGCGGCTGGCCTTCGCCGATCGCGATGTCGGCACCGTCCGTACCCCACTGGCCCGGAGGCCTGAGCAGCGCCATGGCCGTCGGATTGGCGACGCCGATCACCAGCGCGCCCCGGGCGTGCGCCCAGTCCGTCAGTTCATCGACCTCTTCCAGCACGCCGAAGAAGTTCGGCTGCTGGATGACCAGCGCGGCAATGTCCTGTCCCTCCCAGGATTTGAGGGCGGCGGCCAGCGTATTGCCACCACGCGGGTCATAGGGCAGCTCGACCAGCTCGACCCCCTGGTTCTTCACGATGGTGCGCGCGGTCTTGCGGTAGTGCGGGTGTACCGTGGTCGGCAACAGCACGCGATGCGACTTCGACTTGCGGTTGCCGCGAATCGCCATCAGCACGGCCTCGGCCAGGCCGGAGGCGCCGTCGTAGAGCGAGGCATTGGAGACATCGAGCCCGGTAAGACCGGTCATCATGGTCTGGTACTCGTAGATCAGCTGCAGCGTCCCCTGGCTGGCCTCGGCCTGGTAGGGCGTATAGGCGCTGTAGAATTCGCCACGCGTGGTGATTTCCCACACAGCCGCCGGGACGTGGTGATCGTAGGCACCGGCGCCAAGGAAGCACAGTGGCCGCCCGTCCCGTTCGGCGCGCTCCAGCATCAGGTGTGATATTTCCTGCTCGTTGAGACCGTCCGGCACACCGTGCAGGTTGCCGATACGCAGGCCGGCGGGTATCTCGTCGAACAGGTTCTCGATGCCGGCGGCGCCGATCGCAGTCAGCATGTCCTTCACATCGGCTTCGGTATGCGGAATGAATGGCATAATGTGTATTCCGGTTCAGGCCGGCTGCCGGGCAGCCGGTTGCTGGGTTTCAGTGTGCCTCGGCTGCCAGGAACTCCGCGTAGGCATCCCCGTTCATCAGGGCATCGAGTTCGGAGGCGTCCGACGGTTGCACGCGGAACAGCCAGCCATCGCCGTAGGCGTCCTGGTTGACCTTCTCCGGTGCGTCGCTCAGGGCCTCGTTGACCTCGACCACTTCACCGGATACCGGCGTATAGACGTCCGAGGCCGCCTTCACGGACTCGACGACGGCACAGGCTTCTGCGGCCGTAACGGTCTGTCCCGCTTCCGGCAGCTCGACATACACCATGTCGCCAAGCTGGTCCTGGGCGTTGTCGGAAATACCCACCGTGACCGTGCCATCGTCGTTGTGGCGTGCCCATTCGTGGGACTTCGCGTATTTCAGTTCAACCGGGATATTGCTCATGATTGCCTCGCTGAAAGGATTCACATGCGGATTGGAGAGTTACAATTCGATCCGGGCCTTGCCGTTACGCACGAACGGCGGCTTGACCACCCGTGCATTCAGCAGCCGGCCACGGACGTCGACCTGGCAGTGATCGCCGGTGTCC
>Ga0315556_1002155_pt1 | contig 11404 bp, 11 predicted proteins | sample SalMarSW160310MG_FD_202112 | JGI IMG/M metagenome (GOLD analysis project Ga0315556, IMG submission 202112) | Salt marsh sediment microbial communities from the Plum Island Ecosystem LTER, Massachusetts, United States - Salt Marsh Sediment SW1603-10 ...
CTGATTGCCGGCGTCGCGCCGCTGACATCGCACGCAAGTCAACCCGCGCCCGACCTGCAGCAGGTGCAGCGCGACTGGAGCAGGGCGTCGAGGGCGTTGATGCACTACGGCGTCGGCCAGCGCGACGAGGCGCTCGCGCGCGGCAGGAAGCTGCTGCACCGGATGGACGGGCGGCTCGACGCGCTGGAAGCGCAGACGCAGAGGAACTGGAGCACGCTCGACCGGGCGGCGCGCGAGCGGCGCCGCGAGGCGCTGCGCGAGCTGCGCCGGCAGCGCAACCGCGTCGCGGAATGGTACGGCGGCATGGAGCACGGCTCGGCCGGCGCCTGGGACCAGGTCAGGCGCGGCTTCGTCACCGCCTACGGAGCGCTCGACAGCGCCTTCGTCAGGGCGGCGAAGGAGTTCGAGCGCGGCTAGGCCGGAGGGCGTGCGGCTTCGCGCGGAGCGTAGAATGGTCGAGGAGCGCCGATAGGTCGATCGGCGTGGGCCACGGCGACACTCATGGATGGAGGCCCGAATGGACGACCCCGGAAGCTTTCGTTTCGCCCCTCTCGACTGGAGCCCCGCGGCGGCCCAAAAGATCGCGGCGCAGGAAGGGCTGACCCTCGGGCAGGATCACTGGGATCTGGTGCGGGTGCTGCAGGAATTCTACGGGCGCAATCCTCACGCCGAGATCCGCGTGCGCGACCTGCAGGCCGCGCTCGAGGAGAAATTCCACCACAAGGGCGGCCTTAAATACCTCTACACCGTCTGCCCGGGCGGCCCGGTGGCGCAGGGATGCCGCCTCGCGGGGCTGCACGCCCCGGCGGGCGCGAGCGACCGCGGCTTCGGCAGCGTCGCCTGAGCGCGGACCGGCTCAGGGCCGGAGGTGGTACTCGGCGAGCTCGCTGGTGCGCGAGCCCCAGACGCTGTCGTCGGCCTCGATCTTGACGATCGCGCGGGCGGCGGGGGCGTACCAGTAGGTGAGGGTGGTCTCGCCGCTCAGGCCGCCGGAGGTCCAGCGGCCCTTGGCGACGAGCTTGAAGGCGTCGAAGTCGCCGGCCGCGACGTGGACCTTTTCGTAGGCCGCGACGCCGACGCGGAAGTCGCCGCGGCTCGGCACGTCGACGCTGGTGACGGTGAAGTCGTCGCTGAAGCGCCAGCGCTCGCCGACCTGCAGAGGGAAGGCGAGCAGCCGCCGGTCGGTGTCGGTGCGGGTCGGCGAGTCGAGGATGTTGAGGTTCGGCGTGAGGGCGAGGGGCTTGCCGTTCTCGGTGCCGTCGATTTCCATCGGGTTGATCGACTTGATGACCCACTCGCGGTCGAGCCAGGCGACGTGCTTGCCGTCGATCGTGGTCTCGAAGCGCCAGCGGTCGCCCGGCTTGACGACGGGGCGGTCGGCTTTCTGCGCCTGCGTCTGCGCCAGCGCGGGGGTGGCGAGCGCGGCGAGCGCGATGAGTGCGGCGAGGGGCCTGGCCAAAATTCGCTTTCCTTTGGCGTCGATTTTGCACGATCTTGGGGGGCGGCGTGCAGGCGCCGGAATTGACGCGGGATATATTGCGGGTTCCTGCTAGTCTGGCGCCGGAGACAGGATCGGGATGAACGACGAACGCGACCCGGTGGAGCTCTCGAGACGGCTGGTCTACCTCGCCGCCGAGCGCACGCTCGCGTCCTGGGTGCGCACCGCGCTGTCGCTGATCGCGCTGGGATTCGTCATCGACCGCTTCGACCTGGTGCTGGAGATGCTGCACAAGGGCGCCGCGGACGCGGGCTCGCGGACGATGTCGGTCTGGGCGGGGTCGCTGCTGATCGGGCTGGGCGCCGCGATGGCGCTCGCCGCGGGCGCGCGCTACCTGCGCTTCGCGATCGCCTACCATCGAGAGGGGCGCACCGGCGTGCGCCACGGCATCTACCTCGGCGCGATCTTCTCGTTCGTGCTGGCGCTGATCGGGATCGCGCTGGTCGTTCTGCTGTCGGTGATCCTGAGATAGCGGCGCGGCGCTAGCGGCTGCCCGCGCCGGACTGGCGCGCGTCCCAGGACCGGTAGCCGGCCGGAATGGGATAGGTGAAGGGGCTGCGGCCGAAGTTGAGGGTCCAGGAATCCGTGCCCAGCTTGTTTGCGGACGATGCGGAAGCCGAGGCGAAGACGATGTACGCGGTCGATCTTTCGAATTTCACGCCGGCCTTCGGGTCGTCGGGCGGGCCGCTGGTCCAGCTGCCCTTCAAAAAGAAGTAGGCGCGCGCGAGGTCCGCGTTGAAGGCGATGGCGACGACGTCGCCGTCGCGGGGGCGCGAACGCGTATAGGCGTTGAACGCTTCGGCGCGCGGAAGGCCGGTGATGAAGTCCCACTCGTCGGCGGGCAGCCTGGCGACGCCCACCGTGGTGTAGGTATCGGGGGCCTTCGCGCCGGGGCGGGTCTTGAGGGTCGCTTCCGCGTACCACTTGCCGCGGCTTCGCGCCACGCTCGAGCGCGCGTAGTTGTGGGTCCCGGCGCCGGCGTAGGTCATGGTCAGGCCGTCTTTGGAGATGCGCGCCATCTTCATGACCTGCAGCAGCGTGACGTCCGCCGGCGCCTCTTCGCGCGGTGGCGCGGCGGCCGCGCGCTCTATCTTCTTCGTCGCGCCGACTACGACCGGAAGCGACAGCTTCGTCAGGTCCGGCTCGTAGGCGAGCTGCTCGATGCGGCCGCTGAAGCGGAGTCCCTGCGCGGTGAGCTGCATGTTGTAGCGGATGCCGACGCCGACTTCCGCCATGCGCCTGAAGTGGCCGTACAGGGCGATCGCCTTCTCGCCGATGGGGCCGACCGGCGCCACCTTGAGTCTGGCCCAAAAGCGGCTGGTGGTCCGCCACGGCCGGGGCGGCTCGAAGTCGAGCACGCGGTCGACGGCGAGCTTGCCGACCATGAAGCAGCGGGCCGGATTGTCGAGCAGCCCCTGCAGCGGCCCGCCGCCGATCGTGAAGCGGACGGCTCCCGCCGCCGGCGCGTTCTTGAACTCGGTGGCGGGAATCTGCTCGCTCGTCGCCAGGCCGAGGGCCTCGAGCTTGCGCATCTTCGCGTAGCCGCGCAGCGGGCGCACGCGCTGCAGCGCCCCGGCGTCGGGCAGGTTGTAGTAGGTGAAGTGCGCCTCGGTCTTTCGCACGACGCCCGTATCGCTGCGATAGCGGGAGTTGTAGAAATCGGTCTCGTCGGCCTCGCCGTGCTGCGGCAGCGGCAGGCACAGGCGCGCCTGCGCCGCGAGCCGCCCGTCGAGCTCGGCCTGGAGCTTCGTCGCGATCGTTTCGGCATCGATCGGTGCCGCGCGCCGGATGTAGATCTCCAGCAGAGCCCGGTCGACGCGGTTGACCGGGACCGGCCGGCCGTCTTCCGAGATGACGGTGTAGCCGCGCTCGCTCGGCGCCAGCTCGAACACCTTGGTCTTGGGCTCCAGCGCCCTGAGGGCGCCGTCACCGAACGCGTCCTCGAATGCCGTCGACTTCGTCCAGGCTGCGGGCTTGCCGGGCGAGACTCGGGCAACGACCTCGAAGAGCGCGATTCCCTTGCTTTGCTTGGCGCTCCACGACACGATCTGCGCGGAAGGCCCGCCCTCGACCGTCTCAAAGCAGCCCGACCCGTTGCTCGCGACGAAGCCCTTCCAGGTCATGGTGAACCGGGTCGCGCCTCCGGGCAGCGGCTTTTCCTCGAGGAAGCCCACCTTCGCGAGCAGCTTGAGCTTCGCCTGGAGGTCGTAGCGGAGGTTGGCCGCGTTCGGGTCGAGCACGACCAGGAATCCGGCCGGGGTGTAATCGAATCTCGCGTCCTCGAACCCCGGACGCCCGTACATCTTCATGCCGGGCATGTAGCCGAGCGAGACGCACTTGGGATAGCGATAGTAGAGGCTGCCCCCGGTGAGGAGGTGATCGTCGATGGCGGCCGCTGCCCGTTCCGGTTGCAGCCCCTGCGCGCCGCCGTCGCCGACGCTCTGGCATCCGGCCCCAAGCAGCGTTGCGAGCAGCGCCGCGGAAAGCGCGGCCGCAATCGACCCGACTTTCATCCTGCCCCCCGATCGTGCCGCCGAGTATAGTCCGGCGGCGCCGCGCTCAGAAACCGATTCTGACCCCGACCCGGCCGACGGGGTAGAGCCCGTACTTGTCGAGCGAGCGCGCCAGGCCGTAGCGCTCGGCGGGCGCGTCCGACGAATACTGCGCGCACGGGGTCGACGAGATCGAGGCGCTGCAGGCGCCCTGGTAGATCACGCCCAGATCGAAGTAGAAGTTCAGGCCCTCGCGCGGGACGCGGCCGTAGCCGATGCCGAGGTAGGGCGCGTTGGTGTTTTCCGGCTCGACCCTCGCGCTCAGGCCGAGGTCGGCCCGCGTGTCCTGCGCCATCAGTCCGGCAGTGAGGCGGAACGGCCCCGAGGAGGGCTTCCAGTCGAGGCTCGGTGCGATCCAGGCGCCGGCGTTGCCGACCCGCAGCCCGACGCCCTGCGCGCTCGCGGCGCCCGAGGCGGCGAGCGCAACGACGAAGGCGATGGCGGCGGCGGACCTCATGGGGAGAGTTCTACCGCCGGCCCGGCAACGGGCGAAGGAATTAGTCCACGCCCGGCGGCTCCGTCCGCCGGAACACGATCGCCGCCAGCCCGAAGACGACGATCAGGCCCGCCGACAGCCAGCCGAGCCAGTCGCCGAAACGCGCGTAGAGCGTGCGCACGCCTCGCGTCGGCGCGTCGACGTACAGGATGCCGGCCTCGCCGACGCCGCGGTCCATCGTCGCCAGGACGCGCCCGTAGGGGTCCATCGCGTAGGTGATCCCGTCGTAGGTGGGGCGGATGTGGGTGAAGCCGTTCTCGACCGCGCGGTACGGGTCGTTGAGGGTGAGGCCCTTGGGAAACTCGTGCGAGCCGGTGAGCATGAGGTCGGCGCCGGCGCGCCCCGCCTGCAGGGCGAAGCGCGGAAAGCTCATGTCGCGGCAGATCGCGACGGCGATCCGGCCGTAGGGGCTGTCGGCGGTCTGGACGACCTCCGCGCCCTTGACGAAGACGGCCGTCTCGCCCATGTCGCCGAGGCCCAACAGGAACCGCTTCTGGTAGTCCGCCCGGATCGCGCCGGTGTCGTCGAAGAGCATGAGGCGGTTCGCGCCCTTGCCGGTCTTCGGCACCCAGGCGTAGGGGATCGCGAGCCAGACGTGGTTTTCGGCGGCGATGCGCGAGAACTCGGCGCGGGCGCGCTCGTTTTGCGCCGCGGTGACGACGATGGCGAACTCGTTGAAGGCGACGATCCGGGCGCCGTGCTTCGCGGCCTCGGCGGTCATCGAGCGGAGCCGCGCCATGGTCGGCTCGTACGGCGAGGTCATGCGCTCGTCGAAGACCTGGTTCATCGAGACCGGCCCCCCTTCCTCGGCGGGCATGACGGCGGCGGCGACCCGCACGGTGGGGGATTCCGGGGCGGTCATCAGGCGCGCCCCGCCCCAGGCGAAGAGCCCGCCGAACACGAGCGCGAGCGCCGCGCCCGCGGCGAGCACCGGGCGGCGGCCGAAGCCGCGCTCCCAGGCGTAGTTGACGCAGGCCGCGAGCCACGACCAGAGGAAGACGAAGCCCCACAGCCCCGCCAGGGCGTAGATCTGCAGGAGCGGCAGCGGCGCGGTGGCGAAGACGTTCTTCGCCTGCGTGCCGTTCAGCGGCGGCACGATCGAGGCGAGGAACATCAGCGCCGTCACCGCCGCGGGGAACACCAGCGTCGTGCGCAGCCCGCCGCCCAGCCGCGGCGTCACCGCGCGGTCGATCCAGTACGGGACCGCGTAGAGCAGCGCGATCATCGTCGAGCGCACGATGTTGAACACCAGGCTGACGACGGGGTCCCCCATGTCGAAGATGCCCCAGAGCGAGATGTTGAAGGCGAGGACGAAGCCGAGCGTCGTCAGCCCGATCGAGCGCCACAGCGGCAGCACGCGGCTGAAGCGCAGGATCAGCACCGGCGCGACGATGATCATCGCCGGGATCATCGGCAGGAAGTCGCTGCGCCGGCAGAACATGAACAACCCGAAGCCGGCGACGAACAGGAGAAGCCTGGAATATCCGGCGAGCATGCTCTGCACCCCCCCGATCAGTGGCAAAGCGAAGCAGTCGGCCCCAGTCTGGCGCTATCCGCGGCGCAGCCTTTGTGTGAGATCAAACTTCGCGCGATGGTCGAATTCCGGCTTTCGACCCAAAGCGATCACTCCGCGGAGTCACTCGAGGATGCCCCTGTCGTCGCGATCATGGTGGGATTGCCTGCATTGATGCCGGGGCGTACCGTCTTGACCTGTTGGGGAAGTGCCAGCCGCTGTTACAACTTGGTCGGACTGCAAACCGACCACGACTGGCAACTAACAATTCAACGAATACTAGTTATGTGTATGGGTGAGCTTAGTTGCGCCTCCTACTGATAGGCATCGCTTCCGTAGTCCTGTTCTTTCCGACGTGGTGGGTGCTGTATCCAAAATTCGGTCCCGACTGGAGTATTGGCGTTGCGGTGTTCATGACGGTGCTCGGATATCCAATCCTCTTTCTGCACCACTGGAGACGAAGCACCAACCCGATCATCAAAGCCGGCAACTACGCCCTGGCGATGCTCGTCCTGGTCGTTCTTGTAGACGTGGCTTACAGCGTCGTGTTCGAGGGTGCGCCTGTTCGCGATGCCTTCCCCCTGTTGCTCCTTTTCGGGCTCTATGGGGGGATCGCAGGGTATTTCATTCGCCGCGGCCATATGCCGTGGCAGGCGGAGGAAGTTGCAGGCGAATCGGACGGAGACAAGAGTACATAGTTCTGCGTTCAACCCGTCACACCTGACGGGCCGTCGCTGCGCGCGGCGTCAGCTCGGGCCCGCCGCGAGGCTGGCGTAGGCGATGCCGCCGTCGACCGCGATGGTCTCGCCTACCACGTAGTCTCCGGCGCGCGAGGCGAGGTAGATCGCCGCGCCCGCCATGTCCTCGTCGCGCCCGATGCGGCGCAGCGGCGTGCGCGCCGCCACGAGGTCGGGGCGGTCGCGCGCCGCGCGGTTCATCTCCGAGGCGAAGGGTCCGGGCGCGATGGCGTTGACGACGATGTGGTCCTGCACCAGGCGGGCCGCGACGCGCCGCGTGAGGTAGATCAGCGCCGCTTTGGAGGCGTGGTAGGAGTAGGTCTCGAGCGGGTTGAGCTTGATGCCGTCGATCGAGGCGATGTTGATCACCTTCGCCGGACGCGCCTCGCTCGCCGCCGCCTTGAGCATCGGGTGCAGCATCTGCGTGAGAAAAAACGGGGACTTGAGGTTGATGTTCATCACCTTGTCCCAGCCGTTCTCGGGGAACTCGTCGAAGTCCGCGGCCCACGCCGCGCCGGCGTTGTTCACCAGCGCGTGGATCGCGCGCTCGCGCTCGCCGAGCGCGGCGACGAACGCGCGGCAGCCCTCGAGGCTCGACAGGTCGTGCGGCAGCGAGACGCAGGGGCCGAGCGAGGAGAGCTCCGCGGCGGCGGCGTCGCAGGCCTCGGCCTTGCGCGCCGTGATGTAGACCTTGGCGCCGTACTCGAGGAAGCCGCGCGCGATCATCTTGCCGATCCCGCGCGAGCCGCCGGTGATCACGGCCACGCGGCCTTCGAGCGAAAACAGATTCTTCATCGTCATTGGAGGTAAGCGGGCGGGGGCGTGAAGGCATGGTACTCGCGCTCGATCAGGCGCGCGACACGGAGCGTGGTGAGGTCGCCGTGCTGCGGGCCGACGATCTGCACGCTCAGGGGCAGCCCCTCGGCGGAGAGGCCGATCGGCGCGGCGGTGCCGGGCAGGTAGCACATGCCGGCGATGCCGGCCCACCACATCTGGGTGGTCGCGGGCTGCAGGCCGCCGTTGACCGGGATCATGCGCTCCCAGCGCTCGCCCGGCATCGAGTGGCGGAACGCGGCGCTCGCGGCGTTGGGGCATAGCAGCACGTCCCAGTCCCTGAAGAACTCGGCCCAGGCGAGGCGCATCTGGTGGCGGCGGTTCGACGCCGCGAGCCAGTCGCGGTGCGGCTGGGTGTTGGCGCGCACCATCTGCGCGTAGTAGGACTCGTCGTCGGGGTCGAGCTCGGCGCGCGCGGCGAGCATCGCGGCGAACTGGTCGTGGTCCTGCCGCCCCGAGGTCGCGCCGCGCAGGAGCTGGATGAAGACGCGGTGCGCCTCGCCGAAGTCGAACCCGGGGCGCGCGTCCTCCGAGACCTTGGCGCCCTGCCTGGCGAGGGCCTTCGCGAGCGCGCCGATCGCGTCCTGCACGCTCGCGTCGGTCTCGGCGGTCGGGTGCGTGGCCACGACCGCGACCCGCAGTCCGCGCAGGGTCTTGCGCCGCGGCGCGGGCAGGGCGAGCTTCCAGCCGGCGCCGTCGACGTCGTCCGGCCCGGCGATGATCGACAGCGCGAGCTCGAGGTCGGTCGCGCCGCGCGCGAGCGGGCCGATCGCCGAGATGTCGGCCGGGTGAGCGCTGCCGGGCAAAGCGTGGCCCTGGAGCGAGCAGATGCCGTAGGTCGGCTTGTGGCCGTAGACGCCGCAGTAGTGCGCCGGGTTGCGGATCGAGCCGCCGATGTCGCTGCCGATTTCCAGCCCGGTGAGGCCCGCGGCGAGCGCGGCGGCGGCGCCGCCCGAGGAGCCGCCGGGGGTGCGCGACGGGTCCCAGGGGTTCACCGTCCGGCCGTAGATGGGGTTGTTGGTCTCCCAGTCGGCGAGCATCACCGGCACGTTGGTCTTGCCGAACACGTTCGCGCCCGCGCGCACGAGGCGCTCGACCGCCAACGCGTCGCGCCGGGCGCGATTGAAGCGGTGCTCGGCCACGCCCCAGGTGGTGGGGTGGCCGGCGAGGTCGAACGATTCCTTCACGCTCATCGGCAGGCCGGCGAGCGGCGCCGGACGCGCGCCCTTTTTCGCCGAGGCCCGGTCGAAGGCCCGCGCGCGCTTACGCGCCGCCTCGAGGTCGAGCACGCAGAGCGCGTTGAGCGTGCCGTTGTGCTTTTCGATGCGCGCGGCGTAGTGCTCGAGCAGCTCGAGCGCGCCGATCTTCTTCGCGCGCAGCGCGCGGATCAGCTTGGTCGCGGACCAGAAGGCGATGTCGGTCATGGCGGGGCTCCCAGGATGACATACTCTACGCGCAAGCCGCCGCATCGCAAAAAGGGACCCGCATGGACTACACCGACATCCGCTACGAGGTGGACGAGGGCATCGCCACCGTGACGCTCAACCGCCCCGGGAAGCTCAACGCCTTCACCCGCGCCATGCGCGGCGAGCTGATCGACGCCTTCTCGCGCGCCGACGCCGACGACGGCGTGCGCGCGGTGATCGTCACCGGCGCCGGGCGCGCGTTCTGCGCCGGGGCCGACCTCTCGGCCGGAAGCTCCACCTTCGACTACGCGAAGCGCGACGGGTTGAACGAGCAGACCCACCGCGACGGCGGCGGGCAGGTGACGCTGCGCATCTTCGAGATGAAGAAGCCGGTCATCGCGGCGGTGAACGGGCCGGCGGTGGGGATCGGCGCCACCATGCAGCTGCCGATGGACGTTCGCATCGCCTCGAGCGAGGCGCGCTTCGGCTTCGTCTTCACCCGCCGCGGCATCGTCCCCGAGGCCTGCTCGAGCTGGTTCCTGCCGCGGGTGGTGGGGATCGGCCAGGCGCTCGAGTGGACGCTCACGGGGCGCGTCTTCGGCGCCGACGAGGCGCTCGCCGGCGGGCTGGTGCAGCGCGTGGTCGCGCCGCAAGACCTCCTGCCCGCGGCGCGCGCGCTCGCACGCGAAATCGCCGACCACACCGCGCCGGTCGCGGTGGCGCTCGCGCGCCAGATGATGTGGCGCATGCTCGGCGCCGACCATCCCATGGAGGCCCACAAGGTCGACTCGCGCGGCATCTTCCACCTCGGCCGCTCGCCCGACGTGGCCGAGGGCGTCGCCGCGTTCAGGGAAAAGCGCGCGCCGAAATTCGGCATGCGCGTCTCGCGCGACATGCCGCCGTACTACCCCTGGTGGAAACAAAGGGAGTTCGAGTAGGAACGAAAGCCCTCCGGAGCATCCTGCGCGGCAGCCACGGGCCTGATGCCCATCCTTGACCAACTCTTACGACTAGGAAACCCACCGAGTGACATGATTGTGGCGGACTCTGGAGCGACCCGTGCGGTGAACAAGGCGGCCGAGGACTTGATTATTAAACGTGCGACCGACGACGCCTTGACCACAGTGGAGAGGAACGTGAACCTCGTCGCCGAGCGTAGCGAGCCGCAGCCGGTCGCCGGCGAATCCCAGGCGGCCCGCGGCCAAGCGATCAAGCTGCACGCCGTTTCGAGCGGCAACATGCTCGCGCAATGGCCCGCGCCGACGCTGTCGCCATGGGCCCAAGGAGAGCTGAGAAACGCGCCCGAGCGCGCGCGCCTCGAGAGCCTGCATGACGGCACGATGGAGGGCGAGGCGCTCATGTTGAGCGAAGGCCGGGGATTATTCTTCCGCCCGGCGGACTCGCAGGGGGTGCGCTGGGTCGGGTTCTCCGACTTGCGGCAGCTCGTCCTGACGCGTCCGCTTTCCTTAGCCGCCCCGCCCGCGCGGTCGGACGGGTTGAGGCAGCGTTACCGCCTTGTGCTGGTCGACGGCCAGGCCGTAGAAGGCGAGAGTGCCGGGGTGGTGCGTTGGGACTCGGCACTGTTCCTCTATCCTCCGAGGGGCGATACGGCCGTGACGCGAACGCTGATTCCCGCCTCCCGGGTGCGGTCGTTCGACTGGGTCGATGCCGCGAGTCAGCCTGCGCAGCTCGCCATCGAGAACGTCGAGACGAAGACGGAGTCGCACCCCGCCGCCGCGCAAGTGGTCACGTCCATTCCCGCCTTGCTCGAGGCGCTGGACAAGGCCGGGCGAAGCCCCCTGCGCCGGCTGGGCGAGGCGCTGGTGGAGACGAACGTCCTTGCGCCGGCGGTGCTCAAGCAGGCGCTCGCGCGACAGCGCGTCGAGAAACTGCGCTTTCGCAAGCATGTGCCGCTCGGCAAGGTACTGCTCGACATGCGCGCGGTCACGCCGGAGCAGCTCAAAGACGTGCTTGTGCGCAAGCTGGGCATCCTGCGCGTGGACGTCCTCAGATTCCTGCCGGACCCCGAGGCGGCTCGTCTGGTTCCACAGGCGCTTTGCTACCGTCACCGCTTCATTCCGCTCTGCCTCGACGCGAAAGGATGCCTCGTCGTCGCCATGGACGATCCGATGTCGAGGGACGGCCTGGATGCCGTGCGCTTCGCCTCCGGGCGCAGGGCGGTCCCGGTGCTCGCCGCCTGGCGCGACATCCGCGTTGCGCTCGGCTCGGTCGACGCCTGGGATGGCGAAGCGCCATTCGAGCCCGGCGCGCACGCCGCCGCGCAGCCGCAGGCGGATGATTCCGCGCCCGAGACCATCGAGTTCGATCTGTCCGGCGTTCAGGAGCTTACGTCGCGGCTTACGCTGGA
>Ga0315556_1002159_pt1 | contig 11396 bp, 9 predicted proteins | sample SalMarSW160310MG_FD_202112 | JGI IMG/M metagenome (GOLD analysis project Ga0315556, IMG submission 202112) | Salt marsh sediment microbial communities from the Plum Island Ecosystem LTER, Massachusetts, United States - Salt Marsh Sediment SW1603-10 ...
CACACGCATCCGCCTCCCCGTTCTGCACCAGATCGATGGCCACGCGCATGGACGAGTCCTTCTTGTTGCGCATGGCGTGGGAAGGCAGTTCGTCCATCTCCACCTGCTGGGAGGCGTGACGGATCGACAGGCGGGGATGATCCGCGCCCGCAGTGGCCTTGAGCCGCTGCTCGATCTTCTCCTGGTCACCGACCAGGATCAGTCGCAGGTCCTCGCCGTGACTGCGCAGAACGCTGAGGGCGGCCGGAACCACCACGTCCGGCCCGAAGTCGCCACCCATGGCGTCCAGGGCGATGGTACGCGTTGCACTCATCGGTATTCTTGGGTCTCCGACAAATCCGCCGGACGCACGCAACCGGACCGGTGCAGCGGCCTCTCAGGAAGCACGCTACCGGCCGCGGCCATGGGTCCGGCGTGTGGATCAGCGCTTGGCGAGGTTGATCTTGCGACCGCGGTAGTAACCGTCCGGGCTGACGTGGTGACGCAGGTGGGTTTCACCCGTCTCACTGTCCACCGAGAGGGTGGGCGCCGACAGGGCGTCGTGGGAACGGCGCATGCCGCGCTTGGACGGGGTCTTGCGATTCTGCTGTACAGCCATCGTTCTACTCCTGAGAAAAAACTGCGTTCAATGTTTGCGCTTCAGCTCGGCCAGCACCGCGAATGGGTTCTCACGTGCGGGCTTCTCCGGCTGCTCGGTCTGTCCGTCCGTGGGCGGCTGCTTCGCGGCCGGGCACTGCTCCGCCGGGTGCATGGCAACGAGCGGCAAGCTGAGCAACAGCTCGTCTTCCACCATGTCTCGCGTGGAGACCGGCTGCCCGCCGTCCACCAAGGGGTCGTAGGACTCCGGCAGACGATTGGCAAGCGCCTCGTCCGCCACGACACCCAGCGTGAAACTACGATCCACCGGAAGGGTCATGGGTTCGAGGCAGCGTTGGCAGATCAATGCCAGCTGTGCTTCGATCCGTCCACGAATCACGACCAGTCCGTCCGGGTCCTGCGCGAATTCCAGTTCCACCTGCACCTCGCCATCGGGCGAATGCAGAGATTCCGCCAAGCGCGGCATCTGAGCCAGCGCCAGGGTGCCCGAAAACCGCGCCCCGCGCCTCGCCAGGGCGTTTGCTTCGAAATGTTCCGGCAGGCGCTCCGACATAGGCGCGTAATATTATCCGCAGGGCCGATTTCTGTCAAAGACTAAAATTATGAAAATGCTTTAGTTTTCCGGCCCCTTGGGCCCCGCTTTCTTGACACTGGCGGGGGTATTCCGTAGAAAAGCGGGACGGGCCTTGCGGCGCTTGGTTGTCAGACATGTCACCGGTGCGCCGCTGGCCGTGCTCGGGCCCGCTCCCCGCCCTTCTGAGGACGAACCATTGTTTCGTAAGATCCTGATCGCAAACCGCGGCGAGATCGCCGTGCGCATTGTCCGGGCCTGCGCCGAGCTGGGAATCCGCTCGGCCGCCATCTACGCCGAGCCGGACCGCCATTCCCTGCACGTCAAGAAGGCGGACGAGTCCTACAATATCGGTCCCGATTCCGTGGCCGGCTACCTGAATGTCCACCGCATCGTGAACCTGGCCGTGGCCACCGGCTGCGACGCCCTGCATCCGGGCTACGGCTTCCTGTCCGAGAACCCGCTTCTGGCCGAGGCCTGCGAGCGCCGTGGCATCCAGTTCATCGGCCCCAGCGCCGAGGTCATCCGCCGTATGGGCGACAAGATCGAGGCGCGCCGGGCCATGATCGACGCCGGGGTGCCCGTGGTCCCCGGCAGTGAGGGCAACATCACCAGCCTCGACGAAGCCGTCGGCCTGGCGAAGGAGATCGGCTATCCGGTCATGCTCAAGGCGACCTCGGGCGGCGGCGGCCGGGGCATCCGCCGCTGCAACAACGAGGCGGAATTGCGGCGCAACTACGACCGCGTCCTGTCCGAGGCCACCAAGGCCTTCGGCAGTGCCGACATGTTCATGGAAAAGTGCGTCGACAATCCGCGTCACATCGAGGTGCAGATCCTGGGCGACCAGCACGGCAACGTGGTGCACCTGTTCGAGCGCGACTGTTCCATTCAGCGCCGCCATCAGAAGCTGCTGGAGATTGCGCCCTCCCCGCAGCTGGACCCCAGCCAGCGGGAGTACATCGGCGCGCTGGCGGTGCGTGCGGCCAGCGCCGTGGGTTATCAGAACGCCGGCACGGTGGAATTCCTCATGGCCGAGGACGGCCAGTTCTACTTCATGGAAATGAACACCCGCCTGCAGGTGGAGCATCCGGTCACCGAGCAGGTCACCGGGGTGGATATCGTGCAGGAGCAGATTCGCATCGCCGCCGGCCTGCGGCTCCGGTTCCGTCAGGAGGACATCGATCTTCGCGGCTTCGCCATGGAATTCCGAATCAATGCGGAGGACCCGAAGAACGATTTCCTGCCCAGCTTTGGACGCATCACCCGGTATCTGGCCCCCGGCGGTCCCGGTGTGCGCACGGACGGCGCCATCTACACGGGCTATTACATCCCGCCCTACTATGATTCCATGTGCGCCAAGCTGACGGTGTGGGCGCTGACCTGGGATGAGTTGCTGGCCCGGGCCAGCCGGGCGCTCAACGACATGAGCGTCTACGGCGTGAAGACCACGATTCCGTATCATCTGGAGATTCTGAAATCACCGGAGTTCCGTGCGGGGCGGTTTACCACCAGCTTCGTGGAAGACCATCCGGAACTGGTCGAATATTCGGTACGGCGCCCGGCCTCGGAGCTGGCGGCGGTGATCGCCGCGGCCGCCATGGCCCATCTCGGACTGTAACGCGCGAGTCGGCGCACAGCGAAACGAACACGACGAAAGGCTGATCATGCCCAAGGTTGAAATCACCGAAACCATACTGCGCGATGCGCACCAGTGCCTCATCGCCACGCGCATGCGCACCGAGGACATGCTGCCCATCTGTGACCGGCTCGATCGGGTCGGTTTCTGGTCGCTGGAAGTGTGGGGCGGCGCCACCTTCGACGCCTGCGTACGCTTCCTCAAAGAAGACCCCTGGGAGCGGCTGCGCAAGCTGCGTGAGGCATTGCCCAATACCCGCCTGCAGATGCTGTTGCGCGGGCAGAACCTGCTCGGCTATCGCCACTATTCCGATGATGTGGTGCAGGCCTTTGTCGACAAGGCCGCCGGCAACGGCATCGACGTGTTTCGCATATTCGATGCCATGAACGACGTGCGCAACCTGCGCGTCGCGGTGCAGGCGGTGCGCGATCAGCACAAGCACGCCCAGGGCACGATCTGCTACACCACCAGTCCGGTGCACGACACCGACCAGTACGTGGCCATGGCGCGCGAACTGCAGGACATGGGCTGCGACAGCATCGCGGTCAAGGACATGGCCGGCCTGTTGACGCCTTACGGCACCGCGGAGCTGATGCGCGAACTCACCGCGGCCGTGGATCTGCCGATCCACCTGCATTCCCACGCCACCGCCGGGCTCTCGGATATGTGTCAGCTCAAGGCCATCGAGAACGGATGCCTGAGGATCGACACCGCCATCTCGGCCTTCGCCAATGGGGCCAGCCACCCGCCCACCGAAAGCATGGTGGCGGCATTGCGCGGCACCGACTACGACACCGGTCTGGATCTGGAACTGTTGCAGGAGATCGGTTTCTATTTCCACGAAGTGCGCAAGAAGTACCATCAGTTCGAAAGCGAGTTCACCGGCATCGACACGCGCGTGCAGATCAACCAGGTTCCCGGCGGCATGATCTCCAATCTGTATTCGCAGCTGAAGGAACAGGGCGCCCTGGATCGCATGGGCGATGTGCTGGCGGAAATTCCGCGGGTGCGCGAGGACCTGGGCTACCCTCCCCTGGTGACGCCCACGTCGCAGATCGTCGGCACCCAGGCGGTGCTCAACGTCATCACAGGTTCGCGCTACAAGACCATCACCAACGAGGTGAAGCTTTACCTGCAGGGCCGCTACGGCCGCGCGCCCGGTCAGGTCAACCGCATGCTGCGCCAGCAGGCCATCGGCAACGAGGATGTCATCGAGGTGCGCCCGGCGGATCTGCTGGAACCGGAGATGGAGAACCTGCGCGGCCAGATCGGGGACTTGGCCAAGTCCGAAGAGGACGTGCTGATCTATGCCATGTTCCCGGAAATCGGCCGGGACTTTCTCGCCGAGCGCGCTGCCGGCACCCTGCAGCCCGAGCCTTTGGAGCCGCCCCGCGAAACCAACGGCAGCGACGGCACGGCGCCGGTGGAATTCAACGTCACCCTGCACGGCGAGAGCTATCACATCGTCCTCACCGGCACCGGCCACAAGACCCAGGAGACCCGGCCGTTCTATGTCACCGTGGACGGCGTGCCGGAAGAGATCATCGTCGAGACCCTGGACGAAGTGCAGGTCGAACCCAGTGCCGCGGGCAACAGTCAGAAGCCGGCCGCCGGCAAGGGCAGCAAACGCCCGCGGGCTACGGCGCCGGGGCACGTCACCGCCTCCATGCCATGCACCGTCATCGAGGTGCTGGTGCAGGTCGGCAGCGAGGTGAAGGGCGGAGACCCGGTACTGGTCACCGAGGCCATGAAGATGGAAACAGAGATTCAGGCACCCATTGCGGGTACCGTGAAGGCGGTGCACGTGCAGAAGGGCGACCGGGTCAATCCGGACGAGACATTGATCGAACTCGAGTAGACGTTCAGAAAAGCCCAGCCACGGGGGACACGGGGAAAGATAGAGCTGAAATCACAGAGTACATGAAGGAATATCGTGCTCGTTTTCCCGGTGTCCTTCGTGGTTGGCGTTGGTGTGTTCTACCCTTCTTGGGCCTTCCCCGTGTCCCCCGTGGCCACAGCTTTCCCTTCAGAGAACGGCCAACCCTTCCCGCTCCAGCATCCGCGTCAGGCGGATGAGGGGCAGGCCGATAAGCGTGTTGGGATCGTCGCCCTGCAGGCGTTCGAACAGGGCGATGCCCAGCCCTTCGGACTTGAAACTGCCAGCGCAATTGTACGGCTGTTCGCGGCGCAGGTAGTGTTCGATCTGCTCCGGTGTCAGCGTACGGAACGTCACCTCGAACGGTACGACTTCCAACTGTGCTTTTCCGGTGGCGGCGTTCACCAGGCACAGGCCGGTGAGAAACCGGACCGCCTTGCCCGACGCGCGCATGAGTTGCGCCACCGCCTGTTCGTGCCCGCCCGGTTTGCCCAGGATATCGCCGTCCAGTACCGCCACCTGATCGGAGCCGATCACCAGGGCATCGTCCCTGCCCTGCGCCACCGCCCGTGCCTTGGCTTCCGCCAGCCGCGCAACCAGAGCCTCCGCCGACTCGTCCGCCAAGCGAGTTTCGTCCACCTCCGGGCGGGCCGTTTCGAAGGCAAGCTGCAGGCGTTCCAGCAGCGCCTTGCGATACGGGGACGTGGATGCCAATACCAAACGCGGTTGTGTGCTCATGACTCGGTCCCTTCTCAGCGCAGCGGGCCGACACCGCTGTGGGCCGGCAGCAGATTGCGGCCGACGGCGGCGCCGACACGGTTGCTGAGCCGGTCCAGCAGGTTCTCACGGGGCGTATAGTCCACGATGTTGTCGGCGCCGATGACATCGCGCGCCACCTGCCGCGGGCTGGCGAGGCCGTCCACCAGTCCCAGCTTGACGCCGGTGGCGCCTGTCCAGATCAGACCGCTGAACAGGTCGGGATCGTCCTTCTTCAATCGGTCGCCGCGACCCTTTTCCACCGCTTCGATGAACTGCTGGTGTACCTGCTCCAGGACGGTCTTGAAATACTGCGTTTCTTCCGGATTCGGCGGCGAGAACGGATCCAGCATGCCCTTGTGCTTGCCGGCGGTGAGCAGCCGGCGCTGGATGCCCAGCTTGTCCATCAATCCCGTGAAGCCGAAACCGTCGTAGAGCACGCCGATGGAGCCCACCAGGCTGCCGCGGTTGGCGTAGATGCGATCACTGGCGGAGATGATGTAGTAACAGGCCGAGGCGCACATATCCGTGACCACCGCGTAGACCGGCACCTTGGGATGCAGTTTGCGCAGGCGCCGGATCTCGTCGTAGAGATAGGCCGCCTGGACCGGGCTTCCGCCGGGACTGTTGGCGCGCAGCAGGATGCCGACGGTGTGCTTGTCTTCGAAGGCATCGCGCAGTGCGGGAATCAGATTGTCGGCGCTGGCCTGCTGGCCATCGGCGATGGGGCCGGTGAGGTCGATGAGGGCCGTATGCCGGCCGACGGGGAGCCCGCCGTCGCCGCGGGGCCAGGCCAGGAACAGTAGCGTGAAGGCGAACAGCCAGAACAGCGCGCGGAAGAAGATGCCCCAGCGCCGCGCCCGCCGCCGCTCCACCAGGGTCGCGCTCAGCAGGTTGTCCAGGACTTGCCGTTCCCAGCCGCTGGGGCCGCGTGAATCCATACCCGGGGTCGACGGATCGTGCTCGCTCATGGGCGCTCCCTATATCTGTTCAATGACCGGAACACCGGGCGTCAAGCCCGCGCCCGCTCCATGTTGCCGCCGTTCAGCAACAGCGGCAGGGTTTCCAGGTCGTCCAGGCAAGCCAGCGGCCCATGTCTGCGAAGGCGTTCCGGTGCGTGGACCCCGAAGCTGACGCCCACCGAGGCCATGCCGGCCCGGCTCGCCATGTCCAGATCGTATTCCGTATCGCCCACCATCACCGCTGCTGCCGGTGGCACATCCAGGTGGGCCAGAATTTCCGCCAACATGCGCGGGTCGGGCTTGGAGGCGGTCTCGTCCGCGGTGCGGGTGGTATGGAACATGACGTCCAGCCCAGTCTCGCTCAGGACCTGGTCCAGTCCGTGTCGGCTCTTGCCCGTGGCCACAGCCAGCAGATAGCCCTCCTCCCGCAATGCCTGCAACATGCGTTCGGCTCCCGGGAACAACGCCTGCGGCGCGTCGGGAGCGAAGTAGTAGTCGCGATAGTGCGCCGTGAAGCGTTCCACGAAAGCGTCACTGCGGTCGTCGGGGAACAGCGCGTGCACCGCCTCGCGCATGCCCAGGCCGATGATGTTGCGAATGGTCTCCGCCGGCAGCACAGCTAGACCCATATCGGTCATGGCGCCCTGCATGCTGGCGACGATGTGGCCGGCGGAGTCCATCAGCGTGCCGTCCCAATCGAACACGACGAGGCGATACTTCGGTGTCATTGCTGCTGCTCCAGTGATTCCAATACCTGCTTCAAATCGTCGCCCAACGGGGCGCTGACATGGATTTCGCCCTGCCCGCCCGGGCGCTGGAAGGCCAGGGCCTGGGCGTGCAGGAACAACCGCTTCAGGCCGCGTGCCCGCATGCGACGATTGAAATCCTCGTCGCCGTACTTGTCGTCCCCCGCCAGGGGATGACCGATATGGGCGGCGTGCACCCGGATCTGGTGGGTGCGTCCGGTATCGATCAGGGCTTCCACCAGCGCGGCATCGCCGAGGTTCTGCACCAGGGTGAAATGGGTGCGAGCCTCCTTGCCCGTTTCGTCCACGGCCACCATCCGTTCCCCGCCGCGTACCGTGTTCTTGCGTAATGGGGCCGACACGCTGCGTTTACCACCCTGCCAGTGACCGGCCACCAGGGCCAGATAGCGCTTCTCCATCCGGCCTTCACGCAACTGGTCGTGGAGCGCATTGAGGGCCGGCCGGTTCTTGGCCAGCAGCAGACAGCCGCTGGTTTCGCGATCCAACCGGTGCACCAGTTCCAGAAAGCTGAGTTGTGGCCGCGACTGGCGCAGGGCCTCGATGACACCGAAGCGCAGTCCCGAACCGGCATGGACCGCCAACCCGGAGGGCTTGTCCAGCACCAGCACGTCACCGTCCTCGTACAGGACGGCGGCCTCGAGCCGTTGGCACAGATCGTCCGGCACCCGGCCGGCATCCCGTTCCGCCACCCGCACCGGCGGCACCCGCACCTGGTCACCGGTCTGGAGGCGGTACTCCGGCTTCACCCGGCCCTTGTTGACCCGTACCTCTCCCTTGCGCAAAACGCGGTATATATGGCTCTTGGGCACCCCTTTGAGGATACGGGCGAGGAAATTGTCGATGCGTTGACCGTGCTGGTCGGCGTCGATGGTCACCAGTCTGGCCGCAGGGGCCGGTGCGTGGGGGTTCATGGGGGCGAATGATACCAGTTCCCAAGTCGGTGCGGGAGCCGTTAAGTGAATGTAATTGCAGCATTTCGTTAACACTGATATATTCTTCTGACCGAAATTCCGCCGTGGCTTGCCGTGGCCCATGATCGCGCTGCGGTGCGGTCGATAGACACGATGAATCAGGCGGTTAACAACGGTTACCGGCGTACGCCCCGAGGGCGCCGCGCCACAAGAAGACTTGTAGGAACATTGTTTCGCTCCACCACCACATATAGCGGCAGAGCGATGGACATTTGGCAAAGCGCTCCCAGGCGGAAAGCCGTGGGGCCGAACCAGACAAGAGTGAATCGAAACCGCAGCGCGCTGGACTCCGCGTCGCGCGCGGCGATCGGCTTCAACCTGCCCGCAGGTCTTGTCGCGCGTGTCGGCTTCCGCGTCTTGCGCACGGTCGAGCGCCAACGAGACCCCAACTATGAAAAGAATGCTTGTGAACGCAACTCAGCCGGAAGAGTTGCGAGTGGCCATGGTCGATGGCCAACGCCTCTACGATCTGGATATTGAGACCCCGTCCCGGGAGCAGAAGAAAGCCAATATCTACAAGGGGCGTATTACCCGCATCGAGCCCAGTCTCGAAGCGGCCTTCGTCGATTACGGCGCCGAGCGCCACGGCTTCCTCCCCCTGAAGGAAGTCTCCCGCAGCTACTTCAAACCCGAAGCCGCCTCCGCCTCCGGCCGCGTCAACATCAAGGACGCCCTCACCGAAGGTCAGGAGTTGGTGGTGCAGGTGGACAAGGAAGAGCGCGGCAACAAGGGCGCGGCCCTCACCACCTTCATCAGCCTGGCCGGCCGTTTCCTGGTGCTGATGCCCAACAACCCTCGCGCCGGAGGGGTTTCCCGCCGTATCGAGGGTGACGACCGGGCCGAGATTCGCGAGGCCATGGCCGGGCTGGACATCCCCGATGGCATGGGCCTGATCGTGCGCACCGCCGGCGTCGGCCGCAGCCAGGAAGAACTCCAGTGGGATCTGGACTACCTTCTGCAGCTGTGGACCGCCATCGAGACCGCTTCCAAGGAGCGCAACGCCCCGTTCCTGGTGTACCAGGAGAGCAACGTCATCATCCGCGCCCTGCGCGACTATCTGCGCCAGGACATTGGCGAGATCCTGGTGGATGACGAGAGCGTGTACCAGCAGGCGCAGGAGTTCATGCGCCAGGTCATGCCGCAGAACCAGAACAAGCTCAAGCAGTACCAGGATCCGGTGCCGCTGTTTACCCGGTTCCAGATCGAGAGCCAGATCGAGTCGGCCTTCGGCCGCGAGGTGCGCCTACCCGCTGGCGGCTCCATTGCTATTGATCCAACCGAGGCCCTGGTGTCCATCGACATCAACTCAGCACGCGCCACCAAGGGCGCGGACATCGAAGAGACCGCCTTCAATACCAACCTAGAAGCAGCCGACGAGATTGCCCGCCAGCTGCGTCTGCGTGACGTCGGCGGCCTGATCGTCATCGATTTCATCGACATGGGCCACGCGCGCAATCAACGCGAGGTCGAAAACCGCCTGCGCGAAGCGCTGAAGATGGACCGCGCCCGTGTTCAGGTCGGCCGTATCTCGCGCTTCGGTCTGCTGGAGATGTCGCGCCAGCGCCTGCGCCCGTCGCTGGGTGAGTCCAGCGAAGTGGTCTGCCCGCGTTGCAGCGGCCAGGGCACGATCCGCGGCGTCCAGTCCCTCGGTCTGTCCGTCCTCCGCCTCATCGAAGAAGAGGCGATGAAGGAGAAGACTGGTCGGGTGGTGGCGGAAATGCCTGTCAGCGTAGCCACCTTCCTGCTCAACGAAAAGCGGACCATTCTTGCGGATATCGAGTCGCGCCAGAACGTCAACGTGGTGCTCGTGCCGAACCCGCATTTGGAAACGCCGCACTTCGAGGTGCGCCGTCTGCGCGTCGACGAAATGGGCGACCAGCCGTCCGTCAGCTATCACATGGCGACGCACCACGAAGACGACGAAAGCGTGACCACTGCGCCGGCTCGCCCGCCGGTTGAAGAGCCCGCAGTGAAGGTCATCGTCCCCAATACCCCGGTGCCGCAGCCTGTCGCACCGGTTGCCGAAACTGTCACCCCGTCCGGCGCCGAGGACGGGAGCTTCATTCGCCGCCTCTGGACCAGCCTGTTCGGGGGGCGGAAGGAAGACGAGCCTGCGCCGCAGCCACGCCCGGCCCGTCCCCGGCGCGAGACGTCGGAGCGGCGCGAATCCGGCGGCCGCGGAGGTCGCACCGGCCAGCGTAGCGGCGGCAATCGCCGCAGCAACGGTGGCACGGCCAACCGTGAACGGCGCCCAGCTGCTGCACGGGGCGAGGCCAAGGAAACGCAAAAGGCCCGTCCGCAGGAGAAGGCACCTGGCGCGCGAGCCAATACCGATACCCGCAAGGCGCAGAAGAACGCGGAAGCGGCGCCAGAGCTGGAAAAGACCGAGGTGACCGAAGCCTCCGGCACGCCGCAGACGGCGGAGAGTGGCGGAGAAGCCAAACCCCGCAGCCAGGGTCGGAGCCGGCGCGGCCGCCGCGGCGGGCGCAGACGGCGTAAATCCAATCCGGACGAAGCCGGTTCCGCGCAGGCTTCCGACGGCCAGGCCAAGGAAGGAGGCGATTCCGCGCAAGCTTCGGGGACTTCGACCAAGGCCGAAGGTGCTACCGCCAAAGCTTCCGGGCCGTCCGAGAAGGCGGAAGGCGGCTCCCGTCCCACTTCGGGCGAGTCCACCAAGTCCCAGCAAGGGACGACTCCGCCCGCCGGCGAGCGTAAATCCGGCGGCAATGAATCCACGCCCCAGCGGCAGCCCGAGGCACCCACGGCCCGGGCTGACGCGCCGGCACCTCGGGCGGAACCTTCCGCACCGGCGGCCGGTGGGCCGTCGCCGGCCCAGCCTGCACCCGCCGCGGCGCCGCGCCCCGCTCCGGCGCCGGTCCAGGCCGCGCCCCAACACAATCCATCGGCCCCTCCCATGCCGCGGGCCATGAACCAGCGTCCCGGTCAGTCGGCCGCCGCACCCAGGGTCGAGGTACCGCCGCGTGCCGCCGGCGGTGGAGAAGGCGGTAATTCCCAGGACTGAGCAATACACGCAGCAACACAAAGGCGACGAACCGTATGGTTCGCCGCCTTTTTTGTGGGTGTTGTTATGAAATCAAAGCGAAGCCACGGGGAACACAAGTCATAACTACAGATGATGCGGAGACAATTGACTCCATCTCTGTATCCAAGCGCTTCTTGCCTCGCTTGCACGGGGCCACGGTCTCACACCATGCGCGCGGCAGAAATCCGATTGTCAGCTGTTCTTCCTGAACTCCGTC
>Ga0315556_1002160_pt1 | contig 11396 bp, 9 predicted proteins | sample SalMarSW160310MG_FD_202112 | JGI IMG/M metagenome (GOLD analysis project Ga0315556, IMG submission 202112) | Salt marsh sediment microbial communities from the Plum Island Ecosystem LTER, Massachusetts, United States - Salt Marsh Sediment SW1603-10 ...
GTCAGCAAAGCGCGCCCGGCGGCTCCCCGACTCGATTTGCGCGATCCGCAAGACGGCAGCAAAGGTAGCGCTGATTTCATCAATCTCATCCAGGGCCTGATCAATGACCCCGCAATATTCCGACGTCGACCTTGCTTCCCGACGTGCGACCTCGAGTCGCTGACGCAGGCGGCCGAGGGGAGTACGCAGATCGTGCGCAATGTCGGCGGTCACTTGCCGCATACCCTCCATCAATTCCTGTATGCGTCCGAGCATGTGATTGAGATGTTCGGCGAGTATATCGAACTCATCGCCGGTGCCGCGAACCGGAATGCGGCGGTCAAGATCCCCTTGCACGATCTCGCCAGCAACCTGATTTATGGCATCGATTCGACTCAGAGCCGCACCGCCCATGAACACGGCCCCGATGGCCGCCAGAAGCACGCTTGCCCCAAACCCCCAGGCAAGGGCGTCGGCCATCAACTCCCGCATCTCATCGAGTTGATGAGCGTCCGCGCCTACGAATAGGAACGATCCATCGTCCAGCTTCACGCCGCGTCCGAGCACAGCCGGCCCTTCTTCGCCTTCACCGGCGTCCGCATTGGCGGCGGTCCCGGGCAACTGCATCTCTATCCACCCCTCGCTAACCGCGAGGGACGGCAGGTTGCCGACAAGTGGTGCGCCGTGAGAATCCAGCAATTCATACCAGCCGGCGCCGTTCCGGTCCGCCACCCGATCGGCAACTTCCTTCTGCAAGCCAGCGATGCCGTTATCCACATAGCCGGAAAGCAGAAATTGAACCCGATCGTCGACCACGGACCGCAGCTGGCGCTCCATATACCCGGCCGTCTTCCAGTAGACGACACCGAACAGGAGAAGCGCCGAGACGGAAAACAGCGCGGCGTAGCGAACTCCGGTCCAGAACCCGGTACTGTGCAGCAATCTACTCAGGCGCACGCAGACAATACCCCGCACCCCGCACCGTACCAATCAAAGCCGGAGAGAAATCCCGGTCGATCTTCGCGCGCAGGCGGCTGATATGAGTTTCGACCACACTGGTCTTGGGGTCGAAATGAAACTCCCACACGTGTTCGAGCAACATGGTTCGCGTCACGAGTTCGCCGGCATGGCGCATCAGGTACTCGAGCAGAGTGAATTCGCGCGGCTGCAGGTCAATCCGATGGCCCTGACGGGAAACACGCCGATTCACCAGGTCCAATTCCAGATCCGCCACGCGCAACGTAGTCGCCTCACTCCGCATCGGCGGGCGCCGGCCCAGAGCATGAACTCGTGCCGAAAGCTCTGAAAATGCGAAAGGCTTCACGAGGTAGTCGTCACCGCCCGCCTGAAGACCCTCGACCCGGTCGTCAACCCCACCAAGGGCGGTCAGGAAAAGTGCCGGAGTATCGATTCCAGCGCCGCGGATCGTCTTGATCACCGACAAGCCATCCAGCCCGGGCAGCATACGGTCCACGATCAACAGGTCGTAGGAATGATCGGTGGCAAGAAACAGTCCGTCACGACCGTTTGGCGCCACATCGACCACATGACCCGACTCACGCAGGCCCTTGGCAATGTAGGCGGCCGTTTCAAGGTCGTCCTCAATCACAAGAATTTTCATAGACCCCGTTCTCACATCTCGCAGGTTGAACCCTCGCGGGGCTGCCGCGTCCGCCATTGGCTACGCCGTCCGATCGAAATGTCAGCTCCACCGCCGCCATAGCATTGCACCGATCACTAGCAGCGGAACCCCAAAGGCCACCGGCAATACGCGCCGGGATTCCACTACGGGCTTGGGGAGCACCTCGAAATCGACAAATGGACTCGCGCTCAGTCCCACGCCGTTGCGACTGACTGCGCTGATCACGACGCGATAGTGGCCGGCCTGGATCAGGCGCATCGGCCAGTCGGTGTCGAGCTTGGCTCCCGGCGCCAGGCTGGCAGAGGTCACCGCCTTGTGGGCGCTCCAATCCTCCAGATCCATGGGCTGCTCCCTGCCCTTGTCGATCTGCACCAGGCTGATCCAGGCAATCAGTCCGTCCACAGCCTGCTGCCCCTGATTTTGTATCACAGAGTGAAAATGGAGCCGGTCGCCCATGCGCGGGGCCGACGGGTTGCCCGGGGCCGGTTCCAAACTGACGCTCACGTCTCCGGCCTGCGCGGAACCCGCAGCCGTCGCCAGCAGCACAACGAAGAGAACGGTGGCTGTGAAAGGTCGCATAGGAACCCTCCTAACGCGAAACGCGCTTGAAGCCGTGGACGGCAAACCACAGGGCGAGCCCGGTCCAGGCGAGGATCGTCAACCAGTGCCCGGCCTGTGCGATGAGCGTTTGCGAGTCGATAATGACGGCATCGTAGGCATTGAGCGCGCCGGAAAACGGGTTGACGGCATCAAACGCCCGCCCCACCGTCGCCTGACGCAGGCTGGGCCCCAATAGCAACGGACTGGCGGACAGGATCAACACCACCAGGCCTGTGAGGAGCGTGGAGCGGAGGGATCCCAAGACCGCGCCCAGCCCCATACCAAAGAAGGCAAACGCCAGCACGACGGGTGTACCGAGCACAGCCAGCACCACCATGGCATCGGTCATGTTCTGACCCGTGCTGCCCACCGCCCACAGGTATGGCAGGGCGAGAACATACATCACGCCCCAGGCGATCAGGAGCCCTCCCAGTTTTCCCGCCAGGATCTGCCCTCGCGACAAAGGTGTGAGCAGCAGCGGCACCAGGGTGCCGCGCTCCCGCTCGCCGGCAACGCTGTCGGCCCCGAGGATCAGTGCCAACAACGCGCCGAGCGCAGTCACCAGACCGACCATGTCATAGACGACCTGCGCATTGTCGAGGAGACTCAGTTCAGTATTACTCACCAGGAGCAGGGTGAACACCGACAGCATGCCCGACAAGGCCAACAGCCAGGTCAAACCACGCCCGCTCATCAGCACCTCACCGGCCTCCTTGCGGACTAGAACGCCGATTGCGTTCATGCGGCAGTCCTCTGCTCCGTGATGGACAAATAGAGGTCTTCCAGGCCACCGCCGGCCCGAACGACCTCTACGATGGGCCATCCCAGAAACAGCAGTTCGCGCCAGGCTTGTTCTGGCTGGGTCGACGGGTCCACATCTGCAATCCACCATTCGCCTTCGCTGCGAATAAACGAAACGCCCGTCGGACGCCGGGTGTCCGCGGGCGGCGCCTCGCGCAGGCGCACGCGGAAACGCGCGGCGCTGTGACCACTGCGAATCAGTTCGCTAAGACCACCTTCCACGACAGACCGCCCTTCGACCATGATACCGATGCGCTGGCACAAGCGGTCCACGTCGTCCAGCAGGTGCGTGCAGAGCAGTATGCCAACACCGTGCCGGGTGCTCAGCTCGATGAGCACGTCGTGAATCTCCCTGCGACCACGCGGATCGAGGCCGTTGGTAGGCTCGTCCAGGATCAGTAGCCGGGGCTGCGGCACCAGCGCCCGAGCGAGTCCCAGCCGCTGTGCCATGCCGCGGGAGTAAGTTGCAATGCGCTGGCCGTCACGGGGCGCGAGGCCAACCTGCGCCATCAAGGCCCGCATCGCCTCGGCGTCGTGAGGGCGGCCATATAGCCGGGCAAAGAATGCAAGGTAGTCGGACCCCGTCATCCACCCATAGAAGCCATTCTGCTCGGGCAGAACACCCACTTGACGGTGGACCGCGACCGGCTGCACGAGCGGATCCTGACCAAGCACCTGAACCTGGCCGGCATCCGGCGATAGCAGCCCGAGAACAACCGCAATCGTGGTGCTCTTCCCCGCGCCGTTGGGACCGAGAAGTCCGTAGATCTCCCCCTCGCCGAGGCTCAGACTGACATCGCGGAGCACAGGAGCGTCGTTGAGGCTCAGTTGGACGTGTTGCATATCGATCAGCATATCCGGCCCTCCTCGCTTCACTTCAGACACTATAGCGGACGGGATTCGCGGCCGACCGGGTCGCGAGTCCCGGCCGGCCGCGACCTGAGATCAGTCCTCGTGCTCGCCGGTCTGATGAACCGTGACCTCTCCCTCTTCGCCCGCGTGGTCGGACGCCCCGCCGCCGGCTTCGTGCTCGGCCCGAGCCTCCCTGGCCTCGGCTTGGCGGCTCTCCTGGGAGTTCTCCAGACGTTTGCCGGTAACGGCGTCGATGCCTACCTCGTGCAGCCCTTTCCGGGTTTGGATATCGAAGGAATAACGCAGGCCTGAGCCTCCACCTTCCTTCTCAAGCTCCGCATCCTTGATCGTGCCGGGTGCAATCTTGAGCGCCTGCGCACGGGCCTGCTCCATGGTCACCTTCGCGTCCTTCGCATACTGTGCCCCATCGTACGCATAAGCGCTTCCCATGGCCGCGCAGAACAATGCCACACCGGTGACTGCAATCTTTGAACCTGCGATTTTCATGACGATCTCCTGGTTTGAAGTTGACAACGCTCCTGCCTAGCGGAATCTGTGGCAGTGCGGTGGTTAACCCTAGGAGCGCAGATTGGCACAGGCCACCTTGGTGGGGCTTGGCCCCGACTATACGGATCCGTAATCCGGGCAAGGTTGAGGTTGGAAAACGTCGCCGCTGCGGCTCTCTGGTACGGCCTAGGGATCTCTTGACCTGACTCGTGGCGCCACTACACGCTGGACTCGCCCATACCGAGGCCTCAAGACAGCAGCTATAGTTGTCCTGTCTGTGGACGGATCGCTGGTGGGAGGCTCGATGGATGCGCTAGCAAGATGCTTTATTGCCACACTACTGATCTCGGGACTCCTGGGATGGAATGTGGCCGCTGCGGAACCCGCCATCGGCTGGGTCGATACCGCCAGCATCTATCCCGGCCCGATCATGGTTCACGCGCGAATGGACAGCGGAGCCCATATCTCCTCGTTGCGCGTTGACGACAGTCGGGATTTCAAGGTGAGCGGACAGGCCTGGATTCGAGTCAAATTCACCGACAAGGAAGGTCAGGTGCACACACTGGAGCGGCGGGTTGTTCGCAACACGAAGATCAAGCGGCACAATGGCGGGCCTGAATGGCGTCCTGTCATCCTCCTGGGCATCTGTGTGGGCAAGGTTTATAAGGAGGTAGAGGCCACGATCGTGGACCGCGGGGAATTCAACTACCCCCTTCTCGTCGGGCGCGACTTTCTTGCGGGCAGCTTTCTGATCGACAGCGGCAGAACCTTCACGGTCAAACCGACGTGTAAGCAGATCCCACAGTAGGGTTCCGAATGTATGACCGCCGCCGCGTGTCACGTCCCGTCTGATCACACGACGTGCGCGGGAAGGCTCGTATATACTCGCCTCATACAGCCTCTGTAGCATCGCCGGAAGCACCTTGCCGCCGCATCCGCCAACCGGAACACTGCCCATGGCCCAAGACAAACTCGATCCGCCGTTCTCTCCCGAGAAGGTGCCGCCTCCGCCCCACCCCGAGCATCGCCGCGAACCCCTGCCCTGGGATGCGCCCAAACCTCCCGACGAGGACCCCGACGCACCGCGGCGCATCGAGGCCATCCTGGCCAGCCCCAGCTACCGCCAGGCCGACCAGGACGTGGAGTTCCTCACCCGCGACGACACCCGCGGCCTGCGTCTGCAGGTCGACTACCTCAAACCCGAACTGCTGCTGGCGCAGCACAACGTGGGCCACACCATTGTGGTGTTCGGCAGCACCCGCATCCGCGAACCCGCCGCGGCCCGCCACCGGGTGACGGAACTGAAAAAGGCCGTTGCCGAACAACCCGACGACCAGGAGGCCAAACGCCGCCTGGCCGTGGCGGAACGCATCCTGGCCAAGAGCCACTACTACGACGTGGCGAGGGAGTTCGGGGAACTGGTGGGCAACGCCGGCACGGGACCGTCCGACTGCCGCGTCGTGGTCATGACCGGCGGCGGACCGGGTGTCATGGAGGCGGCCAACCGCGGCGCCTACGACGCGGGAGCCAAGTCGGTGGGGCTCAACGTCAATCTGCCCCACGAGCAGTATCCGAACCCCTACATCACGCCGGAACTGTGCTTCCGCTTTCACTATTTTGCCCTGCGCAAGCTGCACTTCCTGCTGCGGGCCAAGGCCCTGGTGGCCTTCCCCGGCGGCTATGGCACGTTCGATGAATTGTTCGAGACGCTGACCCTGATCCAGACCCGCAAGATCAAACCGGTGCCGGTGGTACTGGTGGGCGAGGAGTACTGGCGCCGCGCCTTCGACGTGGACTTTCTGGTGGACGAAGGCGTCATCGACGCCGAGGACCGGGAGCTGTTCTGGTTCGCCGAAACGGCCGAGGAGATCTGGCAGGGCATCCAGCACTGGCATCACCGCTGCGGCGAACCCCTGCTCACGTGAAATGAACGATCAATAACCGAGATGGGAAGGAGAACCCTTTGAAACTGTCATTCCATGGCGCCGATCGCGGCGTGACCGGTTCCTGCCATATGATCGAATGCGGCGGCTATCGCCTGCTGGTGGACTGCGGCATGTATCAAGGCGGCCGCGAACTGGTCGAGGAAAACGCCGAGCCTTTCGGCTTCGATCCCGCCTCCGTTGACGCGGTGCTGCTCACCCACGCCCACCTGGACCATTGCGGACGTCTGCCGCTGCTGGCCAAACGCGGATTCAAGGGGGAGATCGTCACCACTGCCGCGTCGCGGGAACTGGCCCGGCTGGTACTGTTGGACTCCGCCCATCTGCAGGAGGAAGAGGCCCAATATCAGGCCCGCAAGGCTGCGCGCCGGGGTAAGAAACATGACGGCACCGAGCCCCTGTACACGGTGCTCGATGCCCTCAACAGCATGGAGTATTTCGGCCGCACGGCCGTCTACGATCAGACCCTGGAACTGGCGCCCGGCGTGCGCGCCACTTTCCTGGACGCGGGCCACATCCTCGGTTCGGCCAGCGTGCTGCTGGAACTGGAGGAGAACGGCCGCAAGCGCAGCGTGCTGTTCTCCGGCGACCTGGGCAATTCCGGCCGCCCCCTGCTGCGCGATCCGGTCACGCCCGCGCAGGCCGACGTGGTGGTGATGGAAACCACCTACGGCGACCGTCTCCACAAGGAGCTGCAACCGTCGGTGGGCGAACTCTATGACGCGGTCAGCGACACCTTCCGCCGGGGCGGCAACGTCATCATCCCTACCTTCGCCCTGGAACGCGCCCAGGAGTTGCTCTACTACCTGCGCGAAGGAGTCGAGGCCAATCGCATGCCCGGTTCCACCCAGGTATTTCTCGACTCACCCATGGCCATCTCCGCCACCGAGATCTTCCAACGCCACCCCGAGTGCTACGGAAAGGAGACGGCGGAAATATTCCAGAAGGGTCACGATCCCTTCCATCTGCGCGGCCTGCATTTCACCCGCGAGACCGCCGACTCCATGGCCCTGAACCGCATCGGTGGCGGTGCCGTGATCATGGCCGGCTCCGGCATGTGCACCGGCGGCCGGGTACGCCACCACCTCAAGCATAACCTGTGGCGGAAAGACTCCAGCGTGGTGTTCGTCGGCTTCGCCGCCCGTGGCACCCTGGCACGCAGTATCGTCGACGGCGCCAAGGAAGTGCACATCTTCGGCGAACGCATCCCGGTGCGCGCCCGCATCCACACCATCAACGGCTTCTCCGCCCACGCCGACCAGAAGGAACTCCTGAACTGGCACAGCCGCATCGGCGGTGTGCAGCGTACCTTCCTGGTCCACGGCGAAGAGGACACCATGGCCCAATTCGCGGGGCTGCTGAAGGGCGGCGACGTGCAGATGCCCGAACTTGGGCAGGAATACGAGCTTTAGGTGGTCCAGTCTCGGAAAACCCTTGTCTCGCGCAAAGGCGCCAAGGCGCAAAGTCAGAAAAGCGTTTTTGAATTAGAAATCGCCTTTGCCTTTCTTGGCGCCTTTGCGTCTTTGCGTGAGAAGAGATCTTTCTCAGCCCTCCAGCAGCGGCCGAAAGCACGCCGCCCTTGGGCAGTCAGGACCTCAGGACCGCATCCCCCCAGGGCGGAGGCCAAGACCGGCCCTCTTTGACGATCGCGGCTATCTCGGCGGCCGCAACCGCCTTGCTGAAGTAGTATCCTTGCCCCAGTTCACAACCGGCCTCCCGTAACCACTGCCATTGCTCAACCGTCTCGATACCCTCTGCCAGGGAACGCAGACCGAGGCTCCGCGCCATCTGGATGGTCGCCGTGACGATGGCTGCATCATCCTCGTCCGAGGTGACGCCGTCCACGAACGACTTGTCCACCTTCAAAGTCTCAATGGGCAGGTGCTTGAGCCGGTCCAGCGACGAATAGCCCGTGCCGAAATCATCCAGGGCGATGCGGATTCCCTGCTCGTCAAACTGCCTCAGCGCGGCCTCCATACGGACGGGGTCCACGGTCATGGCCGATTCGGTGACCTCCAGTTGCAGCGTGGAACGCGAAATGCCTGCATTGCGGAGTTCCTCCATCACCCGTCCGACGATGTCGCCATGCCACAGTTGACGTACGGACAGGTTGACCGCCGCGTAGAGGTCCACACCATCGTCATGCCAGCGGCGGATCTGCTGACAGGCTTCCCGCAGCACCCAATCCCCGATGGGAATAATCAAGCCCATATCTTCCGCCACCGGCAGGAAGTCCCCGGGCGGTACCAGGGTACCCGTTGCCTCGCGCCAGCGAATCAGGGCTTCCACACCTACAATACGCCCCGATTCGAGCTCGACGACAGGCTGGTAGTGGAGAACGAACTCATGATTCTCCAGCGCCTTGTGAAGACGGGTCGCCAAATCCATGCGGCCCTGCTGCCGTTTGGAAAGTTCGCGCGAGTAAAACTGAAACCCTCCCTTGCCGAGTTCCTTCGCCCGGTACATGGCACTGTCGGCAAACCGCAGCAGTTCGTGGGAGTCCCTGGAATCGGTCGGGCAAACCGAAATACCGACGCTGGCCCCGAGATAGACTTGTTTTCCATCTACCTCAAACGGCTTCTTTATGACGTCGACAATGCGTTGCGCGACCGTCGCGGCTTCAGCGCTATAATCATCACGCTGTCCCGCTTGTGCCGCGGCACTCTCAATGCGATCAAACAACGAGCTGGTGACGATGATGAATTCATCGCCCCCCGGCCGGGCCACTATATCCGAGGCGCGCAACAGATCCGTCAAGCGGTTGCCGACCTGACGGAGAATGTCGTCACCCGCCTGGTGACCGAGTGTGTCGTTCGCCAGTTTGAAGTCGTCCAGATCGACGAAGAGAATTGCCACGGCGCCCCGCACCCGCTGCCGCCGCGCCAGCATGCGTCCCAGTGTCTGAACCAGCAGGGCGCGATTGGGCAAACCGGTGAGACTGTCATGGAACGCCAGGTGAGCGATTCGCTGTTCAGCCTGCGCGTGGCTTTGCTGGGTGCGCAAGGCTGCAAGTCCATACGCCAAGTTGTCGCACAGTTCGCCCAGAAGAGCGATCTCCTCCGTATCGAACGCGTCGGTTTCCGTGGCGTATATTGCAAGGACACCCAGCACGGTCTCACCATCGCGCAATGGCAGTGCGACGGCCGAACCGAAACCGTGCCGTTCAATCTCCGCCCGCCAGCGCTCAGTCCCATCATGCCCTTGGCTATCCGGGACCACCACCGCTTGCCTGGTGCGCACGGCGATCCAAACCGGACAGCTCGAACTGTCTTCGTCGGCACAGATCCCTGGAAAGGCGTCACTGAGCCCGTCTCCATCGCCAGCTTGCGCCGTGGCCCGGAATTTCAGGCCTCCCTCCGCCTCAGGGCCGAGCAGACCCACCCAGGCGAAGCGAAAACCGGTCAGCCCCACGACATTCCGGCAGATACCTCGCAACATCTGCGTTTCCTGGGTCGCACGAGTCAGAAGGCGATCGCTGGCGTGGAGCGCCTCCAGGGCACGGCTGGTCCGTGTCAGCCTCGCCTCTCTCCCCTTGCGCTCCGTGATATCGCTCAGCAGGCCGTGAAGCTTGACCGGGTTGCCTGCCGCATCGGTTTCCCATGTACCCCGACTCTGGCACCAGCACACCGTGGAGCCGTTCTTGTGCAGCATACGGTACTCAATCGACACGTCCTCCCGGCGTTCACACGCCTGTCGCGCAGCCTCCAGCGTCTGCTGACGGTCCTCTTCCAGAATATGGTTCTGCCAAAAAGCGGGGTCCGCCAGCCATTCCTCGGGCGCGTAGCCCAATATGGCTTCGCTGGCAGCGCTGATGTACGTGGTGCGAAAATCCGGCATGGTGAACGTAAACACGGCATCGGGCACCGTATCCACCAGCCGCCGATAGCGCATTTCCGAGAGTCGCAGCGCCTCGGTGTGGGTACGGAGCCGGTCGATCATGCGGTTGAAACTGACGGCGAGTTCACCGACTTCATCGCCGGAGCGAGGGGCCGGCAGCAGCCGGGAAAAATCCCCCTGCCCCATACTGCCGGCCGCGCGGGTCAGCGCGGCCAGAGGCGACACGAAGCGCCGTCCGACCAGAGCCAGAGCCAGCGCAAGAGCCATCAATACGGCTATCCCGGCCAGCCCAATGCGCCACGCGATGGCCCGCGCAGGACCGAACACCTGGGCGGCTGGAAGATCGAGGAGAATGCCCCAGCCATTGCCGCGGTAGTTCCCTACGCGCTTTTCGCGAACATAGACGTTGAGCATGGCTTGGCGACCGTGCAAGCCCGGTTCGAGGGTGTAGCCGCTGGCACCGCCCTCCAGCGCATGCCGGATCGGGGCCGCGAGTTCCCCGGACGGTCTGCCCACCGGTTCGTCCGCACCGTCCGGCCGGTGTCCTGCCTGCGCCATGAGCTCGCCTCGACGATTGAACAGATGAACGGGTGCGGCTTCTCCGGCGCTGCCCAGGATGGCGGTCAATGCGGACCATCGGTAGTGGGCCACGACCACACCGACAACCCTGTTGTCGTCCCGACTACGTATGGGCGCTGCAAATACCACAGTACGTTGTGGTCCATGATCCGACGGCACGGCATCGGAATGGTAGAAGCGGCCCTGGAGGGCGGCGTCGAAGGCGGCCCGGCTGGCGGGATAGTGTTCGATCGTGCCTTCGCCGCTGGACGCTCCCACGGACAGAAGATGCTGACCGCTGGTAGTCAACACCATGAGCGATGCCCACGGTCCGGTCAGCTCCATGCGCTCTTCCAGTTCCGGCGCCAACAGTGCGCGCCGCTGCTTGCGCGTGTCCTCGGAGGCGGTGAGGTATTCCGCAAGGAACTCGTCTTCGACGATTATCCGCAGATCACGTCCCGCCAGCGCCAGCGCGTGATCCACGTCGTACATGAGCCTGTTGGCGACGACGATCTCCTGCGCCACGGCCCTCTCCTGCAGCACGGACCGGATTTCCGTGAACACCATCACCCACAGCAATACCCCGGCCAGCGCAGCCGCCGCGACGGCGCTCAGTCCCAGCTTGGGTGCAAGTCTCATCGTCCGTCGCGCCCCAACCGCAATTGCCTGAATTTATT
>Ga0315556_1002162_pt1 | contig 11380 bp, 8 predicted proteins | sample SalMarSW160310MG_FD_202112 | JGI IMG/M metagenome (GOLD analysis project Ga0315556, IMG submission 202112) | Salt marsh sediment microbial communities from the Plum Island Ecosystem LTER, Massachusetts, United States - Salt Marsh Sediment SW1603-10 ...
GAGAAGAACATGGAAGCCAAGACCTACGAGAAGGCCTTGGTCATGACCGACCGGATGGACTATCTAAACAACATGGGCAACAACCTCACCTATTGCTTGGCGATCGAGAAGCTGGTCGGTCTCGACGTGCCAGAGCGTGCCCAGGCCATCCGCGTGATCGGAGTCGAGCTGCAGCGAATCAACTCACATCTGGTGTGGTTGGGGACCCACGCGCTGGATCTGGCTGCGCAGTCTGTGTTTCTGTACACATTTCGCGAGCGCGAGCTCATCCTGGATATGTTTGAAATCCTGTCCGGGGCCCGGATGATGGGCTCATACATCCGGCCGGGGGGCGTCTGGCGTGATCTACCCGAAGAGTTCGAGCCGGCTCTTCGCAGCTTTCTTGACGGATTCCCAACCAGACTGGATCAGTATGAGGCTCTTCTCACAAAGAATCCCATTTGGCTTGACCGAACCCGGGGCATAAGCCGGATGACGACGGATGAGGCGCTGCAGGAGGGGCTTACGGGGCCCCTGTTGAGGGCCACAGGTCTGGGCTTCGATCTGCGCAAAGCGCAGCCCTACAGCGGCTACGAAAAATACGATTTCGACATTCCCACGGAGTCCACCGGCGACGTGTATGACCGTTACCAGGTGCGTATGCGTGAGATGCGTGAATCGCTGCGCATCATTAAGCAGGCCATTGATGATCTGCCCGGGGGTCTATTCAGGAGCGACAACCGGAAATTTGTCCCGCCGCCGCGGGCTGAATTGGGCCACAGCATGGAAGCCGTCATCCACCACTTCAAGCTGTGGACCGAGGGTTTTCGCGCGCCGAGCGGCGAAGTCTACGTTGCCACCGAGTCGCCGCGCGGCATCTTGGGATGTTATCTGGTTGGCGATGGCAGCCCGCATCCCTATCGGGTGCACTTCCGGACAGGGAGTTTTGCCGGTCTGCAGGCGCTTCCAGCCATGGCCAGGGGCCATCTCGTTTCCGACCTGGTGGCGATCATTAGCAGCGTCGACCCCGTATTGGGCGACTCGGATCGCTAGGGTGCAGTCTCAGCGGTCACGCATTCAGGAGTAAGGTCTTTGCTGGCAGATAAGTATCGCGAGCGAATTGATGGCATTCTGGCCAAGTATCCGGAAGGACACAGAAGGGCCGCCATTATGCCGTTGTTGTATATGGCGCAGCACGAATACGGCTACCTCTCAAGACAGGCAGTGGATGAGGTGGCAGGCATCTTGGGGTTGGACCCGACTGAAGTCGGCAAGCTGATCGGCTTCTACACGCTGTTTCACGACGAACCCGGAGGGCGAGCAAGGGTGCAAATCTGCACCGATCTCCCCTGCGCCCTGCGCGGGGCAGAGCACTTCGCCGACGCGTTGTGCGAGAACATCGGCGTGCAACTTGGTGAGACGACGGAGGACGGTGCGCTGACCATCGAAGCGGTCATGTGCCTGGCAGGTTGCGACCGTGCGCCGATGTTCCAGGTTCAAGATAGTGAAGGAATTCACTATCACGAGAATCAAACCGTTGAATCGGCGATGGAGATCATCGAGGGGCTGAGAAAGCAGGCCGCCGATGACTGAGCATATTGTCCTTCGCCATCGTGATATCCCCGATATCGGCCAGCTCGAGGTCTATCTCAAGCATGGCGGGTTTGAAACCTTCACCGACGTGGTCAAGAACAAGTCTCCCCAGGAAATCATCGACGTTGTCAAAGCTTCCGGCCTGCGCGGGCGTGGGGGAGCGGGGTTCCCGACCGGATTGAAATGGAGCTTTCTCGGAAAGGCGAAGCCGCGGTATGTGGCGGTCAATGCCGACGAATCCGAGCCGGGGACGTTCAAAGACCGCGAGATCATGGAACACAATCCGTTCCAGTTCCTGGAAGGCGTGGCCATCTGCTGCTATGCCGCCGAAGCCAACCATGCCTACATTTACATGCGCGGCGAGTTCTGGGACAACGCCGCCCGGATGGAAGAACACATCCAGCAGCTGTATGATCGGGGCTTCTTGGGCAAGAACCTGTTCGGTGCGGGATTCGATCTGGACTTTCATGTTCACCTGGGAGCGGGTGCCTACATCTGCGGCGAAGAGAGCGCCCTGCTGGAGTCGCTGGAAGGCAAGCTCGGCATGCCCCGCTTGCGGCCGCCGTTTCCGACGGTCAATGGGCTGTTCAGTGCTCCGACGGTGATCAACAATGTTGAGACGCTGACCAATGTGCCACTGATCGTGTCACGGGGGTCTGATTGGTACCGGAGCTTCGGCACGGAAAAGAGCCCGGGCACCAAGATCTTCTGTCTTTCGGGAAACATCGCCAAGCCCGGCAACTACGAACTGCCCCTGGGGACGCCCTTCCGAGAACTCATTTTTGAGCATGGCGGCGGGATTCCGGACGGGAAGAAGCTCAAGGCGATCCTGCCCGCTGGGGCTTCGGCTCCGATTCTTATGGCCACGGATGAGGTGCTCGACACGAAAATGGACTATGAGTCCGTCCCGAATGTCGGATCACAGCTCGGCTCAGCCTCGGTCATTATCATTGACGACTCGGTTGACATCTCGTGGGTGGAATACAAGATCACCAAATTCTTCAAACATGAGTCGTGTGGTAAGTGCACCCCCTGTCGTGAAGGAACGTACTGGATGCTCCACATCCTTGAACGGATACATGAAGGCACGGCGACGCCGGATGATGTAGATCTGCTGGATTCTGTGGCTCAGGGGGTTCAGGGCAAGTGTCTCTGCGCGCTGGGAGAGTTCGCTTCTGGTGCCGTGGTGGCCGGAGTGGAAAGGTTCCGCTCGGACTTCGATCTCAAGGTAGCGAGCCAATAATGGCCGACAAGACAGTCACTCTGACAATCCAAGGCATTGAAGTCACCGTTCCAGCAGGGACGCTCCTGGTGGATGCGGCCAAGCAGGCTGGCATCTACATCCCTGTCTTCTGCTACCATCCAAAACTTGAGCCGGTTGGCATGTGCCGCATGTGCCTGGTGGAAATTGGCAGGCCCAAGAAGGATCGCCAATCCGGCGAGTTGATGACCGACGAATCCGGTGAACCGATCATTGAGTTTGGCCCCAAGCTGGAGACCTCCTGCACCACGCCCGTCGGCGAAGGATGGGTGGTTCGCACCTCATCCGAAAGAGCTCTCCAGGGCCAGAAGCAAATCGTCGAATATCTGCTGACTTCCCATCCGCTGGATTGCCCGGTTTGTGACAAGGGCGGTGAGTGCCCTCTGCAAGAGCTGACCATGGATTTCGGCTCAGGGAAGAGCCGGTTCCTGTATGACGAGAAGATGCACCTCGCCAAGCATGTGCCGCTGGGAGACTTGATCTTTCTGGACCGTGAGCGATGCATCCAATGCGCCCGCTGCACGCGATTCCAGGAGGAAGTCGTTGACGATCCGGTCATCGGATTTGAACAACGCGGTCGCAGCCTGCAAATTGTGACCTACTCTGACCCCGGTTTCAACTCATATTTCTCTGGAAACACGACCGATATCTGCCCGGTCGGGGCGCTGACGACAGCTGATTTCCGATTTGAAGCCCGGCCCTGGGAACTCAAGCAAGCCGCATCGATCTGCCCGCACTGCCCGGTGGGATGCAATCTCACGCTGAACACGCGGCGCCAGCCGGATCAAGATGGCCGGGTGACGATCCAGCGCATCATGCCGCGTCACAATGAAGCCGTGAATGAGACCTGGATTTGTGACAAGGGCCGCTTTGCCCACCATTTCACCCGCAGCCCTCGCCGCCTGAGTTCTCCCAAGATCCGGCGTGACAACGATTGGGTCGATTGCACCTGGGAAGAAGCCCTGCAAGTTGTGGCGAAAGCGGTGAAGAAGGCGGGCGACGGACTGGTTGGCGTGGCTGGCGGCAGGGCGAGCAATGAAGACCTGTTTGCGTTCAAGAAGCTGGTGGACGGCCTGGGAGGGAAGGCGCTGCTGGCCGATTCGATGGGCGGCGGCGATTGGGTCCAGAAGGTGGGCGTCGGCCCCGGGACCAATCTAAGAGATTTGGGCCAGGGAGACGCCATTCTGGTCGTCGCTTCCGACTTGCACGAAGAGGCGCCCGTCTGGTGGCTGCGTGTCAAGCAGGCTTGCGACCGCGGGGCTGATCTTGTGCTGGTCAACCCACGCGCAACACGATTGGATAAGTTCGCCAGCACACGGATAGGCTGTGAATTCGGCGAGGCACCTTCCGTCGTCTCGGCTCTATCCGATGGTATGGCATCGCCTGAGGGTGTTCCCGGAAGACTGAAATCTGCGGCCAAGAAACTGGCTGCGGCGGAACACCTGGTGGTTTTCTATGGTCAGGAGGGACTTCCCGCGGCTGGCAGTCAGGCGCTGGCTGAGGCAAGCGCCGCCTTGCTCATCAACTCCGGGCACGTGGGCTCGCCGAACAACGGTTTGATCCCCGTGTGGCCTCACAACAACACACAGGGTGGATGGGATATGGGCCTGAAGCCCACAACCAAGGGCCTCGCCAGCGCCCTGGATGGCGCCAAGGCCATTTACTTGATGGCGAGTGATCCTGTGGGGGATGATCCGAAACTGGCCGAGCAGCTGAAAGCTGCGCCCTTCGTGGTGGTACAGGATCTGTTTATGACTGAGACGGCCCGCGAGGCGGATGTCGTTCTCCCGGCTCAGGCATTTGCCGAGCGGGCGGGGACCTATACGACCGGGGAGCGCCGGGTTCAGCGTTCGTACATGACTTTGCCTCCGCTGGGAGAAGCTCGGCCGGACTGGTTGATTGTCAGCCAGATCGGCAAGCAGGCGGGCGTATCGTTCGAGGCCGGCTCGGTAGTTTCCCTTTTTGCGGAAGTCGCGGCGTCCATTCCGGCCTACGGGGATCTGACCTATCAGTCATTGGCGGAGTTCAAGATCGAATGGCCGCCTGTCGGAGGCGATGACCTCTACTTCGGCGGAACGTCCTACAGCAATCGCCAGGGCTTGGGCATCCAGCTTGATCACGTCCAAAAGGTGGGCAAGGCCCCCAAGGTGACTTGGACGCAAACAGCACATGCTCCGGCCGATCAACAACTCTTGCTCGTCCCGGTGGAGCGCCTGCTGGATCGCGGCACCACCGTGGTGCCTTCCGACATGCTGGCCAACCGCCTTCAGGCGCGGCACATAGAAGTCAATCCCAAGGACGCCGTTCGACTTGGCCTGCAGGATGGCGCCGAAGCGGTGATCGAGATGAACGGCAGCGTTCACAAGATCGACGTCGTGCTCCGGGATTCTGTTCCGGAAGGCTCGGCCTTGCTGCCACGGTCGATCGGAGTGCCTGCCGTCGAACCCAAGCTGGCCAAGATACAGCCTGTGCGAGAAAAGCAGACCGAATGAACTGGATACCCATCATCGAGGCCGTCGTCAAATCCATCATCCTGATCGCCTTCCTGGTCACCGGCTTTGCCTACGTAACGCTGTTCGAAAGACGGGCCCTGGCGCGTATCCAATCGAGGATTGGGCCAAACAGGGTCGGTCCGTGGGGCCTACTTCAACCGGTGGCGGATGGCCTCAAGCTGATCTTCAAAGAAGAGCTCATTCCGGCCAAGGCCGACAAAATACTGTTCATCATTGCCCCAGTGCTCACCGTTGTTCCAGCCTTGATCATCATGGCTGTTGTCCCGTTTGGTCCCCCTATCGATCTTTTTGGCCAGACCATTCGGCTGGGAATCGCCGATGATGTCAACGTTGGCGCACTGTACATCTTGGCGGTGAGCTCGATTGCCGTCTACGGGATCACGCTGGCGGGCTGGTCGTCAGGCAACAAATACGCCCTGCTTGGCGGCCTGAGATCAGCCGCGCAAATGGTGAGCTACGAACTGGCACTCGGATTGTCATTTGTGGTTCCGATTCTCCTGGCCAACTCGATGAGTTTGGCTGCGATTGTGATGGCCCAGCAGAACTTTTGGGATTGGTATGTCTTCCGCCAGCCGCTGGCTTTGCTCGTGCTCTTCATCGCGTTCATCGCCGAGATCAACAGGGCACCGTTTGATGAGCCTGAAGCCGAGCAGGAACTCGTGGCAGGCTATCACGTTGAGTATTCCGGCATGAAGTTCGCACTGTTCTTCATGGCCGAATACATCAAGATGATCGCTGTCAGCGGCATCACCGTGGCCTTCTTCTTTGGGGGCTATTGGGGACCGTTTGTCAACCAGTACCCGATACTTGGGCCGGTCTATTTCTTGATCAAGATTATCGTCCTGCTGTTCATCATGATCTGGATCCGCGCCACACTACCGCGCCTGCGATACGATCGTCTGATGGCATTGGGCTGGAAGATCCTCCTGCCGGTGTCGCTTCTGAATGTGATCGGTACTGCGATCTATGTTGTTCTGCGGGGAGGTATGGGCTCGTGAATCCACTTGAAATCCTACGCGGAATGTGGACCACGTTTCGGAACATGTTCACGGCGCCGGTGACGTTCCAGTATCCGGAAATCAAGCGGCCCGTTCGAGAACGGTTCAAGGGGCGACATGAGCTGAAGCGGTATGCCAATGGGCTGGAAAAGTGCATCGGCTGTTCTTTGTGTGCCGCGGCCTGTCCTGCAGACGCCATCTTCGTCGAAGCCTCCGAGAACACGGACGAAGTGCGGTTCTCTCCAGGGGAACGCTATGCCAGCACCTACCAGATCAATATGCTGCGGTGCATCTTCTGCGGATATTGCGAGGATGCCTGTCCCACGGAAGCCATTGTCCTGGAGCACAACTACGAGCTGTCGTTTACTGACCGCAGGGATGCGATCTACACGAAAGAGATGTTGATTCAGCCTGTTCCGGCCGGGGGGAATCCGACCCCCCAAGTCACCAATCCGGGCAGTTTCGACAAACCGATTCCCGAGATGGAGAACCCGAAATGAGTTCTGTTACCCGACAAGGGTCCTTACATCGAGGGCGAGGTCGAGTTCGGATTGAGAGCCTGGGATGACCCCGACGCCTGATTTGATCATATTCTTGCTCTTGGCGGCGCTTGCCATTGCTTCAGCCGTCATGACGCTGGCCAGCAGGCAGGCCGTGTATTCCGCGTTGTTTCTGGTGTTCAATTTCCTGGTTATTGCGGTGCTGTTCCTTCTCTTGCATGCGCCGTTCATCGCCTTAATCCAGATCACTGTCTACGCCGGGGCCATCATGGTCCTCTTCTTGTTTGTGATTATGCTGCTGGGTTTGCAGAGCCTTCATACGGAATCAAAGCTCAGGTGGCAAGCACCTTCGGCAGTGATCTTGGCCTTGATCCTGGTTGGGACCCTGGTCTACGCGTTCTTCCGAGAGCCGGGTGCCGCTGCGGCGCTTCTTCCGCCCCTTCAGTCGGGTTTCGGCAGCCCAGCTCAAGTGGGGCAAGTGCTGTTCAATCAGTACTTGGTGCCATTTGAGATAACTTCCGTGTTGCTCCTGGTAGCGATGGTCGGCGCCATCTTCCTTTCCACTTTCAAACGAAAGAGTTCCGAATGAATGTGCCAACGGTCTACGTGATCGGTCTGTCGGCCGTCTTGTTCTCGCTGGGCGTGACCGGGGTGCTGGTCAGGCGCAATGCGATCGTGATCTTCATGTCTATTGAGTTGATGCTCAACGCTGCCAACTTGGCGTTTATCGCCTTCGCGCGAGAAGCGGGTTCCATGGCAGGGCAGGTCTTTGTCTTCTTTGTGATTGCTGTGGCAGCGGCAGAGGTGGCCGTGGGATTGGCCCTGATTGTCGCCATCCATCGGTCTCGTGGCACCATCGACATCGATGAAATCAGCTCGTTGCGCGGATGAGGCCGATACGGAGTAGTTCATGATCATGAGTCAACTCGCAGGCGCTGTCGGTTGGTTCGGCCTGGCCCCTTGGGTGATCGGGTTCCCGCTGCTTGGTCTGATTGTCAATCTCCTGATCGGGAGCAAGATCCCTGAGCGTCTGGTAGGGTGGATTGCGAGTGCGGCCGTCGGGCTGGCGTTTGTTGTTGCAGTGCTTCAGTTTCTCGCCGTCCAGGCGGATCCAGCTGGTCGCGAGGTGGCGGTTGCCACATGGATTTCCGTTGGCAGCCTGAATATCCAGTGGGCGCTCAAGGTCGACAGCCTGTCTGTGATGATGATGCTGATGGTGAGCGGGGTCAGTGCGCTCATACACATCTATGCCATCGGATACATGCATGCTGATGTTCGCTTCAAGGGGGATCCCCACCGGTACCGCCGCTTCTTCGTCTTTTTCAACCTTTTCGTAGCCCTGATGATGGTCTTGGTCACGGCCGACAGCTATCTGATGATGTTTGTCGGATGGGAAGGCGTCGGGCTGTGTTCCTATCTGCTCATCAGCTTCTGGTTTGAGGGTGGGCTCGAAGGTCTGGGCAATGCTATTGCTGGCAAGAAAGCGTTCGTGGTCAATCGAATTGGCGATGTCGGATTCTTGTTGGCCATGTTCGTCACGTTCTGGACGTTCGGAAGCCTGCAGTTTGATGCCGTTTTCCATCAAGCTCAATCGATGGGGGCAGCTGCTGTCGGGCCGGTGACGGTCATCACGCTGCTTCTTCTCTTGGGCGTGGCGGGCAAATCGGCCCAACTCCCGTTGTTTGTGTGGCTCCCGGACGCCATGGCTGGCCCCACGCCTGTGTCGGCGCTGATTCATGCCGCCACGATGGTGACGGCTGGCATCTATCTTGTGGCCCGAAACCATGTGTTGTTTGCGCTGGCCCCAGTGAGCGCCAACACGGCCGCCATGCTCGGGGCGCTGACAGCCCTGTTCTCGGCGACAATCGCCGTGGCGCAATTTGACATCAAGAAGGTGCTCGCCTATTCGACCATCAGCCAGCTTGGCTTCATGTTGGCTGCCGTCGGTCTGGGCGGTTACGTCGCTGGTCTCTTCCACCTCATGACACATGCTTTCTTCAAAGCACTCCTGTTCCTTGGGGCGGGCTCGGTGATCCAAGGGGTCGAACATGCGCATGAAGCCTCGCATGGTGAGCACGCGCATGGTGAGCCATTTGACCCTCAGGACATGCGGAACATGGGCGGCCTCAGAACGCGGATGAAGACCACTTTCTGGGTCTACTTGATCGCCGGTCTCTCTTTGGCGGGAGTGCCGCCGCTTTCGGGGTTCTTCTCAAAGGACGAGATCCTACTCGATGCGCTGCATGCAAACCCCGTTGTCTATGTGCTCTTGGCCGCGGCGGCCTTCTTGACAGCTTTCTACATCGGGCGCCAGCTGTTCATGGTCTTTGCCGGACAACCCCGGACTGAGTCTGCCAAGCAGGCCAAAGAGAATCCCCCGGTAATGACCCTTCCCTTGGTGGGTCTGGCGCTTCTGGCGGTGCTCGGCGGTGGTTTGAACTTCCCGGGGACACACGCCTTGGCCGAGTGGTTAAAGCTGACCATCTCTGAAATCGAGATCTCCGGCTTTGACTTCCAGGTTGCGGGCATTTCAACGGGCATCGCCCTGGTTGCACTCGTTCTGGCCTGGTGGATCTACGGGCGGAAACCCATGGCGGAAGGATCCCAAGATCCCCTGCGCTCCTCGCTGGGCGCCTTGTTCACCGCCCTATCCCGTAAGTGGTGGGTCGATGAGTTGTATGCGGCCACCGTGGTGCGGGGGTATGAGGGATTGGCGGCCCTGATGGTTGTCGGGGAAGACGCTCAATTTGCTGGCAACAGGTTTTGGACCAATTGGCTCGATCAAATCGGTTCGCGGAAAGGGAAACAGGCAGCCCGTGGTTTGTTGGGGATGATCGTCGATCTTTCGTTTGTGGATTCCATCATGATCACCTCCGGTGACCTTGCCAAGGGCGCCGCGCAACGCCTTTCCAGGCTGCAAACTGGCTTTATCCGCAACTACGCCCTGGCAATTCTGCTGGGTATCCTGGGTGTCCTCGTATTCATGATCTTCGGGGGAGGCTAAAGCGCTCAGACGCGGGACCGGACATGAATCTGACACGACTTGACACTGCAAGGAACTCGCGAGAGGCCCATTGATGGATCTACTTTCCCTGCTCATCTTTTCCCCAGTCTTGGGGATGATCGTCCTGCTCTTTCTCAAGGCCGATCAGAAACGGGCCATTCGCTGGGTGGCGTTGATCACCAGCCTATTGACCCTGGGTCTGGCGCTGGTGGTTGTGGCGAACTTCGATCCTTCCAGACCGGACCTTCAAATGACGGTCAGCATTCCGTGGATTGAAGTCTCGGGGCTCCCGATTGCCTACCACGTCGGTGTAGATGGCCTGAGCATTTTGCTCGTGTTGCTCACAGCCATCCTTACACCTGTTTCCATCCTGTCTACTTGGACGGCCATTGAAGAAGACGTCAAGACCTTCATGCTCTTCTTCCTGATGCTGGAAGTCGGCGTGATGGGTGTCTTCCTTGCCTTGGACTTGTTCTTGTTCTATGTCTTCTGGGAATTCAGCTTGGTGCCGATGTACTTCTTGATCGGTGTTTGGGGAAGCGATCGCCGCATCTACGCCGCGATCAAGTTCTTCCTATACACGATGGCCGGCTCGATTCTTATGCTGCTGGCCATCCTGTGGCTGGGTATTCAGGGTGGCACATTCTCGCTACCTCAGCTCCAGGCGGCGGGTGGAATACCTCTTAACATCCAAATCTGGTTGTTCCTGGCCTTCGGTGTGGCGTTTGCGATCAAGGTCCCCATGTGGGCGTTCCATTCATGGCTCCCCGATGCGCACACCGAGGCTCCAACCGCCGGTTCGATCATCTTGGCCGGCGTGCTGCTGAAGATGGGCGCGTACGGATTCCTGCGCTTCAACCTCTCTCTATTTCCCCAAGCCACGGTTCGGTTGGCGCCTTGGGTCGCCGCCCTGGCGGTGATCGGGATCATCTACGGCGCCATCGTGTCGTTCCCGCAGCCAGATATGAAGCGGCTGGTGGCATATTCTTCAATCAGCCACATGGGCTTTATCGTCCTGGGCTTGTTTGCCCTAAACACGGAGGGCCTGCAGGGCGCAATCTTGCAGATGGTCAACCACGGCGTGAGCACGGGAGCGCTGTTCTTGCTGGTGGGCCTGATCTATGAGCGCAGGCACACGCGGCTGATGGAGCATTTTGGTGGGTTATGGAAGGTGATGCCTATCTATGCCAGCATCACACTCATTGTGACACTATCCTCGATAGGACTCCCTGGGCTGAACGGATTTGTGGGAGAATTCACGATCTTGCTTGGCGCCTTCCACTCGGCCGTTCTGGGTTCGCCCTGGTATGCTGCGATTGGCGTGCTCGGGGTCATTCTTGCGGCCATCTACCTCCTGACCATGTTCCAGAGAACCTTTTTTGGTGAGGTGACTGAAGAAGAGAACACCCAGCTCAAAGACCTGAATTGGCGGGAGATTGTGAGTTTGGCGCCGCTGTTGGTGCTTATCTTCTGGATTGGCCTCTACCCCAAGCCGTTCTTTCATTTGATCGCGCCTACGGTAAATCATCTGG
>Ga0315556_1002164_pt1 | contig 11380 bp, 9 predicted proteins | sample SalMarSW160310MG_FD_202112 | JGI IMG/M metagenome (GOLD analysis project Ga0315556, IMG submission 202112) | Salt marsh sediment microbial communities from the Plum Island Ecosystem LTER, Massachusetts, United States - Salt Marsh Sediment SW1603-10 ...
GCTGAAAGCGATGTCCGGGTGGGTCTGCTCCAGGTCGGGGAGGATCCTGGATACATCGGCGATGGTGCTCAGGGCCACCCCCGTGGTGGCACGCTGGATGTTGACGGCGATGGCCGGCTCGCCGTCCCCGTGGTACGCGCTTTGGGGCTCGACCACCGATCGCTCCACCTCGGCCACGTCGGCCAGATGCACGTCGCCGCCTTCGCGGTGAGCGACAGGAATGCGAGCCACGTCGCTCACGCGCTGGAACTGTCCCATCCGCTTGAGCAGGAACTGGCTCTCGCGGGTGATCAGCAGCCCCACGGGCTGGTTGGCGTTGAACGCCACGATCGCCTGTCGGACGTCCAGGGGGGTCAGATGGAAACGCTCCAGGGCGTCCCGATCCAGATCCACGCGGATCACCGGCTGGTGGGCGCCGAACACCTCGACGTCGGCCACCTCCGGAAGTTGGAGCAGGCGCTCCTTGATGGGGTTGTCGGCGAGCTGCCGCACCATGGACAGGTCCAGCGGGGATCCGTCCTTGGGACGGAGGGCCAGAGTCAGCACCGCGGGCGTGGCCGACGACACCTTGAAGATCATCGGTGGCTTCAAACCCTCGGGCAGTACTGCCTTGATCTTCTGCAGCCCGTTGGCCACGTCGGTCGCGGCGCTGCTGAGTCCTTTGCCGTACTCGAACTCGACGGTCACGGCGGAGACCTCGTCCTTGCTCACCGATGTCACCAGCCGGACCTGCTCGATGGTGTTGAGCTCCTTCTCGATGGTGCGCGTGACTTCGGCCTCGACGTCTTGGGCCGACGCGCCGGGGTACACGCTCACCACCGCGATCTTGGGTCGTTCCGAATCGGGAAAGAGGTTGACCGGCATCCGGCGGTAGCCTTCGAAGCCGATCACTGCGGCCAGAAGCACCAGGGAGCTGACCAGGTGCGGCCGTTTCAGGTAGGAGTCGACGAGGCGCATGATTCACCTCCCGAGGTCGGCGACCGGGCGGACGTTCATTCCCGCCGAGAGCGCCATGAGGCGTGAGGGTCGTGCCACCACCACCGTGTCGCCCACACCCAGATCTCCTTCGACGATGGCTTCGTCGAGGGATCGTGTGGTGACCGTGACCGACACGGCACGAAGGGAATGGGCACCATTGGCGGCCTGGTCCACGACGAAGGCATGGGCACCCGTCGTTGCTTCCAGCAGGGCGTCCAGGGGCACCAGCAGCCCCTCTCCGCTTTCCAGGTGGAGGTCGACACCCACCGTGGCGCCCGCTACGAAGCCGGAAGTCGGAGCCGCCAGGTCGACCTCGAAGGTCGCCAGGTGGCTGCCCTGCATGGCCGGGAAGACCCGCGAGACCTCGGCCCGCACACGCTGGTCACCCAGTGTAAGGTCGACGGGCGTACCGTTCCGCACCTTGCCCAGCAGAGCGGGGGGAATCTCGCCTCGGACGCGTACGGAGCTTTGCCGCACCAGGCGCAGCATGGGTCTTCCCGGTAGCGCCATGTCGCCGGGATCGACCATGCGCGCGGATACGACGCCGTCGAACGGGGCCCGCGCCACCGCGTAGCCGAGGCGCGCTTTCGCCTGGTCCCGCCGTCGCTGGGCGACCTCGAATCGCGCCGATGCGGCGGCCTCGGCCGCCTGCGCGTGCTCCCACTGTTCCCGGGAGATCGCGTCGTTCTCGAACAGGACGCTGTCCCGCGAGGTGGAGGCGACCTGGGCTTCGTGGGCGACCCGGGCGGCCTCCACGTCGGCTTCGGTGGCGGCCACGGCATCCTCGAGCTCCTGCGTGTCCAGGCGGGCCAGGATCGCACCGCGGGCCACGCGGTCGCCCTCCCTCACCAGCACCTCCCTCACCTCCCCGGACACGCGGGGAGCGATCTCGGCCTCATCGGCGCCGCGCACCTCGCCCAGCACATGATCCACGCTCTCCAGGGCGCCCGTCCGGACGGCCGTGACCTGCACCGCCGTGGCGGGCTCCGCGACGAGGGGCGCCTGGTTCTTTTCCACGACCCTCTTGTGCCGCACGGCCAGAAGCGCGGCCACCACGAGCACGGCACCGACGATCATGAAGATTCTCTTGCGATTCATCGGACGATCTCCCTTTCGACGAGGGCATTGATCAAGGCGGAGGCGCCGAGGAGGTCACCCTTCGTCTTGGCCAGGAAGGCTTCGGCGGCGGAGGCACGCGTGCGGGCCCTGAGCAGGTCCTCGATCGTGCCGGCACCGTTGTCGTAGCGCAGACCCTCGATGCGGGCGGCCTCGACCGCCGCAGCCACCCGCCTGCGCGCGGCGTCCAGGGCCGTCTGCGACGCCTGGAAGCGAGCCAGCGCGCCGCGGAGCTCCGCCTCCTGCTGGAGTTGGGTCTGCCGCAGTGCCAGGTCGGCGGCACGCTCCGCCGCCGCAGCGCTCTGATACGCGGCCACACGGCGACCTCCCGTGAACACCGGGATGGAAGCCGCGAGCGTCAGTTCCCAGGTCTCCTTGGTTCCCGTCACGGAAGACGCCGTGTGCTCCAGCACGTTGCCGCGCACGCTCACCTTGGGAAGGAACTCCGACCGGGCCACATGCTTGCCGCTCGCGGCCTGGCGGACACGAAGCTTGGCGGCCAACACGGCCGAGGCCCCCTCGACCATGCCGCTCCAGTGCGTGCTGTCCGCGGACAGGGCCGGCAGGCGGTTGGGCAGTGGATCGAGCTCCAACGTCTGGTCCGCAGGGTAGTCGAGCAGCGCGGCCAGGAGCGCCCTCGTGTGGGTGAGGTCCGCTTGCGCGTCGGCGAGTTGAGCCCGGGCCTCTTCCAGGGTCTCGGTGGCCTTGAGGAGATCCACCTCCGGGCGCTTGCCCTGCTCGACCATGAGCTCGAGCCGACGATGCGTCTCTTCGAGGGAGGCGACGTCGTCGCCGTACGCCACCGTCACCGCCGCGAGGGCCTGGGCCGAGGCGTACACCGTGGTGACGTTGGCCCTCACCTGCCAGCGCGTGCCCTGCAGCAACGTGCCGGCCTCGTCCGCCTTCAGACGCGCCAGATGGCTGCCCGCGAGCAGCTTGCCACCCACGAACAGGGGGATCTCGAAAGTCAGGCCATAATGGACCTGGTCCTGGGCGAAGGGCAGACCATCGAATCCGCCTGCGAGAAGGTCTCGCGAGATGGGGCGCAGGATCTGCGCGTCTTGGTACCGCGACGTCCAGGCGACCGCCTCCACGTCACCGAAGTGCTGGCGGAAGGACTCGTCCGCCGCGCGGTCGGCGCTACGAGCCCTCTCGGCGACGGCCATCAAACCCGGGTTGGCATCGAGCGCCCGGGCGATGGCATCGACCAGATGGAGATGCACCGTGTCCAACGGCGCTGGCCGAGCCGCGGGCAGAGGCTGTGCCGACAACGAGCTCGGCTCCGCACCCGCCAGAACGGCCGTAGCGGCCAGGACGACTCCGAATCGAAAGGCATTTCCGCTCATGAGCTCCCTCCCTCTCGGGGCCTCGCTCGGCCCCGTTGGAGAGGAAGGTGGCCCGCGTCCCAGAGGACGGCATTGACCACGGTCAAGAAGGTGAAAGAGGGGGGGGACGGGCGTCCCGTTGTGGGGTGCTACGCCACGCCCGGATCCGTCGCCCGCTTCAGTTCCTCGAGATCCAGGATCCGGTAACGGCCGGATCCGATCCGTTCGAGGATTCCGTCCTGGACGAGGCTCGTCAGTGCCCTGGAGAAGGTCTCGGGCACGATTCCGATCGCCCCCGCGAACTCATGAGCGGAGACCGGCAGGCGGATCACACCCCGGGCCGTCGTCGCCCCGCGAGGAGGAACGATGCTGAGGAGGGCGTGGGCCACGCGGGCCCGCGCGCCGGGGGTCGAGAGGGAGCGGATGAGGTCGAAGGAAGCCCTGAGCCGCCTGCCGAGGAGACCGATGAGCGTCACCGCCAACTCCGGCTCGGACCGCAGCACCTGGAGCAGCGTCGCCCGAGCCATGACGTCGGCCTCCACGTTCTCCATCGCCTGGGCGTACGCCGGGTACGCCTGGCCATCCAGGAAAGGGAGAAAGCCGAAGAGGTCGCCCGGTCCGAAGATATAGAGCGTCACCTCCCGGCCCGTGGGCAGGAGTCGGTAGACCTTCACCCGACCCTTTTTCAGGGCCACGAGCATCCCGGCGGTGTCCCCCTCCCGCCACAGGAGATTGCCCTTTCGGAAGCGCCGGACGTGAAGATGAACCTCGAGGAGTCCCAAGGCTTCCTGGGCCAACTCCCCCAGCTCGGGATCGGGCCAGAGGTCGGAGGTGATCGTGGACGCGCCCATGGATGAAAGATAATCCAATGAGCACGCTTCCTGGGTTGACCGGCCTGTGGGAGACGTGCCCTTCTCACCTGAAGACGCCGGGATGCACCGCCGGTGGCGCACGGCTCCCGAGCGTGACCACCAGGCGTGGAACCCGCCGCGGTTTCGCGGGATTCGCGCGACGCACATAGTATACGCGGGTGAGCGCGGGAAAAGCGGCACCTCCAGACCGATCGGTGTACCCATGAGCAAGAGCGTGGTGGCACGCTTCCTGGACGGCCGGGTGATCAAGGGCACCAGCCTCGACGTCGACCCGAGCAAGCCCATCTGTCACATCATCCCTCCCGGAGAGAAGGCCCTCGAGGTCCGGCTAGCCGACCTCAAGGCACTCTTCTTCGTCCGATCCCTCCAGGGTAATCCGGGACGCGCCGAAGTGAGGGTACCCAAGCCCGGCGACCCGCGGGCCAGGGGGGCGACGGTGGTCTCGCTGAGCTTCGCCGACGGCGAGACGATGGTGGGAATGACCATCCACTACCCGCCCAGCAAGCCCTACTTCTACCTCAACCCCGTCGACGCGAAGAGCAACAACATCCGCATCCTCGTCAACCGGGCCGCCGTCACCGGCATGGAGCTGCTCCAGAGGCATTGAAGGGCCGCGTCTCGCACGGACCGACCCACCGCGCCGGTCTCACCGTTGCACCCGCGCATCGGCTGACGAAGCCACCCACCACCAGGCGTGGCCCCGCTCTTGCAAATCCGGCTCCCGGTCGGGGCGCCTGGTCCCGCCCTTCCATCGTGCATCCCCGAGCTCGAGGTTTCCTGCGATGAACGGAAAGCTCCACTCTTCGACGTACGCTCCCGCGTACGGCGCCGCCGTCGGTCTCACCCTCGCCCTGCTGGTCGGAGGGGTCGCACCCGTGCAAGCGCAGGGCCTGGGAATCGCGGCCGGCGCGAACTTCGCCAACCGACACGACATCGACGTCGGCAACGCCCGGGCCACGTTCGACAACTCCACGGGCTACCACGTGGGGATCGAGTTCGAGGTGGGCTCCGGGCCGCTGGCCGTGCGACCCGGCATCTTCTATCAGCGCCTGGGCACGTACGACTTCCCGTCCGGAGAGGCGTTCGATCTGAGCGCGATCGAGGTGCCGGTGGATCTGCGCCTCACCGTCCTTTCGCTCCCCGTGCTGCGCCCCTACCTGGTGGCCGGACCCGTCCTCACGTTCCCCAGCGCGAACGGCGCGTTCGGGGACGCCGTGAAGAGCGCCAGCCTGACCGCCGACATCGGAGCGGGTGTGGCGATCGCCCTGCCGGGGACCGGATTCGTACTGATGCCGGAGCTCCGTTACAGCGCGGGCGTGACGGACTATCTGAAGGACAGCTTCCAGATCGGCGGGACGACGATCACGCCCACGAACGACAGCCGACGACTGGCCAAGGTCATGCTGCGGCTGCACCTCTTCTTCTGAGCGCTCCGAAGCTCGAGCCGTAGTCGTCGAGCCGCCGCGGGCTGCCGCATCGCCGATGCGGCAGCCCGCTTCGCTTTTCGCACAGGGACGGGGGGCACCGGCCAGGTCGCTGCGGACCGCGGAATCGAGTGACCTCCGACCCGTCCCATGGCACACGGCTTGCGTTCGATGTATGGCCGCGCACGGGATCGTCGGACGGTACCGGGTCGAGATCCCCGGGACGGACACCCGGCTCGGGGGTAGGTGGAGCCGGGCCTCGGACGCGTCCCACATCGTGGCGAAGGGAGAGGAGAGCGTGGACGACCCTGCTGCTTCCCACAGGAGCACGGACCACCGCCCGGGAGGGCGGGTGACGCGGGTCGACGTCTATCCGGACGGGGAAGCGCTGGCCCACGCAGTGGCCGAGACGGTCGCAGGTGCCGCCGCGCAGGCGATCACGCGGTGCGGGCGGTTCCTCTGGTGCCTCGCCGGCGGGCACACCCCCCGTCGCGCGTACGAGCTTCTCGCAACGGACGCGTTCGCGCCGCGCATGGACTGGGAACGCGTACACGTCTTCTTCGGGGACGAACGGTGCGTGCCTCCCTCCCACGATCGCAGCAACTACCGCATGGTCCGCGAGGCGCTCCTGGGCCGGGTCCAGCTCCCCGCCGGGCACGTCCACCGCATCGCGGGCGAGCGTGATCCCGAGCGGGCGGCCCTGGACTACGAGCGGACACTGGAATCCGTCCTGGGCAGATCCCCGGACGGCGACCCGATCCACGGCTTCGACCTCCTCCTGCTCGGCATGGGTGAGGACGGCCACACGGCCTCCATCTTCCCGGGCTCGGTGGACGAGCCGGGGCGTTGGGTCGGGCCGCGCCGACATCCCTCCGACGGAAGCTGGCGCGTGACGCTCACGCCCGCCGTGCTCGACGCCTCCGACTGCGTGCGCTTCGTGGTTTCCGGCCCCGACAAGGCGGATAGGCTGGCGGACGTGCTCACCGGTTCACTCCGCCCCCGGGAGCTCCCGGTGCACCGGATCCAACCCGTGCGGGAGGCTGCCTGGTTGGTGGACCGCGCCGCCGCGGGGGAGCTGCCCCACGACCGGGCCCCCCGCATCGACCTGGAGGTGCACGCATGACGCAAAGCCGTCCCCCGCTACCATCCCTCAGGATGAACCCGAAGGAGCACGAAGCATGCGCATCGGCATGATCGGAATGGGCCGGATGGGCGCCAACATGGCGCGCAGGCTCCTCGCCTCCGGCCACGAGTGCGTCGTCTACGACGTGTCGTCCGAGGCGGTCGAAGCGATGGAGGGCGCCGGCGCCGTCGGCGCGCGCTCCCTCGCCGACCTGGCCTCCAAGCTACCGGCCCCGCGTGCCGTCTGGCTCATGGTGCCGGCGGCGGTGGTCGGGAAGACCATCGACGATCTTGTGCCGGCGCTGGAGGACGGCGACACCGTCATCGATGGAGGGAACTCCTTCTACCGCGACGACGTGGCGCGGGCGCGCATGCTGGCGGAGCACGGTGTGCGCTACGTGGACGCAGGGGTGTCGGGGGGCGTATGGGGGCGCGACAACGGGTACTGCCTGATGATCGGCGGCCCGGACGAGGCGGTACACGCCCTGGAGCCCGTCTTACGGTCGCTGGCGCCGGGGGTCGGTGCCGCCCCCCGGACCGAAGGCTGCGAGGGAGAGCCGTCTCCCGCCGAGGAAGGCTGGCTCCACTGCGGCCCGACGGGGGCGGGGCACTTCGTGAAGATGGTGCACAACGGCATCGAGTACGGGTTGATGGCCGCCTACGCGGAGGGCCTCAACATCCTGCGCCACGCCAACGTGGGACGGCAGGAGCAGGAGGTGGACGCCGAGACGGCGCCGATGCGCGACCCGGAGTTCTATCGCTACGACCTGGACCTGGCGCAGATCGCGGAGGTCTGGCGCCGCGGAAGCGTCATCCGGTCCTGGCTGCTCGACCTGACCGCGCACGCTCTCCTAGACGACGCGGAGCTCGCCGGCTTCTCGGGGCGCGTCTCGGACTCGGGCGAGGGACGCTGGACGCTCCACGCCGCCGTGGACGAGGGCGTGCCCGCGCCGATTCTGAGCACCGCCCTCGCGGAGCGCTTCGCCTCCCGTGATCGCGACCAGTTCGGGCGTCGGGTCCTGTCGGCCATGCGCCGGGAGTTCGGCGGACACCTGGAGAAGAAGTCATGAGTGCCGATGCCGATGCGTTCGTCTTCTTCGGCGCCACCGGGGACCTGGCGTACAAGAAGGTCTTTCCCGCCCTGTACCGCCTGGAGAAGACCGGACGCCTGTCGGTGCCGGTCATCGGCGTCGCCCGATCCGGATGGAATGTGGATCGACTCCGCGACCGGGCGCGGGAGAGCGTCGAGCACGCCGAGGACAACGTGGACCGGCAGGCGCTACAGGGGCTCCAGGCCCGGATCTCGTTCATCGACGGGGACTACACCGACCTCGGCACGTTCACGCGGCTGCGCGAAGCGCTCGCGTCGGCAGAGCAGCCGCTGTTCTACATGGCCATCCCCCCGTCGCTCTTCGAGACCGTTGTCCAGGCCCTCCAGGCCACGGCGTGCAAGCGGGGCGGACGCCTCGTAGTGGAGAAGCCCTTCGGACGCGACCTGGCGTCCGCGCAGGAGCTGAACCGCACGATCCTCGACGTGTTTCCGGAGGACTGCGTCTTCCGCATCGACCACTTCCTGGGCAAGGAGCCGGTGGAGAACCTGAGCTACTTCCGGTTCGCCAACAGCGTCTTCGAGCCCATCTGGCACCGCCATTTCGTGCGCAGCGTGCAGATCACCATGGCGGAGTCCTTCGGGGTGCAGGGCCGGGGCGCGTTCTACGAGCAGGTGGGCGCCATCCGCGACGTGCTGCAGAACCACCTTCTCCAGGTCGTGAGCACGCTGGCCATGGACCCGCCCGCACGCGGCGAGTCCCTCAGGGAGGTGCGCGCGCGCTTCATCGCCGCCATCGAACCCATCCGCACCGAGGACGTCGTGCGCGGCCAGTTCCGCGGTTACCGCGACGAGCCTGGCGTAGCCGCCGACTCCGACGTGGAGACCTACTGCGCGGTGAAGCTCTTCATCGACAGCCCACGCTGGGCGGGCATTCCTTTCTACATCCGCGCCGGCAAATCCCTCCCGGTGACGGCCACCGAGGCACTCGTGACGTTCCGGCGCCCGGCGCGACCGGCCCTGGGCGACCCGGTGCCGGAGGGCGCCACGTACCTGCGTTACCGGCTCGGCCCCGACGTGGCGATCGCGGTGGGGCTGCGCACCAAGCGGCCGGGGGGGGAGATGGTCGGGCAGGGGGTGGAGCTCGTCGCGCACGAGGACACGGCCGGCCAGATGCTCGACTACGAGCGGCTCCTCGGCAACGCCCTCGAGGGTCGCAACGAGCTGTTCGCCTTGCGGGAGGGGGTCGAAGCGGAGTGGCGGGTCGTGGACGACATCGTGGCCGCACGCACCCCGCTGCACGTCTACGAGCCCGGCACGTGGGGACCCGACGAGGCCGACGGCATCATCGACGGCTCGGGTCCTTGGCACGCGCCCCGGGGCGTGGACGACGGGAAGAACGCACCATGAGCTACGGCCCCTTCGACCGGCTGTGCGTCGACACGATCCGCTTCCTCGCGGTGGACGCGGTCGAGAGGGCCGAGTCCGGACACCCGGGCCTGCCGCTGGACGCGGCGCCCATGGCGTACGTGTTGTGGGACCGCTACCTGCGCCACGATCCGGGGGACCCTGCGTGGTGGGACCGCGACCGGTTCGTGCTCTCCGCCGGCCACGGCTCGGCGCTGCTGTACGCGCTCCTCCACCTGACCGGCTACGACCTCCCCCTCGAGGAGCTGGAGCGGTTCCGCCAGTGGGGGAGCCGCACCCCGGGCCACCCCGAGTCGGAGCTCACGGCGGGGGTCGAGGCCACCACCGGGCCCCTCGGCCAGGGGCTCGCCAACGCCGTGGGGATGGCCATCGCCGAGGCGCACCTGGCGGCCCGCTACAACCGGCCGGGCCACGATGTCTTCGATCACCGTACCTGGGTGATCGCGAGCGACGGAGACCTGATGGAGGGGGTGACGTCCGAGGCGGGCTCGCTCGCGGGGCACCTCCGGCTCGGCAAGCTCGTCGTCCTGTACGACGACAACCAGGTGACGCTCTCCGGCACGACGTCCGTGACGTTCAGCGAGGACGTCCTGAAGCGCTACGAGGCCTACGGCTGGCACGTGCAGCGTGTGGATGACGGCAACGACCTTCCCGCGCTCGACAAGGCGCTCCGTGAAGCGGTGGACGAGCGCGGACGCCCGTCGCTCGTCGCGGTGCGGACCGTCCTGGGATACGGCGCCCCGCACAAGCAGGGGACGTTCCAGGCCCACGGCTCACCCCTCGGCGAGGACGAGACGCGGGCCACGAAGCACGCCCTCGGCTGGCCGGAGGATGCGCGCTTCCGGGTGCCTCCCGACGTCGCCGAGCACATGCGGGGTGCCCTCGAGCGGGGGCGTGCGACGCACGAGGCGTGGCGGGCGCGGCTGGCCGCATACGGGAGGGAGCATCCGAAGCGACTGCACGAGCTGGAGCGGCGTTTCACCGGGACCCTCCCCGACGGGTGGGCGGACGATCTGCCCGTCTTCGAGCCCGACGACGACGGGCTTTCGACGCGCAAGGCCGGGGAGCCCGTCCTCCGCAGGATCGCCGAGCTGGTCCCGGAGGTGATGGGGGGCTCGGGAGATCTCGATCCCTCCACGCATACCATGCTCGCCGGGCTCGGGGACTTCGAGCCGCCCGAGCTCGCGCACGACCGCGCCCAGGGCGCCGCGGGTGGGCCGTGGGGATACGACGGGCGCAACATCCACTTCGGCGTGCGCGAGCACGCGATGGGCGCGGCCGTCAACGGGATGGCGTACCACGGGGGGTTCATCCCGTTCGGGGCGACGTTCCTGGCCTTCAGCGACTACATGCGTCCCGCCATCCGCCTCGCGGCGTTGGCCGGCCTGCGATCGATCTTCGTCTTCACGCACGACAGCGTCGCGCTCGGCGAGGACGGCCCCACGCATCAGCCGATCGGGCAGCTGGCCTCGCTCCGGGCGATCCCCGACCTGCTCGTCATCCGCCCTGCCGACGCCAACGAGACCCGCTGGGCCTGGCAGGTGGCGGTCGAGCAGCGCCACCGCCCCACCTGTCTGGTGTTCGCGCGCCAGTCCGTGCCCACGTTGGACAGAAACCGGTACGCACCGGCCTGGGGCCTGCGGCGTGGTGGCTACGTGCTCGACGCCGAAAAAGGCGACGGCGACCCCGACGTGATCCTCCTGGGCACGGGCTCGGAGGTGTCGCTCGCGCTGGCGGCGGCGGAGATCCTCCGCTCCGAGGGCGTCCGCCCCCGCGTGGTCTCCATGCCGTGCCGCCGGCTCTTCGAGGAGCAGGAGCCCGGCTACCGCGAGCGGGTGCTTCCCGCCGGCGTCACGGCCCGCGTCGTCGTCGAGGCCGCTTCGCCCCTCGGGTGGGACCGCTACGCCGGGCCGCGCGGCGCGGTGATCGCGCTCGACCGTTTCGGCGCGTCCGCCCCGGGCGACCGGGTGCTGCGCGAGCTCGGGTTCACCCCCGAGAACGTGGCGCGGCGCGCACGTGAAGTCCTGAGCTCATGACCTGGGAGAGAGATCCATGCGCCCGTCGGCG
>Ga0315556_1002170_pt1 | contig 11368 bp, 11 predicted proteins | sample SalMarSW160310MG_FD_202112 | JGI IMG/M metagenome (GOLD analysis project Ga0315556, IMG submission 202112) | Salt marsh sediment microbial communities from the Plum Island Ecosystem LTER, Massachusetts, United States - Salt Marsh Sediment SW1603-10 ...
CACGAACTGCCCCGGGGCTTCCGGCTGGTGGATTCCTATCATTGCAGCCGCTACAACACCCAGACCCGGCGCCTGACGCCGGAAATGTTCGCCACCGTGTTTCGGCTCGCCAGGGCCAGGCTGGATGGTGGACATGCCTGATCGCGGTCGGTCATTCCCGGAACCGGGCAGGCCATATGTTTGATGCCAGGTCATTGCTGAAAACACTGCCCGGCCGCCCGGGGGTCTACCGCATGCTGGGTGCCGATGGCGGCATCCTGTACGTGGGCAAGGCCGGCAATCTCCGCAAGCGGGTGGCCAGTTACTTCCGCGACAGCGGGCTGTCCCCGAAGACGCATGCGCTGGTCGAGCAGATTGCCGCCGTTGATATCACGGTCACGCATACCGAAGGCGAGGCGCTGCTGCTGGAAAGCAACCTGATCAAGCAGCACCGGCCCCGGTACAACGTGCTGCTGCGCGATGACAAGAGTTACCCGTGGATCTACCTGTCCAGCCGCCAGGACTTCCCGCGCCTGGCGCTGCACCGCGGCGCGCGCCGGGCGCCGGGACGGTTTTTCGGACCGTACCCGAACGCCGGGTCCGTGCGCGAAAGCCTGCAGCTGTTGCAGAAACTGTTCCGGGTCAGGCAGTGCGAGGACGGTTTTTTCCGCAACCGCAGCCGGCCCTGCCTGCAGTACCAGATCGGGCGCTGCACGGCGCCGTGTGTCGGCCTGATCAGCCGGGAAGAGTACGCGCGCGACGTACGCAGGACCGAACTGTTCCTGGAGGGCAGGAGCAGCGAGGTGATCGATGAGCTGGCCGCCTGCATGAAGCAGGCGGCGGCCGGCCGGCATTTCGAGCAGGCGGCCGTGTACCGGGACCGGATTGCCAGCCTGCACCATATCCAGGAAAAGCAGTACATCAGCCGCGACCGGGGCGATACCGATATCCTGGCCTGCGCCAGTGCGAGCGGCCTTGCCTGTGTCCAGGTGTTCCTGGTCCGTGGCGGACGGAACCTGGGCAACAAGGTGTTCTTCCCCCGGGTGCCGCTGGAATCCGGCCCGGAAGAGGTGCTGGAGGCGTTCGTTCCCCAGTACTACCTGGGGCGGGACATCCCGGCCGAAATCCTCCTCAGCCATGCACCGGCCGACCTGTCCCTGCTGGAGGAGGTATTGAGCCGCCAGGCAAACCGGCAGGTTGTCCTGCGCACGCGCGTGCGCGGGGACCGCGCGCGCTGGGTGAAGATGGCCGGCGACAATGCCACGCATGCGCTGCAGGTGCGCCTGACCGCCGGCCAGGGATACAGCGCCCGGCTGCAGGCATTGACCGACGTGCTGGATCTGGAGGAGGTGCCCGCCCGGATCGAGTGTTTCGACATCAGCCATACCGCCGGCGAGTCCACGGTGGCGTCCTGCGTCGTGTTCGGTGCGGAGGGCCCGTTGAAATCCGATTATCGCCGGTTCAACATCCGCGACATCCAGCCCGGTGACGACTATGCGGCGATGGCGCAGGCGCTGACCCGCCGCTACACCCGACTGCGCAAGGGGGAAGGGCGGTTGCCTGACCTGCTGCTCATCGACGGCGGCAAGGGACAGGTGGCTGCCGCCACCCGCGTACTGGAGGAACTGCAGGTCACCGAGGTGCGCGTGCTGGGCGTCGCGAAGGGACCGGGCCGCAAACCGGGCCTGGAAACCCTGTACCAGCCGGGCAGCACGAGGGGGCTCGAACTGCCCGCCGACAGCCCGGCACTGCACCTGATCCAGCAGATCCGGGACGAAGCGCACCGGTTCGCGATCACCGGCCATCGCCAGCGCCGTGCACGCACGCGCCGGCATTCGCCGCTGGAAAACATCCCGGGTATCGGCGCCAAGCGCCGCCAGATGTTACTGCAACAGCTGGGCGGTATCCGGGAGGTGGCACGCGCCGGGGTTGAAGACCTGTCCCGTGTCAAGGGCATCAACCTGACCCTTGCGCAACAGATCTATGACACCTTCCATGGCGACTAGGGCCGGCTCCCGGACCTGTCCCGGCCGCCGCCACGGTCTTGCAGGTGCGGCGCCGGGGCACCTATGCTGGGGCAGATCGGGAACCTGCCGCAGCCGGGCGGCGGGTGCCGGCCGCTCGGGAAACCAGTGATGCAATGGACACTGCCAAACCTGCTGACCCTGCTGCGCATCGTGCTGATCCCGGTGCTGGTCGTGGTGTACTACCTGCCCGGCAAATGGGTCCCGCTGCTATCCGCCGCGGTGTTCGGACTGGCGGCGGTGACCGATTGGCTGGACGGTTACCTGGCGCGCCGGCTGAAACAGCTGTCCGTGTTTGGTGCCTTTCTGGACCCGGTGGCCGACAAGCTGATGGTTGCCGTTGCCCTGGTACTGATCGTGTCGACCAACCACAGCCTGTTTTTCAGTATCCCGGTGGCCGTGATCATCGGACGGGAGATCGCCATCTCGGCACTGCGTGAATGGATGTCGGAGATCGGTGAGCGTGCGACGGTCGCGGTTTCCATCATCGGCAAGATCAAGACGACCGCGCAGATGCTCGCCATTCTGCTGCTGCTGTACGATCTCCCGGTGGCGGGTTACCCGACGCATGAAATCGGTGTCGTCCTGCTGTACGTGGCGGCCATCCTGACCCTCTGGTCGATGATGATTTACCTGCGTGCGGCCTGGCCCTTGCTGGCCAGAAACCCGGGGGATTCCGGGGAGGGGGACGCTTGACTCTGTCCAGTCATCCGATAAAATGGTGGTTTGCTATGTGCGGGAATAGCTCAGTTGGTAGAGCACAACCTTGCCAAGGTTGGGGTCGCGAGTTCGAATCTCGTTTCCCGCTCCAAACTTCTTCATGCAGCCCCGGGTTCCGGGGCTTTGTCTGTCAGGGTGAACGTCACCCGATCCATGGCTGGGTGGCAGAGTGGTGATGCAGCGGCCTGCAAAGCCGTGTACGCCGGTTCGATTCCGGCCTCAGCCTCCATCCCCCCGGCACCCGCATCCTCCCTGTAGTATCCTCGATCTTTCCCCTGGCCCGGGTGGCGAAATTGGTAGACGCAAGGGACTTAAAATCCCTCGGTGGCAACACCGTGCCGGTTCGATTCCGGCCCCGGGCACCATACCGCCCACGCGCGGGGCGTGGCTGTATATTTATCCGCTCAGGATGCGTGGCCAGCGTTCGTGTATTGCGTCTTCGAGTTCCGGTTCCACCGTGACCACGTAGATGCGGCGCTCGTGCGCATCGCGCGCGACCAGTCCCTGTATCCATTGCCCGCGCGTCAGGTCGTACCAGTGGCTGTGGCCTTCCAGATCCTTTTCCATGAAGCACTTGACCGGCACTTTCACCGGGATCGGAAACCAGCGGTCCCAGCGTCCGGCGTAGATGCTGTCCAGCCGTGCCCAGCCACCCAGCGGTAACTGTCCGCGCTGTTCCTGTCGCCGCCCCCAGGCCAGCAGTTCGATAGCACCGCCGCGCATGGTGACCGGTAGCCGTGCCTTCGGGTTCGGGAAGTAGACACGCACGTCCTGGCCGTTGTGTGTGTAATAGACGCCGCCACACATGACAGGCTCACACGGTCTGCCGGTGCCCGAAGGGTTTCCAGGCCGGTGCGATCACGTCGGGCATGCTCGAGCGGTTGAGCAGTCGTGCCGGGGCAAGCACGAGCTGTCCGTAGCGTGCGTTGATGGCGTCCATGACGGCGTTGACCTCGTACTGTGCCTCGTTTCCTGCGTCGAACAAGTCCGGCTGGCTGCCGCGATCAACCGGGTCGAGCGCGGTGACCTGGACCTGGTGGATGCCTTCACCACGCCAGTGACCGGCGATGGCGGAACGGCACAGCGACATGATGATGCGACCATCATCGGTGGGCAGGGGCGTATGCAGTCTGTCGCCGATCCAGCCGTTGCCGGTACGCAATCCGATGGAAAAGACGGAGGCCTGGAGACGGTGGCGGCGCAGGCGTGCGCCCACCTTCTCGCTCATGTGCAGCAGCCAGGTCAGCAAAAGTTCCCGGTCGCGCGTGTCCGGAGGGAGGACCTTGCCGTGACCGATGGATTTGGGCGCCGGTACATCGGTCTGCAGGCCGGCCGGGTCGCAGCCCTGGCACATGTACCAGATGCGCCGGCCCGGGTTGCCGTAGCGCCGTGCCAGCACGCTGATGGGCAGTCGCCCGATCTGGCCGCAGGTGTGGACACCGTAGGACGCAAGAAACCCGCCGATGCCTTCGGCAATGCCGCACAGCGCCGTAACCGGTACGTCGCGCAGACGGTCCGCGGCCTCCCAGGGGCGGATGATGGTCAGCCCGTCCGGTTTCTCCAGCTTGGCGGCAAACTTGGCGGTGGTCTTGTCACCGCTGACCCCGATCGAGCACAGCAGCCCGGAGGATTCGAATACCTTGTGCCTGATCAGCCGGGCAATGCGTGCTGGCGGGCCGAGCAGTCGCTGGCAGCGGGTGATGTCGAGGAATGCCTCGTCGACGGAAAACACCTCGATGTCGGGAGTGATATCCTGCAATGCCGCCATGATGGCGGAGGAGGTGGCGGCATAGCGTTGCGGATGCGCCGGGCAGCGGATCAGTTCCTGGCACAGCCGCTGTGCCTGTTTCAGGCGCATGCCGGTGTGGATGCCAAAGGCGCGTGCCTCGTAGGAGCAGGTGATGATGCAGGTGCCCCGCAGTCCGTTGGTGATGGCGACCGGCCGGCCGCGCCATTCCGGGCGGTCGCGTTGCTCGATGGCCGCGAAGAACGCGTTCATGTCGACGTGCGCAATGGCCCTGGGCCATGGCTTTGGCAGGTGATTTCCGACAGTTTCTATAGGATTTTTCATATACTGTGATTATATACAGTATAGAACCATATTTTAGTTATGGGTCGACGTGTAATGGGCTATAGATTTACCATAAGACCACATTTTATATGAACTTAAGTCTTGGAGAGGGAGTGCGATGAATTCAGGAAGGAAATATTCTTTGATGGGGCCAAGAAATATAGAACTTGAACAGGCAGTAATGCGCCTGATACTGGTAACCTCTGCTGTTATATATGGAACCACAATAATAAACATAGGGGAGTACAGAATAAAAAATTCCGAGTCGATTGAACTGCTTGGATATTTCTATTTGCTTGTTTCGCTTGTGAGCATACTTCACGTTTACTATTTCCCGACTGGTCATCAAAGAAGGCACACCGTATACATGATGTTTGATGTGCTGGTGACAAGTATTGTCATGAATCACTTTGGAGAATATGGTGTTCCATATTTCGTGTTGTATCTATGGATAACCGTAGGTAATGGTTTTAGGTATGGGCATGGTGAACTAATACTTTGTTCTATAGTTTCACTTGTGGGCTTCCTATTCGTAATGTTTACCTCAGGGTTCTGGATGGCCGAGCGCTTGCTATCGGCTTCGTGTGTGTTGTTGCTCTCGGTGATTCCAATATATGTTGCAGTAATGTTAAAGAGACTGCAGTCAGAAAAAGAACGCGCAGAGCGCGCCAGTCAGGAGAAGTCCCGTTTTATCGCAAATGTCAGCCACGAAATTCGCACGCCCCTGAACGCAATTATCGGTCTGGGAGGGATGCTCGACAAGGTAGATACGAAAAAACAGGCTGAACTGATGCAGCACATTAACGATGCATCGGTTCTGCTCATGGGGCTGGTCGAGAGTGTGCTGGATTTCTCGCGTCTCGAAAGCGGAGACACCAGAATCCGTGAGGAGGTATTTGATCTGAGAGAATTGCTTGCCTCGGTAGAGCGGTTGTTCCTGATCAGGCTGCAGAGAAAAGGTCTTGAATACCGGTCAAGCATTCCTGACTCGCTGCCGGAAAGGATTATCGGGGACGCACAGAAAGTGCGCCAGGTGTTGATCAACCTGGTCGGAAACGCGGTCAAGTTTACAAATACGGGGTATGTTGAGTTACGCGTCTGCGAGGTGGCGGGCGACTCATGGATAAAATCGATCCGGTTCGAAATCATCGACACCGGCCCGGGTATCACCAGGGAGTTTCAGCGGCATATTTTCGAAAGGTTCCAGCAAGAGGATGATTCGGTCTCCAGGCAGCATGGCGGAACCGGACTGGGTACCTCCATATCCCGGCAGTTGGTGGAACTGATGGGTGGAAAGATCGACCTGGAGAGCACCTATGGTCGCGGCAGCAGATTCTGGTTTGAGCTGCCGCTTGTGCCGGCGTGTGATGTTACCGGTACACGGGCAGGAACAGATGGTGTGCCAGTGAATCAGCCTGCTCGCCATGGCAACAACGTGAGAGTCCTGGTAGTTGAGGATTGCGATATCAACTGCCTGGTTTATCGAACCATGTTTGGCCACCTGGGTATAGATGCCGTGTTTGCCAGAAACGGGGTGGAGGCCCTGGCCAGGCTGGAAGACGAACGCTACGACATGATGGTGTTCGACATGCACATGCCCGGCATGTCCGGAACGGAGGCGATCGAGCGGTATAACCAGCTGGTCCGGCGTGAACAGCGGCCGCCGATCGTGGTGATCACCGGCGATGCCACGCCGGACATGGAGAGTACCTGCAACCGGCTGGGCGTTGATGCACTGCTGACCAAGCCGGTTTCACTGGATAGCATCAGCCGCCTGGTCGGGAAGTATGCCAGTGTGCAGCCGGCTGCCTGCGAGCTGCCGGCCTGATTTGCCGGATGCACCGGCCACTGTTCCGGGGCCGGTAGCCGGTCGCTGTTTTCGGTCCTGCAAGTCCTATATAATCCCGCAGTTTCCAGGCGGACCATTTCCCCGGCATGATTGTCAAGACTCGATTCGCACCCAGCCCGACCGGCTTCCTGCACGTGGGAGGAGCCCGCACGGCACTTTTTTCATGGCTGCATGCACGCAAGCATGGCGGCAGGTTCGTGCTGCGCATCGAAGACACCGACCTGGAGAGATCCACGACGGAGTCCATCAATGCCATCCTCGAAGGCATGACCTGGCTGGGACTGGAATACGATGAAGGCCCCTTTTACCAGACCCACCGCTTCGAGCGGTACGACGAGGTGATCGACAGCCTGCTGGAACGGGGGCATGCGTACCGCTGCAACTGCTCCAGGGAACGACTCGATATCCTCCGGGACGAGCAGATGCGGCGCAAGATCAAGCCCCGCTACGACGGACATTGCCGGGGCAGGAATGTCCCGTCCGAGCAACCTCACGTCGTACGGTTCGCGAACCCGGTTGACGGGGCCGTCGTCGTGAATGACCTGGTCCGGGGCAAGGTCGTTTTTCATAACCAGGAACTCGACGATCTCATCATCCGGCGCACGGATGGATCGCCCACGTACAACTTTACCGTCGTGGTGGATGACATGGACATGGAAATCACGCATGTCATCCGTGGCGACGATCATCTGAACAACACCCCGCGCCAGATCAACATCCTGACCTGTCTTGGCGCGCTGCCGCCGACCTACGCCCATGTGCCGATGATACTCGGGGATGACGGTAGCCGGCTTTCCAAACGGCATGGTGCCGTCAGTGTGATGGAGTACCGGAACCAGGGAATCCTGCCCGAGGCCCTGCTGAACTACCTGGTGCGCCTGGGCTGGTCACACGGTGACCGGGAAGTGTTCTCGCTGGACGAGATGGTGGAGTTGTTCGACATCAGGGACGTCAACAAGGCTGCATCCACGTTCAACACGGAAAAGCTGCGCTGGCTCAACCAGCAGTACATCAAGCAGGCGGATCCCCAGCGTCTGGCGCGTCTGCTGAGCGTACACCTGGGTGAGCTGGGCGTAGACCCTGCCTGCGGCCCTGATCTGGTCGACGTGGTCAGGGCGCAGCAGGAACGCGCGGCGACCCTTGCGGAAATGGCCCGGATCAGCGTCATGTTCTATCGTGACTACGACAGGATCGATGCGGATTCGGCCCGCAAGCACCTCGGTGCCGCAGCCCTGGAACCGCTCGGGCAGGCGCGCGCGGAACTGGAGGCCTTGCCGGACTGGTCGCCGGAAGCGATTCACCGGGTCGTGAAGACCGTTGCGGAACGGCTGGATCTGAAACTCGGCAAGGTGGCGCAGCCACTGCGAGTTGCCGTGACCGGTCGTGCTGCTTCTCCTGGTATAGATATCACCATGCACCTGGTCGGACGGGAGGCCTGCATGCGCAGGATTGACCGGGTTCTGGCGCAGCTGCGCAACGACTCGCATTTAGGATCGGCAAATGTCTGATGTGGAACTCACTTCCCGGGGAAATTTCATCCGCCAGATCATCGATGCGGACCTGGCTGCGGGCAGGAACAGCGGTCGGGTCGCGACGCGGTTTCCTCCCGAACCCAACGGCTACCTGCATATCGGCCATGCCAAGTCCATCTGCCTGAACTTCGGAATTGCCGCCGACTATAACGGGACCTGCAACCTGCGCTTCGACGACACCAACCCGCACAAGGAGAATGTCGAATATATCGAAGCCATCAAGGCCGATGTGCGCTGGCTGGGTTACGACTGGGATGACCGGCTGTACTTCGCGTCCGATTACTTCGAGCAACTCTATCAGTATGCCGTGGAACTGATTCGTGCCGGCAAGGCCTACGTGTGCGACCTCTCTGCCGAACAGATACGTGAATACCGGGGTACGCTCACGGAGCCGGGGAGAGACAGCCCGTTCCGGAATCGCGGAGTGGACGAGAATCTGGATCTTTTTGCACGGATGCGTGCCGGCGAGTTCCAGGATGGCCAGCGCGTGCTGCGTGCAAAAATCGATATGGTGTCACCAAACATCAATATGCGTGATCCCGCGCTCTACCGTATCCGGCATGGAGTGATCCATCACCAGACCGGAGAGGAATGGTGTATCTATCCGATGTACGATTACACGCACCCGGTCTCGGATGCCCTGGAAGGCATCACGCATTCCATCTGCACCCTCGAGTTCGCAGACCACCGGCCGCTGTATGACTGGGTACTGGACAATACCTCGGTGCCCTGCCATCCACAGCAAATCGAGTTCTCGCGCCTGAATCTCGAATACACGGTGATGAGCAAGCGCAAGCTCACCGAACTGGTGAGTGGCAGACACGTATCGGGCTGGGATGATCCGCGCATGCCGACCATTGCCGGTATGCGCCGCCGCGGGTACAGCCCGGCATCCATTCGCGACTTCAGCGCCCGGATCGGTGTCAGCAAGTCGGAAAACATGGTGGAAATGGGGTCGCTGGAAAACTGTGTCCGTGAGGATCTGAATGTAAATGCACAACGGCGCATGGCGGTACTGCAGCCATTGCCCGTGAAGATCCGCAATTATCCGCAGGACCGGACCGAGCAGCTGCGGGCTCCGAATCATCCGCAGAATCCGGAAATGGGGGACCGGCAGGTACCGTTCTGTTCCGAACTGTACATCGACCGGGCGGACTTCATGGAAGACCCGCCCAGGGGCTACAAGCGGCTGGTTCCGGGTGGCGAGGTGCGTTTGAGAAACGCCTACGTCATCCGCTGTGAGGAAATCCTGCGTGACGACGCGGGGCAGGTCAGCGGTCTGGTCTGCAGTTACGATCCGGCGACACTCGGGGCGAACCCGGAAGGCCGCAAGGTCAAGGGCGTGATTCACTGGGTCTCGGCGCGCCATGCCATCCAGGCCGAGGTGCGGCTGTATGATCGCTTGTTCAACCACCCGACGCCGGATGCGGCCAGGGAGGACGGCGATTACCGGCAACACCTCAATCCGGAATCACTCCGGGTGCTGACCGGATGTGTGCTCGAGCCGGCACTTGCGCAAGCGCTTCCCGGCACTGCATACCAGTTCGAGCGCGAGGGATATTTTCGTGCTGACCCGGTCGATTCCGCTCCGGATGCACTCGTGTTCAACCGGACCGTGACCCTGCGCGATTCCTGGGGGCAGGCGGCGCAAACCGGCAAATCCTGAAACCACACGGTGCCTGCATGTCCCTGGAACCGGCGGGTGTGACGCGCTGCCTGCTTGACAGGAATCTGCCGCTAACGTAAATTTCTCGTTTCGTTACGGGGCCATAGCTCAGCTGGGAGAGCGCTTGCATGGCATGCAAGAGGTCGGCGGTTCGATCCCGCCTGGCTCCACCAATTTTTCCGGGTACGTGCCCGGCACAGGTCTGAGGTCCCCATCGTCTAGCCGGCCTAGGACACCGCCCTTTCACGGCGGTAACAGGGGTTCGAATCCCCTTGGGGACGCCAATCAAGCTTGTAACAGACTGAATGATCACAAGAAAAAAGTTCAGTTTTTTACCCCATCGATTTCGCAATCGTTAACATTCTGAATCTCAAAGCATAAAGGCGGGGGTTCGCATACCCCGCCCGACGCCGCACTATTCCCCGCATTGCGCCAGGGGAGATGGCTTTTTTACTCTCTGGCATCAGAATTCTGCATACATTGACCCATATATCGATATACGATATATTTCTAACATGCTGAAGGGCATTGCCGACAAGACGACCCGGGATATCTATGACGGTGTCAACAGTCGGCAGGCACGAAAGCTGCCGCGTGAGTTGCACGACAGGGCGCGGCGTTTGCTGGACCAGATCAACGCGGCCCCGACACTGGATATGCTGCGCGTTCCACCCGGTAACCGGTTGGAGAAGTTGAAAGGTGATTGGGCGGGTTTCTGGAGTTTGCGGATCAATGACCAATGGCGCATCGTTTTTCGCTGGCAGGGACAGGATGCGCTTGATGTCCAAGTGATCGACTACCACTAGGTGAATGACATGCTACCGAAGAAGCGACCTCCCACACACCCCGGCGAGATGCTGTTGAAAGAGTTTCTGGAGCCGCTGGGCGTGACCCAGAAAGCGTTCGCCGCGCACCTCGGCTGGACCTATGCTCGCCTTAACGAGGTGATCAACGGTCGTCGTCAGGTCAGCGCGGACTCGGCATTGGCGCTGGGCGAGGCGCTCAAGACCGGCCCCGAGTTCTGGTTGAACCTGCAACGTGACTGGGATCTCTGGCACGCCCTGGATTCACACCGGAAAGTAGCACCGCTGAAAAAGGCGGGATAGGCCTTCATCCACTTCGGGGAAGGGCACGTCCAGCGGCTCCAGGGAGACCAGCAGGGCGAGCAGCTGACCCTTGCGGACCGGCTCCACGATCAGGCGGCCGCCCTCCTTGCGGATGACCGCTGCCTTGCCCTCCAGCTCGAACTCACGGGGGATGCGCAGCGCCTGATTGCGCCCGTTGCGAAGCAGGCGCACATGCCGTTCAGCGGTGGCCATTGGAATACCCTCCAGTCCATGGCACGTACCAAAGCATATGCCACCGGTTCCAGCCTGACAATGAGCCGCTCATAGACGAAATCCACGCCGGTTAATGAGGCCGTATTGTACCGATGCGATCTGCACCGGCGGCGATATCGTCACCGTCTAACGATCAGACAAGCACTACATCAATATCAGCCGCTGCTGGCGCCCGTAGAGACCGGGT
>Ga0315556_1002173_pt1 | contig 11363 bp, 6 predicted proteins | sample SalMarSW160310MG_FD_202112 | JGI IMG/M metagenome (GOLD analysis project Ga0315556, IMG submission 202112) | Salt marsh sediment microbial communities from the Plum Island Ecosystem LTER, Massachusetts, United States - Salt Marsh Sediment SW1603-10 ...
ACGCCGTACCCGACTGAGACGCCCTGGCACAGCCCGAGCCCGCGTATTTGTTCGACCAGCAGGTGCAGTGGTAGCCTCTCCCGCCGCCCGGCTCTCCGGGCGGCGCTGAATCCCTTGCGCGCTCCTCACGGCAACGCGGAAATCCACGCCCGCCCCAGGCCCATCGCACGTCGGGACCGCGGAGCTTTCCCCGCCGCCCCGCCTTGCGCCCCGCAAACAGCCTTGCCCGAACGCTCCTTCGCTGGTAGCGTTCCCTTCGTTCCAGCCGTGGGACGCGTGGATTTCCTATCCTCTGAAAACCTGCGACCGGGGGTTTGCCCAGGGGAACACCGGGCCGGATGCCGCCGCCTGCGAATGGTTTGCGGTCCCTTGCGAGTGCCGCAGCCGATCCGCCGGTTCGCATATACCGCGTTGGTGTATCCCGAATTCGGAGACCATGGAACAGACGGTCGCGAAGGTCGTTGCACAACTGCGCCGTTATCCCGAACCGACCGCCGGTGTAGACTCGGTTGTGCCAGCGATACTTGCGAAGATTTACCCGTGCCAGCCGAATCGGGGCGAGTGACCGGGTGAAAAGCGGGAAGCAGGTCTGACAACAAACCTTCGTCGGTATCGAACCGGATTCGAATTATTTTTCGATATGTTACGTGATGGTGCCCGGGGCGGGACTCGAACCCGCATGACCGAAGTCGAGGGATTTTAAGACCTAAGCAAACAACACGCTACAACAAGAGACGACAGTCAAATCAACGGGATAGGAGGAACGGCTTGTCGTCATTTATCGTGGATAACCGCTGTTTCTTGCGCGCGAGTGCGCCATCAGTGCGCCACAGATAGAACGGCAACCGCTCCGCACCCTGGAATGCATCCAGAATCATGCCGGACCTAAACGACTTCCGCACCTTCTACGCGCTGGCGGACCGCCTAATCGACGGCGCCGGCGAAGAGGACATAGCCGAGCCCGCGTGCGTCAATAGCGGAACCCTGATGCCTGCACCGAAGCACCTACCCGCCAAGATCATCCAGAAACTCCGAGGGCTCATCTCCGCTCGTGACGAGAAGATGATCCCTCGCGCGAGTGCAGGCGACGTAGAGCAGATGTCGCTCCGTGTTGTAGACCTCTTCGAGATCGGCATCGTCGGCAACGTTCTCCATCCGTTGTTGGAGGGGGATGACTTCATCATCGCAGGCCATGACAACGACGGCGCGAAACTCCAATCCCTTTGCAAGATGCATTGTGCACACGGAGACACGCCCCGCTGCGACCTGCAGGTGCTCGTCGAGAACCTCGTATACAAGTCCGGCTTGCTCGACCGCAGTCTTCGCCCTTTCCAGTTGATCGGCAGAGCGTACGAACACCGCTATTTCGCTGGCCGTGAGGCCCTCCTCAGTTCGCTCGACAAGCCATTGTGAGACCGCCCGATACTCGTCCTCGGGAGCTGAAAAGGTCGAAACAGCCGGGGCAGGTCCATTGAAGGCCGAAATGGTACCTCGCCGTTCTTCGGTATTACCGTCAACATCGGATAGCTCCGGTCCAAGCAAGCGATCTGCCTGCATTCGGATCTGATGCGAGGTTCGGTAGTTGATGTGAAGCGTCCGCGACCGACCGCGGATGTCGACTCCGAGCGCCAACCAGGAGAAGGACTGCTGAAAGATACGCTGACCCAGATCACCGGCGAAAAAGAGGCCGTTTGGTTGCTCGCCGGCTAGCGCCGCCAAAAAGCGCAGTTGCTGCACACTAATGTCTTGCGCTTCGTCGATGACGGCAAACTCGAACGGCGGATTCTTACGCTCCCTCAAGGCCAAAGAAAGTGCACTGAACATTGCTGCGCTGGTTACCATCTCTTGGTCTGCGAGTCTCTGGCTGACACGCTCGAAGATGGACCACAACAGGGCACGTTGCCGCTCCGGGAGCCGGGTCTTGCGTCCCAGCCGCTTTACGTCGCGGTACGCCTCCCAGCTATCCAACTGCCATGCGTCGACCACGTCCTCCCACTCACCGAGCAGGAAGCGGCGGCTGAATCCGTGATCTTGGACCTCGTTTGCCGCTTCAGACAGCAACGTCCGGATCGCCTCTCGCGAGGCCACCTTGGGGGACCCGAATTGCAGCGCGTAAAGCCGCTCGCCGACGGCATTGATTGCATGGACTTCCAGACGTTCCCCAATGCGCGGCTGATTGCTGATCAAGCGGGCAAGCTTCACGCGCAACGCGTTGGCGAGGGACTCTGAGAATGTCGTGAGCAGGACGCGGGCATCGGGATTGGTGCGCGCTAGAAACACCGCTCGATGCAGCGCCACGATGGTTTTTCCGGTACCAGCGGAACCGGAGATCCGGACCGGACCGTTGAAGTCCTTCTCCACGATCTGCCGCTGCGCGGGATGCAAAAAGACGGTCCATTTGTCCCAGGGGTAATCAAGTGCGCGGGCAAGCTCCTTGACATCCGCCATAATCCGGAATCGCCGCTGCGCGTCCGGGTGTTCGAATGGATCGACGCCGACCGGCTGGGGTCGCGCGATCTCAGGTTGACCGCCGGTTGCCAACTCCAACAACGCCTCAGCTGCTTCGCCTGGAAGGTGGTCGGCCAGATCAAGCAGGCTGTCCTCATTTGCCTGGCGAACGTCGTCCAGCCAGTCGACCGGTACTCCGTACCCGAGAAGAACATCCTCAGCCACCCCGGAAAACAATGGAGGTTTGGCCGGCTCCGGATACTGCGTTTCGACGTACCTCGGGACGGTGATCTCTTGGATTGTCTCCCGGATCTCGACAAGCTGGGCCGCACCCGTCTTGGGATGCGTCTCCAGCTTGCGGCGCTCGGCCCATTGATAGGCGTCGTCGTGATGATCCACATAGCACAGCATCAGACTGGCATCCGTCCTGTGCAGGATGAGCCGTATGTCCTTGCTCACGCGGATAGACCAGAAGCTCTTGTCTCTCGCCCGATCCAGCTTGTGGAAGCTCATGCCGGGACTGGCAGGATTCAACTGCAGGTCGAAGGCCGTGGTCTTGACGGCCTTCTGCTCCTCGCCGGTCAGCTTGGCGAGGCTGTCGGTGAAGGTGTCGGCAATGCGGAATTCCATCGGCCTACGGGCGCGGAATAAACGAAAACCTCGGGGCCATTTTTTGCGCCTGGTCCATCCAGAAGTGCTTCAACTCGGTATCGGGACGATCGGCTGAATCGCGCCACCCGATGATATTCGCATGTTCAGGATATGGTTTGCCGTCAGCGTCGAAACCAAGGCCCACTTCGTACACAACGCTCGCGGGACCAACGCCACGACCAATGGCCGGTTTGCGCGCATGTCTGTCGAAGTGTTCAGAGCAGATTTCCCACACCCGAGCTTCTGCCAGGTTCGTGGACCGGCAAACTGACGTTTCAAGCCTTCCCTTCGTCGCTTTGCCGCCTCGCCGCGGCATAAGGCGTGTGTGACGGACAGTGTTGGTTGCCTTCACCACATCCCTGAACTGAGTCACAAAGGTGCTCAGCGACTCATCGGGCTGCACTTCTCCCGGAAGGGAGCTTGTAGAGTCTTTGGATGTACCGAACAATATCGACAATAGATTCTTCAAGTACCGAACTGTTTGCTGCTTCAATTGGCTGCCAAGCATGCACGCCTCCTTTTCTTCCGAACTGTCCAGCGTAGTTCATGTTGCCGTGCTCTCCGACACTCAGAGAGAACATTCGCCCGGCATCGACGGTCCAGGTGATGCAGATTTCCCCATCTGCCTCTGGAATTACATCAGGCGCAGGAATGCCAGTCGGCAGCGACTCGAACAAAGCAACAGCGATTTTCGCTGCAAGATCAATGGTGCGCTCTTTTACGGGGAATGCTCCTTCGCTGTCCCAGTCGGCATCACGACATTCGTCTCTAATGCTGTTGAGGGTCCCCTCGATAGTTGGCAGCCAGTCTGTCGCACTGCTTCTCAGGTAATTCCTTTCTTCCTGCCACCTATTCTTTATCGCCCGGCTGCTTTCGCTCACGGGTGCATAGTCTTCGTTACCAAAGTAGTATGGTCTCAATGCAATGGCAGTGCTCATTCGTATAGCTCCGCTGCCTTTTCTGTAATGGCGCCGAAGAACGTTTCGTTCTTCAAGCTACGCAGGTGTTCCAGGATTTCCCAAAGCTGATTGTCGGCGGGGGAAAGATCTACGAGCTTGAAAGCGTCGACATCGAGTATCACTGGAACGGGTGGATTCTGCGGGCTCTCCCGAAGTGCGATGGTTAGATTTACGTGAGATGTACTCTCAACGTCGACCAGCTCAAATCTCTGGAAGAATGACGCAACAGCTTGCGGCGCTCCGTCCGGCACGTCGACCAGCTTGTGCAAATAGGTCTGATACGAGTCCCCCATTTGCATCGGCAGTTGAAGATTGTTGATGAAGCGAGTAGCTAGCCGAAGAACGCGAGCAGGCGAGAGACGCTCACTGTAGATTGCCCATAAACGCTTTGACTCTTCAAGCAAGTTCTCCCAATCGTCATAGGGCTGCATCCTACTGAGCGTAAACCCCGAAAGACGGCACTGGGCAACGAATTTTTCGTCGTGGGAGTGCATGCGGAGTCCGATCTGCGCCGAACGAGCCGTGGTCTCTGGCTGCTGTCCATCCGAAGTCAGCTTGAATTCGAACTGGCCTGTTGCAATTGGGCTTTTCTCGTAATAGCCAAAATCTGCGGCAGTAATTGAATCCTTCAACCGGTCGAACGTCACGTCCGGCTGAGGAGTTACGTGTATGTCGATCAGGGCCTCAGTGATCGGCGCGTTTGTCAGGTGTCGCTGCTTTGCCATATTCTTGCTCGTGGAGCGCGCATGCGGAACTTGTGCTCCCCTTGGTCCGATTTACCTCCGTGCACCCAGGTTCCATTTCCAATGGTACTGCACGCACCAAATCACGAACGGAAAACCTTCATGACCTCATCCCCCAGGTGGTTGATGACCTTCACGGCGATTCGACCGGATGTCGGTTTCGGGAAGGGGCGGGAGGTGTCGCTGTGCAGGCTCTCCCACGCCTCCTGGTCGATCTCCGCCTTCAGGGTGGTCTTGAGTGCCTTGTAAGGATCATTGGCGCCGAGGAAGTAGGCGTGACGGACGAAGAAGCTCTCTTCGTTGTAGTCGGTATCGATGAACCAGCAGGCGATGCCCTCGGGGCCGTCCGAGCGGACCTCGCCGGTTTGAGGATGGAACACGTCCACGCCCTTGATCTTGACCTGGATCTGCCCCGCTTGATCAGATTCAGGATCAGACTCAGGGGCATCGAGGATGTCGATGTCGGGCTCTCCGAAGATGACGAAGAGGTTGCCCTTGCCGGTGTTCTTCAGGTCGTCGGCCATGTGCAGGTCTGCATTCATGCGTGCCTTGAGCACGGGGATGCGGCCCAGCTTGTTGAAGTCCGAGGAGCGGGCGTCGTAGTTGAAGGCGCAGGTGATGAGCACGTCGAAGTCGGCGTCGCCGGCCTCGCGGGCGGCAGACACCAGGTCGGGACGGGAGACGGTGCCGAACTCGGGGCCGATGAAGATCGCGGCGCGCTTCTCGACACCTGAATCCTCGCCGCCTTCGCTATAAACACCCTCGGCGCAGATCAGCTCGCCGGGCCAGGGCTTCAGGGACCGGAAGCTGATCCTGTCCTCCTTGTGGGCCTGCTGGACACCGGCGGTCTTGAGGTTCTCCAGGATCATGGAGACGAAGTCGCGCTCCTCGCCGTAACCATCCTTTCCATCTTCGACACCGATCAGCTCGTCGTCCTCGTCCACGCCGAGCACCCGGTGAGGCGACAGGCTCTCGACCGTGAAGGGACCGGCGACGCGGACGGTGCCCTTGTCCTCGTAGGGCTTGTCGTAGAGGTACTCGAAGTCGGCCTTGGTCGCGATGGAGGCATCGATCTCCCGCTGGCGGGCGATGCGTGCCTCCCAGAAGTCGGCGAGTGGCTCCTGCGTCTCCTGCGGCCAGTCGGCGGGCGTCTCCCGTGGGACCTCCCACTCGACCAGGGCGTAGGCCGGGACGATCTCGCCGCTCGGCATGGTGAAGGTGATGCCCTCAGGGGCATCGAAGCGGACCGGTTTGCCCTGGCGGCCGCCGGTGGTCACCTTGTAGGACGTTGTGTGTCCGCGCAGGACGGCGTTCAGGCGATCCAGAGCGTCCTGGAGCTTCGGCTGCCACTTCTCCCAGATGACATCGATCTCGGCGTTGTTGGCGATGGACTTGAGCGTGATGTGCGGCACCCGCTGATAGACGAAGCCGTGACGGAGATTGCCGTGCGTCGGCTGGCTGGAAGGAGCGCTACGGGTGATCTCCGCCTCCTTGAGCTGCCCTTCTTTGGAGTCGGCAAGCAGGTAATAGGGATAGCGGGCGCCCATGATCCGGGCGCGGGCCAGGGCGAGTGCGACGCGGGAGGTATCGATGGTGATCCACCGGCGGCCCCATTGCTCGGCAACGTGGGGCGTCGTGCCGGAACCACACGTCGGATCAAGGATTAAGTCGCCTGGATCAGTAGCTAAGAGGATACAGCGTTGAATTGCAGCAACTGCGGTCTGAACCACATAAAGAGGAAATTTCTCTCCGTGGATGTCCGACCAGATGTTTGAGATCCCAACCCGATTCCAGTCGTCCCAAAATACAACGCCTCCAAGAGACTTGCCACCTCCGTCAAAGATCCTACCAGCCTTTTCGATACGAGGAAGACCTTCTTCGGCACTGAATCTCCATTGTTTATTATCTCCGCAAATCTTCGACCTGCCACAAAACGTATAATCTCCGCTTCGAGTTTCGCTGGGGTGTTGGCTGACGATCGGGTAGTTTACTCGCGCCCATCTTGCGCCGTTTGATTGGAGTTCTTCTGTCTCTTCTGTCGTGGCTCTTGCTACATTGTTAAAGATCATTGGCTCAGTAACCAATGTATTGAATTTTGCTTCTTCTTCAGGCTCCACCCTTTCGTTATAAAGATCTCTAAGCTTCAAGTTATTGCTAGACTTGCAATACCAAAGGATAACGTCAAATACAGATTCCGTGATAAGAGTCGCGCTCTTTTTTTTGAACGCGATCGTATTAACGAAGTTATCTACGCCAAAAATCTCGTCCAACATCACACGAATTCGATGGGCATTTTCTTCGCCGATTTGGACGAAGATTGATCCGCTCTCTGTTAGTAAATCTCTCGCTATAGTCAGCCGATCCCGCAGATAGGTCAGGTAGGAATGAATCCCGTCCCGCCAAGTGTCCCGGAACGCCTTGACCTGCTCCGGCTCGCGGGTGATGTGCTCGACGTTGCCGTCCTTGACGTCCCGGCTGGTGGTGGACCACTGGAAGTTGGAGTTGAATTTGATGCCGTAGGGAGGGTCGATGTAGATGCACTGGACCTTGCCGCGTAGCCCCTCGCGCTCGGCCAGGGAGGCCATGACCTGGAGACTGTCCCCCAGGATCATGCGGTTGGTCCAGTTGGCGTCGTGCTGGTAGAAGTCGGTCTTGTCCGCCTCTTCCGATATCCCGTTGAAGTCGGCGAAGAGATCGATCTGCTCGGTCAGCCCCTCACCCTCGGCCCCTCTCCCGTCCGGAGACGAATGTGAGGAGTGCCGCATCAGGTCGTCGATCAGAACCTTGGGGTGGATCTTCTCCTGGATGTAGACTGGCGGGGCGTGGACGACCAGGTCCGACCAGTCCTGCTCGTCCTTGCCGCGCCAGACGAGCTGCGGGTCCAAGTCGCGGTTGCGGGCCTGCTTCTCCTCATCGAGCCCCATTGCGCCTCGCTCGTACTCCACGTGGACCGGCGCCTGCTCCTCCTTCTGCATGACCGGCTGGTACTCGGCGGTCGGGATGTTCTTCCGCCTCGCCTCTTCGTGGATAAGGGCCTCGACGCTTTTATTCTGTTTCGGTTTGCGAGCCAACGTCTAATCCTCCGATATCCTCAAGCTTCCGTTTTTCCTGATTGGGCGCTTTCCGATGTGGACGAAGTGCCGGGACGCTTGAGCCCGGATTGCAAGCCATCGATGTGCTCGAAGAGGTCTGCGTTGACCTGTTGCCAGAGGGGGTCGAGGATGAATTCAATGCCCTCACGGCGGGCAAGCTTCGCGGCAGGCACAAAGTCGCTGTCCCCCGAAACCAGGATGATGGTGTCGACCTGTTTCTTCAGCGTCAGAGTGGTGATGTCGAGACCGATGCGGATGTCCACACCCTTTTGGCGCAAACCGAACTTGACGGACCTGCCATCGAGGGACTGCCAAAGGTCTCTCACCGCGATCAGGTCTCGCGCCTGCTCCGGCGTCAGTTGAAGGTTGACCGGATCAGCTTGATCAGCCTCACCGGGCATGGGCAACTGATCCAACGCCTTGAGTCGCTCGCGGATGCGCAAGAGCTTTTTAGTCAGCGAGGGGTCTATGGTCCAGCTGCGGTCGCGCGTTACCTTGCCAAGCCGTAACGCGAGCTTGCGCTCTTTTCGAAGCTGCTCGAAGAGTGCGCGCCGCTCGCGGGCGACATCCGATTTCCCGAAATCGATGGGACGGTTGTCGATGGGATGATGGGCCTTGCCGTCGTAAGGCTCCGCATCATAGAAGAAGATCCGGTAGACGTGCTTGTGCCAGCGGGAATCCTGGTCACCGGTCAGGATCTTGACGTGGTTGCGGCACATGTGCCGCAGGCAGGCAACGACCTTTCCCGGAGATTCGCAACGATTCGCAGCGACCAGCTTGGGTAGGCGCTTCAGAAAAAAGCTGCCGTCGATGAGGATCGCGATGCGGCCCGCGGTCATGGATTCTGTACCTCTCGAGCGAGACACAGAGTGGATTTTGCGGGGCCGGAAAAAGGAAAGCCCCAAGGGATCGGCACACCCTCAGGATGGTTGAGGGGGCTTACTGCCATGGGGCGGATGTCAACAAGAGTATAGACATGGGGTTGCCTACACACAAAAATATTTCCTTGTCCAAAGATAAGTTTTTCTAATATCTCGGGCTTTGTATCGTCGGCGACCTCGCATTACGAGGCCCTTACGGATGGAGAAACGACGATCGGATTTTCGGGCTTTCCTCCCCCGGAGACCGTCACAGACTCGACCATCTTGTCAAATTCGCTCCTGATCTTTTCTTCCAGCTCCGGCTCCATCGCGTACACATCCGTGAATTCGGCAAAGGCCCAGCGGCCGGAGCGGCTATTGTTGTTCACACCCGGTATCCAATAGGTATCCATAGTCTCCTTCTTGATCTTCGCATCCTCGCCGCGGTAGCCCTTGATCTCCACGACCAGATGCAGCAGGTCATCGTCTCCGTGGCCGTCGTCGATGAGCACGATAAAGTCGGGCAAGTAGGTCCGTATTTCCGAACCGTAGCGGTACGGGACCTCGAAGCCGAGATTCTGGTTCTTGACGTAGGCCCGCACCCACGGGTGCGACTCGACAACGCGGCAGAATTCCCCCTCCCAGTCGCTGTCCAGAATGATCCAGTTGATGTGACAGCGCTGGGGATCGGTTTTGTACCGCAGCTCTTTGGACGTGTTGAAGTTGACGTGAGCCGTTGAGCCGACGGGATTGTAAGGATCGAAGACCGCCTTGACGGGTCGCTCGCCGATCAGCGCCCGCGTGATTCCGGCGGTGATCCGCTCGCAGGCCATGTCGGCCAACTCCTGGTACATGAGCTGGGCGGGCCAGGTGCCGCCCTTGCAGACGAGGCAGTTGTCGAGCCACTGCTTGGTGATGCGCTTGAGCTGCCCGAAGAGGTGCAGCTTGGGCTCTTCACCGGGATCTCGCCATTTGGTGTAGAGCAGCCGCTGGGTGACGTGGAACAGCAGGGTGGAGCGCCGCAGATCCTGAAGGTGCTTGAGGTTCAGGTCCACGCTCTCGCCGATGATGCCCGCGTCCCTGGTGACCGACGGCCCGACCAGGGCGGGGGTCAGCTCCAGTACCGAGTCGTCGGTGAACTCGGCGGTGAGACGCTCCTGGGGCAGCTCGACGCGGTAGCCGGCGACACGGGGGAACTGGATCTCCAGGGCGTCCCGATCCGGTCGCACGGCCTTGACCTGGACGGTCTCGCGCGGCGGCTGCGGCGGGGCTACGACGGGCTTGGCAGTGAAATCGAAGGGGATACCCAGGGCATCCGCGTACTCGACATTGAACAGCCCCTGCTCATTGAGATCGTAGGACTGACGGCGCAGCGCCCGCCCGATGACCTGCTCGCACAGAAGCTGGGTGCCGAAGGCGCGGACGCCGAGCACATGGGTGACGGTATTGGCATCCCAGCCCTCGGTGAGCATGGAGACCGAGACCACGCAGCGGATCGAGTCGCCGAGGCGGCCCGATTTTCCAACAGTGTTCATGACCTCGCGCAGCAGATCCTGGTCCGTGATCTTCTCGGCCTGGCGGCGGTCGCCGGTGCGGTCGATGATCTCGCGGCGGAAGCGCTCGATCTCGTCGGAGGCCATGTCGTGGAAGCCTTTGTCCAAGGCATCGCCGGATTCGAGCTGCTCGCTGTCGATCAGCAGGGTCCGCGGGCGCGGGTATTGGTCGCCGTGCTCGTTGAAGTTTCGGAACAGGGGTAGGCGACCGTTTTCGAATGTGGTCTTCCCGTCCTCGCTTTTCCGGTGGAAGCCGGAGATGTAGTCGTAGACCAGCTTGGAGGTGGAGGTATTGTTGCAGACGACGATGAAGCAGGGCGTCACCTCGATGCCCGCCTTCTCCCAGACCCTGTAGGTCTCCTCGTAATGACCGTAGAGGGCCTCCAGGGCGGTCTGCAGCTCTACGGGTAAGCTCAGGGGATCGAGCGACTTGGCCTTGCCCCGGCCCTTCTTGGGCATACGGGTGCGTATGTGCTCCCAGAGGTTGCGGAACCTCGGCATCTCGTCGCGCTTGATCAGATTGTCCGCTACCGGAACCCGCGGCAGCTTGACGATCCCGCACTCAATGGCGTCCATGAGCGAGAAGTCGCTCATGGTCCAGGGGAAGAGGGTGCCTTCCGCATAACCCGACCCGCGCAGGAAGAAAGGCGTAGCGGACAGGTCGATGACCCGGCTGGTGCCCAGCTTGCGCCCGACCGCTTCCAGCCCCGAGATCCAAAGCCGTGCAGCCTCGGTGTTCTTCTCCGCCTCTTTCCTGTCGTCTCCTTTGAGGGCACCTTCCTCTTCGTTGCCCGGCTTCTCGCGGTAGCAGTGGTGGGCCTCGTCGTTGAGCACCAGGATGTTCTTCATCCCCATCAGCTCGGGCATGGCCCGCTGCAACATCTGTCCTTCCGTCTCGAGCGTCGTCAGGGCCTCCCCCCGACCCTGCAGCAGCGAACGCCCGCCCTTGGACAGCTCCATGCGTTCGCGCGGCTTGAAGGCGTGATAATTAGTGATAACGATCTTCGCCCGCTCCAGGTCGGCGAGCATGTCGTTCGGGACCAACTTTCGGCTCCGG
>Ga0315556_1002177_pt1 | contig 11330 bp, 9 predicted proteins | sample SalMarSW160310MG_FD_202112 | JGI IMG/M metagenome (GOLD analysis project Ga0315556, IMG submission 202112) | Salt marsh sediment microbial communities from the Plum Island Ecosystem LTER, Massachusetts, United States - Salt Marsh Sediment SW1603-10 ...
ACTCGCGGCTCGGCGCTCTTGCTCCACCAGGGGGCCGGAGAAGGGTCCGGCGGGTGCCGTGTCGAGCTGCGTGGCGAGGTCCTCACAGACCGCCAGAGGGTCCGCCCGTAGCACCTGGGTGTATCGGTGTGCCGGGTCCGGCCAGGGGCCGAGCGGCGTCACCGCGACGCAGGGATCGGTCGCGATGCGCGCCAGGTACTCCTGAAGGGGCCGGGAGGTCGGTAGGCCGCCGAAGTGCAGGACCCAGTCGGGCCGGTACAGGGCCTCGATGCCGGGGCGCCGTAGGAAGGCATCGTAGCGGGTGAGCACCAGCGAGCGGTCGTGGCTGCCGAAGCGCAGGCCCGAGAGCGGGTCGGCCAGGATGGGGCAGTCCAGCCGTCGGGCGAGGCCGGTGAGGGCCTGAGGTAGTCCCGGGATTGGCGTCGTCCGCCCGCACACTATCAGGCCCGGGCGTCCCCCGATTCGCCGCGCCAGCTGCCTGATCGTATCCGGGTCTGGCGTCAGGCGCGGGTAGCTCGGGTGTGCCAACGGTCCTAGAGGCGCGGCGGGCGGCGGCAGGTCGCCTTTCGGAGTCAGCGGCTCGGGCAGTGGCACGTTGAGGTGCACCGGGCCGGGCAAGGGCCAGTGGGCTTGGTCGACCATGCGGGCGGCCCGGGCACTCGCGTGTCGCAGGGCCTGCTCCGAGTGCTCGGGCTCCGGCAGCTGGAAGAACGCCCGGGCGTGCTGGCCGAACAGCCGGATCTGGTCCAGGGTCTGGTTCGCCCCGCAGGCCTGGAGCTCCGCGGGGCGGTCGGCGCTGATCAGGATCAGCGGCTGCAGATCCTGGGAGGCCTCCACAACGGCCGGCAGCCAATGGGCGGGGGCGCTGCCGGAGGTGCCGACCAGGGCTACGGCGGTGCTGCTCGCCTTGCCCAGGCCCAGGGCGAAAAAGGCGGCACTGCGCTCGTCGGGGGCGACCCAGGTGTGGATCTGCGCTTGTCGATCGAAGGCCAGCGCCAGGGGCGTGGAGCGTGAGCCGGGCGAGATCACCGCGTGGCGCACGCCGCTTGCCGCTAAGCCGCCCACCAGGGCGTCGCACCAGCGCAGGTTGATCCCGGCCCTATCCATCTAAGCCCTGGGCCAGATCTTGGCCGGCGCGGGGACCCCGCCTCGAAGCGGGGACCTCAGGCCGCACCGAGGGCGTCCAGCATGGTGCGCAGCTTCCACTCGGTTTCGAGGAGCTCGGCTTCGGGGTCCGAGCCCGTCACGATCCCCGAGCCGGCGAAGAGGTCCGCCGTGTTGCCGCGGATGAGGGCGCAGCGCAGGATGACCGAGAGCTCGCCCCCGCCGTCGCGATCGAGCCAGCCCAGCGCGCCGGTGTACCAGCCCCGGGGCTCTGGCTCGTGCTCGGCTAGCCAGGCCAGGGCTCCCCGGCGCGGTGCGCCGCCCACCGCGGCTGTGGGGTGCAGCCGGGAAGCGATCCGAATCAGGGATGTCCCGGGGCGGGTCCGCCCCCGGATCGGGGTCCACAGATGCTGCAGTCCAGGCAGCTTCATCAGGGTGGGCGCGGCTGGGAAGCTCAGCCCGGTGCACAGGGGCCCCAAGGCCTGGACGAGGTCGTCGATCACCAACTGGTGCTCGCGGCGGATCTTGGCGCTGCCGCGCAACGCCTCGCCCAACTGGCCGTCGGCGACCGGGTCTCGGTCCCGGGGAGCGGTCCCCGCCACCGCGTCGCTGGCCACAACCCCGTCATGCACCGTCGCCAGTCCCTCGGGTGAGACCCCAATCAGCGTGCCCTCGGCCCCACCCAGGGAGAAATGCACGCCCCCTGGGCGGTGGCGTTCGAGCCAGTCGAGCACGGCCGCAGTGGATATGGGGCGGCGCCGGCGTACGCGCACACGTCGGGTGACGACCACTTTGTCGATCAGCCCCTCGTCGATGGCCTGCAGCGCGAGATCGACACGCTGCATCCACTGGGCGTCCGAAGGGGAGCTCTCGATTCGGTCCAGCGGATCGGGCGCTGGATAGGCGTTCGTCGTGGGTGGACTGTCCCCGAGCAGCCGGGACAGCTCTTGGGACCAGCGGCTCAGCGCGTCTCCGGGATGCTGCAGCGCGGCTGGGGCGCGGCTGAAGGTGAGTGCCGGGCTGCCGCCCCGGCGCTGATACAGCACGGCGGGTACCTCGATCCCTGCCTGGGCTGGCGCGAAGGGCAGGGCGAAGTTGGCGCGAGGGCGGAATCCGGTACGCTCAGGGTCCAGGCAGAGCCAGCTCGCGCACAGCGCATCGAAACGAGCGTCCAGTTCGCCGAACCGGTCTTCGCCCCGGGCGTCGAGCGCTACCGCGGGGGCCCCGCCGATGGCCCATTCGCGGCTTGCCGGGCGTCCCCAGTAGATGCCCGTGTCGCTCGGACCCCGGGGTCGCAGCTCGCCGAGCTCGGGGACGGCGAGCGTGACGCTCAGCGCACCCTGATGGTCGCGTACTCGACGCTCGCGCAGGCAGCAATCGAGGCGGGCTTCGAGGTCCGCGATCAGCCGGTTGATGTCGGTGACGGGGATCAGCATGGAATCGATCTGGGTCCGGGGAGCGCTCGGCGCCGGGCAGGGCGTTAGCACGGGACTACGATGGGTCCGACCCGAACGGCTGGGGCCGCAGCAGAACGGGGCTCATTTTCGCACAATCACAGCGGTCCGGTGTAGACGAAACGGGCCGGCGCGTTTCCCGCATCGGTCGTTGGGTTGAATCAGCTCCAGAAAGACCAACCATTTTGGTTGGAATAAGCCGGGCGTTCTGGTGTAGAATGTGCGGCCGAGTTTCTAACCCTTCCCCGCGGGGGCCGGCGGCGCTGGTCCCTACCCCAGGAGTGAGCCGATTATGACAGACGTGACCAAACAGCAGATCGAAGATGCGATCAAGGGCTACGTGGAGCCCAACCTCAAGAAGGATCTGGTGTCCGCCAAGGCCATCAAGGGCATTGAGATCGACGGCGGCAAGGTCAAGATCGAGGTGCTGCTCGGTTTCCCGGCGAAAGGGGTCCAGGACGCGATCGCGGCGGCGCTCAAGGAGCTCGCTCAAGGGGTCGCCGGTGTTTCCTCCTGTGAGGTCCAGGTGAGCTGGAAGGTGGTTGCCCACTCGGTGCAGAAATCGCTCAAGCCGATCGACAACGTGAAGAACATCATCGCCGTCGCCTCGGGCAAGGGTGGGGTCGGTAAGTCCACCACCGCGGTGAATCTGGCGCTCGCCCTGTCCGCCGAAGGCGCCCAGGTCGGCCTCCTGGATGCCGACATCTACGGCCCGTCCCAGCCCCGCATGCTGGGCATCACCGGCAAGCCCGAGTCCAAGGACGGCAACACCCTCGAGCCGATGATGTCCTACCACCTACAGGCTATGTCCATCGGCTTCCTGATCGACGAGGAGACCCCGATGATCTGGCGCGGCCCAATGGTCACCCAGGCCCTGGAGCAGCTGCTCAACGACACCAACTGGTCGGAGCTCGACTATCTGGTCATCGACCTTCCTCCGGGCACGGGCGACACCCAGCTGACCTTGGCGCAGAAGGTGCCGGTCTCGGGCGCGATCATCGTCACGACCCCTCAGGACATCGCCCTGCTGGACGCACGCAAAGGCCTGAAGATGTTCGAGAAGGTGGAGGTTCCCGTGCTCGGCATCGTGGAGAACATGTCCATCCACATCTGTTCCAACTGCGGCCACGAGGAGCCGATCTTCGGCACCGGCGGCGGCCAGCGCATGGCCGACCAGCATGGGGTGGAGCTGCTCGGTCAGCTGCCGCTGGACATCCGCATCCGCGAGGAGACCGACGGCGGTAAGCCGACAGTGGTGGCCGAGCCCGAGGCGCGCATCTCTCACATCTATCGCGACATCGCCCGCAGGACCGCAGCCAAGCTCTCGCTGCAGGCCAAGAGCTACGCCTCCAAGTTCCCCAGTATCGTCATTCAGAACAACTGAGTGGGCGCTGCGGTTGGGTAATCGATGAGGCCGGGTATCGCCCGGTCTTATTGTTTGTGCGACCGCACGGGCGTGGGTCGGGAATCCGCTGGCCAGGGCGGCGAGCATTTCGTCTATAGTGGCAAGTGCCGCAGAGCGCCTGTCGGCGGGTTTCGGGAGGGTTCCCCGATGACCGGGACCGGGAGGCCGAAGGACGCAGTCATGCCACAGACCGAGCTCGAAGTTGCACCCTATCTGGCGTTGATGGTCAAGCAGGGCGCCTCGGACCTGTTCCTGCACACCGGGGCCAAGATGCTGATCAAGGGACCCGATGGCTTCCGCTGGGTCGGCGAGGTGCTCACGCCCGGGGTCAACGAGCGGGTGCTACGCTCGGTGACCAGCGATGACCGGATCAAGGAATTCGAGGAGAAGGGCGAGGTGGATTTCGCGGTGGGGCTGCCCAACGTAGGCCGGTTCCGCGCCAATGCGTTCCGCCAGCGCGGCGAGGTCTCGATCGTGTTTCGGCACGTCAAGAGCGAGATCCCCACGATCGAGGAGCTGCGCGTGCCCCTGGTCCTCAAGGACCTGGTGATGCAGAAGAACGGCCTGATCCTGATCGTCGGGTCCACCGGATCGGGCAAATCCACCACCCTGGCGGCCATGATCGGGTACCGCAACGCGAACGCACCCGGTCACATCCTGACCCTCGAGGACCCGATCGAGTACATCCACAAGCACCAGAAGTCGGTGATCGCGCAGCGCGAGATCAGCGTGGACACCGCGAGCTACCACACCGGCATGCGCGCGGCGATGCGTGAGGCCCCGGACGTCATCCTGGTCGGGGAGATCCGCGACACCGAGAGCATGGACTACGCCCTGAAACTTGCCAACACCGGACACCTGTGTCTGTCGACCCTGCACTCGAACAACACCATCACCGCCCTGGACCGGATGCTGAACTTCTTTCCTCGGGAGACCCAGGAGCAGGAGGTGAAGCGGGTCGCGGAGAACCTGCGGGCGATCATCTGTCAGCGCTTGGTGCCGACGCTGGACGGTCAGAAGACCGCGGCGGTCGAGGTGATGGTCAACACGCCCCGGATCAAGGATCTGATCGTCAAGCAGGATTGGAGCACCATCCGGGCCGCCGTGGAGGCCGGCGCGCAGTATCACATGCAGACCTTCGACCAGTCGCTGGTCGAGCTGCACGCGGCTGGCCGGATCTCCGACACGACCGCGATCGAGTTCGCCGATTCACGCAACAACGTGGCGCTGCATATCCGCCTGAGCGCCGCCGGCGGCCGGCTGACCGGCGACCTGTCGCTGAAGGAGATCGACGACAGCCGCCCGGTCTGAGCGGGCGCCGCGCCGGCGGCCGCGCGCGCTACCGCCGAGCCCCGGTCCCTGTGTACCATCTGGCAGCCGCACCGCGCCCGAGGGCATAGATGAGCATCAAGTCGGACAAGTGGATACGCCGCATGGCGGCCCGGCACGCGATGATCGAGCCGTTCGAGCCGTCCCAGGTGCGCGAGAGCGAGCGCGGCCGGGTGATCTCGTATGGCACCTCCAGCTACGGCTACGACATCCGCTGCGCGGACGAATTCAAGATCTTCACCAACATCAACTCGGCCATCGTCGACCCGAAGAACTTCGATGCATCGAGCTTCGTCGACGTGCGCTCGGACGTCTGCATCATCCCGCCCAACTCCTTCGCCCTGGCACGCACCGTGGAGTACCTGCGCATCCCGCGAAACGTGCTCACCATCTGCCTGGGCAAGTCGACCTACGCGCGCTGCGGGATCATCGTCAACGTCACGCCGCTCGAGCCGGAATGGGAGGGCCACGTGACGCTGGAGTTCTCCAACACCACCCCGCTGCCGGCGAAGATCTATGCCAACGAGGGCGTGGCTCAGATACTTTTCCTGGAGTCCGACGAGGTCTGCGAGACCTCCTATCTGGATCGCGGGGGTAAGTACCACGGCCAGCGGGGGGTGACCCTGCCCAAGCCTTGACCCTGGAAAGAGCGTTTGAACCGCCAAGAGCGCCAAACGTTTCAAGGATATATCCGCGAAATCGGAGTCACCCCTTGGGTGACGAGCGTGCGAGGTGCGTATCCGCCTTGGCGTCCTTGGCGCCTTTGCGGTTCCTATGGCCGTTTTTCGGCTGACAGGGCCTCGCCGGACGCTCGGCTCAGGGACTGGCGGCGTTCGGCTCGCGGCGCACCGTGGTCAGCTCCATGCGGTAGAGCTGGTCACCCTCACGCCGATCGACGCGTACCGGCAGGTAGCCCAGGCTGGGGGCGCACCAGAGGAGCAGCGTGGATGGGCGGTCGTCCCTGCGTCGCATGACCCTCAGGGTCGCCAGCTCGCCGGCCGACGTGTGCAAGGTCTCGCGCCCCTGCAGCTCGTACCGGTAGGTCTTGAGCTTGCCGCCATCGGCGACCGGGATGCTCAGCTCACGCAGCCCGCGAGCGAGCGCGGCGATGAGGCCGAGCTGCTGGCTGAGCTTGTCCTGCGCATCCATCGGCACCGCCATGCTCCAGGTGGTGCCGCCGGCCCGGTTGGCGACCTTGCCAGCGCTGCGGTCGAAGTCCACGCGCACCTCGCGTAACGTCTCGCCGTAGCGGCGGGTGTAGGAGTAATGGCTCGGGGCGAACCCCGAGGCGCTCCAGAGACCCTCGCTGCGCTCGACGACCTCACCGTCCCGAAACACCGCCATCAGCCCGGTCGGCTCGGTGCGGCTCTCGTACACGTAGGCGCCGTCCGGGCGGACCTCCAGGGACACCACCACCTGTGCCAGGGGAATATCGTCACGCAGCAGCTGGTACTCGGCCACCGTGGAGTCCACAGGTGGTGGCTCGGCGGCAGGGAAGGCAGGCGCCAGCGGGAGGACCAGGAGAGCCAGGGCGAGCGCTCGGCGTGGGGCACTCATGCGCGGGCCTGGTCCTCGACGAAATCCCAGATCACCGGCTTTGCCAGGGCCTTGCCGTCCAGAACGGGGAGGGCCCCGTCGAGCCGCAGCCGCCCTTCGGCGAGCCAGCGGATCACCTGGGGATAGATCTGGTGCTCACGCTCCAGTACCCGAGCGGCGAGGCTGGCAGAATCGTCACCGCGCTTTATCGCCACCCGCGCCTGAAGCACCAGAGGGCCCCCGTCGAGCTCCTCGGTGACGAAGTGCACACTGGCCCCGTGCTCGGTCTCTCCGGCCGCCAGGGCGCGCTCGTGGGTGTGCAGGCCCCGAAACTTGGGTAGCAGCGAGGGGTGGATGTTGAGCATCCTGCCGCGGTAGCGCGCGACCAGCCCGGGGGTGAGGATGCGCATGAACCCGGCAAGGACGACCAACCTGGGGTCGAATTCGTCGATCAGGGCGCCGAGGGCCGCGTCGTAGGCCTCCCGGGAGGCAAAACCGCGGTGGTCGAGCACCCGGGCCTCGACCCCGGCCCGGCGTGCCCGCTCCAGGCCGAGCGCGTCCGGGACGTTGCTGATCACTGCCCGGATCTCCACGGGCAGATCCCTCGCCGCCCGGTCGATGATGGCCTGCAGGTTGCTCCCGCTCCCGGAGATCAGGACGACCAAGGCCAGGCGGCGTTCGAGCTCCATCATCCGGGACGGTGTTCGAACGCGACTGCGGGGACCGCGCCCGGGGTGGCCAAGATCCGGCCGATGACCCAGGCGGTCTCGCCGCTGGCGCGCAGGGACTCCAGGGCATTGTCGAGATCGGCCGACGCGACCGCGACGACCATGCCGATGCCGCAATTGAAGGTGCGCAGCATCTCGGTCTCGGCCACCCCTCCGGTATGCTGCAGCCACTCGAAGATCGCCGGGCGGGGCCAGGCGCTGGGGTCGATCAGCGCCCCGGTGCCGTTTGGGAGAGCCCGGGGCACATTCTCCGTCAGACCCCCGCCGGTGATGTGGGCGAGGGCGTGGACCTCGCAGCGCTCCATCAGGGCGAGGAGCGACTTCACGTAGATGCGAGTGGGCGCCAGGAGCCGCTCGCCGAGGGGGCGGCCGTTGAGCAGGCCCGCCAGGTCCGCGCCGCTCACCTCGAGGATCTTACGGATCAGGGAGTAGCCGTTGGAGTGTGGTCCGGACGAGGCGAGCCCGATTAGCGGGTCGCCCGGGCGTACACGCGCCGTATCGATGATGCGGTCTTTCTCGACTACCCCGACGCAGAACCCGGCGAGGTCGTAATCCCCGGCACCGTACATGCCGGGCATCTCGGCGGTCTCGCCGCCGGTCAGCGCGCAGCCCGCCAGCTCACAGCCTCGCGCTATACCCATGATCACGTCGGCCGCCACGTCCACGTCCAGGTGCCCCGTGGCGTAGTAGTCGAGGAAGAACAGGGGCTCGGCACCGCTGACCACGATGTCGTTGGCACACATGGCCACCAGGTCAATGCCGATGGTGTCGTGCTTGCCCAGCGCGAGCGCCAACTTCAGCTTGGTCCCCACGCCATCGGTGCCGGACACCAGCACCGGCTGTCTGTAACGGTCCAGCGGGACCTCGAACAGGGCCCCGAAGCCGCCGATCCCCGACAATACGCCGGGGCGCAGGGTGCTGCGCACGAGCGGCTTGATGCGCTGCACCAGCGCATTGCCCGCGTCGATGTCGACGCCGGCGTCACGGTAGCTCAGCGAGGAGGGCGACCGCCCGCTCGAATTCTGCTCCACTTGCTCCCCCGGGGCTCCTGGGCCAGGCCGACGCCGGTGGTCGGCCGAGGCGTCAGTGTACCAGCAGGCCCGAGGTTTCTCACCGCGCTTTGGGCCCCCGGTGCCGGGCCGCGCGGCACCTTTCCCCGGCTGGTCCGGCGCTTAGACAGAGGCCGGGGGCCGCGCTAGAATCGCCGCCATATGCGTTCGCCGCGCCCCATAAGGAAGCGTTTCTGCTGCATGCCGGTGCAATGCGCCGGTCTGTTTGCGCAGCTCCTGTTGGCCCTTCTCCTGCTTGTCCCCGGCGATCCCCTGGCCGCTACGGAGGTCGCCGGTCTCTACCAGGCCCAGGTCCCTGTCGCCGATCAGGGCGCCGCCGAGCGTAAGCGGGGTATGGGCGAGGCCTTCCGGGAAGTCGTGCTCAAGGTTACAGAGCGCCGCGACGTCCCGCGCGCTGCAGGCCGTGTCGACGCCTCGCGCTTCGTCCAGCAATTTCGTTACCTCACCGAGCAGCCCACCGAGGGGCAGGCGACCGGCCTTCAGCTCTTGGTTCAGTTCGACAAGACCGCGGTCGACGGCTGGCTGCACGAGCAGGGGCTTGCGGCCTGGAGCGGCGATCGCCGCCCCAGCACCCTGCTCTGGTTGGGTCTCGAGCGGCAGGGCCGGCGCCAGCTGTTCGTGCCGGACCTCGATCCGTCGACCAAGGGGCTTATCCAGGGCGTCGCCGAGGCCCGTGGCATGGTGCTGGTGTTGCCCCTCGGGGACCTGGAAGACCGCTCGCGGCTCAGCGCCCAAGATCTCTGGACGGATCGGCCTGAAACGATCCGGGCGGCCTCCCAACGCTATCGTCCCGATTTGGTGCTGTCGGGCCGGGTGAGCCAAGCGGGTCCGGGGAGATGGACCGGCCAGTGGACGCTGATCCAGGGCGATCGCGTGGAGCGTTGGAACGACCAGCAGACCGAGCTTGCCCAAGTGCTCACGCAGGGCCTGGATCGGACGGCTGATACGCTGGCTGCCCGTTTCCCGCCATCCACCACTGCGGTCCCGGCGGGGAGCCTGTCCCTGCGGGTGAGCAACGTCCTCAGCCTGGCGGACTACCTGCGGCTGCGTGCTCACCTGGCGTCTCTGGGAGGGGTGCAGCCCCTGGCGCTGCAAGAGCTGGAGCCCGATGCGGCGACCTTCCGGCTCAGGGCCGATGTCGGCCGGGACGCCCTGGCCCAGTCGCTGGCACTCGGCGGTGTGCTTACCGAGGTCCCCGTTGCCACTCCCGGGGCCGGGGCCGATGCGCCGATTCTGCAGTATCGCTTGAGTCCGTGACTGCGCGCGACATTCCGAATCTGATCACCGCCGCGCGGATGCTGCTCGTGGTCCCGGTCGCTTGGGCGATCGCGGGAGCTCACTATGGAGCGGCCCTTCTGCTGTTCGCGGGTGCCGGCTTTTCCGACGCCCTCGATGGCTATCTCGCCAAGCGGTTCTCCTGGGAGAGTCACCTCGGCGCCCTGCTCGATCCTATCGCCGACAAGCTCATGCTGGTCACGGCCTACGCAATGCTGGGATGGAAGGGCTTGGTCCCCTATTGGCTCGTCGCGGCGGTGATCCTGCGTGACCTGGTGATCGTCGGTGGGGCCTGCGCCTACCAGCTGCTGATCGCGCCTGTGGAGGGTGAGCCCAACCTGTTGAGCAAGGTCAACACCCTGGCTCAGATCGTGCTCGTCCTTGCGGTGGTCGCGGATCGTGCCATTCCGTCGGCCCCAGGCTGGGTCCTGAGACCCCTGGTCTGGGTCGTAGCCGTGACGACCATCGCCAGCGGGGCAACCTACGTCTGGGTCTGGGGCCGCAGGGCGCTGGCCGTCCGCCGCCGCGGCCCGGGGGTGAGCGACCCCCGGAAGTGAATGGCCTCGGTCCTGGCGGAAGGTGCCGGCTGGCCGATCCAGCTCCTCTCTGCGCTCCTCATGCCGCTCCCGGCGGGTGTCCGGCAAGCCTGCCTCGGCGATCCCCCTTGCCGACCCGCCGGAGGGCCGGCGTGTCCCGCGCACCCTGGTCTTGAGCATCGCGTTCGTTGGGCTGCTCGCCTGGCTTGCCAGCCCCGTGCTCACCCGCTCGGTTCCCGCCCGCATCGCGGCGGGGCCGTCGCTCGGTACGTTCCCACCAGTATCCAGCCGGCGCTGTAGTCTGGCTGGAGCTCTGAGCGGAATGGCACCGACTTTGTAGGTGTTCGAATAGGGATCACAACCTGGGCGTTGGAACGAGTCCAAGCGCCGTGTCTCTCGAGTGAAGAGGGCAAGGGCAGGGTGATAGCGCCCCCGGCAAACGGGTCGCCCGCTCACCGCACATTATTGCGAGACCGATCTCTACTCCGGGTCCGTGGCCTGATTTGTGCATCATCATGAAGCCGTCGACGGGGGTCGGCCAACGCCTTGCCCCATTCGGTGTCGCGGGCCCGTCTCCGGCGGACGTTTCCACGTGGACGGGCCCGGAAAGGCGTACAACGTTTTATCGAGAGCCAGGCATTCGGTGTCACGCGGGGAGCGGAAAGTGAAAATGAAGGGAGGGGAGCGCAATCGGACGCTATCGCAGCCACCGTGCGAAACGAAGTTGACAGCGTGGCCGGTTCCGCCGACCATGCACGCGCCCTTTCCACGGTACCTCCGTTGCATTCCCGCCTGCCGTAAGCCTCCAAGCGGTCGTCGTGGACATCCGGAGCGCTTGGCAACGACTGTCAGAGATGCAAACGGCTGTGGCCCTTCTCAAAGTTCCCCGTCGG
>Ga0315556_1002178_pt1 | contig 11329 bp, 8 predicted proteins | sample SalMarSW160310MG_FD_202112 | JGI IMG/M metagenome (GOLD analysis project Ga0315556, IMG submission 202112) | Salt marsh sediment microbial communities from the Plum Island Ecosystem LTER, Massachusetts, United States - Salt Marsh Sediment SW1603-10 ...
TCGACGCGTTTGCGCGACAGACAATAGACGATGCCGGAGTCACCGACGTGCTCGTTGCGGATGAAACGCAGCAGCTGGTCGCGCGCGCTGCCGCCGCGGCCATCGGCCTGGGCGATACGATAACGGATGTTGGGACGATCGAAGGCGCTGATAAAGACCCGTGCCTCCTCAAGGCCGAGGCGGGTGATGATCTCGCGGCGCGTGGCTTCGTCGGCGGTGGCGGTCAAGGCGATGCGCGGCGTATCGGGAAAGCGTTCATGCAGCACCGACAGCTGGATGTATTCGGGACGGAAATCGTGCCCCCATTGCGAAACGCAGTGCGCCTCGTCGATGGCGAACAGCGCGATGTCGGCGCGCGCGAACAGGTCCAGGGTACGCTCCGTCATCAGGCGCTCGGGCGCGATGTACAGCAGATCGAGTTCGCCGAGCAGCAATTGTTGTTCAATGGCGCGCGCCGCCGCGGCGTCGAGGGTGGAGTTGAGATAGGCGGCACGCACCCCGGCCTGCTTGAGTCCCGCGACTTGATCCTGCATGAGTGCGATCAGCGGTGAGATGACGATGCCGGTGCCGGGGCGGACCATGGCCGGGATCTGAAAACACAGCGATTTGCCGCCGCCGGTGGGCATGAGTACCAGGGCATCGTCACCGGCCACGAGCGCGGCGATGACTTCATCCTGTGGCGCACGAAAGTGCTCATAGCCGAACACGCTGCGGAGAATTTGTCGGGCTTGATTGTCCATTAACTTTCGTGAATCCCTTGTCGATCAACGTTCAGCATACATAATGAACTTTTGTTACTCTGTCATTTCAAGCGTTAGCGAGTACTCTTAGTTGAGTATCCGTGCTGTTGATAACGCAACAAACGATATATTTCTCGCTGAGGCTCGAATGACACGAACTAACAGATCCTCGTGATTAAGTTTTTCTGGTATAGCGGTGTTTCACGCCTGCCGGAAACCACTCCGGGTCACCATGAGCTTTCAATGCGACCAGCGGCCATTGAAATTCCGCCGGTACGTAATTGGCGAACTCGCTGTTGAGGCGGCGCAGTTGTTTTACAATGGCGTCGGCGATTACTGTGTGTCTAGCTTCATCGCCAGCGATGCCCGGCAACAATTCCACCACAATGCTCAAGGTCTCGTTGTGGTCCGCGGTTTCCACTACCTGCAGCACGAACTTGCCGCTCACCCAGTCGCGCACTTCTGACTGTTCCAGGCCGACGCTGATATTCTCAGGATAGATGTTGGCGCCGAAAAAGGAGACGGTAAAATCGGCGCGGCCGAACAGGTAGACGAAGGGTAATTCCCATGTGCCCCGTTCACTGCTACGCAAGATCTCGCCAGCTTGGTCGGCGTCGGCAGCTGCGATGACGCGCAACATCTTCTCATAATGAATGACGCCGCCCTTGTCGGCGATATGATAACGCAACAGCGGTACGCCGTTGTCGCCGCTCACCACCAAGGTGCCGTCGTGCACCTCGAACCAGCGGCTGAGCGGGTCGTATTGCACCAGGGTGGGCAGTCGCGATTCGCCGAAGACTTCCCGGGCCAGTTCGGGTCGCGCCGCGAAAAATTTCCGGATATTGATGCTGAGCGGCGTCTCGTTTCCCAACACCCCGCCGTCGGCGGTGCCGTACAATGAGGCGGTGGCGGTCGCGGGATCAGCAGCGCCGATCCGTTCGCACACCAGCGCCCGCCATTCTTCGCTGAAGACCTCGCCGGCGAATACCAGTTTGGGTCGGTAGCGCGACCAGGCCATGCCCGCGGTGCGGCCGCTGTCGATGACGTCTTTGAGGTAGGGCGGATAGCCCAACAACACGACTTGTGCGTAGTGCGGTCCCAGTTCCGTCATGACACGCAAGATCTCATCCTTATTGTTCCCCGGCGTCACGGTGGTGATGGGATAGCCTTTCGCGGCGAGGTGGCGGCAGCAGGCGGCGGTGAACATGCCGCCGACCCAGTTGCCCATGGCGAAACACACCACCGCCAGGGTGGGGCGCTGTCCGGCGTGGAAGGCGTGAAAGATCTGCTCGAAACGATAGGCGATATCCAGTTCGTGCCCAAGGCTGCGCGGCCAGACCATGGGTGTGCCGGTGGATCCGGAGGACACCGCCAGCATCTCGCATTGGGAGAGATCGCCGCCGCGGCAGCGTTCCGGCAGAGGATAGGCGCGCATGTAATTCTGTTTGGTCATCAAGGGCAGGCTTTGGAAGTCCGCGAGGGTCTTGATATCGCTAGGCTCGATGCCGTGCGCCGCAAGAAAACTGCGGTACGCCGGAACGGTTTCCGCCGCATCCTGGAACAGCGCCAGCAGCGCCGCCTCGCTGCCGTTATGACGCTGCCGGGCGAGTCTTTCCTCCAGTGAACCGCTCAGAAAGCTTTGCCAGGCGGTCAGGGTTTGTTGTGCGCGGCTGGCCATGAAATCCCCTACTTAAACGATGGGGCTACTTTAACAGAGACCTCCCCGGAGTTGAGCGTCTCACTTTCCTCTGCCGGAAAAGCCCGCTACCATTTAGTAAAAGAGAAGAGGGGGAGTTACAATGGGGTCATCATCCGAGGCCGGAATGCACGGCCATATGGGCGGCATCGTGTGGTTCATGGAGATATTCTCGGTCGTCTTTGTTTTGGCGGTGTTCGTCTTCTATTTCATACTCAAGCGGCGGATCAACAAGAAGAAAGCCGCCGCTGCCGCACAAGCCAGGGACAAACAAGCCCCCGGCAAGTAACTCATCGCTAAGCAGGTTTTCTGACGCGAGGCCCGCCCCGCGGAGTGCGTTCCGCACCCGCATTTGTTATCGTTAACTCTTAATATACATCAGCATCGAGAAACTCATGCCCCAGTACCGTTCCCGCACTACCACCCATGGCCGCAATATGGCCGGTGCCCGCGCCCTGTGGCGCGCGACCGGCATGAAGAATGACGACTTCGGCAAACCCATCATCGCCGTCGCCAATTCCTTCACCCAGTTCGTCCCCGGTCACGTCCACCTCAAGGACATGGGCCAATTGGTGGCCCGCGAGATCGAGCGCTCCGGCGGTGTGGCCAAGGAGTTCAACACCATCGCCGTGGACGACGGCATCGCCATGGGCCACGGTGGCATGCTCTACAGCCTGCCCTCCCGGGAGATCATCGCCGATTCGGTGGAATACATGGTCAACGCCCACTGCGCCGACGCCCTGGTGTGCATCTCCAATTGCGACAAGATCACCCCCGGCATGCTCAACGCCGCGTTACGTCTCAACATCCCCGCGGTGTTCGTCTCGGGCGGGCCTATGGAGGCGGGCAAGGTGCGTATGGGCGGCAAGACCGTGCATGTCGATCTGGTGGATGCCATGGTGGCCGCCGCCGACGACAAGATGAGCGATGAGGACGTCAACGCCATGGAACGTTCCGCCTGTCCGACCTGTGGTTCCTGTTCCGGGATGTTCACCGCCAATTCCATGAACTGTCTCACCGAGGCCTTGGGCCTGTCCCTGCCCGGCAACGGCAGCCTGCTCGCCACCCATGCCGACCGCAAGCAACTGTTCCTCAAGGCCGGCAAACTCATCGTCGATATCACCCGCCGTTATTACGAGCAAGAAGACAACACGGTGCTGCCGCGCAGCATCGCCGGTTTCGAGGCCTTCGAAAACGCCATGGCTCTGGATATCGCCATGGGCGGTTCCACCAATACCGTGCTGCATCTGTTGGCCGCGGCGCAAGAGGCGGGCGTGAACTTCACCATGAAGGACATGGACCGCCTGTCGCGCCAGGTACGGCACCTGTGCAAGGTCGCACCCAGCTCGCAGCAATACCACATGGAAGACGTGCACCGCGCCGGTGGCGTGATCGGCATCCTGGCTGAGCTTGACCGCGCCGGCCTGATCCATCGCGATCTGCCCACGGTACACAGCCGTACCCTGGGCGAGGCCTTGAAGCATTGGGATGTGGTTACGACCGAGTATGATGAAGAGGTGCGTGATTTCTATCGCGCCGCGCCGGGCGGTGTGCCCACTACCGAGGCCTTCAGCCAGAATCGTCGCTATGACAAACTGGATACCGATCGCGAAAACGGTTGTATCCGTGATTACGACCACGCCTACAGCCAAGAAGGCGGTCTGGCGGTGCTGCACGGCAACATCGCCCTGGACGGCTGCATCGTCAAGACCGCCGGCGTGGATGCCAGCATCCTCACCTTCTCCGGTCCGGCGCGGATCTTCGAGAGCCAGGAAGCGGCGGTGGACGGTATCCTCCACGACAAGATCAAAGCCGGCGACGTGGTGATCATCCGTTACGAAGGTCCGCGCGGCGGCCCCGGCATGCAGGAGATGCTCTATCCCACCAGCTATCTCAAGTCCAAGGGCCTGGGCAAGGAATGCGCTTTGATTACCGACGGCCGCTTCTCCGGCGGCACCTCGGGTCTGTCTATCGGCCATGTCTCGCCCGAGGCGGCGGAAGGCGGCGCCATCGCCTTGATCGAGGAAGGTGATATCGTCGAGATCGATATCCATAAACGCAGTATCAACGTGGATGTCGACGACAAGACGCTCGCGTCTCGCCGCGCGGCGATGGAAGCGAAAGGCGCAAAAGCGTGGAAACCGGTGGATCGGCAGCGCGAGGTGTCGGCGGCGCTGCGCGCTTATGCAGCGATGACTACCAGTGCGGCGCGGGGGGCGGTGAGGGATGTGAGTCAGCTTGAAAAGAAATAGTGGGTAATAGGAATGAAAAACATCGGGAATGTAGAAGACCCCTTTTATTTCTTTATTTGTGGTCGGTATGAGCCTTATGCTGTTGAAAAAAATTCATTCAGGGGGTACGGTGTGGGTCAGAAAGCTTGACGTTTCATTTGCTGGTGAAGGAGAACGGTTATGGCAGTTATGTCCGCAGCGCAGCGGTATACTATTCTTGGGGCCTTGCTACTCATCCCGCTGGGGGTGGCCATCGCGGGCTACCCGTATTCCCGGAAACTAATATATCCCACTTATATCGGCTTTGCTTTAGGAATAAGCGCGGCTCTCATAATCGGCTATGTGTTATTCAGTACGGGTGGGTAGTTGAGCGCGAAGTATAGGAAGAATAAGCGCCTTTTCTCCACGAGTCCACAGCCAGTTGGCAGTCATGTGCATTAAAGGGCTCTGAGGTACCCTTGATTTTCAGGACCATCGCCTCATAGACCAGCATGGCTATCAACGTTTCATTTAGTATTTGCCTATCGTTAGCCATTATGCTCTCCATTTATTGCAATGTGAGTGCATAATCGCCAAAGAAAGGTACCTCGTCTTCGCGGACGAGGCTGCGATTCAAATTAGATTATCGCCAAAGGCAATTCGAATTACGTTGAACGTGGCTTTGCCCTTGCAGTTGCCTGGGCCTGCAACGGGTCGTCGGGCCAGTAGTGCTTGGGGTAGCGGCCTTTTAAATCCTTCTTGACGTCGTGATAACTGCCTGCCCAGAACCCGGCCAGGTCGCGAGTGACTTGCACCGGGCGTCGGGCGGGCGAGAGCAGATGCAGCAACAATGCGGATCGTCCGCCGGCGATGCGCGGCGTTTCCTTCAATCCGAACATTTCTTGCAGGCGTACTGCCAGCACCGGTGGATCGTTGTCATAGTCGATGGGGATGCGCGAGCCGCTGGGGACGGCGATATGGGTGGGTGCCAATTCATCGAGTGCGCGTTGTTGTTCCCAGCTTAACAAAGCGGTTAAGGCGGTATGCAAATCCATTCCGGCGAGATGGGTGCGGCGCGTGATGCCGTTGAGGTAAGGTGCGAGCCAATCTTCCAGGGTGGCGAACAGCCGTTCATCGCTGACATCCGGCCAACGTTGCGGTTCAAGGCGATGTAGAAACTGCACGCGCTGTTGCCAGGCACGCAGACCTTTATTCCACGGCAGGCAGCTGATGCCCATCTCGCGAATGCCATGCAGCATGGCTAAGGAGACGGTTTCCTGATCGGCATCGGTCAAAGTTGCATCGTCCAGGATCAGTGCGCCCAGGCATCGTTGCCGGCGCGCTTGCACGCATTCATTGCGTCCGTCCCAGGCGATGATGTCCTTTGATGTAATGAGGTCGGAGAAATACGCTTGCAATTCTGCGCGGTCGAGCACCGCGGCGAGAAAGATGCGCGCCTCTTTTATGCCTCCAGCAGGGGATCGGGTATTTTGGGCGCCGTCGAGATGGGCGGCAACGATATAGTCCGCCGCGCTCAGGGGTTCGTGTTGTGCGAAGCAGGCGCCGCGGCCGTTGGCGAGGAGATAGCGCGGTTCGCCGCCGGGGCGGCGTTGGGCTATGCGGTCGGGATAGGCGTAGGCCAGCAACAGTCCGGCGTGATCCGCACGCGTTGCGTCGTGAGCGGTGATGCGTAATTGCCGCCGCCATTGTTCGGACTGTTTGCGTGCTCGCGCGCAGGCGGCGCGATCGATGCCCTCAATGGCATGATCGGTACGCAAGGCCTGCAGGCGTGCATGCAGATCGGCATCGCGTTGGCCCTTTATGCCCCCAGCAGGGAATCGGGTATTGACGATATCGCGTTCACCCAGCAGGGCGGCGAGGTCACAGGCCAGTGCGCCTAATTTCAATTCCATCCCCTTAAGTACCATGTGTGCGAGCCGCGGATGCATAGCCAGCTGTGCCATGCGCCGGCCGTGGGCGGTAACCGCGCCCTTGCCATCCAGTGCGCCGAGTTCCTGCAGCAGTTCGCGGGCCTGGGCGTAATGCGCCGCGGGCGGCGGATCCAGCCAGGCGAGTGCCTTGGGGTCACCGCTGCCCCATTGCGCGATGTCCAGGGCCAGGGGGGCGAGGTCCGCATCCAGGATCTCCGGGCGGTTGTATTCGGGCAGCTTGTGGTGCGCGCTCTCGCTCCACAGGCGATAGCACACACCGGCTTCGAGACGGCCGGCGCGGCCGCGGCGTTGTTCGGCGGAGGCTTGCGATACGTTGACTGTGGTGAGACGCGTCAGTCCGCTAACCGGATCGAAACGCGGGGCGCGCGCCCAGCCACTGTCGATCACCACGCGGATACCTTCGATGGTGAGGCTGGTCTCGGCGATGGTAGTGGCCAGCACTACTTTGCGCTCGCCTGCGGGCGCGGGGAGGATGGCCTGGTCCTGCGCCTTCTGGCTGAGTTCGCCATACAGCGGGCAGATGTGAATCTGCGATCCGAGTTGTGATACGTGCAACAGCCGTTCGATGCGTTTGATCTCGGCGACCCCGGGCAGGAACATCAGGATGCTGCCGGACTCTTCTGTAATGGCGCGCTTGACGGCGGCGGCGACATGGTCGAGGAAGGCAGGTCCCTTGACGCGGCGCGGATCGGGCGGCAGATAGCGAGTCGCGACCGGGAAACTGCGGCCGCTGCTGGTGATGACGGGCGCGCGCCCCAGCAGCATCGACACCGCTTCGCCGGCGAGGGTGGCCGACATTACCAACAAGCGCAGATCGTTGCGCAATGCGGCTTGGATCTCCAGGCACAAGGCGAGGCCCAGGTCGGCCTGCAGGCTGCGTTCATGGAATTCGTCGAAGATCACCAGCCCTACGTCGGTCAGGCTCGGATCGTCTTGCAGCAAACGGGTGAGCACGCCTTCTGTGAGTACCTCGATGCGGGTGTGCTTGCCGATGCGGCTGTCCATGCGCACCCGGTAACCCACGGTCGCGCCTACCGGCTCGTTCAGTTGCCGCGCCATGTAATGAGCGGCGCTGCGCGCCGCGAGTCGGCGCGGTTCCAGCATCAGGATGCGTTTACCGTTCAGCCAGGGCTCGTTGAGCAGGGCGAGCGGGATGCGCGTGGTCTTGCCGGCGCCGGGCGGGGCCTGCAGTACGGCGCTGTTGCCCTGGCGCAAGGCCGTGGCGAGTTGGGGGATTACCTCGTCGACGGGGAGAACGGTGCTCATGATTGTGGCGCCGTGTCGATGGTAGCGCTTATTGCGCGGCTTGGCTCAGTAAGCGTTTTTCCCAGGCGAGCGCGGTCTTGACGATGAAGTCCAAATCATCATGGCGCGGCTGCCATCCCAGTACGCCGCGGATGCGATCCGCCTTGGCGATGAGCGCGGGCGGGTCGCCGGCGCGGCGCGGCTCCTCGCGGATATTGAGCTTGACGCCGCTGACTCTCTGGACGCTATCCAGGACCTCGCGCACGCTGTAGCCGTGACCGTAGCCGCAGTTGAGGATTTGCGAGGCGCCGCCCTGTTCCAGGTAATTCAGCGCCAGGATGTGGGCGGCGGCGAGATCGTCCACGTGGATGTAGTCGCGCACCCCGCTGCCGTCGGGGGTGGGATAGTCGGTGCCGAAGATGGCGACTTCCTCGCGTTTGCCCACGGCGTGCTCGCAGGCTACCTTGATTAAATGGGTCGCCTTGGGTGTGGACTGGCCGATACGGCCTTCGGGGTCGGCGCCGGCGACGTTGAAGTAGCGCAGCGCCACATAACGCAGTTCGCCGGCGGCGGCGAGATCGCGCAGCATCCATTCGCTCATGAGTTTCGACAGACCGTAGGGATTGATGGGCGCCAGCGGGCTGTCTTCCCCCGCGGAGGGTCCCGCCGGGATGCCGTATACCGCGGCGGTGGAGGAGAAGATGAAGCGCTTCACGCCGTTGTCGTGGCAGGCCTGCAGCAGGTTGCGGGTATTGCAGGTGTTGTTGCCGTAGTACTTGAGCGGCTCGGCGACGGATTCGGGCACCACGATATGGGCGGCGAAGTGCAATACCGCTTCGATGCCGTGTTCGCGGATCAAATCGCCCACCAGTTCCCGGTCGCCGCTGTTGCCTTCCACAAATTCGCCGTGCAGTACCGAGCGGCGAAAGCCGGTGGAGAGGTTGTCGAGAACGATCACCGGGTAGCCGGCGGCGCCGAGCTGGCGGACCACGTGGCTGCCAATATAGCCGGCGCCGCCAGTCACCAGGAGCGGTTTGCGCGCTGTCATCACAATAATTCCTTCAAGGTGTTAAATACTCATGAGAATACCATCTTTGCCACGGTTTCTCTGGCGCGGCAAGGGTGAGTTGCCTACAATGGCGTGCATACATCGACCTTCCGAAAGGCCATTGATGAACGAGCTGATCGCCCCCTATGGCGGAGAACTGGTGGACTTGTTTGCCGACGACGCCCGCATTGCTGAGTTGAAGGAAGCGGCCTTGTCCATGCCGTCCTGGGATGTCACGCCCCGGCAACAGGCGGATCTGGACCTGTTGATGAACGGTGCCTATTCACCCTTGCGCGGTTTTATGGGCTGGGAGGATTACGGGCGGGTGCTGCGCGAGATGCGTTTGGCGGACGGTACCCTGTGGCCCTTGCCCATCACTCTGGACGTCAGCGAGGCCTTTGGGGATAAGCTGGCGCCGGGTCAAAGCCTGGCCTTGCGCGACCTGGAAGGGGTGTTGTTGGCGGTGCTCCATATAGATGATGTGTGGCGTCCCGATCATGCCGCCGAGGCGCTGGCCTTGTACGGCAGCAGCGATCCCCAGCACCCCGGCGTTGCGCAGTTTCTCGCCACCACCCAGCCGGTCTACGTCGGCGGGCGCGTGGAGGGCGTGGAGGCGGTGATGCATCATAGCTTTACGGATCTGCGCTTCTCGCCGGCGGAATTGCGTGCGCAGTTTGCCAAACGCGGTTGGGTGCAGGTGGCAGCCTATCATAGCGCCGCGCCGCTGCATGCCGCGCAGCGCGAGCTGAGCGTGCGGGCGGTGCGGGAGCTGGGGGTCAATCTGCTGCTCCATCCCGTGGTCGAAGAGGAGGATGACTATTACTACCGGGCGCGTTGCTACCGGGCGCTGCTGGATCATTACCCGCAGCAGACCACGCAATTGAGCCTATTGTCCATTCCGTCGCGGGGGGGTGGGGTGCGGGAAATGTTGTGGCATGCCGTGGTGCGCCGCAATTTCGGTTGCAGTCATATGCTGTGGGAAGCCGGTGCGGCGCGCGGTTACGGTATCGAAGACAAGGGCTTGCAGGAAGTTCTGTCCCGTTATGGGGCGGAGCTGGGTGTGCAGCTGATTGCACGCGAACCCCTGGTCTATGTGGAAGACAGCGCCGGGTTTGAACCGCTGGCCCAAGTGGGGGCCGGGGCGCGCACCCAGAGCATCGACGAGGCCGAATTGCAACGCCGGCTGCGCGAAGGCTTGGAAATCCCGGCATGGTTTTCCTACCCGGAGATCATTGCGGAGCTGCGAATTCGCTATCCCGCCCGTTCGAAACAAGGGCTTACCTTGTTTTTTACCGGTTTGTCCGGGGCGGGCAAGTCCACCATCGCCAAGGCGGTGCTGGCCAAGCTGCTGGAATTGGGCGGCCGGCCGGTGACCCTGCTGGACGGCGACGTGGTGCGCAAGAACCTCTCCAGCGAGCTGGGATTTTCCCGGGAACACCGCAATCTCAATATCCGCCGCATCGGGTATGTGGCCAGTGAAATCACTAAGAACGGCGGCATCGCCATCTGCGCCCCCATCGCCCCCTATGCCGAGATGAGGCGCGAGGTTCGGCAAATGATCAGCCAGTACGGCGGTTTCATCGAGGTGCATGTGGCAACCTCCCTGGAGGTTTGCGAAGGGCGGGACCGCAAGGGGCTCTACGCCAAGGCGCGCGCCGGGATCATCAAGGAGTTTACCGGGATCAGCGATCCCTATGAGGCGCCGGAAAATCCGGAGTTGAAGATCGATACCCACGGTCTTACCATAGACGAAGCGGCCCAGCGGGTATTTCTTTATCTTGAGCAACAGGGCTACATCGTCTGAAAATCGCCTTGGTAGTTAGTGAAATAACGTCAAGCAAACGTTGACAGCGCAGGGTCATTTCATCAAAATACGCCCCTTGCATCTAGCGGAGGGGTTCCCGAGCGGCCAAAGGGATCAGACTGTAAATCTGACGGCTCAGCCTTCGGAGGTTCGAATCCTCCCCCCTCCACCAGTGTCGGAGATATGCGGATGGTGGGCTCCTAGGGGGAGTTTCATCCTATTAGCGTAGTAGAGAAGGCGGGTGTAGTTCAATGGTAGAACCTCAGCCTTCCAAGCTGATGGTGTGGGTTCGATTCCCATCACCCGCTCCAACTGGGCTTGATGATTATAAGGTCGATTGCGAAGTTTGAGCGCGGCCCATATAGCTCAGTCGGTAGAGCACTTCCTTGGTAAGGAAGAGGTCACCGGTTCAAATCCGGTTATGGGCTCCATGTTGAGTCAGGTGGTTACAGTAGGCGAACGCGGTCCGAGTGATGGCCATCCATTTGCTTTGAGGAGTTATTTCGATGTCCAAGGGTAAATTTGAGCGTACGAAGCCGCATGTAAACGTAGGAACGATTGGTCACGTTGACCATGGTAAGACGACGTTGACGGCGGCGCTGACGAAGGTATTGTCGGAGAAGTTTGGTGGTGA
>Ga0315556_1002180_pt1 | contig 11327 bp, 12 predicted proteins | sample SalMarSW160310MG_FD_202112 | JGI IMG/M metagenome (GOLD analysis project Ga0315556, IMG submission 202112) | Salt marsh sediment microbial communities from the Plum Island Ecosystem LTER, Massachusetts, United States - Salt Marsh Sediment SW1603-10 ...
CTATAAAACCTTTAAAGGCTGGGATAAGACCGAGGGTGCCCGCTCATGGGATGAACTTCCGATAGAAGCACAGGAATATATCAAAGCCCTTGAAGTGCTGACAGCGACAAAGGTGGGCATGATATCCACGTCGCCTGACCGCAACGACACCATCCTTCTTTAAAAGTTTCAGCTGGGTCTGCCCCTTCGGGTATCGGCGCACCTTGCACCGAAGTTCACCGCTCGACGCACTTGAAGCTATGGCTTCTATTAATCTCACTTTACTCCTTAAAACTAAGCTCCCAGCTTAGTTTGTAACAGGAGATATCCTTCGGGTTCACTTCGGCACAATCTGCACCCAATCTGAAACTTTGTAAGTTCAGTTTGGTGTCAGGTGAGCTTCGCCACCTTTCTTAGCACTTAGCACTTAGCACTTAGCACTTAGCACTTAGCACTTAGCACTTAGCACTTAGTTAACTCTTAACTCAGTTTTTACCTCTCTCTAACCAAAAATAGAGTAACATTCAAAAAATTTATTATGGGGTCTTCGCATGAAAGTTACACTCTCACATGTTCCGCGTATTGCCAGCAGAATAGCTATCGAACTCAATAAAAGTGGTCTGGTCACAATGACTAGGGGTCTCGACCAGGTCGCACATGAAGCACAACTTATTTTAGAAGAGAGTGTAAAAAAAGAGCATGAACTTGAAGAACGTGTCAATGAGATGCTCGCGGAAAACGAGGAGAATATTGAAGATATGCTGGCAGACGAACGCCAAATGTTCTTCTTGATCAAGAAGAAACTAGCCCCGCAATATGGTGTTATTCTCTCCTATGAAGACCGTTATTCGGATATATCGCATAAGATCTTCGATGCACTGTATGAAGAAGACCTGATCAATTATGAGGTAACGGAAAGCCGTGTCAAGAATATCATCTACAATGCGATCACGAGCTACATCGCAAGCAATGATGAGATCGACGATGCCGTTATGGAAAAGATCCGCGCATATAAACGCCGTATTATCCCGGGCACGGAAGAGTTTGATATCATTCATGAGAAACTCTATAACGAAGAGCTACAAAAGAGAGGACTTGCTTAATGAAACCAGTGTGGATTTATCTTGAAAACGGTACGTTTTTGGAGGCGGCATCATTCGGTGCAGAGACAACCTTGGTCGGTGAGATCGTTTTCAACACTTCGATGAGCGGTTATCAGGAGATCATGTCTGATCCTTCCTATGCCGGCCAATTCGTGACGTTCACGGCACCTGAGATCGGTAATGTCGGTGTCAACGCGGAAGATATGGAGTCCAAGAGAGCGCATGCCAAAGGAATGATCGTTCGTCAATACCAGGATCGTTACTCAAATTTCCGTGCAGAAGAGTCACTTGCGAATTTCCTGAAAAAATACAATGTCATGGGTATCTGTGATATCGATACACGCTACCTGACCAAGATGCTGCGTGCGGAAGGGGCGATGATGATGGTTGCTTCGACTGAAATCAGCGACAAAGAAGAGTTGAAAAAAGTGCTTGATTCGTCGCCGCGCATTGAAGAGATCAATTACATTAAAGAGGTCAGTACAAAAGAGGTCTACACGCACAAAGACGGCATGTATGATGCCGTTACGTTCAAATACAATGAAGCCCCTCCGGTTAAAGCCAAAATCGCTGTAATTGACTTTGGTGTCAAGCGTAACATCCTGAATGAATTGACCCAGGCAGGGCTGCAGGCCGAAGTGCTTCCAAATACCTTTGATGCCGATGCTCTGATCGCACGTGTTAAAAACAAAGAGATCGACGGGGTCTTTTTATCGAACGGACCGGGGGACCCTCTGGTGCTTAAAGATGAGCAGGCGAAGATCAAAAAACTGATCACAGCCAAAGTGCCGATGTTCGGCATCTGTTTGGGGCATCAACTGCTTTCGATCTCGCACGGGTACGACACCTATAAACTCAAGTTTGGCCATCATGGCGGCAATCATCCTGTCAAAAATGTTCAAACAGGGATGGTCGAGATCACGGCACAAAACCATAACTACAATGTTCCGGACAACATCACCGAGATTGCAGAAGTGACACATACCAACCTGTTTGACGATACGATCGAAGGGCTTCGTTACAATGACGCTCCGATCTTTTCAGTGCAACACCACCCGGAATCAAGCCCCGGACCGAAAGAGAGCCGCTATATCTTCGGTGAATTTTTACAGCTTTTAAAGCACGCGTAAACAGAAACGACATAAAGAGCCCGCTTTTTTGTGAATAGGTGTTTTTTTCTGACACCTTAACACAAATGTAACACTTCTTGGCTACACTTTCCACTCAAAGCGCAAGAAAGTACCTTCTCCTAGGACACCTCCATGAACGGCATAGAGTTCACCGCTATCATCACTTTTGCACTGCTTGGCTCGATCGGCCACTGCATCGGGATGTGCGGCGGCTTTATCGTCACCTATACAACAGCCAAGATCAAACCCGAACAACAAAAATTCACCCAGGCGACCTACCATCTTTTCTATAATTTCGGTCGTGTTGTAACGTACACATTATTGGGTGCGCTCTTTGGCTATTTCGGTTCGCTCTGGGACATCTCTCCTCTGACGCGGGCCATTATGTTTGCTGTCGCAGGCGTGATGATGATCCTGATGGGGCTCTCATTTGCCGGGAAACTGAAGTTTTTGACTTCGATCGAATACCCGATCACAAGACAGCCGTGGTTCAAAAAGATCTTCACTTCTCAACTGACATCGGCCAAACCAAGCAGTTTCTTCACTCTGGGTCTTTTAAACGGGCTTTTCCCGTGCGGCCTAGTCTATACGATGTTGGTGACGGCAACGACTACGCAGTCTGCACTGTGGGGTGCGGTAGTGATGGGGATTTTCGGTATTTTTACCATCCCGGCGCTCTTCAGTTTTGCCTTTGCCGTCGGTCTCTTTTCGCAGACGCGCTTTCGATCATTGATGATACAGTTTGCCGCCATCACTATTATCGTCTTTGGAGGCTGGACACTCATGAAAGCCTACATGCAGTTTGATTACTGGAAGAACACCCCGCAAGAACAGCAGGCCAAAGATGCGCAAGATATGGGTAAATGCGGTGCCGGCAAGTGCGGTGCCGGTCGCTGCGGTATGGGCAAATGCGGTGCGAAACTTACAGATAAAGCAGAAGCCAAACCGCTTAAGGAAGAAGCGTTGAAATGCGCTCCAGGCAAATGCGGAAGCGGTAAATAAACTGTTTTTTTTGCGATTTACCTCTCTAATATGACGACTAATTTCATACTATATTCCGTATTATAGCCCTTGCAGCAGAGAAGATGTTTCTTTTTTTCCCACCATGCTTAATTGCTACTTAAATATATTATATAAATTCTATTACATTGTAATATGCACATTATTTAAGAATAATCAAACAATATAGTCGTTATCATCATAATGTCTAAAAACCCATTTTCTTAATGGGTTCTTACGCTTTGAATTTATTAGGAGGCTGTAAATGGAGAATCGTCCTTTAGAGTATGATTACACTGTTGCGAAGATGTTTATGCTTACAACTGTGTTGCTCGGAATTGTCGGTATGCTTGTCGGTGTTGTTCTGGCATGGGAACTTGCATTTCCAAGTGTGAATACGATCTTAGGCAGTGGAGTAGCGGAGTATACAAACTTCTCTCGCCTGCGTCCGTTGCATACGGATGCAGTAATTTTTGGTTTTACCATCAGTGGTGTTTTTGCTACATGGTATTATGTAGGGCAACGTGTCCTGAAAGTGTCAATGGCGGAATCGTCGTTCTTGATGTTCATCGGTAAACTTCAGTTCTGGGTCTACCTTTTGACAGTAGCTGCTGTTGTTGTTTCCCTTCTACTGGGGATTACAACGTCAAAAGAGTATGCAGAGTTTGAGTGGCCGATCGATCTTGCGATCGTTGTCGTATGGGTACTATGGGGTATCAATATGTTCGGTTTGATCGGTATGCGCCGTGAAAAATCGCTCTATATCTCTGTCTGGTACTATATTGCGACTTTCCTCGGTATCGCTATGCTTTACCTGTTTAACAACATGGAAGTTCCAACAATGTTCTTCTCTGGCGGTCTAGGTGACTGGTGGCACTCAGTATCTATGTATTCAGGTACAAATGATGCGCTGGTACAGTGGTGGTATGGACACAATGCGGTTGCATTTGGTTTCACCGTGCCTATCGTTGCGATGATCTACTACTTCCTACCGAAAGAGTCTGGTCAGGCCGTATTCTCATACAAGCTTTCTCTCCTCTCTTTCTGGGGTCTGATGTTTGTTTACCTTTGGGCTGGTGGTCACCACCTTCTTTTCTCAACGGTTCCGGACTGGATGCAGACAATGGGTTCAGTGTTCTCGGTTGTATTGATCCTTCCGTCTTGGGGTTCTGCGATCAATATGCTCCTTACAATGAAGGGTGAGTGGCAACAAGTTGCGTCATCTCCATTGATCAAGTTTATGGTCTTGGCATCGACATTCTATATGTTCTCAACATTGGAAGGTCCTATTCAGGCAATCAAATCAGTCAATGCGATCGCACACTTTACAGACTGGATCGTCGGTCACGTACATGACGGTGTTCTCGGTTGGGTTGCATTTATGATCATGGCGTCGCTTTTCCATATGGCGCCGCGTGTGTTTAAGCGCGAGATCTACTCTAAGTCACTCATGAATACCCAGTTCTGGGTTCAGACACTTGGTGTTGTCCTTTACTTTACATCTATGTGGATCGCGGGTATCACTCAGGGTATGATGTGGCGTGCGCACGATGAGTTCGGTAACCTTGCTTACTCATTCATCGATACAGTAACCGTACTTCACCCATACTACACAATCCGTGCAGTTGGTGGTACACTTTACCTAATCGGTATGTTCCTGTTCGCATGGAACATGTATAAAACTATGACTTCGGGTCGTCGTGTTGAAGAAAATGAACTTCAAAGCGCGTCACCGATGGCAGCGTAAGGAAAGGGGATAATATGTTTCATTGGTTAGAAAAACACCCGTTCTTTTTCTCGGTAGGTGTATTTGTCGTTATCGCGTTTGCCGGTCTGATTGAGATCGTGCCAAACTTTGCACAGGCGTCTCGCCCTGTGATCGGTACAAAACCATACACGACACTAGAGTTGGCTGGCCGTCAAGCTTACATCAAGAACTCATGTAATGCATGTCACTCACAGCTTATCCGTCCGTTTAAAGCAGAGACAGACCGTTACGGTTCGTACTCTTTAAGCGGTGAATACGCTTATGACCGTCCGTTCCTTTGGGGTTCTAAACGTACCGGTCCGGACTTGATGCGTGTAGGTAACTACCGTACGACAGACTGGCATGAGAATCACATGAAAGATCCTGAAGCGGTTGTTCCGGGAACTCTGATGCCGGCATACCCATGGATGTTTACAAATCCGGCAAATATCGAAACGGCTTATGCTGAACAGCTGACAGTCAAAAATGTCTTCGCTGTTCCGTATAACCAGGATATTCCGCTGAAAGACGGATCACATGTACAGGTAAAACTTGCGGATACTTTAGCTGGTGCGCAGGCAGATGCTCTCGAAGAGGCAAAACTGATTGCTGCAGACATGAAAGACAAAAGTGTTCAAGACGCGGTTGCTGCTGGTAAGATCCCTGAGATCGTAGCGCTAATTGCATATCTGAACAGCTTGAAGTAAGGAGGGTCATTCAGTGGATATTGTGACTTTGCAGGCGTACGGTTACTTTTTCTTTACGGTTTTTTTGGTTGTTATGCTCTATGGGTATATCTACCATCTTTATACGTCGAAGAAGAAGCATGGGCGTGATTATGAAGAGTTGAGCAATATGGCACTGCATGATGACATTACCGATGAACCGGTAAACAAACTCTCGAAAGAGACAAAAAAGGTAGGAGATAAAAATGAATAAGCTTACGCTTTGGGGAATTATCATTACCGTTCTTATGTTAGGGGCCACGTGGTTATCTGTAGGTACCTCAAAAGGCGGTTTAAATAATGATATCGTCAATATGCTTGCTGTTGCCGGTGCGGTTGCACTTGTAATCATTACAGTATTTGTTGTCATCAAGTATGTTCGTCAAATGCAGACTGATACGGCTTCCGGTAAATTGGCAGATGAAAACTGGGACGGTATAGGCGAGTATAAAAATGAGTTGCCGGCTGGTTGGGCAATACTTTTTCTTGGTACGTTGATTTGGGCAATGTGGTACTTTATTTCAGGTTATCCTGTCAATGCCTACTCCCAGATCGGCGAGTACAATGAAGATGTTGCCAAGCATGATGCGAAATTTGAAGCAAAATATGCCGATATGGATGCTGATACCTTGGCAGAGATGGGTGAGTCTGTCTTCTTGGTACAGTGTGCTCCGTGTCACGGTCTTAAAGCAGACGGTATCGACGGTAAAGCAGCAGATCTTAACAGACGTCTTGACAAGAAAACAGTAAAATATGTTCTTGAAAACGGTTCAAACAACCAACTTCTTGGATTTGAATTTCCAATGCCGTCCGGAAAAGATCTGGGCCTTAGTGCAGCAGATATCGATGAAGTCTCAACGTATGTCGCTAACGGTATGACCGGTACTGAACCGGCTATGTTCAGTGTATGTGCCGGATGCCACGGTGCCAAAGGTGAAGGGATAGAGGGTGTCGGTCCACAGATCAACGGCTTTAACCCTACCTTGATCGCAAATGTTCTTGCTCACGGTAAAAAAGGTGCTATCGGTAAAATGCCGGCATTTACTAACCTGACTGAGGTTCAAGTGAAAGCAGTTAGTGCTTATGTTACTAGCTTAAGTAAATAAGGAGTCCATTATGAATGAAAACAGAGGTCTGTTCGTTTTAGATGGCGTAACAGGGATGCTTATTGCAACAGTATTGTTGCTTAGCATCTTGGCAGTTTTAACATGGGCGGCTATTGGTGCACAAGATAGAAACGCTAACAACTATTATGATATCAAAGATGCTAAATCGATCAAAATGATCGATCCGACATCTGGATCTCATCAAATAGATGTGAAATAAGGAGCATATGATGAATCAGTATATGGACAAGATTCTTACAATTGGTATGATCATTTCAGCAATATACACACTGTATGTTGTTGTGACTCCTAACCATCTGTTTATCGGCTAGGGTTATTTAGTTGCGTATATCAAGAGGGCTAGCGGCCCTCGTCTTCACTCTGCTTTTTTCAAATTCCCTTTTTGCAGAATATCTATACAAAGACGATGTTGTTCAAAGAGATAGTTTTTCAAAAGAGATAGAAAAGATCGGTTCAGAGCTTTATGAAAAAACCGGCGTTTCCCTTTACCTTGTGATGGTAAGAGATCTGGATGCCAATCAAACGATTGCCGGGTACGAACTTGAATTGGCTAAAGAGTTGAAGGCGCCTGCTGTCATCTTGAGTTTTGTCGAGCTCAAAAAACAGGTGCAGATCCTGGCCAATCCGACAACACTGTATGAAGAGTTTGATAAAAACAGTATTTTGAGCCCTAATGCGACGTTTATCGGTGCGGTCGTCAGTTCGATCATGTTTGCCCGCAGTTTTGACGATGTTAAAGAGTTTATGAGCAGTTACGGCGGTGTAATCCTGCCTGTTTTAGCAGAACGGGCCAAGGGCGATGATATCGTCAATAAATATGCAGTCGCTATGTTTGACGGCTATTCCGAAATCGCAGAGCAGATTGCAGATTCACGCGGCATTAAACTCGAAAGCGCGGCAGGCAATAGTAATCAAATTACGATCGATATTATTCGTATTATCTTTTACGGAGTATTATTGCTCTTTGTTTTTAAATATATCAGAGGTAGATTTTTCGGTTCGCGCCGTAATGAAAAAGATACTGAAAGTGCTAAAAAATAGCAGTAAAGAGGTTCAATATGAGTAATAAATCACAAGGAAGGATCTGGCCTTATGCCATTGTAGGGTCAATCCTTTTTATAATTGCTGCAGCAGCGGCAACCGTTGTTGTCGCAGTGAAGAATCCTGTCGAGATGAGTGATCTCGATATGCAGGGCTACCATCACTATGACGCGCATGCCAATGATATCATCGGCGCTAAAATTGCTTTTGACAAAAAATACACGATTGATTATGTCAGTAAAGAGCTGAGCCAGGATAATGCGGTTATCGTTTACAAAGTCAGCAGTAAAGACGGTACCAGCATCAACGATGCAAAGATCAACATCATGGTGACCCGACCTGATAATCACAAGAGTGATATCGCTTTTGACAAAGCAAAAGTTGATAACGGTATCTACACTTTTGAAGTAGGCAGACTGCCGTTAGCTGGGCGCTGGGATATTATGGCACACGTCGTCGTAGGCGAGAATGAAAAATACTTAAGCTTGAAAGCAGACACACGCTATCCAAACGTTTTTGAGTATTAGCAGCAACCGTTTTGTGATAGTAAAATAGATTATAACTCTCCCGGAAACTCTCCGGGAGTGCATGTACTAATCAAATCCTCTTCTCTTCTCTGTGCAAAATACATTTATATAAATTATGTCGGAATTGTCAAGTAAACAGTGCAATTTCTCTTAATTGATTATAATACTTCAGAAGCAAAACCAAGGTCACATCATGACAATAAACACAACGATTCTTCCCAGTTCACGGGCCATTCGCTCCCATCTTTTAAAGAAGCAAAGCGAAGACGGTTTTTTGCCGAACTTTTTGACCATAGGCGAGTTTTTGCAGCGCGTGCTGCGGGTCGACGGCTACCACCGGATAGACGATGATACAAGAACCTTGCTGCTGTTAGAGGCAGCTGATTTTAAAAACTTTGCATCGCTGAACATCGAACGCAACTTTTTCACCTTTATCCAGAATGCCAGCTTTCTGTTCCGTTTTTTTGAAGAGCTGAGCGGTGAACTGGTCGAAATCGAAAATTTGGAGTTTGCCGACACCTACGGGGACTATGAAGAGCATATTGCCATTTTGAACGAGCTTTATCATCGCTACAGGAGACTCTGCGAAGAGAAAAAAGTGCTCGATCCGATTTTTCTGCCGCAGCAATACAGGCTGAATGAGAACTACCTCAAAAGCCTGGGCGAAGTCGAGCTCTATGCGCTCGGGTATCTGACCAATTTCGAGATGCAGGTGCTGCTTGAGTGTGCCCGTATCATCCCTTTTTCACTCCGCTACAGCGCCAACCGTTTCAACAAGAAGCTGACAAGGAAACTTGAAACAATAGGCATCGGCGTTGCTGCCGACAGCACACAGACGATCAATCTGACGACGCTTGCGGTTGACGGCATCCAGCCAAATTCGGAGCAGATCAATGCCGAGGTGGAGAGCTTCTCGCAATCGCTGCTGCAGGTCGGGTTCATCAAACAGAAGGTGTACGCCTTCGTTGAGAAAGGGATCGCCCCCGAAAAGATCGTCGTCGTTCTGCCGGATGAGAGTTTTGCGCGGCATCTGAGGCGTTTCGATGAGGAGGGCAATTTCAACTTTGCCATGGGGATACCGCTGTCGGAGAGTTATTTTATAGAGGCCCTTGAAGCGGTGATGAACTATCTGGAAAACCGGAGTGTCGAGAACACGGCGCGCCTGAACCGTGTCGGGGCAGAGCTGCTCGAAGGGCTCTTTCCGCACTACCGTTCGCCGGTCAGCGGCCTGGAGTTCTCCGTTTTGATGGCCCCTTTTATAGAGAAAGAGCACGACAAAGCCGTTATCGACATCGTGAAAGAGGAGCTCTACTATTTCGAGAAGATCATACCGGCCCTGGGAGAGGCCCCGCTCAAATCGGCGCTGCACCTCTTCGCCAACCGTCTGAAGGCAAAGTCGATCGATGATGTTCGCGGCGGCAAGATCACCGTGATGGGGGTACTGGAGACGCGTCTTGTAGAGTACGACGGGGTGATTGTCGTCGATTTCAATGAGAACACCGTTCCGCGAAAAAGCGAGAAAGATCTCTTTTTGAACTCTGCGACCCGCAGCAATGCTTCTTTGCCGACCACCGGCGAGCGCGAGGATCTGCAAAAACTCTATTACCACTCCCTTTTCACCCAAGCCAGGGCGGTGGCGATCTCCTACGTCAGCTCAAGCGATGCCGTTCCTTCGCGTTTCTTAACACAATTGGGGCTTAAACTGGACTCCCGGAAGCGCGACGAGGCCTATGCACCTGTTATCATGACAATGCAATCTCGAGAGAAAGTGGCTCTTCGAAAGATAGAGGGTGAGTACGACTTTACGAAACGCCCGCTCTCCTCCACGGCACTGACCACTTTTCTGACCTGCAGACGGAAGTTCTACCACCGCTATATTGAGGGGATCAAAAACCACGAGATCGCCAAGGATATGCCGAAAGAGCATGAGATCGGCTCGGCCCTGCATGATGCGCTCAGGATCGTCTATGAAGAGCAGGACCACTTCACAGAGATTGAGCCGCTTAAAAAAGCACTCTCGAAAGCGTTCGATGAGTGCAGCGGCAACAGCGTTCTGGAGCGATACCTGCATAAACTCTGGATGAAGCGACTTGAGCCGTTTCTGGAGCATGAGATAGAGCGGTTCAAAGAGGTGAGGGTCCACTCGTGCGAGAGACAGCTTGAAGCGGAGGTTCGGGGGATAAAGCTCTTGGGCGTGATCGACCGCATCGATGCGACTGCCGAGGGATTGGAGGTGCTCGATTACAAAAGCGGTGCCTACAAGACCTATACCCTCAGGACGCTGGAAAATGCCAAGGATTTCCAACTGGAGTTCTACTATCTTTTGGCGTCGCAGCTGGGAGAGGTCCACGGCTGCGGGTTTTACGACCTTAACAGCGGCAAGATCATCAGAGAGAGCGTGCTGCACGAGAAGCTCGAAAAGCTCTACAGCATCCTGGATGAACTCCGTGAGAACAGCCATTTTGACTTTGAGATGACGGACAGAGTGAGCGACTGCAGCTACTGCGAATTTGCCCATCTCTGCCAAAGGGGGCTGTAATGGCGTCATTTATTCCTTTTCATGCCTATGAGGCGAGCGCCGGTGCCGGAAAGACCTTCTCACTGGTCGTTCGTTATCTCTCCCTGCTCTTTATGGACGAAGATGCCGATAAGATCCTGGCGCTGACCTTTACGAACAAGGCGGCCAATGAGATGCAGGAGCGTATCATCGAGACGCTGATGCACTTTCAGGAGCGCGACGAGCGGTTTGAGGTGGCAAGGGTAACGGGCATCGATGCGGAAATGTTGCTGCAGCAGCGTCAGGCGGTTCTGGAACGTTTTCTACGCTCGGACGCCAAGGTGATGACGATCGACAAGTTCTTCGCCAAGATCCTCCGCAAGTTCTCGCTGCACGCCGGGCTGATGCCGACCTTCTCCACCTTTGCGTCGCAGCATGAGATCAAGGTGATG
>Ga0315556_1002181_pt1 | contig 11320 bp, 9 predicted proteins | sample SalMarSW160310MG_FD_202112 | JGI IMG/M metagenome (GOLD analysis project Ga0315556, IMG submission 202112) | Salt marsh sediment microbial communities from the Plum Island Ecosystem LTER, Massachusetts, United States - Salt Marsh Sediment SW1603-10 ...
TGCGCCCGCGGATCGTTAGCCGATTCGTCGTCATCCCCCAGTGAGCCCTGCCGGCGGGCCGAGGTAGACGATGCCGCCTGTGCCCGGCCGGTACCGATATAGCGCGCGCTCGTCCTGGGGGTGGAGGAGGAGCACCTCCTTTCCCAGGCGCCGCCCCAGGCTGGCCATGACGCGCAGCACCAGCCTAGCCTGCGCGGGCCCGGTGACGGCGTCCGGGACCAGCTCGAAGTCCAGGGTGCGGATGTCCTCGAATCGCCAGGCGAGCCGCAGGCCCCCCAGCTCGACCAGCAGGAGATACCGATGCGCCGAGAGAAACGGGCGGTCGTCGATGCTCGCTGGCAGCGGCAGGACCTCGCCGTCGCGGTAGAAGCCCAGCCGCGCCTCGGTGCGGCACAGCAGCCGGAAGAAAACGTTCCAGTCCGTCAGCGTCACCCCATCCACCCGGATGTGACGGCAGAAACCGTCCGGTCGGAATGCGGCCCTCTCGATCTCCCAATCCATATTCTCAGGCTAGCCCCAAACCCGGGGTCCGGAGTGGGGCGGTTGCCGTCGCCGGGCAGGGGCGGGTATCGTGCCGGGAGTCTTCCGTCATCCCGGCACCCCCCTCACCGATGGCCGATCCAGCTCAGGCACGCTCGACCCTGCTCTCCCTCGCCACCAACATCGGCCGGGTGATCACCGGCAAGCCCGAGGCGGTGCGCCTGTGTCTCGCGGCTTTCGCCGGGGGCATGCACGCATTGATCGAGGATGTGCCCGGGACCGGGAAGACGACCCTGGCCAAGGCGCTGGCCCGCTCCGTGCGCGGCGTCTTTCAGCGGATCCAGTTCACGCCCGATCTGCTGCCGTCCGACATTCTCGGCGTGACCGTGTTCAACCAGCAGGAACAGGTATTCCGTTTTCACAAGGGGCCCGTGTTCACGGACATCCTGCTTGCCGACGAGATCAACCGGGCCTCCCCGCGCACCCAGTCGGCCCTGCTCGAGGCCATGGCCGAGCATCAGGTCACGGTCGACGGGACTATGCACGGTTTGGGCGACACCTTCTTCGTCATCGCCACCCAGAATCCCGTGGAGTACCACGGTACCTATCCCCTGCCCGAGGCCCAGCTCGACCGGTTCGGGGTCCGTTTCCGGCTCGGTTACCTCGCGGCCGAGGACGAGGTGGAGGTGCTGGCCATGCACGGGCGCCGCCGCCCCTTGGACGTCCTGGAGCCCTGCACGAGCGCCGAGGAGGTTGCCGCCCTGCGCGAGGCCGTCGGGGAGATCGCGGTCAGTGCGGAGATCAAGCGTTATCTCGTGGAGCTGGTCGGGGCTACCCGCAGCGCGAACGGCGTGCGCTTGGGTGGCTCCCCGCGGGCATCGCTCGCCCTGATGCGCGCGGCTCAGGCATTGGCGTTGTTCGACGGTCTGGACTACGTAGCCCCCGATCAGGTCCAAGAGGCCGCCGAGCCGGTGATCGCCCACCGGCTCTCTATCGATCCGGAGGCGCGCTTCTCCGGGCTGACTGCGCAGCGCGTCGTCGAGGACGTCCTGCGCCGGGTGCCGGTGCCGACCTGAGTCGGCCCGAGTCCGGGTCGCCCCGCTTTGAGCGATCTGATCCATCGGGCGTTCACCCGGGCCTACCGGGCGAGCCGCTGGGTGAGGCGCCGCTTCACCCCGCTGGGGTTGTTTCTGCTGGTACTGTTCATCGCCTCGGCCGTGCTGGGCGCGGACACCTACTCTACGCTGATCTACCAGATCGCCACCTTGGCCGGGGCGGCGCTGTTGGTCGGGCTGCTCGGGGGCCGCCGCTTTGCGCCGCGGATTGCCGCCGAGCGCAGCCTGCCGGAGCTCGCCACCGCCGGTGAGCCGCTACGCTACCGTGTTCGCATCCGCAACGAAGGGCTCTTTCCAGAAAAAGGCCTCAGCGTGCGGGAGTCGCTCGACCCGGCGCTGCCGACGGCGGCCGAGCTTCGCCAGGCCCACGAGCCCGGCGAGGAGTTTCGCAACTGGTTCGACCGCAAGCTCGGCTACCCGCGTTGGGAGTGGCTGATCGCCCAGAAGCAAGGGGCTGACGTCAGAGACCGCCCCCTCCCGATTATCCCGCCGGGAGCGACCGGCGAGGTCGAGATGGAGCTCATCCCCCGGCGCCGGGGTCACATTCGACTGCCTGCGCTGAGCCTGTGGCGGACAGACCCCTTGGGTCTGACCAGGGCCGTGCGCGAGATTCCCTTGGCCGCGACCCTGCTGGTCCTGCCCCGTCGGTACCCGATTCCGGTGCCAGAGCTTCCCGGCCAGCGTCATTACCAGCGCGGTGGCCTGATGCCGGCTTCCACGGTCGGCGACGCCGAAGAATTTCACGCCCTGCGCGACTACCGACCGGGCGACCCGCTACGGCGTATCCATTGGCGCAGCTGGGCCAAGACCGGCCATCCGGTGGTCAAGGAATTTCAGGAGGAATACTTCGTACGCCATGCCCTGGTGCTAGACACCTTCGCGACACCCGCGCAGGCCGCAGCGTTCGAGGACGCCATTTCGGTCGCCGCCTCGCTGGTCACGCGGATGCCGAGTCGCGATGTCCTGCTGGACCTGATCTTCGTGGGGGAAGGGAGCCACAGCGTCACGGCCGACCGGGGGTGTCAGGGGGATGCCCAGCTCTTGGAGACGCTCGCATCCCTGTCCCCCACCCACGGCCGGCCCTTCTCGGCGCTGAGGGCGTTGCTCAGCCAGCGCGTGGGCCTGCTGAGCGGCTGCGTCTGCGTCCTGCTTGGTTGGGACAGCGAGCGCCAGGGGCTCGTCGGATCGCTGCGCGGGCTCGGGCTCGCCGTGGAGGTGTATACGCTCGTCGATGGCGGCGGGCTGCCGGCCGCTGGCCCGATGGCCGATGAGCCCCGCCGCTTCCACCCCATTCGGGTCGGCGAGCTCGGCACCCGGTTTCCGAAGCCATGAAGATCGGGCGTTTTCTGCTCGGCTGCGCCGCCCTGTTCTGGGGATGGCAGAGCGGTTATTGGATCGCAGGGTTGCTGCTGGCCCCGGCGCTCGAGTCCCCCTGGTCGATTCGCCAACGCTGGGAGCTGGGACCCCGGGAGCTCGACCGGATCACCGATTTCACCACGCTCGCCCTGATCGCCAGTCTCATCTTTCTGGGCGTTCGGAACCGCTCTTTGAGCGACTTGCGGCCCCTCCTCGTCTGGCTCCCCGTGTTCTTTCTGCCCTTGGTTCTCGCCCAAGGCTACAGCGTGCGCCAGAGGATGCCTCTGAGCTCGCTGTTCCTGAGTCTGCGCCGCCTTCAGCGCAAGGGCGTCGGCAAGGCTTACGAAGACATCGACGTTCGCGCGCCCTATCTCGGGCTGCTCCTGGTGTCGGCGGGGGCGATGCCCGCTGCGCGCCCGTTCTTTTGGCCGGCCGCCCTGGCGCTGATCGCGTGGCTGCTCTGGCTGAATCGTTCGCCAAGGTTCCGCGCCGCGCTCTGCGCGGGCCTGATCCTGGTAGCGGGGGGGCTGAGCTTGGCGGGAAATCTCGGTGTTCAGGCGGTCAGCCGCGCGCTGCAGGGCATGTTCGTGAGCTGGTATCGCGATTACCGGAGGTCGCTGCACGATCCTTACCACACCTACACGGCAATCGGCGATGTCGGCAAGCTCAAGCAATCCGGCCAGATTCTGTTCCGGGTGCGCACGCGAGACACCAGCGGAGAGGGGCTGCTGCTGGAAGACGCCGTCTATGACATCTACAACCGCGGATTCTGGTACGCCGACCGGGCCAAGCTCACTCAGGTCCGCCCGAGCCCCGATAACGAGACCCGTTGGCCATTGACGGCGCAAGGACCTGGTCCCAGGGGGACCTGGATCGAGATATCCGAGGAGCTCAATCCCAAAGGGGAAGGCCTGATCCTCCATGCCCTGGGCACCTACCTGATCGACCGCTTGCCGGTGCCCGAGCTCTGGCGCAACGGTCTGGGCACCCTCAAGGTAAAGGACGGCCCGCCCTTGGTGACGTTCCGGCTGTACCGCGATCCCAACATCGTCACGCAGGCACCGCCGGGCCGCTCGGACCTCGATGTGCCTCCGGGCGATCGGCCGGTCATGGCGCAGATTCTGGAGCAGCTCGGCACCCGCAACCTGACGCCGGTGGGCAAGATCGTGCGGATCGAGGAGTTCTTCCGGGACAACTTCGGTTACTCACTGACCCTTGCTCGGCCGCCCCCCGGCGTTAGCCCGCTCGAGCAGTTCCTGCTGCATAGCCGGGCCGGACATTGCGAGTACTTTGCCACGGCCACCGTACTGCTGCTGCGCCAGGCGGGTATCCCCGCACGCTATGTGACCGGCTATTCGGTCCGGGAGTACAGCTATCTCGAAGGCGCTTACCGGGTGCGCGGCCGACATGCACATGCCTGGGCGCTGGCTTTCGTGGAAGGGCACTGGCGTATCATCGACACCACCCCCTCGGTCTGGGCCCAGCGCGACTCAAGCCGGGACTCGGTGCTGCGTCCCCTGGCCGACCTGGCCAGCTGGGCTCGGCACGCGTTCCTGTACTGGCGATGGCACCAGGAAGACCCCGGCAGCACGCGGATCCCGGTCTACGCCTGGCTGCTGGTCCCCCTGGTGACCTGGCTGGCGTGGCGGCTGCTGCGCGGGAAGCGGGCGAAGGTGCGCAGGACCCCCGATACCGATGTCCGGGGCCTGCTGTTTCCCGGAGCCGATTCGGCGTTCTTCGCCGTTGCCCGCCGCGTCGAGCAGACCGGTTGGCCACGGGACGTCGGAGAGCCACTCCACCGATGGATCGCCCGGATCAGCCTCAGTCCGCATTTTCCCTGGAGCCCCGACGAGCTGCTGTCACTGGCGCGGCTACATAACCGCTATCGGTATTCACCGGGGGGGCTCAATGCCGAGGAGCGCGCCGAGCTCCACAGGCAGGTGTCCGGGTGGCTGGCTCGACACGGGGTTTGACCCACTCCGGCTCACCAAGCCCTCGCGGACGAGCGGTCGGTCAGGGGGCCGTCGCGTCCACGGGCCCTTCCATCTCGCGCACACCGATACGACGCGCCGACAGCCGCGGGAAGCTGCTGACGAAGGACACCAGCACCGCCGCTAGATAAGGGATCGACTGGAGCAGCAGGACGATCTCCCAAAGCAGCAGATCGCTCGAGTCCGTACCCTGGACCCGCGCAACGCCGAAGGCAGACAGCAGCAGGGCGAGCAGGAGGGCCAACTCTTCGCGGGCAGCCGCGAGTGCCCTGCGCCAACCCTGGCGGTCGGCGAGCTTGGGGGTGCGGAAGAACGGCAGACCTTTGGTCACCATGCCTTGCAGGACGGCGCGAGAGATGGTGTGGGCCAGTGCCAGGCCCGCGAAGGCGCCGGCAAGCGTCTGGGCGGTGGAGGCGCCGATCCGGGTACGGTAGATGTAGAAAAGCTTGGCCGTCTTGAAGGCGAACAATGCGATTGGCAGGATCGAGAAGCCGATCAGCGGCGGATCGAACTGCTTGGGATTCCAGACCATCGCGACCGACCAGCCCACCGCGGAGAGATTGAAGAACAGATTGAAGGCATCGGCGAACCAGGGCAGCCAGCCGGCAACGAAATGGTAGCGCTGCCCGGTCGTGAGCCGACCCTTCCAGCCGATCAGCTTGCTCAGGTGGCGGCGGAGAATCTGAACCGAGCCGTAGGCCCAGCGAAACCGCTGTTTCTTGAAATCCAAGAAGGTGTCGGGCATGACGCCCTTGCCGTAGCTTCGGGAGACGTACAACGCCTCATAGCCCTCTTCGAATACGCGCAGACCGAGCTCGGCGTCCTCCGTGATGCACCATTCGGCCCAGCCTCCGATCTGCTCGAGCACCGCGCGACGGACCATGGTCATGGTGCCGTGCTGGATGATCGCATTGCGCTCGTTGCGCGTGATCATCCCGATATAGAAGAACCCCGCGTACTCGCTGTAGCACATCGCCTTGAATGCGCTATCCGTGCCGTCGCTGTAGTCCTGGGGGGCCTGGACGATCGCCACCTCCGGGCGCACGAACTGCGGTGCCAGCTGACGCAGCCAGCGCGGATCGACCACGTAGTCGCTGTCGATGACCGCGACGATCTCGGCCTCCGGCGCCGTATGGCGCAATCCGAAGTTCAGGGCTCCGGCCTTGAATCCCGAAAGTGGGTCTACGTGGAAGAACCGGAAGCGCTCGCCCAGCTGCTCGCAATGGGCCTGCACCGGCTGCCAGATAGCGGGGTCCTTGGTGTTGTTGTCGATCAACAGCACTTCAAAGCGCGGATAATCCAAGGTCGCGAGCGCGTCCAGAGTGCGCTTGAGCATCTCCGGCGGCTCGTTGTAGGCCGGGACATGGACCGAGATCATCGGGAGCTGGTCATCCGGGACCTCGTGGGGCTTGAACTCGCGGCGCCGCTCGGTCACCCAGAGGGCCTCCGCCCACTCATGAGCCTCGGCGAGCAGCACCATGACGACGCCGACCATGCCTACCAGCAGCAACACGCCTACGATCACGCCGCTGACCGTCAGGTACTGGTTCATGTAGTCGTAGACGATCCACACCCCCGCGGTGGCGGCCGCATACGCGATGAGGGCGAGGAAGCTGCGCCCGCGGCGCTTGAGGGTCCGGCTCGGCACCACCATCAGGGCGAACGTGATCGCAGCGATCAGGATCGATACCCCTCCCAAGAACTTCCAGTGGGGCTGGGCGACGATCGGCTGGTCGAAGCTGAACTTAGGATGCCGATCCACGTCCCATACGCCCCAGTATGCACCGATTGCACCCTCCGAGATGCGCTTCCACGGCTGATCGAAGGCCTCCATCACGTAGTACACGTAATCCTCTTTCTCGGCGCGCGCGAGAAAACGGCGCAGAAAGGTCGCCTCATTGGCCAGCGAAGCCACGGCGTTCTGCCGGGTGCGTCCGTTGCTCGGCCAGCCTACCTCCGTGATGACGATCGGCTTGTTGGGGAACGCGAGCTTCAGGGCGTTGACCGCGTTGACGGCGAAATCCACGGCGACGTCCACGTCGATGCCCTCCCAGTACGGCAGGATATGGGCGGCGACATAGTCGACGTGGTCCGCCAGGTCCGGGTTGCGCAGCCAGATGTCCCAGGTTTCGGCTGCGCTGACCGGCCGGCGGGTCATTTTTCGCACATGGTCGAGATACGCGATCAACTGCTCCTTGGGAATCTCGTGGCGGTAGAGCACCTCGTTGCCCACGATCAGGCGCACCACATTGCGGTTAGCCTCGGCCACCTGAACGAGCTTCTTGATCTCCTCTTCGTTGCGTGCGAGATCGGTGCTGATCCACGCGCCCAGGGCTACGTTGAGCCCGTGCTTGGCCGCTAGCGGGGCGATCTCTGCCAGGGTACCGTCCATGGTGTAGGTGCGCACCGCGTTGGAACGCCCCTCCAGCAGCTGCAGGTCCTGATCGATCTGCTCGACCGACGGATAGATGCGTTTGGATGCGTCTTGACCCGCGCGCAGAGGCGAAAAAGAAAATCCCTGGATACGGGAAGGCCAGGCGGGCTCTACGGCCGGCTGGTTGAGCAGCGCGAGGATGGCGATGGTGACCGCGGCGATCGCGGTGGCAATAATGATGTTGGCGCGGGTCATGACGGGTCGGCGGTGCCCTGATCGGCAAAGAAAGAGACTTGGCCGAACGGGCCCGATCCCGGACGCGAGGTCGGATCGGTCTCGGCACCGGGGGGCAAGGATATGCGCCCCGGGCGGCCGATGTCATCCGAGAGCAGACATTGATGGTGTGCAGAGCCCGGTCTGGAGACCATGCTCAATGCCCTTCGTATCCGCCTGGCAAGGGCTGCCCGGCGCAGTCCGCGAGACGCGCCTCGAGGCGCGCCAGGCGATCCCGGGCTTCGGCCAGAAGCCCGCCGCCAGGATCTGACCGGCTCAGCAGGTCTCGGGATTGCGCGACGATGAGCGCGAGCTGCCCGGTGTCGAACAGATCGAGGGCGGCCTCGAGACCCTCCGGCTCGGCGCTGAGCAGGGTGGGGGCCAGCTCGTCGGGCCCGATGGGAGACTCGGGAGCCAGCAGATCCGCTACGAGCGGGTGCTCCAGGAGCCTGTAGTGCAAGTCCCGGGCCTGGGTCTCCTGCTCGAGCTCGGCCTCAGCGCGGGGGTCGCCGCTCGCCCCTGTTCGTACCGCCCTCATCATGACCTCGAGCAGGCGGCGAATCGCCGCCTTGTTGCGCTCCTGCTCATCGGCGAGCCCGCAGGCGGTCTCGTAGGCCTTATCCAACCGCTCTTTGAGCGAGAGCACCTGATCGCTCTCGGCGGTGGGTGGCAGACCCACCGCCTCCGCGATAAGCCGCCGCAGGTCCGCGATGAAGGCCACCAGCGCTTCGTGGTCCAGCCGCTGGACCTCGAGCAAGGCGTCGTCGTCGACAGCGCCCGGGCCATCGGGGAAGAGTGGGTTGGCTAGCTTTCTGCGGTAATGGCGCTCGTGGGCGCCGGGCAGCTGGCTGAACGGAACGCGCATGGGGCAGGGCCGGGCGATGGCGAAATGGTCCTGAAGGATCGGCATGCGCAGCTTACCACGATCGGTTCGGCGCCCCAGGCGCCGGCCGGTATATTCTTCCACCGATGTGCCCTCCCACGACTGGCCTGCCCAGCAGCGAAACGACAGGCTGGACTCTGGAGAGCTTTCCCCAGGCTGAGCAACATCAAGGGGGGGCCGAGATCAACGGTCTCGCACCGGCCCTCGCCGGCGGGCGGATCGCCGGGTCGCGCGGCTACCCGCTGTCGGGCTCAGGCGCCGATCGGATAGTCGACCCGGAGTATGTCGTAGGCTCTATCGAGCTCGCGCCGGATGACTCCGGGCAGAGGCTGGCCCGGCGCCAGCAGGTCGCCGAGCAGGGGCTCTTGTCCGGCCAGGGGCTGAGGACTCCCGAGCGATCCGACCTCATTGACGGCCGTATGGCATAACGGTGCGGCGTACAGACGGCGGCCACCCGTTTGCGCGCACTCCACCGTGACCAGGTCGCACCGGTGGAGCGACGCCTGGGTGACGACCAGATAGGCGTCGACCCCGCGCCGGGCGAACAGGTAACGTGCCAGCATCCGCAGATGCGCCTTGTGTCCGTCGGTCGGTAGGCCGGCGGCAAATGCAACCACGGAGAGACCGGCGCGGAATCCCACCACGAGGGTGTCGCCCGGGTGAGCGTGGAAGAAGCCTTCGGCGAAAGTCAGCACCTCATCGACCAACGGGTCAAGTGACAATCTGCGGGCTAAGGTTGCCATGCCGGCTCACTCCTCGGGCGGATGGTCTGGCGGCGAGAGGCGCCGCACTCCGGATAGATCAGGCCGCGAGGCCGCCCCTTACAGCGCAGTCCGGCGACAGCGGCATGACAAGCGGTCAGCGGAAGTGCGCGACCGGGGAGGCCAGATACCAATGGTCGGATTTCCGGTCGTACGCCCAGGTCTGTTGGTCGACGACGCGACGAACCACCTGCTCGTCGTTGAACAGGTAATGGATCTCGACGGTTTGTGTGGCTCGGTCCTTCGCGGGATGGGCCAGCGGGCGAATCACCTCGTAGTCGGTCACCCTGACGCCGCCGAGCCCCGGCGGGATCTTCGGCGGGCTCTCGTCGGCCCCCTGAACGAAGGCATAGGCATTCTCCAGCCGGCCCCAGCGGATCGTCGTTTCGTAGGCCCGCAGGGTGTGCTCCAGGCTGATGTCGCGGCGCTCGCTGGTCAGGCAGCCCGCCAGGCTGAGCACCGCCAGGGCGATCGGCAGAAGGCGCACGAAAAACAACCGCATGAGGGCTCTCCGGGTCCGGGATCGTCGTCATGTTAGCAGGATGTCGAAACATGTTTTCGAGATCCTTGCACGGTGCAGGAGCGGGCCCTTGCGCAACCCGAGGTGCTCGGCCAGCGAACCGGGGGGGGGAGGCTGGCCGAACCCCGAAACGGCATGTGCGCCCCCCCGGGTCCAGGCATGCCGGGCCGCGCACCCGGGGGAGCCCGCCACCAGCCGCGGACCCGATTCACACCGGGACCAATGTTCTTTACCATGCGCGCTGCTTCGGAATCCGGCCTGGCGGGCGATCGCCTTAGGAGAATCAACAGATGCATTTGCACGCGACGGGATGGTTTACCGAGGAATGGAGCGGCGAGGGCTCGGCGATCTCCTTCAGGCTCGCACACAAGCTCTACGAGAAGCGCTCGGACTTTCAGACAATCGAGGTGTTCGAGACCGAGCGATTCGGTCGGCTGCTAACGCTGGATGGTCTCGTGATGCTCACCGATCGCGAGAACTTCATTTATCACGAGATGCTGTCGCACCCCGCGCTGTTCACCCACCCCGCACCCGGCGAGGTGCTGATCATCGGCGGTGGAGACTGCGGCACCCTGCGAGAGGTCCTCAAGCACCCCCAGGTGCAGCGGGTGCAGCAGGTGGAGATCGACGCGGAGGTCACCCGGGCCGCGGAGCGCTTCTTCCCTCTGCTGTGCGAGTCCAACACCGATCCCCGGGCGTCGCTGCATTTCGAAGACGGTATCGACTGGGTCAAGCGCGCGGCCCCGGAGAGCTACGACCTGATCATCGTGGACGGCAGCGACCCCTTGGGTCCCGCCGCCGTCCTGTTCTCCGAGGAGTTCTTTGCCGCCTGTCACCGGGCCCTGAGGTCGGGCGGACTGATGTGCGGACAATCCGAGTCCCCGCTGTTCCACATGGATCTCCTGGCGCATGTGCACAGGAGCCTGGGCGCGGCGGGGTTCGGCGAGTGCCGGACGCTGTTCTTCCCTCAATGCGTCTACCCCTCGGGCTGGTGGAGCGCTACGCTCGGCTGCAAGGGCGGGTCGATCCCGGATTTTCGGGTCGAAGACGTGGACCGACGCCCCTTCGAGACCCAGTACTACAACGCCGAGGTCCACCGCGCGGCGAGCGCGATGCCGGAATTCTTCCGGCGGCGGATCGGGCGCTAGCCCTCGGGCCTCAGTCCTCGCACAGCTGGGCAACCTGTTCGCGGAGGTGCTCGATCATCTGGTCGCGCTCCTCGGCACTCAGGTAGTGGCGCTGTCCGTCTGGGCCTTCCTGGAAGATGCGGCCGAAGGACTCGTAGCGGGCGAGGCTCCGGCGGGCCCTGTTGCAGTCATGCTCCTGGGCCTCCTGTTGGCGCCGGCCCTGGGCCGCCGCGTTTCGCTCGTCGGCCTGTTTCTCGTCGTAGTACTGCAGCAGCCGCGAGCGGGCTCGGTTGCGATCGGCGTCCTCCGTGCCCGGTCGAGGTGGGGCCGAGGGTACGTCGATCCGGGTCGCTGAGGCGGTCGCGTCAGGTCGATCGCCGAAGTGCACCTGGCCCTGGGCGTCGACCCACCGATAAACCTCCCCCGCCCCCGCCCCCATC
>Ga0315556_1002182_pt1 | contig 11311 bp, 10 predicted proteins | sample SalMarSW160310MG_FD_202112 | JGI IMG/M metagenome (GOLD analysis project Ga0315556, IMG submission 202112) | Salt marsh sediment microbial communities from the Plum Island Ecosystem LTER, Massachusetts, United States - Salt Marsh Sediment SW1603-10 ...
AGTCCTCGTAGCCACTGTAGGGGACGGTCGTGCCCATCGACCTGCGCAAGACCGTCCCCTACAGTGGCTACGAGGACTACGAGTTCAACGTCCCCACCTACTCCGAGGGGGACCTCCTGAGCCGCTTGCGGATCCGCATCGACGAGATGCGCGAGAGCCTGAAGATCGTCCGTCAGGCGCTCGACCGCTTGGAGCCGGGGCCGGTGAAGGACCCGGACCGCCGCATCAGCCTGCCTCCCCGGAGCGAGCTCGAGAACTCGATGGAGGCGGTGATCTTCCACTTCAAGCTGGTCACCGAGGGCTTCCACCCGCCGCGCGGCGAGGTCTACGTGGCCACCGAGAGCGCCCGCGGCGAGCTCGGCTTCTACATCATCAGCGACGGCGGCTCGATGCCGTACCGCGTCAAGATCCGGGTGCCGAGCCTGATCAATCTGCAGTCGCTGGAACCGGCCTGCGTGGGCGGCCTGTTCGCCGACATGGTCATGAACATCGCCAGCCTCGACCCGGTCCTGGGAGACGTGGACAAGTGAGGCGGGCGACGACGGCGCGGCCCGTTGCGCAGCGGCCGGAGGCCGGTGGCGCCGTGAGGAACGAACATGGTTGAGCTCGACACCATCCCCGCCTACTTCGCGGACAAGCAAGAGGTCCTCGACGAGATCCTGGGGCGCTACCCCGAGTACGGCAGGCGCAGCGCCGTGATGCCCCTGCTGTGGGAAGTCCAGAACGCCGAGCGTTACGTCAGCGAGGCGCGCATCGCCGAGATCGCGGAGATCCTGGGCATGCACCCCACCGAAGTCAAGGGCGTGATGAGCTTCTACTCCGAGTACCACGGCGAGCCGGTGGGCAAGTACCACCTGCAGGTCTGCTCCACGCTCTCCTGTTCGCTCGCCGGCAGCGACCAGCTCTACGACTACCTGGTCGAGAAGCTCGGCATCGTCAACGGCGAGACCGACGCCGAGGGCCGCTTCAGCATCCAGAGGGTCGAGTGCCTCGGTTCCTGCGGCACGGGCCCGGTGCTGCAGGTCAACGACGTCTACTACGAGCGCGTCAGCCGCACGCGTTGCGACCAGCTCATCGAGGCACTGAAGCACGGTGACATGCCCGACGCATGGCGCGAGCGTGGCGGCGACAACGAGAGCGCCGAGAAGGCCGACTTCCTCATGAGCGCGGCCTCCGGCCGCGCGTCCACGGGAGAGGGGGAGGGCTGATGAGCGACGTCGCCGACGCCCCGGAGGCCGCGCGCCCCATCACCAGCCGGCGCGATCCCCGCTACGAGGTGGTCATGTACCGCCACGTGGGCGTGGATGGAGCCTGGAAGCTCGACTACTACCGCTCGCACGGAGGCTACGAGGCCGCCACCAAGGCACTCACCCAGATGTCGCCGAGCCAGGTCATCGACGAGGTCAAGGCTTCGAAGCTGCGCGGCCGCGGCGGCGCGGGGTTCCCGACGGGCTTGAAGTGGTCGTTCATGCCCCCGGTCGACGGCCGCCAGCGCCTGCTGGTGGTCAACGCCGACGAGTCGGAGCCGGGCTCGTTCAAGGACCGCTACATCATGGAGGACGACCCGCACCAGCTCATCGAGGGCATGATCATCGGCTGCTACGCCATCCAGGCGACCAAGGCGATGATCTACATCCGCGGTGAGTACGTGAAGGGCTACCAGCGTCTGGTCGGCGCCGTCCGTGAGGCGCGGGAGGCCGGCATCCTCGGCAAGAACGTGCTCGGCACCGAGGTCGAGGTCGACATCACGGTCCACCGCGGCGCCGGCGCCTACATCTGCGGTGAGGAAACGGCGCTGATGAATTCGCTGGAGGGGCTGCGCGGCAATCCGCGGCTCAAGCCCCCGTTCCCGGCGCAGGCGGGCGTCTACGGATTGCCCACCACCATCAACAACGTGACCACCATGACCAGCGTGGTGCACATCATCACGCGCGGCGCGCACTGGTTCTCGTCGATGGGGACCGAGGACAGCAAGGGCACCAAGCTCTACCAGATCAGCGGCCCGGTGGAGCGACCCGGCGTGTACGAGCTGCCGATGGGGGCCAGCTTCCGCGAGCTCATCTACGATCTGGCGGGAGGCCCCAAGGGCGGCGAAGCGAAAGGGTTCTTCCCGGGCGGTTCCTCCACGCCGCCCCTGCCCTGGACCGACGAATACCTGGACATGGCCATGGACTACGGCTCGCTCGCCAAGGCGGGTTCCATGCTCGGCACCGGCGGGGTCATCGTCATCCCCAAGGAGAAGGACATCGTCGACGCCATGTACAACGTGGTGCGCTTCTACGCGCACGAGTCGTGCGGCAAGTGCACGCCGTGCCGTGAGGGCATCTCCACCTGGCTGCCGAAGATGTACCAGAAGCTGCTGGCGGGCCTCGGCACGCGCGAGGACCTCGACCTGATGGAGGAGATGGTGCGCAACAGCCGCGGCACCGCGTTCTGCCCGCTGGCCGACGCCTGCGCCATGCCGGTCCAGGCTAGCTTCAAGTGGTTCCGGGACGAGTACGAGTTCATCGTCGACAACGGCAGGCCCATGTACACCAAGAACGACTGGTGGGAAGCATGAAGGTAACCGTCAACGACGTGTCGATGGACTTCCCGCAAGGGACCAGCGTCATCGATGCCATCTTCGCCGCGGGCTACGACGTGCCCTACTTCTGCAGCCAGGAGTACATGTCGCCCATCGGGGCCTGCCGTATGTGCCTGGCCCGCATCGGCGCACCGCGCAAGGACCGCGAAGGCAACTGGATCCTCGACGAGGAGTCGGGCGAGCCCAAGATCTTCTACTTCCCCAACATGATGGCGACCTGCACCACCCAGGTGATGGAGGGGATGGTCGTCGACACCCTCTCCGAGGACGTCAAGAACATCCAGGGTGGGATGGTGGAGTTCACCCTCATCAACCACCCGCTCGACTGCCCGGTGTGTGACAAGGGGGGCGCCTGCGAGTTGCAGGACCGTGCCTACGAGTACGGCACCGGCTTGAGCCGCTTCGACTTCGACAAGCGTCACCAGGAGAAGCACCATCCGCTGTCCGAGCTGATCACGCTGGACCGCGAGCGCTGCATCCACTGCAAGCGCTGCGTGCGCTACTTCGAGGAGGTCCCCGGCGACTCGGTGCTCGACTTCATCGAGCGCGGCGGACACACCTACATCGGCACCCTCGATGACGGGCTGCCCAGCAACTTCACCGGCAACATCACCGACATCTGCCCGGTGGGCGCGTTGCTCGACACCACCAGCCGCTTCCGGGGCCGCAACTGGGAATACCAGCACACCCGCTCCACCGGCATGGACGACGCATCGGGCAGCGCCATCATGATCGACGGCCGCACCGGTCGGATCGAGCGCATCAAGGCCGCGCTCCACCCCGACGTCAACAAGACCTGGATCGACGACGGCACCCGCTTCGGCCACGAGTACGTCAACGCCGAGGACCGCGTGCGCTCGCCCCTGATCCGGCGTGACGGTGCGTTGACGCCGGTCACCTGGGAGGAAGCGGCCGCCTTCATCCGCGATCGGCTCTCCGGCCTGAGCGGCAAGGACATCGGCATCGCGCTGCGCGCCGACGCCACGCTGGAAGAGGGGATCGCGGCCAGGGCGCTCGCCGATGCGCTCGGCACCGGGCAGCTCGATCACGCTCCGCGCCCCGCGGCGTCGGTCATCCCCCAGCAGAGCCCTGCCACCCTGACCGACCTCGCCACCGCCGATGCCATCTTCGTCGTCGGCGACGTGACCGAGGAGGTCCCCATCGCGGACCTGCGCATCAAGGACGCGCTCAAGGGCGTGACGCCGCCCGCGATGATGCAGCACGGTGTGCCTATCGCCGACCTGCGGCTCAAGGAGCACCCCGTCCTGCAGCGCGAGAAGCTCACCGTCGCGGCGCCCTACCGTGTCGACCTGATGAAGCACGCCGGACGCGCCATGCAGTACCCTGCCGGCGGCGAGGCCGCCCTGTTCCAGGCGCTGCAGGCCGTGGCGGAGGCCGATGACGCCGAGGGCGGGCTGCGCCTCGACGAAGCGCAGCGCGCCGGCCTGGGCTCGAGCGTGGAGGACGCCACGGCGCTGGTGCAGCGCCTGCGGGCGGCCGATAACGCCGTGCTGGTCTACGGCGGCTTCGTGCTGGCCAGCCGTGAGGCCGCCGCCGCCGCGGCCGGTTTCGCCAAGGCGGTCGGCGCCAAGGTCATGATCATCGGCCCGATGGCCAACAGCTACGGGCTCGAGCTCGCCGGTGTCGGTCCCAGCCACGCGCGCTACGCCTACCCCGACATGCTCGAGGGCGCACGCGCGTTGATCCTCTCGAACCTCGACCCGGCACAAGACCCGGACGTCCGGACGCAGCTCGAGCAGAAGGACTTCCTGGTGGTCCACGACCTCTTCATCACCGAGACGGCGCAGCTCGCCGACGTGGTGCTGCCCGCCAAGAGCGTCTTCGAGAAGGACGGCACCACCGTCAACCTCGAGGGTCGCTTCCTGGGCGTGCATGCCGCGCCGATCGAAGGCGGCGAGAGCGAGGACTTCGTCGGCCTGGTGGGCGCGCTGGGCGAGGCGCTCGGACAGCGGCTCGAAGGCCGCAGCGTCCGCAGCGCGCGCCGGGTGCTGCGCAAGCGCTTCGAGATCGATCCCGCCGAGCTCGGACCCACGGGGCAGCTCTATCGGCCCAAGGGGCGGACGACGGCCAAGGTGACCATCCGCAGCAGCGAGGCGGTCGATGGCAACGTGCTCGTCACCCCGAGCATGCTGCGCATCGAGTATCTGCACCGCAATCCCCATCTGAACGCCCTCAGCGGCGGCCCGCGCCTCCGCATGGGTCCCGCGGACGCCGCGCTGAACAACGTCGCCGATGGCGACGCGGTCAGGCTGCGGGTCGGCGGCGTGGTGCGGCGAGCCACGGTGTGTGTCGACGACAAGGTGCCGCCCGGGCTGATGCTGCTGCCGACGCTACCGGAGCAGCCGATCGGGCTGGCCAGGGCCGACCTGAGCACGCTGGTGCGTGACGAACGCGAGCTGGAGGTGGCCGGATGAGCGACCCCCTCTGGGTGACCCTCATCAAGGCCTTCGTCCTGGTCCTGGTGCTGCTGGGCGGCTTCGCCTACATGACGCTGGTCGAGCGGCGCCTGCTGGGCGCCTTCCAGCATCGCATCGGCCCCAACCGGGTCGGGCCGTTCGGGCTACTGCAGCCCATCGCCGACGCCATCAAGGCGATCTTCAAGGAAGACATCATCGTGTCGGCCGCCGACAAGGTCGTCTACGTGCTGGCGCCGGCCATCAGCATCACCTTCGCGCTGGTGGCCTTCGGCGCCATCCCGGCCGGGCCTGCCAAGAGCCTGTTCGGCGCCAACCCCTGGGTCATGAACCTCGACATCGGGGTGCTCTACGTGCTGGCCATGACCAGCGTCGGCGTCTACGGCATCTTCCTCGGTGGGTGGGCGTCCAACAGCAAGTACTCGCTGTTGGGCAGCCTGCGCTCTAGCGCTCAGATCATCAGCTACGAGCTGGGCATGGGGCTGGCGGTGCTCTCGGTCATCATGATCGGCGGCACGCTCAACCTTCAGAAGCTGGTGCAGCTCAACGTGTGGTCGATCAGCCCGTGGCTGTGGCCCGGCTTGATCATCGCCTTCGTGGCGTTCCTGATCGCCGGCACGGCCGAGATCAACCGCGTGCCCTTCGACCTGCCCGAGGCCGAGCAGGAACTGGTGGCGGGCTACCAGACCGAGTACACCTCGATCAAGTGGGCGCTCTACCAGATGGCCGAGTACGTCAACATGTTCACCTCGGCCGCCTTCATCAGCACGCTCTTCCTGGGCGGCTGGCGGGCGCCCGGCTTCTTCAACGCCATCATCCCGGGCATGGCCAGCTGGCCGATCGTGTGGCTGGTCGTGAAGATGGCGCTCTTCATCTTCCTGTTCATCTGGCTGAAGGCCACCTTCATGCGCCTGCGCTACGACCAGCTGATGCGCTTCGGCTGGCTGTATCTGTTCGAGATCGGGCTCTTCGGTGCATTGCTGACGGGGGCGGTGATCGCCTTTGTGCTGTGACGCGACGCGAGTGCGTTCCCACGCGCAGGACCACGCGCCCGGGAACGGGCAGGAAGACCCCGGCACCATGGGAGGTGCGTCCTAAATGAGTGTTCTGGACATGGCCAAGGGGATGGGCGTCACGCTCGGGCATCTGTTCAAGCGCCCCGTGACGGTCCGGTACCCGGAGCAGCGCGCGCATGTGCAACCGCGCTTCCGGGGCCGCCACCATCTGCTGCGGCATCCCGACACCGGTCTGGAGAAGTGCATCGGCTGCAGCCTCTGCGCCGCCGCCTGCCCCGCCTACGCCATCTACGTCGAAGCGGCCGAGAACGACCCCAACGACCCCACCTCGGCCGGCGAGCGCTACGCCAAGATCTACGAGATCAACATGCTGCGCTGCATCTTCTGCGGTTTCTGCGAGGAGGCCTGCCCCACCGGCGCGGTGGTGCTCGGCCACGAGTTCGAGCTCGCCGACTACCGCTACCAGGACTTCGTCTACGGCAAGCAGGACATGCTGGCCGGCACCAAGGGCGGTAAGTGGCAGCGCCGCGAGGCGGAGAAGCAGGGCAAGGAGGTTCGTCTCGGGTTCGAGGCCGGCCCGCGGGCGGAGCTGGAAGGCGTGGATTACTGAGATGGCGACCTTCCGACAGGGGAGTCCCCGAACATGATCGGCTTCGTCATCCTGGCCCTGGTGATGCTGCTCGGAGGCGTCGGCGTGGTCACCTTCCGGCAGCCGGTGCACGCCGCACTCTCGCTGGTGGCGACGCTGCTCGCCCTGGCCGTCACCTACGTGACCCTGCAGGCCCACTTCCTGGCTGCCATCCAGGTCATCGTCTACGCCGGCGCCATCATGGTGCTGTTCCTGTTCGTGATCATGCTTCTCAACGTGCAGGGGCAGGAGCCGGCGCCCCACCTGCGCTGGATGCGGCCGGCGGCCTACGCCGGCGCGCTGGTGGTGGCGGCGGGCATCGCCACCATCGCCTTCATCGATCGCCGCCCGCTGCCCGGCGCCGACCAGGTGGCCGCGCTGCAGGGCGGGTCGGCCGAACAGGTCGGCACGCTGCTGTTCAGCCACTACGTGCTCGCCTTCCAGCTCGTCGGCGTGCTGCTCCTCACGGGCATCGTCGGCGCGGTCAGCCTGGCGCAACGCGGCAACCCCGCGGCGCCGGCGGAGCCGCGCGGCGAGGCGGCTCCGGAACGGGAGCTGACCCATGGCTGAGTCCGCACGAGGGAGGGGTGCGTGATGGTCCCGACCCCCTACTACATCGCCGTCAGCGCGCTGCTGATGACCATCGGCTCGGTCGGCGTGTTGACGCGGCGGAGCGCCATCATGGTGTTCCTATCCGTGGAGCTGATGCTCAACGCCGCCAACCTCGCCATCGTCGCGTTCGCGCGGCAGTGGAGCGCTAGCGGCGTCGAGCCCGCGCTCTCCGGTCAGGCGGCCGTGTTCATCATCCTCGCGATCGCCGCCGCCGAAGTTGCGGTCGGCCTGGGGATCCTGGTAGCGATCTTCCGCAACCGGGTGAGCACGGACGTCGACGAGCTGTCCGAGGTGAGGCTATGAACGACGTCGTACAGTGGGCCGCCCTGGCGCCACTGCTCGCCCTGGTGGGCTCGCTGATCAACGCCTTCTTCGGCCGCTCGCTCAAGGAGCCGGTTCCCGGCATCCTCGCCAGCCTGGCGGTAGCCGGCGGCTTCGTGTTGGCGGTGCTGGCGTTCATCGGGCTGCAGGGCAGCGACCACGGTGTGCAGGTCACGTTGTGGCGCTACCTGACGGCGGGTACGTTGCACCTCGATGCCGGCTTCATGATCGATCGCCTCAGCGTCACGATGATGCTCATCATCACCGGCGTGGGGCTGCTCATCCACATCTACTCCATCGGCTACATGCACGGCGACGACGGCAACAGCCGCTACTTCGCCGAGCTCAACCTGTTCGTCGCCGCCATGCTGGTACTGGTCATGGCCGATTCGTTCCCGCTGATGTTCATCGGCTGGGAAGGGGTGGGTGTGTGCTCCTACCTGCTCATCGGCTTCTGGTACCGCGATCGCGCCAACCCCGACGCCGGGCGCAAGGCGTTCATCGTCAACCGCGTCGGCGACGTCGGCTTCCTGCTCGCCATGTTCCTGACCTTCAAGGCCTTCGGGACGCTGAACATCGGTGCGGTCAATGCCGCGGCGCCCGCCATGCTCTACGGTTCGGCCACGCTGACCCTGATCGGGCTGCTCTACCTGCTCGGTGCGGCCGGGAAGTCTGCCCAGCTGCCGCTGCAGGTCTGGCTTCCCGACGCCATGGCCGGCCCGACGCCGGTGTCGGCACTGATCCACGCGGCCACCATGGTCACCGCCGGCGTCTACCTGATCGCCCGCATCGGAGCGGTCTACGCCATGGCGCCCGCCGCGGCCAGCACCGTCGCCTGGGTCGGGGCGCTCACCGCCTTCGTCGCCGCCTTCGCGGCATTCGCGCAGACCGACATCAAGAAGATCCTGGCCTACTCCACCATCTCGCAGGTCGGCTACATGATCGCTGCGGTGGGCGCGGGGGCCTACTGGGTCGGCATCTTCCACGTGCTCACGCACGCCTTCTTCAAGGCGCTGCTGTTCCTCACCGCCGGCAGCGTCATCCACGCCATGAACGGCGAGCAGGACATCCGCAAGATGGGCGGCCTCGGGCGGAAGATGAAGATCACCGGCGTGACCGCGCTCATCGGCACCCTGGCGATCTCCGGCGTGCCGTTCCTGGCCGGCTTCTTCAGCAAGGACGCCATCCTCTCCGGCACGCTCACCAGCGGTCTGCTGGCAGGCAACGGCGGCGACGTCGTCTACATCCTGCTGCTGATCACGGCCGCCATGACGGCGGCCTACATGTTCCGCTGGTACTACGGCATCTTCGCCGGTGCCTCGCGCGTGGACAAGCACGCCGCCGAGCACCTCCACGAATCGCCGCCGGTGATGACCTGGCCGCTCGGCATCCTGGCCCTGGGAAGCATCGTCGTCGGTTACCTGGGGCTGCCCGAGTTCGCCTTCCCGAACCTCATCCAGCGCTGGCTCGAGCCCGCCACCGCCAAGGTCGACTTCAACACCGTTTCCGTCAGCACCGATTGGCTGCTCGTCGGCCTGTCGATCCTGATGGTGGCGCTCGGCCTGGGCGTCGGCTGGTGGGTCTACCACGTGCGCAAGGGCGCTCCGGTGGCTTCCCTGAAGGAGTCCAACCTGGCCGGCGCCTCGCGCGGCGCGCTGGGCTTCGACGCCCTCTACCGCATCCTCTTCGTGGCCTCAGGTGAAGGCGTTGCCGGCGGCATCGCCACGCTGGACCGTGAGGTGGTCGATCGCGGGCTCACCGGCACCGGCGCCGCGGTGGGGCTGCTCGGACGGCTCGCCACGGCTCTGCAGAGCGGCTTCACGCGGGCCTACGCCTTCGCCATGCTGCTCGGTGTGGTCACGCTGGTGGTCGTGGCCGCGCTGACGGGGGTGTTGAAGTGATCGCCCTCTTCGTCATCCTGATCCCGTTGGCGTTCGCGGTGGTGACCGGCCTGACCGGCACGCGCCGCTCGCTGGCGGTGCTCTTCGGTCTCGTCAGTACGCTGGCGACGTTCGCGCTGGCGCTGTTCCTTCCCGGGAGCTCCGGCGTCAGCGTCCCCTGGATCCCCGGCTTCGGCGCCACCTTCACGTTGCAACCCGGCGGCGCCGGGGTGGTGCTCACGCTGGTGGCGGCCCTCACCATGATCCCCACGGTGCTGGTCGCTGCGCGCCGCGTCGAGCGCGCTCCGGGCGTTTTCGTGGCGCTGCTGCTGGTGATGCAGGCGGGTCTCGCCGGCGTCTTCCTGGCCGGCGACCTGATCCTGTTCTACGTGGCGTGGGAGGTCACGCTCATCCCCAGCCTGCTGCTGCTCGGCATGTTCGGGCGCGACAAGCGCCGAGCGGCCGTGCTGAAGTACCTGGTCTACGCCATCGGCGGCAGCTTCCTGATGCTCATCAGCATCCTGGCGATCAAGCCGCTGTCCGGTGCGGCGAGCTACCGCTTCGCGGACCTGATGGCCGCCACGCCGCACCTGGCCGGCGCCACCCAGGTGTGGCTGTTCGTGGGCCTCGCCATCGGGATGGCGGTGAAGCTGCCGATGTGGCCGCTGCACTCGTGGCTGATCGATTTCAACGAGCAGAACCACCCCTCCGGCGCGGCCGACGTCGCCGGCACGCTCTACAAGGTGGGTGCGTTCGGGTTCTTCGCCTGGGCCATGCCGCTGCTGCCGATCGGCGTGGAGCGGGTCGGTCCGGTGCTGCTGGCGCTGGCGGTGGTGACGGCGCTCTACGGCGCCCTCGCGGCCACCGCCCAGACCGACATCAAGCGGCTGCTCGCCTACGCTTCGCTGTCGCACATGGGCATCGTCGGGGTCGGCATCTTCGGCTTGCACCTGGCGGGCCTCAACGGCGCCATCTTCCTGCTGGCCGCGCAGATGCTGTCGACCGGCGGGCTGTTCCTGATCTCCGGCATGCTCTACGAGCGTCGCCACAGCTTCGATCTGGACAAGTTCGGCGGGCTTGCCAAGAGCGCCCCGGCGCTGTCGGCCCTCAGCCTGTTCGTGCTCTTCACCGCCATCGGCGTGCCCGGCCTCGCCAACTTCCCTGGCGAGTTCCTCAGCCTGCTGGGGACCTACCAGCAACATCCGTGGCTCGCCGCCCTCGCCACGCTGTCGGTCATCGCGGCCGGCGTGTACGGGGTGAACTTCTTCCAGCGCCTGTACCAGGGTGAGGAGCGCGAGCCCACCCGCGAGATCGGCGCGCTGGAGACCTTCGCCCTCATCCCCCTGATCGCCGGCATCCTGTGGCTCGGGCTGTCGCCCGCGCCGCAGCTGCAGCGCATCCAGGAGCAGTCGAAGCTGATCGCCGCGCCGACGGCGACGGCGGAGGCACCGGCGCCTCCGCCGGCCGCGCTGGCGGTCCAGGCCGGGCCGGGAGCGCTCGCCGACGCGCTTGGAGGTAGCCGGTGAGCTTCCCACCCGCCATCGACATCCACTGGGCGAACTTCGCCCCGGAGCTGACGCTACTCATCACCGCGGCCATCACCACGCTCTTCGCGCTGTTCCAGCGTGACGGCCGGTCGAGCGCCTGGCTCGCGATGGTCGGTGCTGTGGTCGCCGGCGCGTTCAACGCCAATCTGTGGGTGATGCACGCCACCAGCGGCGCCGGCTCGAGCTTCGGGCTGCGCTTCCTGGCCGATACCCCTGGCCTGGCGCTCAACTTCGTCATCCTGCTCGGCACGCTCCTGGCGGTGCTGGTCAGCTACGACTACTTGAAGC
>Ga0315556_1002183_pt1 | contig 11309 bp, 10 predicted proteins | sample SalMarSW160310MG_FD_202112 | JGI IMG/M metagenome (GOLD analysis project Ga0315556, IMG submission 202112) | Salt marsh sediment microbial communities from the Plum Island Ecosystem LTER, Massachusetts, United States - Salt Marsh Sediment SW1603-10 ...
GGCCGCCGCCGCGTCGATCAGATCCTGGCGCGTCGAGCAGTACTCGTCGTCGTCGTCATCCTCCCAGTTCTTCATGAACAGGCCGACGACGTCGTAGCCCTCGCGCTTGAGCAGCAGCGCGGCGACCGAGGAATCGACTCCTCCGGACATGCCCACCACTACGCGCTCGGCCATGCCGGCGCCTCAGGCGAATTCGCGCGACAGAACGTCGAGCGGGAAGCGGGCTCCGGCGAGATAGTCCGCCACGCAGCGCGCCACCAGCGGCGAGCGGTGCATCGCGTGCTGCGCCGCCAGCTCCCCGGGCGTGAGCCAGTGCGTGGCGACGATCTCCTTGTCCAGCTTGCGCACGGGATCGGGCCCGCTCACCCGTCCAGCAAAGGCGAAACGCAGGAATGTCACGTCCGCCGGCTCGTGCCGCCAGCGGTAGATCCCCACCAGCGCGCTCGGCTCGAGTGCGTGCGCGGTCTCCTCCAGGGTCTCGCGCACGCAGGCCTCGAGCAGCGACTCGCCGGGGTCGAGGTGGCCCGCCGGCTGGTTGAGCACGCGCCGGCCGTCGGCGATCTCCTCGACGAAGAGGAACCTGCCGTCGCGCTCGACGACCGCCGCGACCGTGACGCTCGGGCGCCAGACCTCGCTCATGCGGCCTTCTGGGTGTTCTTGCGGATGAAAGCGGCCATGCGCGCCACGCCCTTCTCGATCGCGTCCTTGGAAGCGGCGTAGGAAAAGCGCACGTGCTGCCCCTCCCCGGGCACGCGCGTGCCGAAGTGGATGTCGGCCAGCAGCGCCACGCCCGCCTCGTTCAGCAGGCGCTTGCGGAAGTCCTCGGAATCCTGCGCGCCGATCATGCGACAGGCCTCGGTGACGTTGGGCCAGACGTAGAACGCGCCGCCGGGCACCAGGCAGCTGACCCCCGGGACGTCGTTCAGCAGGCGCACGATCAGGTCGCGCCGTGCGAGAAAGCTGCCCTTCATCGCCTCGGCCGCGTCCTGCGGCCCGTTGATCGCCTCGACCGCCGCCCACTGCGAGATCTGCGAGGCGCAGGACTCGGTGTTGGTGATCCAGCGCGTGAACAGCGGCGCGAGCAGGGGATTGGAGGCGAAGCCGATGCGCCAGCCGGTCATGGCCCAGGTCTTGGAAGCGCCGTCCGAGATGATGGTGCGCTCGTACAATCCGGGCACCTGGGCGATCGAGAAAAACGCCTCGCCGTAGGCGAGCCGAGAATAGATCTCGTCCGCGTAGACCCAGACCTGCGGATGGCGCTTGAGGATCGCCGCGATCTGCTCCAGCTCCTTGCGCGACAGCAACCCTCCGGTCGGGTTGTGCGGGTAGTTCAGGATCAGCAGCCTGGTCTTGGGGGTGATCAGCCGCTCCAGCTCGTCCGGGTCGAACGAGAAGCCGCGCGCCTCGTGCAAGTGGATCGGCACCGGCCGCGCCCCGCTGGCGAGAATCTGCGACTCGTAGATCGGGAACCCGGGGTTGGGGTAGATCACCTCGTCGCCCGCGCCGTGGTCGGTCACCGACAGGATCGCGTAGGCGATGAACGGCTTGGCGCCGGCGGCCACCACCACGTCGGCGGGCCGGATCGGCAGCCCGCCGCGCATTCGCGCCAGATAAGCGGCGGCCGCTTCGCGCAGCTCGTCGATCCCCGCGGACGGCGTGTAGCCGTGCTTGCCCTCGCGGATGGCGCGGATCGCCGCCTCCTGCACGTTTTGCGGCGCCGGAAAGTCCGGCTGGCCGATGCAGAACGAGATGATGTCCTTGCCCTGGCGAGCGAGCTCATTCACCTCGGCGAGGACGACGAAAGCGTTTTCGGTTCCGAGGCTGCGGGCACGGCGGCTGATCTCGGGCATGGCGGAGGCCTGGGGCGGGGAAAAGACCAATTTTAGCCGATGGCGCTATCATTGCCCGATGCTGGTCAACTGCGTTGCATACCAGGACGGGAAGAAGCTGGCCGAGATCGGAAAGCGCGAGATCGGCGCCTACGTCTCGCGTCCGGACTGCTTCGTCTGGGTAGCGCTGCGCGACGCCGACGAAGCCGAGCTGCGCGAGATGCAGGAGGAGTTCGGCCTGCACGAGCTCGCGGTCGAGGACTCGCTCCACGGCCACCAGCGGCCGAAAATCGAGGAATACGGCGACTCCCTTTTCGCGGTCCTGCACACGGTCGAGTTCGTCGGCGACGAGCTCAATGTCGGCGAGCTGGACGCGTTCGTCGGCACGAACTACGTCCTCTCGGTGCGCAACCGCGTGCCCAAGGGATTCCAGGACGTGCGTACGCGCTGCGAGGGCGAGCCCGAGCTGCTGCGCTTCGGCTCCGGCTACGTGCTCTACGCGCTGATGGACGCCGCGGTCGACCGCTACTTTCCGGTGCTCGATGCCCTGGAGACCAAGCTCGAGCGCATCGAGGAGGAAATCTTCGGCGGCCGCCTGGCGCGCGCCAACATCGAGTCGCTGTACGCGCTGAAGCAGAACCTGATGACGCTCAAGCATGCCGCCGGGCCGCTGCTCGACGCAGTGGGAAGGCTCCACGGCGGACGCGTGCCGCATGTCTGCGCCGGCATGGCGGAGTATTTCCGCGACGTCAACGACCACCTGGTGCGGCTGAACTCGACCATCGACTCGATCCGCGACATGGTGAGCACCGCGATGAACGTCAACGTCTCGCTCATCTCGCTGCAGGAGAACGAAGTCACCAAGCGGCTCGCGGCCTACGCCGCGCTGGTCGCCGTGCCGACGCTGATCGCCGGCATCTACGGCATGAATTTCAAGCTCATGCCCGAGCTGCAATGGAGCTTCGGCTACCCGCTCTCGCTCGGCGCGATGGCGATCCTCGACGGCTACTTCTGGTACCGCTTCCGCAAGGCAGGCTGGCTCTAGCCGCCGCTCACCAGCCCTTGGGTTGCCAGTTCAGGTCGGAGCCGTCCTTCAGCTCGCCGATCCTGATCAGGCCCGGACTCTCGAAGTAGTACGGCGGCACCGGCAGGTTGATCGGCGCGGGCGACCCTGCGAGCACGCGCCCCGACAGATCGTACTTGGAGCCGTGGCAGGGGCAATAGAAGCCGCCGGGCCAGTCAGGGCCGACCGATCCGGCTTGCGGGCGGTACTCCGGAATGCAGCCGAGGTGGGTGCAGATCCCGACCAGCACGAGATAGTCCGGGCGCACCGCGCGCACGCCGCTGTCGAGGTGAAGGTTCATGCCCGGCGGCTGCTGCGGCACCTGCGACATCGGATCCGAGAGGTCCAGCGTCGAATGTTCGACCTTGCGCAGCTCGGCCGCGGTGCGGCGCAGGATCCAGACCGGCTTCGAGCGCCATGACACGGTCATCAATTTGCCCGGCTCGAGTCCGCTCACGTTCACTTGCACGGGCGCGCCCGCCGCCTTCGCACGCGCGCTGGGCAGCAGCGAGCCGACGAAGGGCACCGTCGCGGCGGCGACCTCGATTGCTCCCACCGCCGATGTGGCCGCGATCAGCCGGCGACGCCTGCGGTCGACTGGGCGTGGTTTGCGTTTGTCGTCCATACGCAAGGGGACACAGCGGTTCGCCCTGAAGTTCAGTTCAGTTATGCTTGGCGGTACAGACCGTGCATGCTGACTAACTGTGACGGAAGCTGAAATGGCGCTGACATTACGCAAGCTGCATCCGCACTTCGCCGCCGAGGCGGGCGAAATTGACCTGCGCCGGGTCGAGGACCGCGACACGCTCGAGGCGATCCGCGGCGCAATGGACGAATACCGCGTGCTGGTATTCCGCGCGCAGCAATTCAGCGACCAGGAGCAGATCGCGTTCGCGCAGCGCTTCGACGGCGCGCTGCACGCCAGGACCGGCTCGGCGGCGCTGGGCGCCAACCGCTTCGGCAACGAGGCGCTGACCGACATCTCCAACGTGGGCGCGGACGGCGGCATCATGGCGCGCGACGATCGCAAGCGCCAGTACGCGCTCGGCAACCGCCTGTGGCACACCGACGCCTCGTTCCAGGACCCGCCGGGGCGCTACTCGATGCTGCACGCGCGGGTGGTGCCGGCGGGCGGCGCCGACACCGAGTTCGCCGACATGTGCGCGGCCTACGATGCGCTGGACGACGCCACCCGCGCGAGGATCGAGGGGCTGCGCGTGCACCACTCGATCGCGTTCTCGCGCCAGACGCTCGGCTTCGAGTTTTCGGCCGAAGAGCAGGAGCTGCTCAAGGGCGCGGTGCATCCGCTGCTGCGGGTCAACCCGCGCAGCGGGCGGCGTTCGCTCTACCTCGCCTCGCACGCCTCGCGCATCATCGACTGGCCGCTGCCCGAAGGCCGGCTGCTGCTGCGCGACCTGATGGAGCACGCCACCCAGCCGCAGTTCGTTTATCGCCACGCCTGGCGCGTCGGCGACCTGGTGATCTGGGACAACCGCGCCACCATGCACCGCGGGCGCCCGTTCGACGACGGGCGGGAACGCCGCGAGCTGCGCCGGGTGACCACGCTCGACATCGACGCGCCCGCCGCGGCCTGAACGGCTAACGCGGCGCGCGCCGTCGCAGCACCCGCCCGGCGCGCGCGCCGCTCGGGCGGCCGTCGCGCCAGGCCACCTGCCCGTTGACCATCACCAGCTCGATACCTTCGGCCGGCCTCGCCGGGTGCTCGAAGGTGGCGGCGTCGCGCACCTGCGCAGCATCGAACAGCGTCAAGTCGGCAAAGGCCCCGGGCACGATCAAGCCGCGCCCGTCGAGGCCGAAGTTGCGCGCCGACAGGCCGGTCATCTTGTGCACCGCCTGCTCGAGCGTGAACAGCCCTTCGTCGCGCGCGTAGTGGCCCAGCACGCGCGGGAAAGTGCCCCACAGGCGCGGGTGCGGATGGACGTCGTGCGGCAATCCATCGGAGCCGATCATCGTCGGCGCGAAGGCGAGCACGCGCCGCACGTCGTCTTCGCTCATCTGGAAGTACACCGCCCCCGCCGGCTGCAACCGGGCCGCCGCCTCCTCGGGTGTGCAGCCCATCAGCCGCGCGACCTCGTCCAGCGTCCTGCCGGCGAGCTCGGGGTGCGCCCTGGACCAGGTCACCAGGGTCTTCGATGCGCGCGCGGCCATGTCCCAGCGCAGCACGGTCGAGGAAGCCGCGTAGGGATAGGCGTCGAGCGCGACCGGCTGCGCGCGCATCGCCGCCTCGATCGCCGCCAGGCTCTGGCGCGTCTTGCCGTGGTTCTTGACCCCCGCAGCCTTGTGGTGCGAGATGAAAGCGGGCACGCCGGCCTCGCGCCCGATGCGGAAGGTCTCTTCGAGCGACGCGAGCAAATGGTCGGCCTCGTCGCGCATGTGGGTGACGTAGATCCCGCCGCGCGCATGCAGCGGGGCGCAAACCTCGATCACCTCCTCGGTCGGCGCGGCGTTGGCAGGGGCGTAGAAAAGTCCGCTCGATATCCCGATTGCGCCCGCGTCGAGGCTCTCGGCCGCGAGCGCGCGCATGCGCGCGATCTCGGCCGCGCTCGCCGCGCGGTCGAGCCGGTCCATGGTCGCCACGCGCAGCGTGCTGTGGCCGACCAGCAGCGCCGCGTTCAGCGCCGCCGGGCGCGCGCCGAGCTCCTCGAGGTAGTCGGCGAAGCGCGGGAAGCGGTACGAGCCGCCGGCATCGAGCAAGTCGAGCGGCGGCGGCACGCGCTCGGCGACCAGCGGCGCGAGGCTGATGCCGCAATTGCCGCCGATCACCGTGGTCACGCCCTGGCTCAGCTTGGGCGTCATCTGCGGCTCGGCGAGCAGCAGCCGGTCGTCGTGGGTGTGGACGTCGATGAAGCCCGGCGCCAGGACCCGGCCCGAGGCGTCGATTTCGCTCTCGGCGCGCCAGCGCTCGAGCCGGCCGAGCGCGGTGATGCGCTCGCCGCGCACCGCGACGTCGGCCTCGCGCCGCGGCGCGCCGCTGCCGTCGATCAGGATCGCGTTCCGGAACAGAACATCGCAGCTCTCGCCCGCCATGCGCTTCGCCTCCGCCTCAGTCCGCCAGGCGCAGCTCGCAATGAACCACGTCCCAGCCGACTGCGACGCGCGTATCGGCGCGCCGCTCGACCAGGCCCAGCTCGGCGAGCCGCTTGACGTCAGTATGCACGTTCTTGTAGTCGCGCTCGAGCCGCCGCGCCAGTTCGTATACCGAGAGCGGCCCGGCCGCGCGCAGGCGCGCGAGCAGCTGCCAGCGCGCGGGCGTGAGGTTCTTCAGCAGCGCCGGCAGGTCGGGCAGCGTCAGCACCGCGAGCGGCGGCGCGCGGCGGCCCTCGGCGGCGCGGTTCCACGCCGCCTCGAAGCGGTCGAGCGCATCACCCGGCGGGCCGACGCGCAGCTCAAGCGTCTTCGCCAAGGCTCCCCCCGACCGCCTCGACGTCGCGTTCGAAGTCGTAGCGCAACTGCTCGACCGAGCGGAACTCGTACGGCAGCTCGCGCCCGCGCACGCGGCGGCGGCCGTTCGCGTACTCGACCAGCGCACCGTAGCGCAGCACGCCGTAGCGCAGCCGATAAGCGCCGCCGGCGCCGAGCTCGATCTCGAGCAGCGCGCCGTCGCCCAGCAGCACCTTTTCCCGCAGCGGCAGCATATGGCTTATGATACCATAGTCCGGGTAGGCTAGAATGGCACAAATGGCCGCTCAGGACGCCTTCTTCAACCTCTACCGCCACGGCTTCGCGCGCGTCGCGGTAGCGACACCCGCGCTGCGCGTGGGCGACCCGGCGTACAACGCCGCCGGCACGCTCGCGCTGATGCGCGAGGCGGCGCGCAACAAGGCGATCGTGTGCGTGTTTCCCGAGCTGGGACTTTCCTCCTACACCGCCGACGACCTGTTCCATCAGCAGGCGCTGCTCGACGCCTCGGAGGCCGCACTCGCGCGGCTGCTGCAGGCTACGCGCGCGCTGCCGCTCGCGGCGCTGGTCGGGCTTCCGGTGCAGGTCGACGGCCTGCTGTACAACTGCGCCGCGCTGGTATGCCGCGGCAGGCTGGTCGGCGTCGCGCCCAAGACCTACCTGCCGAACTACCGCGAGTTCTACGAGCTGCGCCAGTTCACCCCAGGCGAGAGCTGCCCGCGCCGGGAAATCGTGCTCGCTGGGCAGCGCGCACCGTTCGGCACCGACCTCGTGTTCCGCCTCGAGGAGCAGCCGCGGCTGAAGCTGTTCGCCGAGATCTGCGAGGACCTCTGGGTACCGGCGCCGCCGTCGACCTTCGCCGCGCTCGCCGGGGCGACCCTGATCGCCAACCTTTCCGCTTCCAACGTGGTGATCGGCAAGCACGAGTACCGCAGCGAGCTGGCCTCCAACCAGTCGGCGCGCTGCCTCGCCGCCTATATGTTCAGTGCCTCGGGCCCGGGGGAGTCGACCACCGACCTGGCCTGGGACGGCCACGCCATGATCTGGGAGAACGGCACTCTGCTCGCGGAGTCGCAGCGCTTTTCTACCGAGCCCGGGCTGACGATTGCGGATCTCGACCTCGACCGGCTGGCCGCGGACCGCATGCGGCAGAACTCCTTCGGCCAGTCGCTCGCGCGCCACAAGGCCGAAGCGACGCGCTTCCGCGAGGTCGCCTTCTCGCTCGCGCTGCCAAAGGGAAGGCTGCCGCTGGTGCGGCAGGTCGCGCGCTATCCCTATGTCCCCGGCGACCCGACCACGCGCGACGCCCGCTGCGAGGAGGTATACCGCATCCAGGTGCAGGGCCTCGCCACGCGCATGCGCGCGAGCGGCACGGAGAAATTGGTGATCGGCGTCTCGGGTGGCCTCGACTCGACCCAGGCGCTGCTGGTGTGCGCGCGCGCGATGGACGAGCTGGGGCTGCCGCGGCGCAACATCCTCGCCTACACCATGCCGGGCTTCGCCACCTCGACCCGGACCCGCAGCCAGGCCTGGCAGCTGATGCGCGCGATCGGCGCCAGCGCCGAGGAAATCGACATCCGCCCCTCGTGCCTGCAGATGCTCAAGGACCTGCGCCATCCCTACGCGCGCGGGCGCAAGGTGTACGACATCACCTTCGAGAACGTGCAGGCCGGGGAGCGCACCAGCCACCTGTTCCGCCTGGCGAACCTGCACCGCGCGATCGTGGTCGGCACCGGCGACCTGTCGGAGCTGGCGCTCGGCTGGTGCACCTACGGCGTCGGCGACCAGATGTCGCACTACAACGTCAACGTCAGCGTGCCCAAGACGCTGATCCGCTATCTGATCGGCTGGGTGGCGAAGTCGGGCCAGTTCGAGCGCGCGGTCGGGCGCACGCTCGAGCGCGTGCTCGCCACCGAAATCAGCCCGGAACTGGTGCCCGGCAGCAAGCGCGGCCAGCCGGCGCAGCTCAGCGAGGCGACCATCGGCCCCTACGCGCTGCAGGATTTCCACCTTTACTACACGCTGCGCTTCGGTTATTCGCCCTCGAAAGTGGCGTTTCTGGCCTGGAACGCGTGGCGCGGCAAGGACGGCTACCGACTGGGCGAGATCCGCAAATGGCTCGGCGTGTTCCTCAAGCGCTTCTTCCAGACCAGCCAGTTCAAGCGCAGCGCGCTGCCCAACGGGCCGAAGGTCGGCTCGGGCGGCTCGCTCTCGCCGCGCGGCGACTGGCGCGCGCCCTCCGACGGCGTCGCCGACGCCTGGCTGGCCGACCTCGAGCGGGTGCCCGCGCGCGACTGACGTTTGATCAGGGTCAAGCCGGCGCCGCACGGCACCGCTAGCCTGAGGGCATGCTTCGCGCCCTGATCCCCGCCGCAATCCCGCCCGTCCCTCCTCCCTGCGTACGCGCAGCGGGCGGATGAAGGCGAGTCCTTCTACGGCGCGGAGCTGCCTATTCGTTGAAAGAAAAACGGGCCGGCCCAGAAAGGGTCGGCCCGTCTTGAAGCACGGTGAAAAAGGGGGGGCCGTACTTCGAGCTCTATGCTACGACCGCGCGCTGTCTGGAGTCTGAGTCGGCGCTGACGCTTTGCTGAAACCCGGGGATGGCGCAGCTAACCGCGTCCTCGACCTTCTCCAGCAGAACGAACTCGAGCTTGGCGCGGGCTTCGGCCGGCACGTCCTCCAGGTCCTTCTCGTTGCGCTTGGGCAGCATCACGGTGCGGATCCCGGCGCGCAGCGCCGCGAGCACCTTTTCCTTCACGCCGCCGATCGGCAGCACCAGGCCTCTGAGCGAGATCTCGCCCGTCATCGCAACGTCGCTCTTCACCGCCTTGCCCGAGAGCAGCGACACCAGCGCGAGGTACATCGCCACTCCCGCGCTCGGGCCGTCCTTGGGCGTCGCCCCGGCCGGAACGTGGATATGCACGTCGATCTTGTCGAACGCTTCCGTCAGCCGGCCCTTGGCCAGCGTCAGCGCGGCCTGCGCCGATTCCTTCATCACCTCGCCCAGCTGTCCGGTGAGGATCAGCTTGCCCGTGCCCGGAACCCTGGTCGCCTCGATGAACAGGATGTCGCCGCCCACCGGCGTCCACGCCAGGCCGGTCGCGACCCCCGGGACCGCGGTCATCAGCGCCGCCTCGCTTTCGAATTTGCGCGCGCCGAGGATCGGCTGCAGGTCCGCGGCGTCCACCGCCACCGACTGCGCCTTGCCTTCGGCGATCCTCATGGCGACGTTGCGCAACACCGAGCCCATTTCGCGCTCGAGGTTTCTCACCCCCGCCTCGCGCGTGTAATCGCGCACGATCGCCGCCAGCGCGGCGTCGCTCAGCGAGGCCTGTTCCGGCTTGAGCCCGTTGGCCTCCATCTGGCGCTTGACCAGGTAGCGGCGCGCGATCTCGAGCTTCTCCTCTTCCGTGTAGCCGGGGAGCTGGATCACCTCCATGCGGTCGCGCAGCGGCCCGGGGATCGTGTCGAGCACGTTCGCGGTGGCAATGAACATCATCTTCGACAGGTCGAAGTCGACTCCCAGATAGTTGTCGCGGAACTTCGAGTTCTGCTCCGGATCGAGCACCTCGAGCAGCGCCGATGACGGGTCGCCGTGGAAGCCGCCGGCGCCGACCTTGTCGATCTCGTCCAGCATCAGCACCCCGGCGCGCGTTTCCGCGCGGCGGATCGCCTGGATGATGTTGCCCGGAAGGGCACCGACGTAGGTGCGCCGGTGGCCGCGGATCTCGGCTTCGTCATGCAGGCCGCCGAGCGCCACGCGCTGGAACTTGCGCCCCGTGGCGCGTGCGATCGACTGCCCGAGCGAGGTCTTGCCCACCCCCGGCGGGCCGACGAAGCACAGAATCGGGCTCTTGCCCTCGGGGTTGAGCATGCGCACCGCGAGGTACTCGAGGATGCGGCGCTTGACCTTCTCCAGGCCGTAGTGATCCTCGTCGAGCACCTTCCTCGCCTCGGCGATGTCGATCGGCCTGGCCTGCTCGGCCTTCCACGGCAGCTCGGTGAGCCACTCGAGGTAGGTGCGCAGCATGCCGTACTCGCCGCCGCCTTCCTGCATGCGCTGCAGGCGCTTCAGTTCCTTGTTGGCGTGCTTCGCCACGTCCTCCGGCATGCCCGCCTCGTCGAGCGCCTTCTTCAGCTCCTCGATCTCGGCCGCCGTGTCCTCGCCCTCGCCCAGCTCCTTCTGGATCTGGCGCATCTGTTCGCGCAGCACGTGCTCGCGCTGGCGCTGGTCGAAGGCCTTGCGCGTCTGGTCGCCGATCTCCTTCGACAGTTTCAGGATCTCGATCCGGTTGCCGAGCAGCGCGAGCACCTTGTCCAGGCGCGCGCGCACGCTGAAGGCCTCGAGCAGCTCCTGCTTCTGCTCCGGCTTCACGTCGAGGAAGTTCGCCACCATGTCCGCCAGCGCGCCGGGCGACTCGATGCCCTGCACCACCGCGGCGAGGCCCTCGGGCGCGTTCGGCAGCAGCTCGATCGCCGCCGCCGATTGCTGCTTGAGCTGCAGGAAGCGCGCCTCGAGCTCGGCGCCGGATTCCTGCACCTCCTCGACCAACGCCACCCTCGCGACGAGGAACGGCCAGCCCTCGAGGAACTCGAGCACGCGAAAGCGCGACTGGCCCTGCACCACGAGATGGTGCGCGCCGTCGGGCGCGGTGACGTAGCGCGCGATCTGGCCCGCGGTGCCGACCCAGTGCAGGTCGTCGGGGCCGACCGCGTCCTTGCTCGGGTCGCGCTGCAGCAGAAAACCGACCTGATGCTCGCGCTTGGCCGCTTCCTGCGCCGCGGCGACCGATTTCTCGCGCCCGATCGTCACCGGCGCGATGACGCCGGGAAACAGCACCGTGTTGCGCATCGGGACGAGGGCGATGGCGTCCTCGGGCAGCGGCTTGGCGGCACCGTTGGCACGCCCGGGCGCCGGCGCGCTCGTGGGCGCGGCTTCTTCGCCGGAGAGCATCTGCTGGGACTTCGGCCAGAGGTTCATGCGGACTCCTTGCGTT
>Ga0315556_1002184_pt1 | contig 11299 bp, 9 predicted proteins | sample SalMarSW160310MG_FD_202112 | JGI IMG/M metagenome (GOLD analysis project Ga0315556, IMG submission 202112) | Salt marsh sediment microbial communities from the Plum Island Ecosystem LTER, Massachusetts, United States - Salt Marsh Sediment SW1603-10 ...
TGAATTCCACCGCCCAGAAAGCGAACATGCACGAAATCATCACATCCCCCGGGGACACAGCGGCCGCCTATGCCTCCAAAGCCTGAAAGCCGCTGGAAACACGTGGTCGCGCTCCTGAAGGAGACCTTCGTCGCCTTCGGCGATGATGAGTGCAGCTTGCGCGCAGCCGCGCTCGCCTATCACAGCTTGCTGTCGCTCTTCCCCTTACTGCTCTTCCTGGTCTTTCTGGGTGGCATGCTGCTCAGTGGTGGAAGTACCCTGCAGACGGTCCAAGGCTATGTGGCGCGCATCTCGCCTCAACTGGCTCAGACCGTCAACCCGGTGATAGCTCAGACAGTCCGGGCCCGTGGCTCGATCGGATTGATCGGCGCAATCGGCCTGCTTTGGTCGGCGTCGGCGATCTTCACCGTTCTCTCCTCGACTTTCAACATCATCTGGGACGCCCGTCCGCGCCCATTCATCTACCGCCGCCTGGTCGGCCTGATCGCCGTGGTCCTGACCGTCATCCTGTTCGTGTTCTCATTGTTTACTCGGACGCTGGCGGCATTTGCCCTTCCGGCGCAGGGCGCCATGACGCAGCGCATGCTCAATGCCGGCCTCGATTTCAGCGCCACTGTACTCATCTGCTGGCTGCTCTACACCTTGCTCCCCAACGGGAAGGTGCACGTGCCTTCGTCGCTGTACGGCGCCTTGCTGGCCGCCGTGCTTTGGCAAGGAGCAAAGACCGGGTTCTCCTTCTACCTGACATCTGGACTGACGCGTCTTGATCTCGTGTACGGCTCGCTGGCATCCGTGGTGGTGCTGGTCCTTTGGGCCTACTTTTCGAGTCTGATCTTGTTCTTGGGAGCCGAGTTCGCCGCCACGCTTGAACGGCATACCTCGGGGGTTTCCGGTTCAATTGACGGCTCGAACTTGTGATGAATTTCACAAATAGGAGCTGAGACGATTGGCCGAAGTCGCTCTGAAAACCAGTGTGGTGATTCAGGCCGGGGGGCTGGGGCAACGGCTCGGCACAGCCAAGCCGTTGGTCGAGCTCGACGGGCGGCCCCTGATCGAGTACGTACTGGCCCAGGTGGGGGAACTGGGAGATGAGTGCCTGATTACGACCAATCACCCGGAGGACCTGGCCTATCTTAGGGTAAGGATGGTCTCAGATCCAGGTGACACAGCCGGCGCTGGCGCGCTGACGGGGCTTTCCACCGCCCTGCGTGCGGTAGCCGGTGAGCGGGCCTTGGTCGTCGCCTGCGATATGCCCTTCATCCGAACCGACCTGGCAGGAAGATTGATCGATCTGGCTGAGCGGGATCCTTCAGGCGCCATCGTCATACCCCGTTGGCATCACAGGCTGGAACCCCTTCTCAGTGTCTACCCCAAATCAGTCTTGCCGGAGATTGCCGAGCTGCTTCGAACTGGGTCGCAACGCCTGCGTGACCTGCTCGAGCGCTGCCCTTTGCGGGTGGTCGAACCGGATGAAATCTCCCGGTTGGATCCTCAAGGCCTGAGCTTCGTCAACGTCAATACACCCGATGACTTGGCCGAGGCGGAGGAGATCCGCGCCAGGCTGGTGGGCGGATTGGGCTGAGTTCAGCCCGACGACTTCTCAGTTCTCGTCAAGTGGACGGTAGTAGGCTTCGCCGGCGCAAGCCCGGCAGAGGGTCTTTCCAGCCCGCTCGACCTGCAGGTCGTTCAGAATCTCTTCACCGCATGAGTCACAAATCGCCCGGGCACTTGGCCTGCTGATCATCGCCTCCAGATCCCCCTGGAACGCCACGGGGCGGGCGACGAGCAGCTGGTTGTCAGGGAGGGTCTGATAGGCGAGGAGCATCGCCTCCCAGCTGCTTACATCGGGGAGCTTCTCGACGGCCCTCTGCCTGGACTGCGGGTGAGGCGTGACGCGGAAAGCCCTGCCGTCTTTGCGGTCGACGAACGTGGCGGCAACCTTCCCGAACTGGATGATGCGCAGCGTGCGATGCCCGACCCAGCAGCCGGTGCTGACCGAAACGCCGTCTGCAGCGCATCCGTCGGTTTCCATAAAGACAAACAAAACTTTTCGGTCGGTTTGGGGCAGGGGGATGTCGAGCAGGTGGCCGGCGAATAGCCCCATCCGAACGCCAAGAACCTGGCGCGGGCAAAGATGCTTGTGAAGCTTGGCTGACTGGTCGAGGAGAGCTTTGAGCTCCGCACTCGGAGAAGGAGAGCTACCTTCAGGCATAGCACTTCACCGATTTCACTGGTGGATGGCTTTGCCCGTCCGAGTGCGGAGCATAGGGTTCGCGATCTCCGATCCTACGAGAGCCCGACGATTTTTTCGGTCTCAGGATCGATGTCGATGTCCATGTACGCCGGTCGCGTGGGCAGGCCTGGCATGGTCGACATGGACCCGATCAGCGGATACAGAAAACCTGCGCCGACTGAGGCTCGGATTTCCCGAATGGGCACAGTGAATCCCTTGGGGACACCCTTGAGCGACGCGTCGTGGCTCAGGCTGAGATGAGTCTTGGCCATGCAGATCGGCAGGCCGTCGAAGCCAAGCTTGGTGTACAGCTCTACCTGCTCCTTGGCCAAATCCGAGAATTCGATTCCGTCAGCCCCGTAGATCTCGACGGAGATTGTCCGGATCTTCTCTTCGATGCTTTCGTCCAGCGGATACAGGAATTTGAAATCGCTGGGCTTGTCTGCGGCTGCAACGACGGCCTCGGCCAAATCGACGGCACCCGCGCCGCCTTCGGCCCAGTGCCTGGACACAACGGCGCCTTCTGCGCCGGCTTCGGCAGCCGCCTTGCGTACCAGCTCAAGCTCGGCCACTGTATCGTCCGGGAAGGCGTTCACGGCCACTACCACCGGAATTCCGTACTTGCGGGCGTTGGCGATGTGGGCCTTCATATTGCCCAATCCGGCTTCGAGCAGCTCGAGATTCTCCTCGGTGTAGGCCCTGTCGAGGGGTTTGCCCGCCACGACCTTGGGCCCGCCGCCGTGCATCTTCAGGGCGCGGACGGTGGACACCAGGACCACGGCGTTGGGAACAAGCCCGGAGTAGCGGCATTTGATGTCGAAGAATTTCTCCATCCCGATGTCGGCACCAAAGCCAGCCTCGGTGAGCACGTAGTCCGCCAGCTTGAGTGCCACCTTGTCGGCCAGGATCGAGCTGTTCCCGTGGGCGATGTTGGCGAACGGCCCGGCATGGACGAAGACCGGTGTCCCCTCGAGCGTTTGCATCAGATTCGGCTTGACGGTGTCCTTCATCAGGACGGTCATCGCGCCGGCCACGCCCAGATCGTCGGCCGTGATCGGCTCGCCTGACTTGGAAATGCAGGCCACCATTCTGCCGAAGCGAGCGCGCATATCCGCCAGACCGGTGGTCAGTGCCAGCACCGCCATCACCTCACTGGCGACAGTGATATCGAAGTTGGTCTTGCGCTCCATGCCATGCTCTTTTTCGCCTTGGCCGATGGTGATGCCGCGCAAGAAGCGGTCGTTCGTGTCGACGACTCGCCGCCAACCGATCTGATCGGGGTCGATATCGAGGCGTACCAGCTTGCGGAGCATCTCTTCGCTGAGCGTCTCGAGGTCGGCCTCTTTGATCCCTAACTTGTCCATTCGGACGCGGATCCCTCGGGCGATCTTGCGTTTCCCATCGGATCCAACGGGAAGCAGGCGGCCGAACAGCTGCTCGTCGGTTTGTCGGCTCTCATGGAACCAGCGGGTGTCAATAGCAGCCGCCAGAAGGTTGTTGGCGGCGGTGATGGCATGCAGATCGCCGGTGAGGTGGAGATTGAAGTCCTCCATCGGGATGACCTGGCTGTATCCGCCTCCGGCGGCTCCGCCTTTGATGCCGAACGTGGGGCCCTGGCTGGGCTGGCGGATGCACGTGAAGACGCGCTTTCCAAGATGGGCGCCCATCGCCTGGCTGAGCCCGACGGTGGTCGTGGTCTTGCCTTCACCCAGCGGGGTTGGCGTGATGGCGGTCACCAAGATGTACTTGCCGTCCTTGACATCCTTCAGACGATCAAGCACGTCCAAGCGGACCTTGGCCTTGTACTTCCCGTAGAGCTCGAGCTCATCAGGCTCCAGGCCAAGCTCGTCGGCCACTTCGCTGATTGGCTTGAGCTCGGCTTCTTGGGCGATCTCGATGTCTGAAGGCACGGGATCACGTGGGTGGATGGGGGTGGGACGAAAGGCATGTGCGACGTTTTCTGGCATGAGAGCGACCTCCGTTACGCCGTGGCCGGACCCCGCTGGGGCCCGTTGTCAGGCACGTATCAATGGTAGGCATGTGTCCACATCGCATCCTATCACCGGCACGCAAATCGTGCGGGGTGATATTTGTCACGAACCTCGACGCGGGAGGTCCTCATCGCGTGAAACCAACCGGGAGCCCGTGAGGGCTCCCGGTATTCCAGTGTTTCTTTGGCCGCTTCGTCGGAACGCGGCGCGCTGTCTGGAAGATTTACTGTCCGCTGATCAACCCATTCTTCTGCAGGAACTCGCGCGCCACTTCATCGGGCTCGCGGCTGTTGCCGTCGACTTCCCAGTTCAGCTGGCTCATCGTGGCGCCATCCAACATGGGCGCGAGCTTGTTCAGGGTGTCAGCAATATCCGGATGGGCGTCCAACAGGTCCTTGCGGACCACCGGAGCCACCGGATAGGGCGGCCAGAAGTTCTTGTCATCCTTGAGGACTTTCAAGTTGTAGGCCGCGATCTGGCCATCAGTGCCGAAGCAGGTGGTGACGTCGAGGTCACCCGATTGAACGCCTGAGTACTTCAGGCCGGGATCAAGGGCGCGTACTTCCTTGAAGTTGAAGCCGCCGTAGACCTTCTTCAAGCCCGGCAGACCGTCTTCGCGCTCGGTGAATTCCTGGGTTGTACCGAATACCAGTTGGTCAGCCTTCTTGGACAGGTCGCTGACTGTGTTGATGCCCATGCTGTCGGCTTTGTCCTTGGGCATCGCCAGGCAGTATGTGTTGTTGAACTTGGTGGGCTGGAGCCACACGAGATTGTACTTGTCGAGGTACTCTTTCTTGACCGTGTCGTACACGTCCTGCGAGCTCATGCTCGGATCGTAGCTCATACCGAGCTGAGTCAGCAGCGCGGTGCCGGTGTACTCGGGATACATGTTGATATCACCGTTGACCAGCGCATCTTGGGCTTCGCTCGTGCCCGCCAGGGAGGTGTACTCGGCATCGTAGCCGGCGTCCTGGAGGAGCATCGTATACATGTTTCCGAGCAAGTACTGCTCGGTGAATTCTTTGGAGCCAACTGTGATGTGAGTTGCCTGAGTTTGGCCCCCGCCACAGGCTGTCAAGAGCATCCCAGCCATGGCAAACAGACTCAGCAGAAGGGCAGTTGTCTTCCGGTGAAGCATCGGTCTTTCCTCTCTCCCAGTGGGTAGCAGATTCATCGAAGGTGTGGGTTGTTACGTTCGAGGATGGCACCTCCTGTCGTGGGTTGTGGTCGGGACTCAACGTGGCTCAAGTTATGGACCCGGCGGGTTGCGCACCAGGTGCCGCTGAAACGGCACCTGCCCGCACGGCGGATCGGAATTCAACAACGGCCAGCAGGGCAATGAATGCCGTGGCTGCCCATTGGACGTACATGCCGTAGCCTAGCTGATGGCCCGCGGGCAGCCTGGCTTGGATCCAGAAATAGCCGGCCGTCATCCAGACAAAACTGGCCAGTCCGGACAATCCGCCGATGATCTGGCCCGAACTAGGGCCAGATTCGGATTCGTAGCGTGGCCACAGGGCAGCGATGAGCCCAAAGACCATCACCGGCAAGCCCACGCCACGGTAGGCTGCGTGCAGGCCAGTCCAGACGACCGGGTTGCCGCTGGCGTCAGCGAAGCGGTCCCATGGAAGGAAGGAGCCAAAGGTCAGCGGCATGACTGTCATGGCCGCAAGCAGGGCGTACAGTCGTGCGCCGCCCCGCCGCTCCTCCGGAGGCATCAGTCCTTCCGGCGTCGCCCAACGTTCAAGGCGCCCGAAGGCTTCCTCGAAGTACAGTGCCAGCAACGTCGCTGGCAGAGCGCCGGCAAGCATGATGTAGTCGCGGTTGAGGGCGTGCCCACGCAGGATTAGATCGCCCAAGCCGCCGCCGCCGATGAAGGCTGCAAGCGTGGCGCTGGCGACAACCACCACAGCCGATGTCCGTACACCGGCCATGATCACGGCCGCTGCAATCGGAAGCTCAACCCGCAGCAGCACCTGGATGTCATTCATACCCATGCCGCGAGATGCCTCGACGACGTTGTGGTCGACTTGATCAATGCCAACGGAGGTGTTGACCATCACCGGGAGCGTGCCGATGAAGACCAGAGCCAGCAAGGTTGGAGGTGTGCCGATACCGAGCAGCGGAAGAGCCAGCGCCAGCACCGCCAGGCTGGGGATCGTCCGGCCCAAATTGCCTATCGCCATGACGAGCGTCCGCAGCCAGCGGAACCTCGAGCTGATGATCCCCAGCGCCAACCCAAGCACCACGGAAATCGTCAGCGCTACCATGGTCAGATAGAGATGCTGGCCCAATGCGATTGTGAACTCATTGGACCTTTCAATAAGGTAGGCCACCATATCGGCCAGCATGATCGCCTCCTAGGTCCTTTTCAGCCGGCGCTCGGCCCGGCCGATGACTTGGGCGAACAGAATGGCCAGCAGGCTGGCACCTATGGCGCCTGCGACGACCTTGTCGTTGCGCATCCCGCCCGCGGCGATTCCCTCGAATATCAAATCGCCGAGGCTCTTAGCCCCGAAGTAGGATGCCAGCGTGGCCAGGCTGATGGCCGACACAGCTGCGATACGAATGCCGGCAAAGATCACCGGCAGGGCCAGCGGGAGCTCAATTCGGAACAGGATCTGCATCTGGGTCATACCCATGCCGCGTGCCGATTCGATGACTGCTGGACGCACCTCGTCGACGCCCACCGCCGTATTTCGGATGATGGCGAGCAGGGAATAGAGCGTGAGAGCGATCACGGCTGGCTTGAAGCCGATGCCTACAAATGGGATCATCATCCCGAAGAGCGCCAGGCTTGGAATGGTGTAGAGCATGCCGGCGACCTTGATGACCGGCTCGTACAGCCAGCGAACGCGGGTGATAATGATTCCCAGGCTTACCCCGATCAAGATGGCAAAGAAGAGCGTGACAAAGGTGATTTTCAGGTGTCCCCATGTAAACTCGAGCACCCTGTCCGGGCGGCCAGTGCCGGGGAAGAAGTACAGGATTCCTTTTTCCACCGAAATGGCAAAGGAAAGCAGGTTGTTCAGGAGATCGGACATGGTGTCCTCAGTTGGCCCGGGTGGAAGCAGAGTCGTGAATGAGCTCCTGCACGTCGCTCGCAGTCACGATCCCCTGCAGCACACCTGCATCGCCCACCACCGGCATGTAGGCGACACCGTAGCTCAGCATTTCGGAGAAGACGTTTTTCATCGTCGCCTCTTGCTCTGTCTGAGCGATTGGGGCGCGGGTGAATTCGCCGATGCGTTTGCCCGGATGGCGCTCGCAGCCTTCCATGGTCACAAATCCGAGCAGCTTCTTTTGATCGTCGACCACCAGCATGTTGTCGAAATCCAAGTGCCGCATCTGGTCGATGGCGTCTTCAGCCGACATCGTGTGGGGTAGATTGGCGATATCGGGCCGCATCACGTCCATGACGCGGACCAGGTTCAGCCGCTTCAGACCCCTATCAGCGCCGACGAAATCCGCCACGAACTCATTGGCCGGCGAAGAAAGGATATTTGTAGGCGAGTCGAATTGTTCGATTCGGCCACCGACCTGCAGGATGCAGATCAGCGTGCCCATCTTGATGGCCTCGTCGATGTCATGCGTGACGAAGACAATGGTCTTCTTGATCTTCTTCTGCAGGCGCAGGAACTCATTCTGTAGATGATCGCGGTTGATGGGGTCAATGGCGCCGAAGGGTTCATCCATCAGCATGACCGGCGGGTCGGCTGCCAAAGCCCGCACGACGCCAACCCGCTGACGCTGTCCGCCGGAAAGCTCGCGCGGATAGCGGTCACGGTACAGGCTGGGCTCCATGCCGACCATCGCCAGCAGTTCGTCAATGCGCGTATCGATTCTGGGAGCCTCCCACCCGAGCAGCACAGGCACCGTGGCAATGTTGTTCCGGATCGTCATGTGCGGGAACAGGCCGATCTGCTGGATGACATAGCCGATACCCCGCCGCAGGGTGACGGGGTCCTTTTTCAGGATGTCTTCGCCCTGCAGGAAGATCTGGCCATCGGTGGGTTCGATCAATCGGTTGATCATCTTGAGCGTGGTGGTCTTGCCGCAGCCCGACGGGCCGATGAGCACACACGTTTCGCCTTCGGGCACTTCGAACGACACGTCCTCGACCGCAGGCTGGCTGGCGCCCGGATAGGTCTTTGTGATGTGTTCGAGTTTGATCACAGGCGTGCTCCTCTTGCCACTGGCGGGACTGGGGCGCGAATGAGTGCCGGGATGGGTAGGACAGCCCAGGCGGGTCCGTCGGACATCGTTTGACGGCTGGCGGCTGCTTCGCCCGAGGGACAGATTGGATCGGTGTCTACCCGTTTCGGGCAAGGGGCGCTCAACGGTCAAGGCGTACCAGAGCGCGTTCGCTTGGTCTGGAGGCCGCTTCTTGGTCTCTAGCGGACCTCGCAAACCTCGCATGAGGGAGTCTGGCCGAGGGTTTGACTATCCGCCCGGCCGGCTCGTCTGAGTTACAACTCTGCTCAGCGATGGTCATCCGTTGCGCGAGAGGCTGGTCGTGGATCGCGGCCGCGGACAAGCAACCCCGTCCGGTGTCCCCTCTCTCGTGCAACTGTCGATTGATATATTCAGAATATAGTGGAATCCCGGCGAATGGTCAAACGACAGCCGGCTGTACTGCCCACGCGGCGGCACCCAGCCAGAGGATACAATAGGCGAGCAGTTCTTCCCCCGAAAAGCCAAGCGAGTCGATCATGGACAGCAGCCGTGCCTTCGCAGAGGGTCTAGATAGTGAAGACGAATTGCGCGAGTTTCGGGAACGTTTTGTCATTCGGGATCCTGAGCTCATCTATCTGGATGGCAACTCCCTAGGCCGGCTGCCCAAGGCCACGCAGGCCCGTTTGCAGGCTGCGATCGAGGCGGAGTGGGGAGAGCGCCTTATACGCGGATGGAACGAGGGCTGGTACGAGGCCAACCTCAGGATCGGCGGCAAGCTGGCCGAGTTGATAGGCGCCGAGGCCGACGAAGTGGCGATCGCCGATTCTACGTCCGTCAATCTCTACAAGGCAGCCATGGCGGCTGCCCTGGCGCGGCCTGGCCGAAGCAAGATCATCACCGACGATCTGAACTTTCCGTCAGACGTCTACATCTTGCGCAGCGTGGCTCGCCAAGCGGGGGTGGGGGAGGTCGTGGTTCTGAAGTCGCCGGACGGTGTCAGCTTGCCGCCAGAACAACTGGAGGCTGCGTTGGATGGCGACACGGCGTTCTTGGCCCTCTCTCACACCGCCTTCAAGAGCGGATTCACGCACGATCTGGGCCAGGTGACGCGGTTGGCCCATGAGGTTGGGGCGCTGGTCGTCTGGGATATGAGCCACTCGGTAGGGGCGATCGACGCGAACTTGGGCGATGCCGGCGCCGACCTCGCGGTGGGCTGCACATACAAGTACCTGAACGGCGGGCCGGGCTCCCCGGCCTTCCTGTATGTCCGACGGGACCTGCAAGGCGAGCTGACCAACCCGATCACGGGTTGGTTCAGCCAGGAGCAGCCGTTCGAGATGAGTCTGAACTACCGCGCCGCGGCTGGGATGCGCCGCTTCCTTACCGGTACTCCGCCCACCCTTTCCATGCTGGCTGTCGAGCCCGGGGTGGATATGCTGCGGGAGGCTGGAATGCGTCGGGTGCGGGCCAAGTCGGTGCGGCAGACAACCTATCTGGTTGACCTGTGGCGCGAACGGCTGGCACCTATCGGATTCAGCCTGGGATCCCCGGAGGACCCGGCGGTCCGCGGGGCGCATGTCTCGCTCGGGCACGAGCATTCGCTGGCGATTGACCAGGCTCTGATCCATGAAGCGGGTGTCTTGCCCGATTTCCGACCCCCCGACAACATCCGACTCGGGCTTTCCCCCCTGTACACATCCTTCATGGAAATCAACGAGGCGGTCGAGCGCCTGGTGCATGTGGTGACCGAAAAGCGCTACGAAGCCTACACGGGGAGCACGCTGGCTGTCGTCTGATCGCCGAATCGGCAACGCCTTGTGAAAATGTTCACAAGCGCTTCTGGGCATGCTTGGGGGCCAACCGCAGCCACCGTCAAGACGATGTTTGGCCCAGTTTCGCAGCTTGGTGGGCCGAAGGCTCACACATCGCACACTGTCTCAAGTCCGAATCTGGAGGAGCGCTTGGTCTCTTGAGGTGCCTTCCCCTTGTTACAATGAAATGGCCTGCAACGATCGGCTCACGGCCGAAGGTTTCTGCGCGAGAGGCGCGGGCTGGCGGTCGATCGTCGCGGCGGGTGAAACTCGATGGATATCCCAACATAGAGAAGGCGTTATCGAATGCATAGAGGCATGAAAGTGCTTGGTCTGGCCAGCTTGAGTCTGCTGATGCTGGTGCTGGGAGGGGTTGGCGGCGTCGCCATGACCGAGGCCAGGCTTCATACAACCAGCAGCAGTGCCCTCGACGTCCCTGCGGACGCTCAGGGCTCCTTTCGTTTGATGGAGCAGGCCTGGAACATGATCGATCAGAACTACGTCGATCAATCGGCTGTAGACCCGCAAACCCTGGGCTATGGCGCTATAAGCGGCATGGTCAACGCCCTCGGTGATACGGGGCACAGCCGATTTCTGACCCCGGAGATGAGGACCCAGGAACAAAATGCCATCCAGGGCAAGTTCTCCGGCATCGGCGCCGAGGTCCAGATGAAGGATGGCCATGTTGTCATCGTGGCGCCGCTCGACGGCTCCCCGGCACAAAAAGCGGGCGTCATGCCGGGCGACGTGGTTGTCAAGGTGGATGGTGAGGATGTGACGGGCCAACCCCTTGAGCAGGTGGTCTCCAAAATCCTGGGTAAGGCCGGAACGCAGGTGACCCTTACTCTGCAGGACCCCAACACAGGCACGCCGCGTGACGTGTCGATCACCCGGGCCGAGATCACAATCCACAATGTCACCTGGCAGATGCTGCCGGGCACCAAGGTGGCGCATTTGCGGATTGCCGCATTTAGCCAGGGCGTTACGCAAGATCTGAAGAAGGTGCTGGGGGAGATCAACGACGCTGGTGCAACCGGGATCGTGCTCGATCTGCGCAACGATCCGGGTGGCCTGCTCGATGAAGCCAT
>Ga0315556_1002187_pt1 | contig 11283 bp, 7 predicted proteins | sample SalMarSW160310MG_FD_202112 | JGI IMG/M metagenome (GOLD analysis project Ga0315556, IMG submission 202112) | Salt marsh sediment microbial communities from the Plum Island Ecosystem LTER, Massachusetts, United States - Salt Marsh Sediment SW1603-10 ...
GGGACTACCCGGTGGGGGGGTTCTATTCGGGCTACTACGCCATGATGGTCACTCGCCATATGAAGGAGTTCGGAACCACCCCCGAACAGATGGCGGCCGTGTCGGTGAAGAACCACCGCAACGCGTACCACAACCCGTACGCGCAGAAGCGCAACCGTTACACGATCGAGGACGTTCGCAGCGCGCCGATGGTCGCCTGGCCCCTGACGCGGCTCGACATCTGCGTCATGTCGGATGGCGCAGCGGTCACGGTCCTCGCCTCCGAGGAAGGACTCGAGAAGCTCGAGGCGGCGGGAGCGGCGGTGACGCGTCCATTGGTCAAGGTGACCGGCATCGGTCGTGGCACCGATGCAATGCGCATGTCCGACCGACCGCACGTCGACTACGAGACCTTCATGCGCGACTACGCCACCGAACAGGAGAAAGCCTCCGACGACACGCGTGCCTACTACAAGAGACTGTGGAAACACGGCACCCGCTATCCGGGCGTGCACTCGTTCCGGGCGGGCCGCACCGCAGGCAACATGGCGTACCGGCAAGCCGGGGTCGCCGACCCGCTCGCCGAGTTGGACTTCATCGAGCTGCACGACGCCTACACGTCGTCTGAGCTTCAGACCTACGAGGACATGGGGCTTTGCCTCTACGGAGAAGGGGGCGAGTTTGCGGCATCAGGAAAGGCGTTCCTACCGGGAATCGACTATGGGCTCGACCTGCCCGATGACCCGATCACCCCGGTCAACCCTTCAGGGGGCCTGATCGCCTGCGGCCATCCAGTCGGCGCAACCGGCCTGATGCAGGGCGTCTTCGCCATCTGGCAGCTTCAAGGATCCATCGGAGACCACTTCGGGGATTCGATGCTGCAAGTGGCCGATGCGAGACGGGGTGCGATCCACTCGCATGCCGGGACCGGCACCTACGTCACCGTGAGCGTGCTCGAGAGGGAGGACTGACATGACGAAGCTGCCAGACCGTCGAGAAGAGACCCTCGGGGGCTACGTCGTTCACGGCGTTCCATTCCCTGTCGAAACGGATCCAGATGCGCTCGCGTTCCTCAAGCGGATGGCACCGCTGCAGATAGAACAGGAGTACTCGATCACCTACCTGCACTCGTACGGGCAGGACAGTCCCTGGTTCGCCGGAGTGACCAACAAGAGGCTCCTCGCCAGCCAGGATCCAGAGTCGGGATACACCTATGCAACGCCCCGTGGCCACGACATGTACTCGGGCGAAGAGACGAACTGGATCGACATCACAGAACGCACGGCGAAAGTCCACGCGTTCACGGTCTGCTACTTCGGATCTGAGGAGTTCCTTCCAGAGACGCCGTTCGTGCTGGCGCTCGTCGAGTACGAGGGAGTGGACACGCTGTTCCTGACCCGAATCATGGGTGTCGACCTGGACGACGTGTCCCTCGACTGGATCGGGATGGAGGTCACGCCCCGATTCCTGCGCAACAGCAAGCTCAAGCCGACGGATGTCTACTTCGTCCCTGCCTGACCAGAATGGTGACGACGGCCCTCCGTTCGGGCTTCGAACAATCGTCGTATTGATCGCCCTCTACCTCGGGTACCGGGTGGTGCAGGGCATCGTGTGGGTGGTACACCGGCTGGGGGGATGACGTCTGCGATAGCGACGGTATCATTCGCACTCTTCGGGCTGTGGCGCAGCTTGGTTAGCGCGCTTGACTGGGGGTCAAGAGGTCGCCGGTTCAAATCCGGCCAGCCCGACCGAGAGAAGACCCCGAAACCTGAGTAGTTTCGGGGTTTTCTCGTCTTCGTGGGTCGGTCTCTGTGGGAGCCGGTTTCTTGGTCGTCTCTTGGTTCACGAGGCTGTGAGCGGCATAGCAGGCACTGATAGACTGACGGCGGGGCAGATCTCGGAGGCGATTGATGGGAAGTGCCCGGCAGCGGTTCGTTTTCGGAACGGCAGTCGTTCTGTTCTTGTCCGGCTGCAGTCCAGGGGTGCCCTCCTCCGTCACGCCTGAGTCAACTGCGATTGCCTCTCCTCTTGGGGCATCGTCCTCAACCGCGCCGTCTTCTCCGCCGCCTGCTTCAACAACATCGAGACCACTCGGCGAGACGATCGTTGTCACGAGTCCAGCCGACAACGGCCCTGGCACGTTGCGCCAGGCGCTTTTGGACGCGAAGACCGGTGACATGATTGTCTTCGATCCAGTGGTGTTCCCGCCTGATAATCCGGTTTCGATCATGCTGGAAGGCGAGTTGCCGGGCATCCGGCAGGGGTACTTGACGATCGACGCCAGCACTGCCGGCGTGATCATCGATGGAAGTGGAGACCCCGACGTCGAGAGCCCTCTCTACATCGTCTCAGACAAGAACGCGATTATCGGTCTCCAGATGAGGAACTTCTCTGGAGCGGCTCTTCACATAAGTGGTGGTCACAACAACCTCATTAAGGACAATGTCGTTGGTGGCAGTGACTATGGCATTGGCCTTTGGGGCGGAGCGTCTCACAATCGGGTTACGGGAAACCATATTGGGGTGCTCGCTGACGGGGTGACGCCGCTGGAGATTCGGGTCGCCGGAGTAGTCGTATCCGAAGGGGCCCATAGCAATCAGATCGGGCCCAACAACACTATCGCTTTCAGCGATCAGTGGGGTATTAGCTTCGGGATCCGGGATGGCGACATTGTTGGCAATACGATCTCTCAGAACAGCATTCATGACAACGCTCTCAGGGGGATCGCGCTCAACGGGAGCAACGACTCTTTGGTCGCGCCAGCGCTATTCGACTTCGACCTCCAGGCTGGCACCCTGGTAGGCGCCGCCTGTGCGGGATGCGTGGTAGAGGTGTTCTCGGATGCCGGCGACGAGGGCGCGATCTACGAAGGGCAGGCTGTGGCGGATGAGGAAGGCAGGTTCACCTTTGACAACGGCACCGCCTTCGAGGGTCCGTTTCTGACTGCTACTGCTACCGATCTCGCCGGTAACACCAGCGGATTCTCTCCGCATACCTTTGGGACCCGGAGATCATTGACTCTTCAAGAAGGAAACGCCGAGCCCAAGGCACGGATCGTGCTACTGCCATATCAAGAGCTGGCAGACAACCGGATCTCGAACTTCAACGTCCTGGACCCACGGGACGCCGACGGCAGACTGGTGGAGGTGGAACAACTGGGGACACGATGGATGCGGGCATCTCTCGACCCCATGGACTGGGAACAGGCTGTGAGGGATGGTTGGTATTCCCAACCCAGGATCACCGAAATCCAGGACAGAGCAATCTCATCATTGGCAGATAACGGGACCACCATCATCTACGTGTTGGAACATTGGGACGAGGGTCTTCATGCAGAGAGGCCCCCGAACTACGGGAACGAGGAAGAGGTTCAACTGTTCCTTGACTACACCCGCATGATCGTGAGCCACTTCGAAGGCCGCATCCAGTACTACGAGATTCTGAACGAGCCGCTGTTCTATGTTGAGGTAGAGGACTACATCAACCTGATCCATCGAGTAGTTCCGATCATCCGTGAGGCGGATCCCCAAGCGAAGATAATGGTGGGGGGTGCCACCGCCTTACGAGAGGGATATTCCCGCGACTACCTCTTCAATGTCCTCCAATCGGACGTCATGCCCCTCGTGGACGTCATCGGCTTCCACCCCTTGTATGGAGAATCGCCGCAATACGACGAAACCCGCGAGTATTACTACAACTATCCATCTCTGGTGCAAGAAATCAAAGACGTTGCCACTGCCCACGGTTTCAGGGGGGAATACGTCGCTTCAGAAATGCACTGGAACACTCCGACCGCTCCCAGCCCCTATGAACCGTGGGAATACACCGACACTGTTGCTGCGAAGTACTGGGTCCGAGCAATCGTGATGAATCTCGGCATGGACGTGGTGGCGGGAATCACCGAACCCCAAGAGATACCGATCGTCTCCGAGACCGTTCGCAACCTCGGGAACGTCATGGCTGGAGCCAGAGCCGCGGGCCTGGCGAGTCCCCTGCAGAGCGAGTATCCCGACATTGAGAGCTACAGCTTCTCACTGCCGAACGGTGAAACCCTCATTGCCCTGTGGACGAACGGTGCTGCGGTCGATCAAGATCCAGGACTTGCTTCCACCGTGGTACTGCCTGGCTTCTCGGGGCACACGGTGACGGGTGTAGACGTACTCTATGGCTACACGCAGGAGCTGATCACGAACGATGACGGTGGCGATCTTGTCATCGAAGATCTCCTAATAGGGGACTATCCGCTAATCCTCAGACTCGCGCCCTAAGTAGCGCCAGGCCCCGATCGCCGCAACCGGGCCACAGCGCGTGACCGCTGTGCTGGTATGGGGGCCCACCACGCCGGACGACGAACAACGCCGGAAGATCTGGCAGTGACGATCCTCATCAGCTCCCGGGTCGGAACCCGAGGCGCTCCAAGCAGTTCAATCCGGCCAGCCCGACCTACAGAAGCCCCCGAGACCACTGAGGTGTCGGGGGTTTCATTTCTGGACGTGGGTTTCCTTGAGGGCCGTTTTCTTGGCCGTCGTTCACCTGGAAGGGGGAGTGGGAGTCGTCACCGCGCCGGTCACCGATTCGGCAACAGGTCACGTACTGACCTTGCGCGACGGCTTTCTCGTGGGGATGCCCGTCGATCTCGCAGACGTCACCGCGGCCGGCGAGGCAAGCGAAGGGTTCGCGCAGCCCGCCTGCAAGACGATCAGGCTGGGCAGTTCGGTGATCGAGCAACGTCTCCTCGTCTACCGCCACTGAGCACCCCCGAGGCCATCGCCTTCATCGTGCCCGCCGTCTGGGAAATGGTGGCTTGTTCCTGTTGGAGATGCTCCCCGCGAGGGCTAACCTCAGATCAGTTCCCGAGGGCTGCCCTAGAGGCTGCTCCAGCGAACATGAAGGAATTGGGATGACCTATGGAGGGTTGTACTGTGAAGAAACAACGGAGACTCTGGACGTGGATCGCGGTCGTTGCGCTGCTGGCGCTCGTCGCTGCGGCCTGCGGCCAGGGAACCACCACAGAGTCCACTACTACCACGGCAGGTACGGCAACGACGACGACCGCAGGAAGCGGCGCGACGACGACCACGGCGGCCACCGGTAGTGCGGGCTTTACATACAAGCTTGGCATTTTCGAGGATCTGACCACCGACAACTTCTGGTCCTATCTGGACGCGGAGTCGTCAGTGTGGAACGGATACGTCCTCGGAAACCAGCACACGTCACTGTTCACGCTGGCCGCACCGTCGTGGCAGCTCGTGCCCGGTATCGCTGAAGGTGCTCCGGAAGCAGCCGTGCAGGAGGGTGATGTCTGGACGGTGACTCAGACGTTGCGTCAGGGTTACATGTGGTCAGATGGACAGCCTGTGACGGCCAACGACTTCGTGTTCACGTGGGACGCAGGTACGCAGCTCGGCGTCGGTGGCAACTGGTCGACCAACTTGGCCGCGTACGTTCCGGACGATCCGGCGACGACGGATGTCGATGAGACGGTCGACGGTGTGACAAAGGTTGAAGCGGTGGATGACTACACCGTCAAGATCACCTTCTCATCCAATCCTGGTCTGGCCATCTGGCAGTTCGGCATCGGCCTCATGCCGATCATGCCGCAGAGCTTCTGGCAGCCGGCTGTCGACGAGGCCGCTACGTCCGACGATCCTGCACAGACGATCGAAGCTGCGTCCGGCGAGGGCGAGCCCTCCGCCGGTGCGTTCATCTATGACAGCCGTGAGCCGGGTGCATTCGCGAAGAACGTTTCCAACCCGGACAGCTACTACAACGGCACGACGTACAAGTTCTACAGCGACGGTACGTTCGAACAGGTCAATGACGCCAAGGGCTTCGACGAGATGTACGACGGCACCGGAACCGGTGACGTGACCGTTGAGTACACCGATGGACCGTACGCCAAGGACGTGATCTACTCGATCTACTCGGACCAGAACGCCGCCATCCTTGCGCTCAAGAGTGGTGACATTCAGTTCATGCTCAACCCGAGCGGTCTGAACACCGGACTGAAGAACGAAGTTCTCGGCTCGCCCGAGTTGACCCTGATCGCGAACCCAGCGAACGGATTCCGTTACCTGGCGTTCAACATGAGGAAGTCCCCGATGAAGTACCTGGGCTTCCGGCAGGCGATCGCGTGCTTGACGAACAAGGAGTTCCTCCAGACGTTGCTGGGTGGGGCAATCATCCCCACGTACAGCACGGTGCCCGAGGGCAACACCACCTGGGCGAACCCGGACGTACAGCAGATCTGCAAGGATCTGGACGAAGAGGCCAGGTTCAACCAGGCACTCCAGTACATGACCGATGCCGGTTTCACCTGGGGCGTCACTCCCCAGTGGGATCCAGACAACCTGGACCTGATGGCTGGAACCGGTACCGGACTGAAGGACCCGGACGGCAAGGCAGTCCCGAGTCTCGAGCTGCTGGCCCCCGGACCTGGCTACGACCCGCTTCGGTCGACGACGGCCATCTGGATCGCCCAGTGGGCGAGCTGGCTCGGCATTCCGCTCGAGGCCAACGCGACCGGATTCAACGTGATCGTTGACAAGGTCTTCGCCGAAGGCGACGGCGCACTCGACTGGGACATGTACATCCTCGGATGGGGTCTCGGCAACCCGGCGCTGCCTGACTTCCTGCCGGCGTTCTTCGCTTCATGGCAGGACTCGGCCAACGGTGGCTTCAACACGCCCGGCTACAACAACGCCGACTTCGACGCCCTGGCGAAGGAGTTCCTGGCTGCGACCGACCTCGATTCGGCGAAGACGGCTGTGAAGGCTATGGACCAGAACGTCGTTGAGAACCTCCCGTACGAGGTGCTCTTCTCGACGCCGATCCTGGAGGCCTACAACAACACTTTGGTGTTCCCCTTCACCGACGTGTTGGACGGCCTACAGACGCTGAACGGCCTGCCCGCAGACGTGAACGTCGCCCAGTAGGGAACGTCCACAAGCGAGAAGCACAAAGGGAGGACCTCTGGTCCTCCCTTTGTCGTATGTGACGCTGCTAAGGTCCTACCGCCCGAAGACGCTGAGGAGGTGAGGTGCTCAAGTACGTCGGCAAGCGTATTGCGCAGAGCCTGATCGTGTTCTTGGTGTTCCTCACCGCGACATACTTCCTCCTCCAAGCACAGCCCGGAGATATCAGCGACCAGTTCCTCTCGAATCCGAAGCTCACGCAGGAGGTCCGCACCCAATACGCCGAACGACTCGGGCTCACGGGGACGCCCATGCAGCAGTACCTGCACTACATGAGGAACTTCGCCACGGGAAACCTGGGTGTGTCGTTCTCCGAGTATCCGAAGCAGGTATGGGACATTCTCAAGGAGAGGGTTCCGCGAACGCTCGCACTCTTCCTGTTTGCGACGCTGCTTTCGTTCCTGGTGGGTTTCAAGTCGGGCAAGGTCCTGGCGTGGCGACGAGGGAAACGTGGGGAAAACCTCATTACGGTCGTGGGGGTGTTCTTCCAGACCGTCTTCTACCCGTGGTTCGCGCTCATCATGATTCGAACATTCTCGTTCAACTTAAAACTCTTTCCAGGCGGGAAATTCCTCAGCGTCGAAAAGTGGCTCGACAAGCCGGACACCTTCGACGCCAACTCCGTGTTCGAACGGATGTTGCTGACCGCGCTGTTGCTGGGCCTGACGCTGCTGGCCCTGGAGATCACAACGAGACGCATGCACAATAGCGTCGTTGCAAGGCGCATCCTTTGGGGTGGACGGATCCTGCTGGTGGGGTTCGCGGTGGTGTGGTGGATGACCGTGTGGTCGGAGATGCTCCCGTACGCGCTCGACATCGGCGACCATCTGATCTTGCCGACGATCACACTGGCATTGATCGGATTCGGGGGGACCATGCTCTTGACCAGGGCATCAATGCTGGAGACGTTGCGTGAGGACTACATCCTGACGGCTCGAGCCAAAGGACTGTCTTCGAAGACGATCAGGGACCATCACGCTGCCCGGAACGCCCTTCTGCCGGTGACGACTTCGCTGGTGATCAGCCTCGCGTTCCTGATCGGAGGCGGGGTCATCACCGAGACGGTGTTCTCTTGGCCGGGCATGGGTCAGACGCTCTTGAGCGCGGCGCTCCAGGAGGACATCCCACTGATCATCGGATCCTTCACGTTCATCGCCATCCTCGCGTTGGTTGCGCACATCGTCGTGGACGTCGTCTACATGTACCTGGATCCTCGGATCCGAGTGGGGGATTGAGTCATGAGTCTCCCTGATCTGCACGAGGGCACCGTCGTCGCTTCGGAGGAGGCACTATGGAGGATTCGCCTTCGTCTGGCATGGCGGGGGTTCAGGAAGGGGTGGTCCTCCTTCGTTTCCAACCGTATCGGCATCGTCGGATTGTCGATCATCGTGCTGTACGGGCTGATGGCGCTCGCGCACCCGATCCTCATGCACACGGTGTGGGATCCCAAAATCTATGATCCGGTCGTCGGCTACGACGCCCCGGTCGTCCAGAAAGTGATCGTTCCCGACGCCGAAGTCACCGATCCTGAGACCCAAATCGACCTCTTCAGCGCTCGACTGATCAACCCCCTGCTGAAGGTGGGGGAGACAATGGAGATCTCCCAACAGCCTGCCCCCCCGTCGGAGAATCACCTGCTGGGAACTGATCCTCTTGGCCGTGACGTGTTGTCACAGCTCATGTACTCGACAAGAGCGGCGTTCATATTGGGCATCGTCGCGGCACTGGTGACCGTTGGCATCGGCACGACCGTCGGTTCAGTGTCTGCGTTCTTCGGCGGAATCGTCGACACGATGTTCATGCGGCTCGCCGACCTGATCCTCCTGGTGCCCTTCCTGCCTATCCTCATCGTCCTGTCCGCGCTGTTCCACTTCGAACTGCTTCACCTCGCGATCCTCATCGGGGTACTGTCCGGGTTCGGTGGAACAGCCATCATCCTGAAGTCCCAGGCACTCTCCGTGTCTGTGAAGCCGTTCATCGACGCCGCCCGCGTCGCTGGCGGAGGGAGAATGCACCTCATCTTCCGCCACGTCATCCCGAACGTGCTGCCGTTGAGCTTCCTCTACATGATGTTCTCGGTGACCGACGCCATCTCGAGCGAGGCCACCCTGTCGTTCCTGGGCCTGCTCAACATCAACATGAGCTGGGGCATCATGATCTACACAGCGAACTCGCAGGGCTACCTCCTCTCGAGCGCGAGCTACTGGTGGCTCCTGCTCCCTGCCGGGATGTCGGTCACGCTGCTGGCGGGTTCCTTCTACCTGGTGGGACGTGCCATGGATGAAATCGTCAACCCCAGACTCAGGAGACGCTGATTCGATGAGTCTTGACCAACGGGCGTTCGTCGCCAAACCCGTCCTCGACGTTCAGCACCTGACCATGCACTACACGGTGAAGAAAGGCGAGGTGCGAGCGGTCGACGATGTGAGCTTCACCCTCGCGGAAGGCGAAGCGCTCGGACTGGTGGGAGAGTCGGGATGCGGGAAGACATCCATCGCGATGACGCTCATCCGTCTTCTGGCCGACAACGCCCGCATCGTGGACGGGAAGATCATCCTCGTCGGCACCGACGTCGCAAGGCTGACCGACGAACAGATGCGCAAGCACCGCTGGAGTGACATCTCCATGGTCTTCCAGGGTGCGATGAATGCATGGAACCCGGTCTACAAGGTTGGCGATCAGATCTGGGAAGCGATGGAACAGCACTTCCCGGACATGATGGAGACCGAAGGACGCCAGCGCATAGCCGAGTTGTTCGAACTCGTGGGTTTGGTACCAGAGATGATGGACAGGTATCCACACGAGTTGTCAGGCGGGATGCGGCAGCGAGCCATCATCGCAATGGCACTCTCGTGCGATCCAAAGCTCATCATCGCCGACGAGCCGACAACCGCGCTGGACGTGATCGTTCAGGACCAGATCCTGCGCGAGTTGAAGCATGTGCAAGAAGCTCTCGGCATGGCGATCATCTACATCTCACACGACGTGGCCGTCATCGCCGAAGTGAGCGACAGGATCGGCGTGATGTACGCGGGCAAGCTCGTCGAATTGGGCTCGACCGACGAGGTGTTTTCGCATCCCAAGCACCCGTACACGTACCTTCTTCTCGCCTCCACGCCGAGCGTGAAGGGACCCAGACGAAAGCTGGCTCCGCTGGAGGGAGAGCCTCCAGACCTACTGAAACCCCCGAGCGGCTGCCGCTTCCATCCGAGATGCCCGTGGGCCACCGAGATCTGTAGCATCGACGAACCTCCATTCGAGGAGCTCTCCGAAGGTCATAGTGTCGCGTGCTGGCACCCAGACGAGGTTCCGGAGCTCCGGAGGTTGGAGGCATGAGCGCGAACGCCAACGGCCCACTCGTCAAAGTAGAGAACCTCGAGAAGCTGTTCCCTCTCGGTCGCGGCATCTTCAGGAAGGCCCACCAGTTCATCCACGCGGTCGACGGCGTTTCGTTCGAGATCGGGTCAGGTGAGACCCTCGGCTTGGTGGGGGAGTCCGGATCGGGCAAGACCACGACAGGGCGCATCCTCGCCCGGCTCGAGCACAACACGGGAGGGTCGATCCAACTGCAGGACGGCGATGAGATGTTGGACGTGTCCGATATCGGCAAGGACGGGATGAAGCGCTTCCGTCGTCGCGTGCAGATGATCTTCCAGGATCCCTACGAGTCCATGAATCCGAGGCGGACGATCTACGACACGATCGCCGAGCCACTCCAGGTGCAAGGGATCGGGCGCCTCCCGGAGCGAGAACAGCGGGTGGCCGAACTACTCGAGATGGTGGGACTCGCACCCGCGGAGAGCTTCATGTTCCGCTACCCACACGAGTTGTCCGGCGGACAGCGGCAGCGGGTCGCCATCGCGCGCGCGTTGGTGATCGATCCGGTGTTCGTCGTCGCCGATGAGCCCACGTCGATGCTGGACGTCAGCATCCGCATCTCCATCATGGACATCATGCTGAAGCTCGCAGAGGAGTTCGGGGTCTCCTACCTCTACATCACTCATGACCTTGCAGTCGCTAGGTACATGTGCGATCGGATCGCCGTCATGTACCTTGGCAAGATCGTCGAGATCGCACCCACCGAGGAGCTGCTCTCGAATCCAATGCATCCCTACACGCGGGCGCTGCTTTCGGCCGTGCCGGTACCCGATCCGAGTTACACGCGACCGGACGTCGAGATTCAGGGTGGTATCACCAAGTCCATCGATCCGGATCCCGTATGCCGCTTCCTGGATCGGTGCCCCTGGGCGACCGAACAGTGTCGCACCAGTGACCACCCGCGACTTGTGGAGTTGGAACCGGGTCACTTCGTCTCCTGCTACGTCGCGGA
>Ga0315556_1002189_pt1 | contig 11279 bp, 10 predicted proteins | sample SalMarSW160310MG_FD_202112 | JGI IMG/M metagenome (GOLD analysis project Ga0315556, IMG submission 202112) | Salt marsh sediment microbial communities from the Plum Island Ecosystem LTER, Massachusetts, United States - Salt Marsh Sediment SW1603-10 ...
CAGATCATTATTTTGAATAATAAACTACCAGGTTAGGATGTTTTGCGCTATCCGGATTATCACTGGAAGCAATTAAAGTCATTTTGTAAGGTGTCTCATCAGCAAATCTTAGCATAAAACCTAATTATTATTACTGCTTATAATATCACGGATTATTAGTGTAACATCAATATTTTTATAGTCCTGCTGAGGATTTGAAAAACTATCTATCCAAACAGTATGTCTTGTGTCTACCTGTGGCTGAGTAATCCAGGTAACGGTTTTGTCATTCCAATTTTGCGCTATTCTTTGAAGCAGCATAGAATTATCACCAACATGTGTATTTGCATAGGTAAAATCTTTTTCTGTACTGAAATAAAAAGATAGATAAGCACTATCTATTCTGGATTCTGCCGGTATTTTTGATAAATCAAATTGAATCAATGCACGATCAATTACAAGAACCCCGCCGAGAGTCCAACAATAGGCATGCATACTTTTGTCTTTGCTATAATTGCTTCCACTTGAATAAGAGCTGATTAAAGCGTCTTTACCTGCTGTAGAATCTGGCTGTGATACGAGAGTGTAGTGTTTAGGAGAACTACTTGGGTTGGTACCCGTAACATTGTTTTTGCAGGCATTAAACATCAGCATTGCTATGGAAATGAGGATGAACAGGAGGAAACGGATTTTCATAATATCCTCTGGAAAGTTTTCAAAATAAATGATGCCATAATGATGATAACCAAATATCCGGGCTTCAGCAAGGACCATTTATCATACGGCATGTTTCATTGAGCCAGTGGTATGTATTATTGAGCTAACGGTAAAATCAGGGAAGGAGGCTTTGATAAATTTTGAATGTATTTTCATCAAAACTAACAAAAATCACTTTCTCAATTGAGTCTTCTTTTTTCAGGAAATTCATTGTTTCCTTAATTGCAATTTCTGCAGCTCTTTCAGCTGGGAAATGATAAACACCAGTGCTTATTGCGGGGAAAGCGATGGATTTTATATTGTGCTCAATTGCGCGATATAATGAGTTTTTATAACAATTGGCGAGTAACCCATCTTCGTTATGGTTACCTCCGTTCCAGACAGGTCCAACTGTATGAATTACAAACTTAGCGGGAAGGTCATATCCTTTTGTTATTTTTGCTTCACCGGTTGGGCATCCGTTCAAAGATTGGCACTCTTCCAGTAATTGCGGGCCGGCTGCCCGGTGAATAGCTCCGTCTACGCCACCGCCGCCAAGAAGGGAGGTGTTGGCAGCGTTGACTATAGCGTCTACATTAAGTTTTGTGATGTCACCTTTTGCAATCTCGATTTTTGAATTCATTCTTATCAATCCATTTTATTGATAAGTTATCTTTCCCTGGCAACATTTTCAATCACAATATAAATCTTACTTAGTTTCTTCTTACAAAAAATTCTTGAACTAGTCTATCCCAGTCAGACTGTTCCAGGTTTTCGAGCTCACCGATAGAAATTTCTTCTCCGGTAACTATAACTTTGGGATTATCAACTTTTTTGGCACCTTTCAGAGCAGTTCGGAATTGTTCAATATCATCCTGGTAAAATGAAACGGCTGCATTACCTATTTTTAATTCTTTAAGCTCATTGTCAATGTTATCAGCATCTATTACGCATACCCAGTTTGAATCATAAGGCGTTACACTTAAAGCTTCGATTTCATTTTTAAGAATAGTATTTATTTTTTTAACCTGACCAGAAATCGGTGAGTTAAAACGTATTGTTTTTGTTCCTTGCTTAACGGTGAACAAAGGCTGACCTTTTTTAATTTTCATTCCAAGATTTGGGAACTCAAAGTCGTCAATTTTCCCAATTAGCTTTCTTGCAAAATCATCTATTCCAACATTAACAGTTCCATCCTGTTGCATGCTTGCCCAGCAATGTCCGCTTGAAATAAATACGCCGCCCGGAATTGAAAACTCACCGGCCTTCATACTTTCAGTGGAAGCCAGGTGTGTAATATGAACGCTGGGTTTTAACTGTTTTTTAACTTTATCTTCGCGTTTGATAACTAATTTTTTAACAAACTCAAGCAATTCATCTTCTGTGAATGGTTTTTGTACGTAGTCCATTGCGCCGTATTTCATACATTCTACAGCAGTTTCAACCGTTGCATAACCGGTAATTATAACAACATCAATGTCCGGTCTCAAATGTTTTACGGATTTGGTTACTTCAAGTCCATCCATTTCCGGCATCTTTAAGTCTGTAAATACAAAGTCATAATGATGCGACTGTATCAAACCAAGTGCTTCTTTTCCGTTTTCTACAGTATCTACACAATACCCGTCAAGGACAAGAATTTTTCTGAAACTATCCAGAATAACCCCTTCATCATCAACACAGAGTATTCTTGCTTTCGGATTCTGGACTTCAGCGCGTTTTAGAGTTTTTGCTTCTTTGCTAAAATCAAGCTGAAGGCTGACTTCTAGAGCTTTTGCTCTGTCTATCTGGGCTTTCTTTTCTTTCATTCTTCGCCCGATATATCTGATAAGAATATCAAATATTATGAATAAGACTAATGCTAATATGAAGAGTGCCATGATTCTTCTCCTTACGATAATTTAAGCTCAGCCTGATGAGGCCGTTTTTATTTCTATATTCTGTCCGAACTGCACGGAATTAGATGTTTCAGTTCGTAGTTCAGGTCATGCGGAATGATTCTGTACAACCATCCCTGGAAGTAGGGATCTTTTTCTATTATTGTTTTGTTTTTTGATAGTTCCTCGTTGATTTCAATAATTCTGCCGCTTACCGGTGCAAGCACCGAATGTATAAGCCCGTCTGCTGATGTAATCTGCAAACATGAAATTCCCTGGATAATTTCTTCTTCAATCTTGAAGAACTGTATATCGGAAACAGCATCGATAGTTTTTAAAAACAAATCGGTAATTCCAATCAGGGCAGTTCCCTTATTTTCTACCGAGACCCAGGCTGCATAACCCAGCCTGTAATATTTTGCAGGACAGGGGACATAAATTAAGGCTGTATCACGGTTTAATTTGCTGCTTTCATTTATTCTTTTTTGAATCTCAAAATATTTCATTCCCCGGGAAACAGAATTAAGTAATTCATCCGCCGTAAAAGGTTTTGGAATAAAATCGATGGCTCCTTTGTAAAGCGAGTTAACCGCATTTTCCACTGTGGAATAACCGGTGGTCATTATTACAGGCGTTTCTATTTTCCGGTGATTTATTTCATCCAGAAATTTGAACCCGTCTATTTCAGGCATCATTATGTCACATAGCATAAGATCAAATTTTTTCTTTTCGAGTTTCTCTAGAGCGTCTTTCGCATCCAGTGATCCTTCCACGTTATAATTCTCAGAACCGCAAATCTTTTCAATGGCATCCAGGATTACCTGCTCATCGTCTATAACCAGTATGTTTCCAATATGTGACATTTAATATTATTTCTGTTTAAGTGGAAGCCTGATAACAAAAGTAGTTCCATGATCCATTTCACTTTCTACTTTTATAGTGCCGTTATGATTGTCGATTATTCCCCAGATAACAGCCAGACCTAGGCCCGTGCCTTTCTGTCCCTTTGTGCTGTAGAACGGTTCAAAAATTCTTGCAACGTCCTCTGGAGGAATTCCGCAACCCGAGTCTGAAATTTTTATTTCGACATAATCTTTTTTCCCCGCTTCATCAACTGATTCCCAGTGCTGGTAGTCGCAACCCACTCTCGTACATGCTTCAAAGTTGCTTTCATTCGGAACTGGGATTGAGAAGAGCGGAGAGCCACACTTCGGGCATTTTGAATTTTCTTCATTCATAGATGTATTGCATTGCGGACAAAGGATATTAAGCTTTTTGTTCTCATCAACTTCTTTGAGGTACTGGTGAGCTCTTCTGCCGTATACCGGGTCGAGGTGAATAATTTCTTCGTTTCCGTTAAATTTTGCTTTTAATTTTATTGCCGGCAATCCATCAATTTTGAATTCATTATCTACAAGATCATGTCTTTTCGGGCAGGCCGCTCTTTTGATCTGTGCAACGCCATAAGGGGAAAGACTCAGCGAGGATGCTGAAACTGTAATTATTCCACCGCCTTTTCCGATAGCATCGTTTGCGTTTACCAAAAGGTTTATAAATACCTGCTGAATCTGGTTCGCATCAGCTATTACCTGCGGAAGATTCTGGTCAAGTTTTCTTTCGAGCTTCACGTGATTAATTGTTAACTGATTTTCTACTACAGAAACAGCCTGTTCAATTACTTCATTTATATTCACATTATTTTTCTTAGGAACGGACTGCCTTGCAAAATCGAGCAGACTTTTTACAATTTCCCTGCTTCGTTTTGTTTCTCTTACTATAACTTTTAAATCTTCCTGCAATTCAGGATTATCCTGTGTCCTTTTTAGAAGAAAGCTGCTGTATGTAAGTACACCGGTAAGCGGGTTATTAATTTCGTGTGCAACTCCTGCGGCAAGCCTGCCGAGGGAAGCGAGTTTATCGGACTGGAACAACTGCATCCTTGCTTCGGACAATTTTTGTGTCATGACATTGAATGAACCAGCGAGTTTTCCCAGTTCATCGTTTCCTTTATCCTTTATTGTGTAATTTAAATTACCGACACCAACCTGGTCCGTTGCTTTCAGTAATTCATTAACAGGTTTGTCAATCCACCTTCTTACAAGAAAGCCTATTATAAAACTGAGTGCAATAATTGCTGCCAAAGCAAAAATTACGATCTCAATTTCACCGCGCTTAATTTCGTGATCAACATCAGCAAGCGTTGTTGTTACATCGAGCACACCTAGTATGGTTTTGTCTTTTGAGTGGGCGTGGCATTCGGCTTCCCAGCATGACCTTGCGTTATAAATTGGGCTGATGATTCCGAGTATTCTTGAAGAATCAGGGTCTATCCTGTAAATCCGGGTTCTCTTATTAATCGGTAATCTCTCAAGGGGACGGTTGGCTTCGTGACACGCGTAGCAGCTTTCCGCCCTTTTATCAACCATTTTTCCCACATCTTCTTTGTGCGAAGAATAAATGATTTCACCCTGTTTATTCAGAATTCTTACATTGCGAATTTCAGTCTGGCTTCCTATGGAGATAATAGTCTTGTCAATTCTGTCGCGCTGGTTTAAAAGCATATCGTAGCGCGTACTGGACTTCACGGTTTCGCTTAACTGGTTGGCATGTCTTTCCACCTCTGCCAGCAAAGCATTGCTTTGCCGTTGAATATTAAAGTATGCAAAAACACCAATTGTAATGATTGCCGTTAATCCAACAGCTACAATTAATTTGAAGCCGATCTTGTTGAACATAATATCATTTCCCTTATTGCCTACATTTTAACAAGCTTTCCGGGTTTATCCTTCGGGAAACTTTTATCTTCGTGACAATTTGTACAAGCAGGTTTACTGAAATTCTTTGTTTGATGACAATCGGTACATCCGGCTTCTTTGTGAATGTCATCTAATTCCAATCCGGTGACTTTATGATTAAATGTGCCATCTTCAAAATTTTTGTGACAGCTCAGGCAGTCGTTATTTAACTTTGTGAATTTTGTTTTATTACCGTGACACTTCGCGCATTCAAGTTTCTGATGGAATTTATTTAACGCCCAGCCCGTTGAGCTTGCGTGGTCAAATTTTTCCATCGGTTTACTCAAATGACATTTTGTGCATGAATCATTTTGATGGCAGCTGAAACACGGTTTATGGTGTTCTTCTTTAGATTTTTTTGTTTTAATAAATTGTCCAAGAGAGGTTGCCTCAACAACCGAAAGTTTTTCCTGGTCGTGGCATCTGTTACAGCTTTCTTCTTTATGGCAACTTGTACAAGCTATATTGAACTTATTAGTATGGTCGTCATGGAAAAATGTAACCAGCTGTCCTTGTTTGTAATCTGTATCATAGACAATTTTAATTGGTTCAGGCACTTCTGGATGATCTTTTACGCTAATTGCAAGCCTCGGATTTTTTTGTTTTGTTTTGGCAAGTTCGCTTTTCAGCTCGTGGCATGATGTGCAGTCGGTGCTATGGCTCCATGCCTTGTGACAATCCATACACTGCCTGTGGAAAGCCCCTTTTAAATCAGGTTTACTGATGTCCTCCCGTTTTCTGTTTGTGTCATGGCAACTTTCACATTTTTGTATCGGACCTACATTATTAAAATGATGACAGCTTGCACAGCCACCAGCCATTTGTGACATTTGGGAATGGACTTTATGAGAAAAGACCACCGGAACATATTTGTCTTCAAGAATATTTATTGTGATAACATCAGGTGCGTCATCCGCGGTTTGGTGAATTGTTATCATTTCGCCGCGAGGGCAGGGAACAAGACAGGGATTTTGTTTAGTCGGCACGTCACAGGTGTGGCATGTTTTACAGGTTAATCCCTTGACCGAATAATTCTTAGGAAGTTTGTTCTGGGCAAAAGCTGAAAAGGAAATCAGCAAGCCAAAAAGTATGTATATAATTTTTTTCATAATATTTATCCCCTAACTGTATATTTAGTGTTAGGAACATAATCTTTGTTCGGAATACTGATTACAGGGAAGTTCATAACTATAATTCTGTATATAAGCACGAGCAGCGCGGCTAATCCAACTGTAACCGAAATTTCTCCGAATGACGGAAAGTACGTGCCGAATTTATAAGGGGGATTATACGCGGTGACAAAATTATTTATCCTGTTAAGCAATACCCCGAACACAACCAGTGACGATGCTGTAAATAAGAGTTTTGGTGATTTTAAAACCGCATCTGACAAAAACATCCGTAATGGAATTACAACACCCACAACTACTTCTATAAAAAACATTATGCTGGGCACTGTTGGTTCTAGCAAATAAACAAATGTTCCCCTGATAACCATATCACCAATTTTAAATGCTAGGTAAATACCCAGAAGAGGTGCCACTGTTTTACCGAGTGCGGAAAGTACATCCATCTCGGGTTTAAACCCGAATGATTTTGCCGCCAGAATCGATTCGAAAATTATCATTGGGAATCCTACTGCGATTGCGGAAAGTAGAAACAGTAGTGGAAGCACCGGTGTCTGCCATAGCGGATGCATTTTCGATCCGGCTATAACCATTAAGGTACCGAGTGATGATTGATGAAGAGTGGATAAAACAACTCCAAGAATTACAAATACAAACATCGTAACTCCGAGCCATTTATCAAGGAAGCGTAAAAATTTATCAATTGGCTTGTTTAGTTTTGAAAAAAGTCCTTTCAAATTTACTTTCCCGATAAATCTTTCCGTGATAATCGGAAGAAACTCAATATAAAGTACTGTAACATACATCATTACGCAGATACCAACTTCAAATAACGCAGAATTGCCGTTCCACATTATAAGCGGGTGCCAGATGTAATACCATCTTCCTATATCAACAAATACGCCAATTGCCACAAAAGTGTAGCCCAGCATTGCCGTTAATAAGGCTGGTCTTAAAATTGCGTGAAAGTGCTCGCGATGCATAACGTGGCCGAGTGCGGCGCTAGTAAAACCGCCCGCGGCAAGAGCAACTCCCGCAGCAACATCAACTCCGATCCATAAGCCCCAGGGATATTGATTGTTTAAATTTGTTACTTTACCAAGTCCGAAAAAGAATCTGCCGGCCAGAAAGAATAGTCCGTTTGCAACAATTACAAGCAGGACAATTACTCCGGGAGTGAAAAATTTTTTCTTTATCGGTGCTGGTTTTAGAAAGCCATCCATAATTTTTCCCCCTATTCAGATTCTTTTGATTGTTTACGTTTTGTTATCCACATAATTCCTCCCAGCAATGCATAAAGAGAAATGGGCGGAACAAAGTAAGCGAATATTCCGTGCTGGATTGATTCTGAAACACCGGGTGCGGTGTTATTGGATAATTTAGGAAATCCAATTTCAGCGTAGTTTACTCCGGAGAGATACATCCATGAAGTTCCGCCTACCTCATGCTCACCGTAAATGTGGTCCTTATATCTTTCAGGATAATTTTTTATTCTTTCTCTGGCAACATTTACAAGTTCGTTTCTTGGTCCGTAAGTGATTGCCTCAACGGGACAGATTTCCACACAGGCCGGAAGTTTTCCTACCTTTGTCCTTTCAAAACAAAAGTCACACTTCTTTATATGCGGATTAAGTGCTTTATCATATTCAAATGCAGGAACCTGGAACGGACAGGCAACCATGCAGTAGCGGCAGCCGATACATTTGTCCGTATCCCATATAACTGATCCGTTTTCTTGTTTTGTGAATGCACCGACTATGCAGGCCGATACACATGCAGGATGATCGCAATGCATGCACTGGACTTTTACATCAATCGGCAATGCGGGGTTTTTGTCATTATCATATTGATTAACCACAGTAAGAGCATCAATATCCGGACGCCGCATTTTTTTCATTACAGATTTATCTTCATAATCTGATATTTTACCGGCAGGAATGTCGTGTGCATTTTTACACGCCCATTCACAATTACGGCATCCAATGCAGACGGTTGTATCTACAAGTACACCCATCCGGTCTTCGGATAAAATATTCTTGGGTTTTGCGTTTAATTTTTTTGATGGCAGGCCAGTCAACGTTGCAGTTGCAACAGCAGCCGTTTTCAGAAAGGTCCTTCTGTCGTGCTTTTCCATTTTTTCCCCCGTGCCCAGTTGATTGAATTATTTGAAATTCGGCTTATCAAAATTAATTAGGTTGAAAAGTTGATAAGTCAAAACTCATTTTATACCTATTAAGTAAAGGACCCCGCATTACTTAATATTAAAGAGCACGTCTAATAAGGTACAAAAAGTAAGCCATTTTCGTAGATTCTCGGATATTCAGCCTAATAGCCGAATTCAATGTTTTGCAAAATAATGGTTTTCCTGAATTGAAAATTTCAACACTAGGACTTCCAACTTAAGAGAAATTATGTTTCAGCCCTACACATAATCTTACACCTATAAATGCGAACAAAGGCTTTTTTCCCCAAAAGCCCGGCTGTTGAATAATTACTCAACAGAATATTTCATTCTGAGTATTTGCTAATCACAAACACCAAAAACCTGTAACTAAATTCAACAAACGGCTATATAAAAATTCAACAGCACTATTGTTGAATTTTTCTCCTGTAACTGAACTTTTTAACTATTTGTCAAATTTTGTGTAAATATTTTCATCAAAGGCTAAATTTGCGCTGTACGAATTTTAGTACAGTTGCATACCCCCAACCAATTGCTATTAAAGAATTTATAGGTGCCTGGAACCCGACTGTTTTAACGCGGCACATCTATTGACTCATTGGTTCCGGTTGTTAAACAAAAAATTGAGGTCCAAAAATGGTTGCATTATCAGTTCTACTTGCTTTCTTATTGCTTTTAATTATTGACTTCTTCGTTTTAAGAGCAGAGAAAAAATTGCACCCTGCATTCATAAAAAATTATGAAGTAATAGACAGTGTAGCATTCAATAATTTAAGCGTAAGAGTTCCTGCCGATCTTTTTATATCAAAAGGACACACTTGGGCAGAGCCCGACAAAAACGGTTTCATTAAAGTTGGTGTCGATGAGTTTGTAACTAAATCACTTGGTGATTTTATAATAACAAACACCGCACAAAACGGGATTCTTGTCAATGAAGGTGATCCGGTAATTGAAGCAAAACTTGGCAGGAAAAAAATTATTTTCCGTTCGCCCGTAAGCGGAAAAGTTGTTTCACAGAATCATGATTTACCCGGAAAAAATATAACTGATCCTTTTGGTGAAGATTGGGGAGTAATAATTAAACCGGAAAATTTTCATCCACAAGCTGAAAAATTAAAAATGAATGAAGAGGTCATTGATTGGATGAAAGTTGAAATGAGAAGATTCAAATCATACCTGGACGAAAGACTGGAGAGCCCGAAACTTGCCGGTGTTACAATGTACGACGGTGGCCATTTAGTTTCGGGGGTAGTTTCTCATCTTGACAACGAGTCAATTGATAAGTACGAAAAAGAATTTCTTTCAATATAGTGTGGAGTAACAAAAATGACACAGCAAATGGGATTATTATTTGATGTTACTTTATGTGTCGGATGCGGAAAATGTTATGAGGCGTGTAAAAAAGAAAATGGCCTGCCCGCAACCAGCAATGATTTTCTAAAAGATCATTTATCCAATAATACTTACACGGTAGTAGAGCAATACGGCAATAACTTTGCGCGCAAGATGTGTATGCACTGCGGGGAGCCAACCTGTGTTTCGGTTTGCCCGGTTGGGGCGTTTGAAAAAACTGAACTTGGTCCGGTTCTTTACGATGCAAGCAAATGTATCGGATGCAGGTACTGTATGCAGGCCTGCCCTTACAGCATACCGCGCTATGAATGGAGCAGCACTTCACCCAGCGTTAGAAAATGCAACCTTTGTTATGAAAGATTAAAAGAAGGTAAAATTCATGCATGTGCAGAGGCATGCCCTACAGGTGCGACACAGGCTGGAGAACTGAGTAAATTAATTGTAGAAGCAAAGAGAAGGCTCAAAGAGAATCCCGATAAATATTACCAGGAAATTTATGGTTTGAATGAAGCTGGTGGTGGAAATGTACTCGTAATTTCACCGGTACCATTTGATCAACTTGGTTACAATACAAATGTTCCTAAACAGCCTGTACCGGATTTTACATTAAAAGCAATGGAAAAAATCCCGAGTGTAGTAGCGGTTGGAGGAGTTTTCCTTACCAGTATGTACTGGTTGACAAAACGCAAAAATGAAGTAGCACGCGAGAACAGAATAAATCTGCGGAGAGAAAAAAATGAAGAAAAATAATTTATTAAAACCGTCATTCTGGAAAATCATTTCCGCAATAATAATACTGGTGGGGTTTTATTCTCTGATATCAAGATTTGTGCTTGGGCTTGGAAAAACAACAAATTTGTCCGACGCAGTTCCCTGGGGTTTATGGATAGGATTCGATTTTATTGGTGTAGGGCTTGCCGCTGCCGGATTTACAATTGCTGCTACTGCACACATTTTTAACGCAGAGAAATATCACTCCATTGTAAGGCCGGCAATATTGACGGCTTACATCGGGTACATAATTGTAATTTTGTTATTAGTAATTGATCTTGGTAAACCGGAAAATTTCTGGCATCCGCTGGTAATGTGGAATCTTCACTCGGTGATGTTTGAAATTACCTGGTGTGTTATTTGTTATTCAACAATTCTTACACTTGAATTTGCTCCGGTTATACTGGAAAAATTCAATTTGAAAGCACCGATCAAATTGCTTAAAAAAATCTCCATACCGGTTGTGATTTGCGGTGTTTTATTTTCAACGCTTCACCAA
>Ga0315556_1002190_pt1 | contig 11276 bp, 7 predicted proteins | sample SalMarSW160310MG_FD_202112 | JGI IMG/M metagenome (GOLD analysis project Ga0315556, IMG submission 202112) | Salt marsh sediment microbial communities from the Plum Island Ecosystem LTER, Massachusetts, United States - Salt Marsh Sediment SW1603-10 ...
ACCCCGAACTGGTCATCGCCAATCTCACGGGCGGGAGCGAGCTCAGCATGACGCTCACCGTTCGCCGTGGTCGTGGCTACGAGCCGGTCACCCAGCGAGAGTCGGAGACGGGGGATGAGCGACCCATTGGCAAGCTGCCGTTGGATGCCTCCTACAGTCCGGTACGGCGTGTGGCGATCGACGTCCAGTCAGCCCGTGTCGAGCAACGTACGGATCTGGATCGTTTGGTCATCGACCTGGAAACAAACGGGACTATCGATCCCAAGGGTGCGATCCAGAAGTCCGCGGCTATCCTGCAGGACCAGCTCTCCAGCTTCGTCGCATTGGAAGGCACCCAGCCGATCGATGCCGCCGGCGAAGAAGAGCATGAGAAACCGCCGATCGACCCGATCTTGCTGCGTCCGGTCGATGATCTGGAGCTCACCGTACGTTCGGCGAACTGCCTAAAGGCCGAGAACATCTATCTCATCGGAGACCTGATCCAGCGTACGGAGGTGGAGCTCCTCAAGACCCCGAATCTCGGCAAGAAATCGCTTACCGAGATCAAGGATGTGCTGGCAACCCGCGGGCTATCCCTCGGTATGCGGCTCGAGAACTGGCCGCCGGACAACATCGACGAGCTAGCCGTAAAATAAGATCGAGTAGACAAGCATGCGTCATCGCAAAGCCGGAAGGCATCTCAATCGCACCAGCTCGCACCGGGACGCCATGTTCCGCAACATGGCGAGCTCGCTCTTTCGGCACGAGCTCATCAAGACGACACTGCCAAAGGCGAAGGAGCTGCGGCGCGTTGCTGAGCCCTTGATCACGCTGGCCAAGACCGACTCCGTGCACAAACGGCGTTTGGCCTTTGCACGTCTGCGCGACAAGGAGATGGTCGGCAAGCTCTTCGTCGAGCTGGGGCCGAGGTACGAGACCCGCCCGGGCGGCTACCTTCGCATCCTCAAGTGCGGCTATCGGGCGGGAGATGCAGCGCCCATGGCGTACGTGGAGTTGGTGGACCGGACGATCACGGAGAGCGACGAAGACGACGGGGATTGATGCGCCGTCTTTCCGTATCTGAAGAACCGGGCTTTTGCCCGGTTTTTTGTTTCTACTCGAGCTCGGGTTGTGCTCAACAAGAGCAGTTGAACCGCCAAGGCGCCAAGATAGCCAAGTTTTCCAAGGAAAATTCCCGAATACGGTGATCGCCATACGGGTGGAAGCCTTGCTTCGATTATCTTGGTATTTTTTTTGGCGTCCTCTGTGCCTTGGCGGTTCAAACTGCCGGATTCAGGTTGAATGCTTGACAGGATCGCACTGGTCACGGATTTCGGCTCCCGAAGCCCGTACGTTGGCCAGATGAGGCTGCGGCTGGACGCACTGCTGCCGCGTGTCCCGGTCATCGAGCTGGAATCGGATCTGGCACCCTTCCGCCCAGACCTCGCTGCCTATTTCCTACCCGCATTGGCGCGGGACATGCCAGCGCGCACTCTCTATGTCAGTGTGGTGGACCCGGGTGTCGGTAGCGAACGGGCGGTGCTTGCCGTAGAGGCGGACGGAGATTGGTACCTGGGGCCGGACAACGGGCTTTTGGCGCTGGTCGCGAGACGAGCGAGACGGGTGCGGATACTCCGCGTGGATTGGCGTCCGGAACGGCTGTCGGCCAGTTTCCATGGCCGAGATCTCTTTTGCCCGATTGCTGCCAAGCTGGTCGAGCAAGAGTCTCTGGAATGGGCGCCGCTCGACCGGGGCGACATGTTGGGCTCGGATTGGCCGGAGGAGCTTTCGAAGGTGATCTACGCAGACAATTACGGCAACCTGATCACCGGGATTCGAGCCGCGTGCCTGGATGAGTCCGCTCGCATGATCGTCGCGGGCCGGGAGGTCCGCCGTGCGCGTACCTTCTGTGAGGTGCCCGCAGGGCAGGTATTCTGGTACGAAAACTGTTTCGGCCTCGTCGAGCTGGCTGTCAACCAGGGAAACGCCCGTCTCGCCTTGGGTCTCGAGGTGGGCGACGAGGTTGAAGTCCTCGGGTTGTCCTCGCCTTGGGGTTCCCTCGCAGGTCGGGGACAAGGGCACCAGCGTGCGTAGCGCGGAGCTCCGATAGGAGTCTCCGCATTTTGGTGGGTTGGCAAATGGCGGATCAACCTGCGGGTATCAGCCCTACGGCACCACGATATATCGCAGACAGGCTGACACAGCCAAAGCTTTTTATGTGCGGCTCCTGCGGGGTCGGCATGATGCCGAGTCGCTTCGCTTGCGTGGTAATCTGAACAACATGCGTACCGGCGAGAGGTCCGCTGATGCCGCCATGGGCCACCTCTCACCAGAAGGAGACGACTCACGATTGTGCCCGCAGACCGATGTGTTTTATCTGAAAGTCGGGGAGACCGTCGTGGTGCAGTACAGCGTGCGGGGACGGGTCAGTCCCCGCCGTCCACGAACGACGGCAACCGGCCAGGAGGAGACGTTGCTCGAAAATCGGGTTGCATCCGCTTGGCGCCAACTGCCGGACGCTCAGTTTGGCAGCATAGACAGGCCGGACACGAGACCGTACGGACGCCCCCTTTTGCTTGCTCTGTCGTTCATCGGGCTGCGCTCGACAATACCTTTAACTGAGGCTCGGGGCATCGATATTTTCACCTTTTCGTTCAATCTTCTACCCATCACGGTTGTATCCCGGACGGTCCTGCCGGAAGAACGGATGGATTCCGAATGCCTTCGGTTTCCGACATCTGTACCCCAGCCCCCACCTTCTCTCGGTGTGCTGCTTGTTCATTGCCGCCGCCTCTTTGGACAGCCCCGGCTTAGCGGGGCTGTTCTTCGATCTACTCTCTCCATACCTTGACTCGGTTTGGAGCTTCCACGGATGCCCTATAAACCGTGCCATCCGTTGCTCTAAAGCCATCTGGCTGCGCAGCCATTACGATGGCTGTTCCGAGGAATATCTGGCATGGCTGTTTCATCGGAATCGTTTCTAACGTCTGCCATGTATTCCAACTGCCCTTGGCAGCAGCTGCAAGAGCCTCGGCCATGACATCCCGTGTCGATGTTATCGTCCAAACGTCGTCACTCAGCCTCCTTGGCGTCCACTCAGGTGAAAATTGCACACGTGGTACGGCCATGGCTTCATATACCGTGATGTCGTCCACGCCAAAATCCACGGTCATCTGGGGAAGAGCGATCGCTTGTCCGATACCGTATCTCTCGACTATGTCGGTAAGTGTTGGGGTTGTCATGGTGTTCCTCATGTTGTACACGGATTGGTGAGTGGTTCATGATTTCGACTGGCGTGCTGGCAGCTGGCATCTGTTGCCAGAACAATGTCCTCGCAGAGCTGGCACCAGCGATCGAGATCGCCAGCGGGCAGTAACGAGTTCTATTAATCGCCGCATAAGTAATCTCAGGCGACGACACCGGTGTCTCAAGTCCCGTACCGTACGATTGCTTGTCACATGCCAATCCTAGCGTTGGACCGTAACTGACTGATAAATGCAATGTAAGTATTTGTAATCGTATGTAACGAGACGGCAGATAAAGCGGGCATGAGAAGGAGATGTTGGGTATACAACGCCGATGTGGCGGGTGGGACCTTCAAATCTCAGATAGACAAAACGTTGCAGATCGCTTCGGCAAGTTGCGCCTTGGTGTAGGGCTTGGGTAAGGCGATCGGCACGGGCGCCTTCCCGGTTCGGTTGCGATCTTTGAGTTCCGGCGAGCGCAAACCTGTGGTGAGCAAGACCTTCAATACGGGACGTTGCTCGACAACCCAGCGATACAGATCATCGCCATTGATCTTGCCTGGCATGACGATATCGCTGAACACCAGATCGACGGCGGACTCGGATTGAAGAATTTCCATTGCCATGTCTCCATTCTCTGCTGTCAAGACCTTGTATCCGAGCTCCTCCAAATAACGGGCGGCCAGTTTGAGCACGCGCGGGTCATCCTCGACCACTAAGGCCGTTCGATCTCTTGCTATGACCTGCAGTTTGGTTTCTCGGGTCGGCTCGACGGGCTCCGGGCCGCTGTCCTCTCGCAAGGGCAAGATGATCGACGCGCGCGTACCTACTCCTTGCTCGCTCGTAAGCCGAAATTTGCCGCCGGCCTGCTCGCAGAAATTAAAGACCATGCACAACCCCAGGCCACTGCCCTGTTTGCTGCTCTTCGTGGTGTAGAAGGGCTCGGCCGCCCGAGACAACTGCTCCCTCGCCATGCCCACGCCCGTGTCAGTCACCGCTATCTCCACATAGCTCCCAGGATCCAAGGTTGGGTCCAGATAGGTGGACCGGCTTGCCTTCGCTTCCAAGACAAGGCGCCCGCCATTGGGCATGGCGTCCCGGGCATTGAGGGCCAGATTCAATATCGCGCTGTCCAGTTGATACGGGTCGCAGGTCAATGTGTCGAGACTGTCATCGATTTCCAATTCAACGACGATTCTTGTTCCTAGCGTGCGTTGCAGAAAGCGCAGGGAATGGGAAAGAAAGGCAGGAAGGTCGATGCGCTTCTGTTGAAGCGGTTTCCTGCGGGAAAAGGAGAGAAGGCGCTGGGTCAGCTCCGCGCCGTCCTGTGCTGCGGAAAGTGAGTCTTCTATCAGCTCCGCCGCCTCCGACTGCAGCTTTTGGCCGACCGACTTGTTCAGAAGCTCCAGATTTCCCAAAATGACCGTCAGCACGTTATTGAAATCGTGTGCGATACCTCCAGTGAGCTGGCCCACTATCTCCATTTTCTGCGCCTGGAGAAGCTGTTCGTCCTTGGCGTTCTGTTCGGTCACGTCGTGCCCGATGGCAAGAACAGCGTTCAGCTCGCCCTTTGGGCCTCGCAGTGTTGTGTTGTACCAGGTAATGAGACGCTCCTTGCCGTCTCGCGTAACGATGGGATGCAGGTCTCCGATTGCCGCGTCTTCGTCCTTGATGCGCTTCAGAACATCTGAGATCTGGCATGTACCACGCGCGACGGGGAAGGTATCGAACCAGTTCTTGCCCTTTACTTCCGCCAGCGAGTAGCCCGATAGCCTCTCCAGGAACGAGTTGAAGCGGATGATGTTTCCTTGCGGATCGAGTACCAAGACGATCACCGGTGCCGTCTCGATAAGGCTCTCGGCAAAGTCGCGCTCCCGCTTGATTTCCTCCTCGGTCCGTTTGCGCTCCGTAATATCGGCAAAGCTCACTACCGCCCCGATGACCGAATCGTTCCGAACCATAGGATAAGATTGGTATTCGGCATGGAAGAAGCTGCCATCGGCACGCCACAGCGGCTCGTCGTCCGCGAAGGTGACGTGGCGAAGGGTGCAGGAACGGTAGGTGGGGCATTCCTCTGCGGGATACTCGGTTCCGTCGTGGCGCGTGTGATGGATAAGCTCGTGCATTCGCTGTCCCAGCAACTCCGCTTCGTCCTTGTAACCAAGCTGCTCGATACAGGCGCGGTTGACGAAGGTGCAGCGACCCTCCATATCGAGACCAAAGATGCCCTCTCCGGTCGAGGCGAGGATAAGCCGCAGCTGCTCCTCACGGGAGCGCAACAAGTCTTCGGCACGCTTGCGCTCTGTGATGTCAGTTACCAACCGCAACGACCCCGCGTAAGATCCCTGCCCATCGTACATTGGCGCGGTGCTCACCATCGCCCAACAATCGGCACCTGCCTTCGTCCGGTATCGAAAATCGTATTTCTCGGCGATGCCTTTTCGACGCCGATCGAGAAGCACTTCAGCCTCCCGGCGCGCCTGCTCGTCCATGAAGTCAAACAGGGGGTGTCCGCGCATCTCATCGACCGTGTATCCCAGCATGTTAGCCATCCGGTCGTTAACCTCTACCGTGTTTGCTTCTGCGTCTAGAAGCCAGATTCCTTCTTGTGCGAGGTCGAAGATCTCTCGGTAGCGGCGCTTGCTGTGTGCCAATGACTCAGTAGCTGCGAGCGCGTCGGTAATATCCCATGCTATGCCACCCAACAAGGATGAGCCTACATCCGCTACCGGGATGGCGAATTTGATGGTTCGGAAGGTGCGCTCCCGGCCTGTACGATCCATCAACTTCTCCACGAGATCGAGCTGGCCCTCGGTCAGTGCTCTGCGATCGTCGCGAACAATTCTCTCGCTGGCCTCCGCCGAATGTGCACAGGCAAACGCGCCTTTCGAGTCCCGCGCGCCAAAATGCGTCTTCAAGTACTGATTGACATACAAAACACGACTCTGGGCATCTTTGATAAAAGCTGCCGCCGGAAGGTGGTCCATGAACAGGGCAAAGCGGGATTGGCTTTCCTGCAAATCCTGTTGTACCTGTCGGCGCTCCGTGATATCTCGTACGATGCCGGTAAAATATGAGCTCCCGTCGATCTGCCAGGTGGACAGGGAAAGTTCTAAGGGAAATGCCGTGCCATTCTTGCGTAGCCCTTCAAGCTCCAGAGTCTTTCCTACAATACCCGCTCCTTCTTCCTCGCCGAGCTGTTGCATCGCTGACCGGTGAGCCTCACGGTACGATTCCGGCATGAGGTGCGTAATGGGTTTACCCATGCTTTCCAGTGCCGAATACTGAAACATATCCTCGGCAGCGCGATTCCAGTGAACTACATGGCCGGTGTGATCAATCGTTATGATCGCGTCGGGGGCTGTCTCGGTAACGCGGCGAAATTGCAGTTCCTGTTCGCGAAGTCGCTTGCGGAGGTGCTTCTGTTCGGTAACGTCTTGGACAAGAACGATATCGTCTTGTTGAAAGAGGGATAAGCGACGCAGATCGAACGTGTATTCTTTCTGCGCAGCATCCTTCAGAGTCAGCTCCTTTTCCTGGGGTGAGACCTGGAGAGCATCGCGGAAACACGCCGGGCCAAAAGTTTCTTCCAATAGGTCTACTTGCTGCGTCTGGAGCTCTACGTGTCCGTCTCCTTCCAGCAACAACACACCGATCCCGAGATGGTCGGCGACGGCCTCCAGGAGCTCCAACTGCTTGAGTCGTTGAGCCGCTCGCTGCTGTTCGCTCAAGGAATGCCGCACTTCTAAGATTTCGTCCCGCAATCGGACAAAGTCGCTCTCCAGCTGGAAAAGCGCATCGCCTCGTACTCGTAGCTCAAGCTTGCGGGAAGCACCAGAGACATGTTGCGAGAACTTGTGGATGTGCTGGAGTACCCTTTCAATCCGGCGTGTCCAGGAAACGATGGCCAATGTGAAGGCCAGGGTGAAGGCAAGGGCGGCAACCAGAAGTTGCGCATGCGCCGCGTCGAGGATGCTTGCGTTGAGCTCACTCATCCTTTCCAGTGGAAGCAAGGTTGTTTGCTGCAGTCGCAGCCCCGAGCTACCGTAATCGAGAAAGGGCTTCCCGGTGACTAGGTAATCGGACTTCAGCTCGTCGAAGTGCATTCCGGGGCGGAGACTCTCAGGCTGACTGCTGGCGATGAGATACTCTTCAGTGCCCTCGAACAAGGCCAATATCACGTTTCGGGCATCCGTTACGTATCTAAACTTGTTGAAGAACTCGTCATCGATCTGGCTGATCAAGGTCAGGTTGCCGAGCTTGTGACCAAACCGATCGTTGATCACCGATGAAGCGATGAGGTTGGGCTGTCCGTGCAGCATCGCAAAATGGATCTGCCCGGCGCTGCGGCCGGTTGACAAGGTGTTTTGTAACTGGCTATCGAAGGGTAGGTCGTTTCCCTCCAGCTGGTAGATCGCCTTCAGTTGGCCTTTTGTATCCTGCACCAAGAAATACCCTGGATCGATGAGGCCGCGCCACGTCGAGACGGGAGGAAACCAGTTAGGGCGCTCCTTCTCGTACCGAATGGACTTAGAGGCGGGATTCTGATCTTGCTGTCGATTTAGCCATGTCACCAGCGGGTGATAGGAGGCAATGAGCTTGGTCAGTTGGACATGCTGTTTGAGGTAGCGATGGAAAACCATGCGATTGCTGGCGGCCTCCGCGCGCAGATGCTTTTGTTCCTCTTGCAGGAGCGCTTCACGCAGGCGCCGAGATTGATAGGAATCGAGGATTACCCAAGTCAGGGTACCGCACAGCAGACCCAGAACTAGGCCCTTTACCGGCAGCGAAAAGGCTGCCGAGAGGCGTTTTAGGTGGCACTTCATGGCATGGTGTCAACAACGTTCGAGCAAACCGGCACGTCGACCGGCGGTGCTCGCCGGACGGACGGTCGATAGAAAATATTGATGGACATCCAGGGTTGTTCCGTTGATTGGATAAGCGAGCGCGATTTTGTGCGCGAGTCGGATCGGGTGATTGGACCTCGGGGTATGGGAGCCTTCGCCTGCGCTTCTGACGCGAATTTGCCTCGGCGCACCCCGCTGCGCAAAGGAAAGTGACAGAGTAAAAAGCTCAGACGTTGTCGAGGAATCCCCAGTCTGCGATAAAGCGCCAAGAAGCGATTCACAGAAACAATGGGATACAATTGCCCTTGACCTGGTTCGTCTAACCGATCGTGCTTTCCGTGGATCGATGCCTTACAGAGAAGATCACGCACTCAGGGTGTAAGGTACGAATCGAAAGTCGGCAATTCTCTTGCGAAGAGCTGCGAAGGTCGGCATAGTCCACTCGACACTGGCTCGCCAACCAACTCATCGCCCTCGAATTGCCACCCGCTCGCCCGCAGTCGGTTGGCGGGCACCATGAAGAATTGGCTGTCCGCTTGCTCGACCCGATTCAGCAAGTAACCGACCAGCGCCTTCGCTTGTGGATTACCGGCGGCTCCTTCCCAGGTCGTGATGTTGTAGACCCTATAGAGTGGATAGCGTCCCTGGGCCAAGGCTTCAGGATCATCCGGACTGGCACCGGAGAGGCGCAACGTCTTCACCGCTCCTGTTGCCCGGTAGCGGTGTACCATCCACAGGGTTTCGTAGCCGATGGCCTGCGGGTCTGCCGCAACCGACCGCACCATGTCCTCGATCGCGCCAACCTCCAACACGTTCGGACTGAACAATTCCTCGTTGTCGAGGAGCAAGCGCCAGTGGCCGGGTCGGCGCTTGCTATCGAACCGTCCGATTGGGTGAACCGTTCTTTTTACCGCCGGAGTTGAAGGCGCGACGAAGGTCGACCAGTCGGTAATCTTCCCGCGGAAAAGATCCCGGGCCTCCGATAGGGTCATATCCTCGAGGGGATTCTCGGGATGCACCAGAAGCGCAATGGCCGCGATCGCGAGGGTGTGGAAACGCAAGCCCGGTAGGCGGTCCGTTCCTGCAGGAGCACAACAAAAGCCACCGACGTCGATGGCCTTACGAAACAACAAATCTGCGGAGATTTCGCAGGTTCCTTTCGTTGTCACGATGTTCAATGCATGCTTCTTCGCATACTCGTCGATTAAGGGAAGCAGGTAGGGATAAAGCTGTTGTTCAAGCGAGATCGCCAGATCGGCATGCTGGGCTTCAGCTTGATGTGTTACTGGCCTTTCGACCCAACCGGATGGCACCGACTGCCAGACAAAGGCGTGGTCTGTAAACGGATCTCCGTCAAGGCGTTCTGCGCAGACTAGCGTCGGATTCGTCGCCAGGGTGAGGAGGGCAAGTATCCAAACGCATTGCATGGCGGCCTTCTTGGTCATCGTTCGGCGCTTTTCAGGGCAATCAGGTAGGCAGTTGCGAGCCAGAGCTTGCCTGGATAGCTTCCATTGCTTCGATGCGATGAGGATTGGCGGACAGGCCTCATTCGGCCCATCCGCCGCCCTGTCGTAACCGAGCCAGACTGGCCAATCCCTCTCTAGACCTTGCGTACACGGATGAACAGCAAGGTCACGGATACATCAAACGCGCTCAGAGCCACAAGTGAGACGGTTGGTCGCACAGCATGGGAGCACTCTTCCTTAGGCTAGACCAAACGTGAGCCCAGCTTCACGCACTCGCATGTTTGGAGTGATAATCCCCGCGGCGCAGGGCCTCCAACTCGGCGGGCGTCGCATCCGGGACCTCGTAACCAGCCCAGCCTGTCTGGGCGGGGCAAACGGGACTGCCGTTGATCAAAAATACTGGCATTCCGAAGGGAGAGGCCGGGTGGCGGGTAGTAATCGTAGGCCTTCCGGACGAATCCGATAGGGGAGATACGGCCTGTAGCAGCATGATCGTTCCTCCCGATCGACAGCTCTGCATTGTCGATGTTGACCGGCGCCGTGCAGGCGTCCGCGTTTTCGGGTCGTTGCCCTAGGCCAGCAGGTGGCTCCTCCCGTCTTTGCGTTGGGCTTTATTCTTTGGTCTCGAAAGGTAAAGCTTAGCCAACGGCTGTAAGGCCTTGGTAATCCGCTTGTAACTTTTCGTAAAGTTATGCAAGCAGCGCGTAACCGGTCAGCGGTACTCCACCTGAGAGCTCAGTTTATAACCGACTCCGCGTACTGTTTTGATGAGCTTCGGATGGTGTGCATCATCTGCTAGCTTCTTGCGCAGCTTGCCGATGAGCACGTCAATACTGCGATCGATCGGCGTCCAGTCGCGGCCTGACAGCAATTCGAGAATCGCATCGCGGGACAGCACACGCGGGGCATGCTCAACGAGGGCCACCAGCAACTGGAACTCACGCGTGGTGAGTATCAACCTGGCGCCTGCAGGAGAAGTGACTTCCTGGGCAGGAACGTCTAGCTGCCACCCCGCAAAGCGAGCAACGGCACGGCTAAGATTATCCCCGGACGTGGGCTCTTGATGAGAAGAACGTCGAAGCACGGTGCGCACTCGCGCCAGTAGCTCTCTTTCGTTAAAGGGCTTGGTCACGTAGTCGTCAGCTCCGAGCTCCAGGCCCAAGACCTTGTCAAGCGGATCCGCCTTGCCCGTTACCATGATAACGGCCAAGCTCGACTGGGAGGTCAGCTCCTTTACCAGGGAGAAACCGTCTGCATCCGGCAACCGAACATCGAGCAAGACGAGGTCGACCTTTTCCTGCACCAGCATCTTGCGCATCTCATTTCCGCTAGAAGCGGTGAAGATACGGTACCCATCATCCCGGAGATATCGCTCGATGAGGCGTACGATCCGTGGGTCGTCATCGACGATCAGAATTGTGTGATTCTGATTCATGAGGTTCCCTCGGTTTTTCGTCATCCAGGGTAGTGCGCCATGCTACCTGGTTTTCCTCCTGCTGAGCCGCGCTCCAGTCTTTCAGGAACCGCACAGGGGAGGTGTAGCCGAGGGTGGAGTATAACCGACTTGTCGGTTGGTTCTTCAGATCCTGTCAGCCGTTCTCAGGCATCTGCTCAGTCAGGCAGAGGGTCTGCTTTCGCGGCAAAGCGGTCGGTCGCCACCTCGATCAGTTCCGTCCGCTTTGGGTCGCTATGTAAAGCTTTACATAGCGACCCCTATGTAAAGTTGCCAGCTATGTAAA
>Ga0315556_1002192_pt1 | contig 11274 bp, 6 predicted proteins | sample SalMarSW160310MG_FD_202112 | JGI IMG/M metagenome (GOLD analysis project Ga0315556, IMG submission 202112) | Salt marsh sediment microbial communities from the Plum Island Ecosystem LTER, Massachusetts, United States - Salt Marsh Sediment SW1603-10 ...
TACACGTGCTTGGTGAGCGCCGCCGGGTCAGGAGGCGCAGCGTGGTCCCAGCTCGACCACAGGTGCCGCACGACGAAGCAAGTGGGCATTAGACAAGCCCCCTCAGGTGCTCGATGCCGACATGCATCGCCGCATAGCTCCGTCCGCCACGCTGGATGTCCGGGATGTATTTCGTCGAACACCTGCGCCCCACTGCCAACATAGAAGGCCCGGATCTGGTCCATCGACATGCCCGCGGAGATGCAGGTCGCGACGTTCGCCCCCGTGCTGGTGTTGCAGACGAAATCGAACGAGTCGGCCAAGACCCGCACCGGCTTTCCACGCTGCGCACGCAGATCGGTTTCGAGCTTGGCGAGGATCTTCACGCTCATCAGGCCCAGGACGCCTCCCCCGTCGCAGGCGAGGATCTTCTTGGGGCCGAGGGCCTGCATTCGGTCTTTGACTCGGTCGTTCATGGTGCCCCCGTTGCGCTGTTGGTCTTGGTGCCGGTTGGTAAGCAGCGATCGGTCAGCGGCCGAACCTTCTGGCGACAAGGGCGAGCATTCGGGCCAGCAGCATTCGCCTTGGGGTGCTTTCGGCTGGAGCCCGTGGCCCCGAGCCCCGGACAAGACCCTATCGGCGGCCATCCCGGCCACTCCCTCTCCCCCCGGGAGAGGGTCGGGGTGAGGGGGTCAACCAGCGGCAAATCTTCCGTTTCAATCCCCTCATCCTAGCCTTGTCACTGAGGGAGAAGGGCGTTTCTCTGCAGGGGTCGGACCCGCACATCCGCGCCTGGACTCGCGGCGTGGCCCCCTTGCGTTCGAATCTTGACGAGGGGCTGGCGATCCAGCGTTGCGCTTTACGCACGCCGTATCCGACGCAGTCCCGCCGAGCCATTCGAGCGGGGCCTTGCCTCACAGCTTCCGCGCGTCGATCCAATAAACGCTCCCTGTCCTGCGCTTGACCTCGTCGTACATGTGGGCCGTGCCGCCCGGGCTGTCGCCCCCGCCGCCGTCCCACAGACAGACGAAGCTCAGCCGGTCGAGGCCCCAGACGAGCGCGGTGTAGAGCAGCCAGAGGTTGCAGCGCTCGTAGGGGTAATAGTCCCCGGCACCCGGCGGGGGCTCGCCCAGCTCATCGGGCGCAGCGCGGATGGGCGCGGCCAGTCGCTTCTTCGCGTCGAGATATCGCTGGCGCCAGGTCTCGCCGCCGCAAACCACGGACCGTTGGATGAAGTCCGGCTCCCGGAACGGCTGCAACCAATGCACCTTCACGCCGCGTTGCTGGCAGGCCTCGGTGAAGAGCAGATCGCCGCCGCAGGCGCCCTGGGTGAAGGCCAGGTCTTCGGGCCCGGCACCCAGCTCATCCAGGGCGCCGGCCATATGCTGGGCTGCCGCCTCCTCCTTGTCGGGCGGAAAGCGCGGTTTGGGGCGATCCGGCGTGTCGACCATATGGCCACTGAACAAGAGAACGCGGCGCGGCTGCCACGCCTCCTCAGGCTTGTGCAGCCGCTCCATCGCACGGTCGAAGGCGGCTATGCCCGCCTCGACGGTATCCGGACGGAAGCCGAGATCGCGCAGCAGCAGGAGCTGGGCACGGCTGGAGTCGAGGGCGAACCAGTCGTTCTCGTTCCTCGCGATGGCATCCTTGTACGCGGACTTGACCGTCTGCGGAGCGCCGACGAGCACCTCCAGGTCGCCGAGGGTCGCCAGGGACCAGAACCGCTGGCCTTCGTCGGGCTCCGTCAGCGCGGCGAACCGCACCGCGCCGGACATCGCGTCGATCGCGGACCGGTAGCGCCCGTCGCCGGTCAGGTGCTCATAGAGGCGCATCAAGGTCAGGGCATTGATGCCGGAATAGTAGTGGCGAGGATCGGCCCGGAAACCCTTCTCGTAGCTGTCGATGGCCGCGCGCAACAGGGCGTCCTCGTACGCGGCGTCCTCGCGCATCTCCACGCAGCTGTGCCCCTCACGACGCCAGGCTGCGGTCCAAGCATCCTTGTCCACGCGACCGAGCAAGGCCCAGAGCTCCGGGTCCTGCAGATGGACCTTCAGCGCTTCCCGGTAATGCGTGCGAGCCTGCTCCAGAGAATGCCCGTCCGTGCCGGTCAACGCGAGCCGCTGCAGACAGATACCCTTTTCATGCAAGCCTTTGAGATTGTCGGGCTCGACCGCAAGCCCGCGCTCAAGCTGCTCCAGGGCGAAATCGAAATGCTTGGCCTTGCGCAGCTCCTGACCCGCCCTGATCCAGGCCTCGGCCCGGAAAGCCGCGACGGGCGCCTCGTCGGCGAGCAAGAGTATGTCCGCGATCTGCTTGTTCTGTCGGGCGGCGACGATGCGCCGCTCCCAGGCATCGTGGCGCTCCCAGAACTCGCGCACGTCGCCGATGCGGAGGGTCTTCCAGGCGGGCTCTTGGAGATTGGGCAGCAGATGGTAGACCGGGCTGATCTTGCGCCCGTGCCAGGATTCCAGGGTCGCCGCGACCATTGCGGTGAGACGCGCCTTGTCGGCCTCCAGGGTCACCGGGTCGGGACCGCCGTCCTTCACGCCATAGCCCAGTTTGCGATCGGTGTAGAGATCGAACGCCTTGGTGACCTCTCCGCCGCAGACCAACACGACACCCCGAGCACGCAACGCATGGCGTACCCCGAGCTCGTACCAGACATTGGCGTTGTCAATGCTGATGTCGGCAACCACCAGGTCCGCGATCAGCAGCTCTTGGAACATATCGGTGCGAATGTCGCCTGCCTGCGGCTCCTCGTCGGCCCGAAACGACTCAAGCCCGGCCGCTTCGAGTGCCGGGCGAATCAGCTCGCCATAGATCCGGTCGAAATCGATCTTGTTGCCCTGGGCGTCTTGCTTGGTGCCGAACGGCATGGCGACGAATGCGTGCAGCTTCATGGACGACCCTCTGTTGGCGGTTTCCTCAGCAATGGCTTGCCCGGCCGCGATCAGGGAGTCACCAAAATACCCTGAAAGGGTCTTTTCGGCTTCTTGTCCTCGTCAGAGCTTCGCCGCCTGCACGTGCATCCAGTCGAAGTTGCGGGTCCGACCCAGGCTGACCCAGCCCTCCTCCTCCCAGATCCGCCACCAGGGATCGTACTCGGGCCTCGCGAACGCGGCCCGACCGCGCCCCCATTTCAGCTGGTTGCGATCGGGATCGTAGTCGATCGCTATTCCCCAGGAATGCATGGACCAATGGGTCCCGCCCCGCATCTTGCGCACGGCGAGGCAGCCGCCCCAGCGGTCCAGGCGCAGCTCGCGGATTTGTTCCGGCCCATAGTGATCGAGCACACGTTGGAGGACCCGCTTCAGACTATCGTGGACCTTCTCGTGGCAGGAAAACGAACTGACAGATTGGTTAAGGTTCCAGGCCAGCCGGTGCCGATAAGGCAGCTCGATGCGGACTTGGCGCTCACCGACGGGCCCGTAGAAGGCATGCAATGCCACCTCGTTCTGGCGCGGCCACCCGAGCGGGTTGACGTCGAGGGGCACCTCGTCGCGCCAGGGTTGCGGCATCTCGCCGTGTTGCCGCAGATAGGTCAGGGTCTCGAACGCATAGTCGGTCTGCGGACCCCAATAGCCGTCGATCTCCCCGACCTCAATGTTCTTCTCCCGACACAGGATCTGCACATAAGCGACCGCCTTGCGGTGGTTGGACCAGTCCTCCCAGCCTGGCGGCACCGTCGCACCTCGCCCGGTCAGCGCCTGCGCAACGGCGGCGTAGGTCGTGTCGCCGGGCCGCCCGTCGATCGGGCCCGGCTGGAAGCCTTCTTCGCGCAGTACTTCCTGCATCAATCGCACGGCGGTAGTCTTCATCTGCATCTCCCCCCGACTCTCTCGATATCGGCGCCGCTATAGCGCCAGGCGTCGACGCGCATCGACACTAGCCCAGAAAAGCCTTGATCTTCGCCGACATCTCCGGCGTCCTCAGATAGCCGTAGGACTTGTGGTGGTTGCGCTCCTGCGGTTGGTCCGGTTTGTGGTAGTCGTTGAGCACCAGATCGTCTTTCACCCCCACACCCGCCTCGTAGCGGTTGTCCATAGATTCGCCTGGGCGAAATCTCTCCCGATAAACATGGCCGGCGAAAGCGCAGCCTGGGCCCCGGCTCGACCCGAACGGCTCAAGGCACGCTCTCCGTCAACCCCTGCACGTACACCCACCGCGCGCTAGCGGGGTCCCCGACATAGCTCAGGAGCATCCTGCGGTTTCCCGCCTGACCCTCGGGCTGGAGTGAGATGTGGACCCACCCGGAATTAGCACCCTTCGTCGGGTCGTAGCACTCGCGGACGATCTGGTCGTAATCGGACAGGTTGTCACGCGCCCACTCGGCGAGCGTTAGCGTAGACATACCCGGGATCTCAACATCGCAGGCGCAGCCGGTGGTGTGCTGGCTCGTGCTGATCCAGCCGGCAGGCTTGTTCTTCAGGACCCGCTCCAGGGCCTGGCTACGAAACACGCTGTTGGGCGTGAAGCGGCCGAGCGCGTCGCGCAAGGGCTGCAGGATTTGGCCCGCGAGATGGATGGCGGCGCGCAATTCCGGTTCGCTCGGGAATGGGTTGGCGATGCCGAGCCGGCTGGCCAGATCGGACTTGGTCAGCCCATAGACCTTGAAGTTGGGCGCTATCTGGTCCTGCGGGTCGATGCCCGCGAGGTTGAAGCCCTCCAGCGGCTCGGTGGATCGGTCAGTCATGGCATTCTCTTCTTGTTCCGTGCCGGCGATCTAAAGTGCCGAACGGATGGCGCCGAGCGCCTCGCGCACTGACTTGGCAAGCGAGCCGCCCAGGGCGATGACGAAGTCCAGGTGCTCATGGACCGACGCGATCTCCCTTGGGCTGGCGCCACGTCTGAAGGCGGTCCGGTAGAGCGCGGCAATGTGCTCAGCCTCCTTGCCCCTCGTCCTGCCTTGCAGCAATAGCTTGACCAGCTCGCAGTCGGCCTCGGCCACGCTGTTCCAGAAGTTCGGCTTGTCGGCGTCGCGTCCCAGGGCGACTTCGATCATGCGCTGGCATTCGTCAGGCAGCGTCGCTTCCCACTCGCCTCTCTGCTCGTCATCGAGCCTGACGGCGAGCAGCTTGGCGACGGCCCAGTTGGTGAACGGGTAGGGGTCGGCCCCGCCGGCCTTCTCGTAAGCCTGCCAGTAGTAGCTCGCCATGTTGATCAGCGCTTCCAGGCGAGGCGCCGCGTCGGTATGCACCCAGGCGAGCCGTTTGCAGGCGCTGCCGAGCAGGCTCAGGCGTTCCGGGGTTGGCGCGCGTTGGCTGATGAGGTCCAGCTCTCGGATGGCTTGTTCGATGTCCCGGATCAGGTCCTGACGACCGGCCTCCGCGCCGACCTTCTCCGCCGTCTCACGCATCTCCTGCCAGCGCTCGCCGGAGAGTCGCACCCGGAAGTTGGTGCACTGTTCCACGGCCCGCACCGGACAATCGCCCTTCTCGGCGGCGAGGGCCTTTTCCAGCCAGTCGACGGCCTCGGCATAGGCGCGGGTTTCGCCCCAGGCAAAGCCCAGCGCCGCCGCCACGTCGCCACGGGCGAGCCAGTCGCCGCGGATCTTGTCCGGGATGGCCTTGAGCTTGTCGACGATGCCGGTGCGCAGCACATCGAGCTCGGCGGGATCTGCGCCCTTTTCGCTTGCCCGCATGCGGATCCATTCGCTGTAATTGTGCAGGTCGGAAACCAGCTCCGCCGGGGCGTGGTAGGTGTTGACCTCGCGCAGGCCGGGCTCGCCGCCATCGCGGCGCAGGAGATAACCGGGGTCGCCATAGCACTGATAGGCGCCCCAGGTATTGGCGTCGGGGAAACGCACCCAAATCTCCTCGCGGGCGGCGCGCACCGCCTCGCCGAACGACGCGCCTTCCAGCATGTGGGTATAGAAGCTCTCGGCGAAGGCCTCGGCGGCACCGTCATCCACCGCCCAGCCGGCGGCCACCACGGCCTTGACCCCCATGCCGATGAACTGTACCGCCAGGTTCGCCGCCAGCAGGCTGAATCGTCCTTGCGCGGCGGTGTTGCCCAGGGTCTTGCCGAGATGGCAGCAGTTGATGAACACCAGCTCCGGCACCCAGCGCATCTGCTCCACGTCGCCGGGCGTGAGGAAGGTGTTCTTGCCTATGACCATGCCTGAGACGCGCCTGGGGGCCGGCGGGTCGCGATCTTCGAGCTGCTGGTAGGCGACAGGCTTGGCTTGCGCATCCTCTTCCAAGAGGAATTCGTGCTCGCCGTGGCCAGCCAGGTGGAGGATGCGCCAGGCATTCTTGTGCAGCCCCGAGAGGATGGCGTCGGCGGTGTCGTCGATACAATCCTGGGCGAAGTAGTGATGGCTGTTGAGTAGGTTGGCCACCTTCTGCGCTTCCTGGCGCGCGCCAGGCAGATCGCTGAACTTGTCCCAGCCTCCGAGATCCGGGTTGCCCACGACGAAGGCAGTGGTCTCCGTGGCGTGGGCCGGGTGGGGCCGGAAATGCGTGGTCTTGAGCTGGCGTATTAGGCCGGCGGCGACAGCCGGCGGGCGGTTCCCGTGGCTCCAGCGGTCCTCCAGCAGCTCCCAGGGGTAGCGGGCGGATACCGGGTCTACCAGCAGCACCAGATCCGCTTGTTTCGGTGCCAGCTCCTTCAGTCGATTGGGCAGCAGCATTTCGAACAGGGTCTTGGCCACCTCGGCATTGGCGCCCGAGGATTGCGAGGCTTGCCGGATGAAGCCGTCCGCCAGGCGCAATTGCCCGGTGGCCAGCGTCTCCTCGGCGCGGGCGCGGTCGGTGGTCGCGATGAAGCGCAGGGTTTCGGAGCCCTTGTCCTCGATGATCTCCAACCGCTGCCACCAGCCCCGCGCGTCGTCGCAACGCACCCGGATCAGCCGGCCCTGTCCCTCCTCGATGGTGCCTTTCGGCCATACGAGCTGCATGGCGAGCTGGCCATCCCTGAGTACCCTGTCCAGGGCTTCGGCGGCGGCAATGGCCACATCCTGGTACAGCTCCAGGAACTCGACCCGGTCGATGATGACCTGGCCTTCCATTTCGGCCGCAACCAGCTTGTCGTTGGCCGCCGCCGCGCCGCGTAGAATGGCTTCCACCGAATCCCGCACGGTGACGCCACCGGCGCCGGTGCCCACCAGCAGGCAGGTGAGGGCCACCGAGCGCACGCGATCGCCGGGCCCGAAACGATCATTAGGCCACTGCGCTATGCGCAGGGCGTAATCCAGCATCGCGTTACCCACGCTCTTGGCGAGCAGACCGGGGCTCAGCTCGCCCACCTGCCCCAGGCCGATCACTACCGCTCCGCCTGGCTTGCTGTCGGCACTAGGGGCGAAGAACAAGGCATGGCTGCCCAACTGGCCGGGATAAAGCCCCAGGTGCAGCCGGGTGGACAAGGCCCGCCCCAATCTCTCGTCCAGCGACTGCTCGGCGCTGATGATGGTGTCGCCCAGGTAATGTCCCACCAGCACGGCATGCCTGGAATAAGCCAGGTTGCCGTGGCTTAAGCTGACTTTAATCGACGGAACGCCATGCCCGGCCGCGGCCTCGTCGAAAGGACGGGAGACGCCGAAACCGAATCCGCGCAGGCTCGCCTCGTCTGGGATGTCATCAGTCGGGGGCACAGTCGGCAGGAGGAAGCGCTCCGGCTCGCCCGCTGCGGCGCGGGTCCGGGTCGGCGGCACAGCGGGCAGGCGCGTGGTGGCTCCAGTCGTCAGCAGGTCCAGGTAGCCGGGGAAGGCGCGCTTCTTGGCGCAGAGCTCGTCATGGGCAGTGTCCTCCACATACCAGATCTTGATCCCCGGGAGCACACCGGAGCTCCAGGGCACAGTGCCATCGCCCTCACGGGTGGCGATAAACTCCAGCCGCTTTCGTCCGGCGAGCCAGGGCTCTTCGTAATCGACCACCTGATACTCCACGACAGTCGCGTCCTGGCAGCCGGCCACGTAGAGCATGTGCTGCGGATCGGGAGCGGCCTGCTTCAGGAACTCCCAGGTAGCGCGCGCCCGGATCAGAGCCTCCCCATCGGCCGTACGCCAGCGTGCCGCCAATTGCCGCTTCAGGTCGCTCCACAGGGCCGGACGGGCGAAGTCCGCGCTGCGCGGGTCGAAGGGCAGCAGCTCCAGCAGGCCGGGGAAACGGTTGACGATGTCGACGATCTCGTCGGTGTTATGGGTGATGTCGAGCAGGCTGAGCTTGGCCTGGGTCGGGTTGTAGCCGGTCAGCCAGCGCACGGCTTCGTGGGAGCCCAGGTTGGGAGTGCCCAGCATCATGAGACGGCTGTTGGGCAGATTGACGATGCGCCGCCACAACGCCGTTCCGCGCCCGCCGTCGGCGATCATCGCGCGCACTACCAGTCCGCCCATCGAATGCGCCACCAGACGCACCGGTTGGCCCTGCCGCTCGATGTCCGGTAACCAGGCCTCCAACTGGTCCGCTAGCTTTATGGCCGCGTCGCGCACGGACAGGCGCCAGTCATACGGGAAGATTTCCACCCGGTGGCTGCGCGCCAGAAATTCCAGCAGCGGACCGTAGAAGTCCTCCAGCAGATCGGTGGCCCTTATCTCGGGCCCGGTCGTCGATGTCTCGATGCGCAGCCGGCCCAGCTCTCCCTTGAGCAGCGCCCGGTATTTCAGCCAGACCAGGTCGTTCCCCACCTGCAGAGCGCTGCCCATGATGCCGGGCAACACCACAGCCAGGGGCCGCGGCGCGCTGATGCTGCGGCTGCGCCGTACCGCCTCTCGCCACTTGGGCTCCTGCTGCTTGGCCACCTGGATGGGCCGGAAGCCGCCGTCGCTGTCATCGCTCCGGGTCAGGCCGGATATCAGCCAGCGCACGCTCTTCGCATTGGTGAAGTAGTTGAAATGGCTGACGTCGGGCCCCTGGTCAAACTGGAAGCGCGCGCCCTTCTCCGACCGGCGGATGCCGCCGTACATGGACCCGGTATTCACCACCAGGTCGTGGTCAGCGCCATAGAACCAATCGGTGGCCAGCAGCTTGATCTGGCCCCACAGGGAATCGCCCTCGATGTCGCCGGAGATGACGCTCAGATCCGCCGCGGTGGTCAGCTCCGGATGCTGCAACAGGCGGGTAAGCGCAGAGCCGGGCATCATCGCCTCCAGCCCGGGCAGGGTGCGCGGATCGGTGCGCTCCTTCACTACCGCCAGCAAGAAATCGGCGGCATCGCCCAGCAGACCGTTGCCGGTGAGGTAGTCGAGCACCGACAGCCAGCGGTCCAGCCGTCCCGAGGCCAGCGTGGTGCCGCGCGCCGGGCAGGCCACGCGGACGAAGCGGCGAATGCGCGCCTTTTTCTCGTCCAGCAGGGCCAACAGATCCTTCAGCCGCTCGCGATCGGCGTCATAGGCATGGTCGCGCTCCTCGGCGGCCACAGTACTTAATGGGCTAAGGCCGATCTGTTCGGCGATCGTGCGGTCAGCCGCGAACAGGTCGTTCATCAACCCGGCCTTCAACGGGTCGTCGACCTTGCTGCGCTCACCCAGACACAGCAGCTCACCCACCAGCCCGCCCCGGGAGTGGCTGACCAGATGGACCTGCGCGTTCTCGGGCAGATGCTTGGCCAGATCCAGAGCGTTCTGGATCGGGCTCACCGTGAGCGAGCGGTGCTCGAAGGCATACACCCGCTCGCCGTAGCGTTCCTTCAGGGTCTGGCGCGCCGCCGAGCCGGTAGCACTCTCCCACAGCTTGCCGTAGCTGCCCTCGGAGCTGGAGCCGGTGCCGTGGATGAGCACCAGGATCGGGTCCGGGCTTGCGGGCAGCACCTCGTCCTCGGGCACCGCCGTGAGGGTGAAAGGGGCGTCCAGCGAACAGCGGTAGAGGCCCGGCGCATTCCCGCGCAGCAGCTTCTCTTCCAGCTTGCCGCCCAGGCTGGCGGCCGCCTTGCCTTTCAGATCGACGCCGAAGAACTCCAACACCTTGATGCCCAGCCCCAGCCAGCCGCGCTGGCCCGCCCGGGAGCCCCGAAGCCTGGGGTGAGGATCGATCTCCCAGGCCTCGCCCCCGTCCCGACTGACCGTCCTGCGACCGCGCTCCCGGATGAGGTCGTCGGCCCGGGTCCAGAGCACGAAGCCGTTCTCCAGCTCCACTCGCACCACCTCATCGCCCTGTACCTGCACCTCTCCGGCGTCCGCGTCGCGGGCGGTGGCGGGGCGCACGCAGTGCAGCGCGGTGACCGGGAGGTCGGCGCTGGTCTTTGGAGGGGTCGCCTTGCCCTGCTTGATGCCCCGTACGCGGTAGTTGCTGGTCATGGTGTGCTCTCCTGTTTCCCTGGCGGCAGGCCCGTAGCCTGCGGCAAATCCAAATTCGGCTGGTTGGACTATCGATCAGGCACTCCCTCGGCCCAGGCCCCCATGCCCATCGACCATAGGGCCCGACGTGGACACTGCACAGCCAGCGGGCGGCGCGTGCCCATCGCAGCGCAATCCCCTCATTCGAGCACCTTGAACCTGCGTGCCTGGGCCGACCCCAGGATCTGCGGTGACTGGGGCAGCCGGCTGCTCGGCAGATAGCCGCGGATGGCGTTGAGCCAGGCGTCGTAAGTCGCCGGCTTCTGCTCGTGCAGGGTCTTGAGCGCGTAATAGGTGAAGGCGCCGTTGGGGCGGCCGCGGAAGCTGGTGTCGTAGCTGTACTCGGTGTCCTGGCAGCCGGCCAGCAACAGGTCTCCGCCGGTGCGCTTGAGGCCGCTGACCACCTTGGGCGGCCGGGCGACGGGCGGTGGAAGATCGGAGTCCGCCATCCAGGCAGACAGGGGCAGGAAACGGACCCGCGCGCCACCCGGGTCGAGGTCGTCCTCGGCACCGCGGGTCACCGAGCCCGAATGACAGCTGTCTGAGATCAACAGGATGCGCACGCCTGGGGCGCGGCGGTCGAACAGTGCGTGGATGTCGTCGTCCAGCAGGGGTCCGGCGGTGCCGATGTCGTAGGGGCAGAGCGCCTCGTCGCGGCCGTCGGGCTCGTCGCCGGAGCTGTCCGGCACCCAGGTCCCGTGACCCGAGTAGGTGAGCACCAGGGTGTCGCCGGACCGCGCCCCGTCGATGAGACCACCCATCGCGTCGGACATCGCCGCATGGGTCGCGGCCGCGTCGAGCAACATGTCCACCGCGTAGCCGCGCCCCTTGAGCTCCGCGGCCCAATCCCGGGCGTCGTTCACGCAGCCGGAAAGATCATTCTGCGTGCCGGGATAATCGTTGATACCGATGCAAAGCGCCTTGTAGGCCATCGCTTTTGACTCCTTGTGAGGGTCGTTGCCCGGATGGGTCCAGTCGGTCCGCTGGGCAGCTCGTGGGCCAGCTCGGCCGCCAGGGCCAGGGCG
>Ga0315556_1002198_pt1 | contig 11266 bp, 7 predicted proteins | sample SalMarSW160310MG_FD_202112 | JGI IMG/M metagenome (GOLD analysis project Ga0315556, IMG submission 202112) | Salt marsh sediment microbial communities from the Plum Island Ecosystem LTER, Massachusetts, United States - Salt Marsh Sediment SW1603-10 ...
GCGGGCAGGGCTAGAATCGGCTCCATGAGCGCGCCCACCACGATGTACAAGTACGGCTTCCGCATCCGCACCCGTAGCGGCACGCCGGTGGAGAACTTGGTGGTGCAGGCGCGCGACCGGGCCGAGGCCGAGCGCAAGATCAATCAGATCTACCCGCACTGCGACATCATCGAGTGCCGCGTGATCCACACCACGATCGGCGACGACGGTCCGAGCCTGGAGAGCATCATCTCCCTCATTTCGGGTCCGCCCAAGGATAAGCCCGGCGAATAGCTTGTCTCACGCTTCTCGGACACGGAGCGACGAACCCGACATGAACAAGAGCAAAAGCGGCACGCTCCGCTCCGACGCGCTGGTGCTGTTCGGCGTCACGGGCGATCTTGCGCACAAGATGATCTTCCCGGCGCTGTACGGGATGGCCAAGCGCGGCACGCTCAATGTTCCGGTGGTCGGCGTCGCGTCCTCGAAATGGAGCCTGGCGCGGCTGCGCAAGCGGGCGACCGACAGCATCAGGAAATCCGGCCGGATCGACGACCCGGGTGCGCTGGAGCAGCTGCTATCGCTGCTGCGCTATGTCGACGGCGACTACAACGACCCGGCAACCTTCCAGGCGCTCAAGAGAGCGCTGGGCGGCGCGCGGCGTCCGGTGCACTACCTTGCCATCCCGCCGGCGCTGTTCGCCACCGTCATCAAGGGGCTCGGCGCGGCCGGTTTGGCGCGACAGGCGCGCGTCATCGTGGAGAAACCGTTCGGCCGCGATCTCGCCTCGGCGCGCGCGCTCAACCGGGTCGCACGCTCGGTCTTTCCCGAGGACTCCATCTTCCGCATCGATCACTTCCTGGCTAAGGAAGCGATCATGAATATCCTGTATTTTCGTTTCGCCAATTCCTTTCTCGAGCCGATCTGGAACCGCAACTACGTCGCCAGCGTCCAGCTCACGCTGGCCGAGGATTTCGGCGTCGGCAGCCGGGGTGCGTTCTACGAAACCGCCGGCTGCCTGCGCGACGTGGTCCAGAACCACCTGTTCCAGATCGTCGCCCTGCTTGCCATGGAACCGCCGAGCTATAGGGGTTTCGGCGCGGTGCACGGCGAAACCGCCGACGTGTTTCAAGCCATGCGTCCGCTGCGGTCCGACGATCTGGTGCGCGGCCAGTACGTCGGCTACCGCAAGGAGCGGGGCGTCGCCACGGGTTCCGACGTCGAGACGTTCTGCGCCCTGCGCCTCGGCATCGATTCGTGGCGCTGGGAAGGCGTGCCGTGGTACCTGCGCTCGGGCAAGTATCTTGCCACGACGGCGGCGGAGGTACTGGTCAAGCTGAAGGCGCCGCCGCAGCGTCTGTTCGCCGATTCGGCGCCGCCGAACGGCCTGGCCAATTATCTGCGCTTTCGCCTGTCCCCCAACTCGGCCGTCGCGCTCGCGGCCCGCGTCAAGCGCGCGGGCAAGGAATTCGTCGGCGACCAGCGCGAGCTCTACTTGCTCGACCAGCGGCCCGGAGAGGAGGCGCCGTACGAGCGGCTTCTTGGCGACGCGATGGCCGGCAACGGCGCGCTTTTCACGCGCGAGGACGCGGTCGAGGCTGCCTGGGCGGTGGTCGACCCCGTGCTCAGAAATCATCCTAGGGCTCATCCCTACCGGCGCGGAAGCTGGGGGCCCGGGGCGGCCGATGCGCTCATTGCGCCAGACGGCCGCTGGCACAACCCCAAACTGGCACCCGGCGGCTCGGCGGGGAGAAGGTAACCGGACATGGACTACCGCAAGGCATTCATCGTCGGGCCCGGCAGGGAGGTTCGCCTGGCAAAGGTGGATCCTTCGTACACGGGCAAGCACCCATCGCACCGCAGGGCGCCGAAAGTGATCGAGCAGGACGTCGCGCGTAAGGACAGGCTCCAATCCCTGCTCCGCGCCGGCGGCAAGGACGACGATTTGATCAAGCGCAATAGGCAGCCGGGCAGGGTTCGATAGGCTCTGCGCTGATGAAACCGAGTCCCCTGGCGGGCAAGCCGGCCACGTCGGAACTTCTGGTTGACGTGCCAAGGCTCGTCACGGCGTACTACACCGGCGTGCCCGATGCGTCCGTGCCGGCGCAGCGGGTTGCGTTCGGCACCTCGGGGCACCGCGGTCGCGCCTTCGAGAATTCCTTCAACGAGTGGCATGTGCTGGCGATTAGCCAGGCCATCTGCGATTACCGCAAGCGGCAGAACACAAACGGTCCGCTCTACCTCGGTATCGACACGCACGCGCTGTCGGTGCCGGCTTGCGCCAGCGCGCTCGAGGTGCTCGCGGCCAACGGTGTGGAAGTCATGCTCGCGGACAACGACGAGTACACGCCCACGCCCGTCATTTCTCACGCGATCCTCACCTACAACCACGCTCGCAGCGCAGGTTTTGCCGACGGCATCGTCATCACTCCCTCGCACAACCCGCCCGACAACGGCGGCTTCAAGTACAACCCGCCCAGTGGCGGGCCGGCAGATAACGACGCCACGAAGTGGATCGAAGCCAGAGCCAATGAGTTTATGGAAAGCCGCCTGCAGGGCGTGAAGAGAATTCCCTACGCCAGGGCCCTGCGCGCCAGCACCACGCACCGGCACGACTTTCTCGGCGCGTACGTGGGCGACCTCGCCAATATCCTCGACATGGATGCGATCCGCGGCGCGAACATAAAGATGGGCGTGGACCCGCTCGGCGGCGCCGGAGTCCACTACTGGGGCCCGATCGCCGAGCGCTATGGACTCGATCTTACGGTCGTGAACGAAACGATCGATCCGACCTTTCGCTTTATGACGGTCGATTGGGACGGACGCATCCGCATGGATCCGTCCTCGCCCTACGCCATGCAGGGCCTGATCGGTCTCAAGGAGCGCTTCGACGTCGCCTTTGCCTGCGACACCGACCACGACCGGCACGGGATTGTCACCCGGAATGCGGGCCTGCTGCCGCCCAACCACTATCTTTCCGTCGCCGTCTTTTATCTTTTCCAGCACCGGCCGCAGTGGAGCAAATCGGCCGCGGTCGGCAAGACGCTGGTCAGCAGCCGGATGATCGATCGCGTGGCGGCGAAGCTCGGCCGCAAGCTGTACGAGGTGCCGGTCGGCTTCAAGTGGTTCGTCGACGGCCTGCTCGACGGCTCGCTCGGCTTCGGCGGGGAAGAGAGCGCGGGCGCTTCATTTCTTCGCATGGACGGCAAGGTGTGGACGACCGACAAAGACGGCATCGTCGCGGCCTTGCTGGCCGCGGAAATCACCGCGCGCATGGGCCGCGATCCCGGCGAAATCTATCTCGAACTGACGCGCGAATTCGGCGCGCCCGTCTTCGAGCGCATCGATGCTTCTGCCACGCCGGCTCAAAAGGCGCTGCTTTCGAAACTGTCGCCGCAGCGAGTGAAGTCCGAACAACTGGCCGGCGAGAAGATCGAGAGCATCCTTACCCAGGCGCCGGGCAACGACGCAGCGATCGGTGGGTTGAAGGTCGTGGCCGAAAACGGCTGGTTTGCGGCGCGTCCGTCCGGGACCGAAGACATCTACAAGATCTACGCCGAGAGCTTCCGTGGAGGGGATCATCTGCGCCGCATCCTGGCCGAAGCGCAGACCATCGTCGGCGCTGCTCTGGAGAAGAGGCCGTGAGCGAAACCGCACGGGCAAGCCACCCCCTGTTCGGCCTTCTGCCTGCCGACGTGGCGGGATTCGAGCCCCTCGCAGAGCTTGCGCTGGATATGCGCTCGTCGTGGAATCACGCCACCGACCAGGTGTGGCGGCAGCTGGATCCCGTGTTGTGGGAGCTCACCCACAACCCCTGGGGCATCCTGCAGACGGTCTCCCGCAATCAGATCGAGCGCCTGTCGACCGATCCTGCTTTCCGTAGGAGCGTCGACGACCTGGTGCGAGCGAGGCGCGAGGCCGCGGAGGCACCCGCGTGGTTTCAGCAGGCCTGTCCGCAATCGCAGCTGCGCTGCGTCGCCTATTTCAGCATGGAATTCATGTTGAGCGAAGCTTTACCCATCTACTCGGGCGGACTCGGGAACGTGGCCGGCGACCAGCTCAAGGCTGCCAGCGATCTGGGTGTGCCGGTGGTCGGCGTGGGACTGCTGTACCAGCAGGGCTATTTTCGCCAGGTGATCGACAAGGGTGGAGCACAACAGGCGCTCTTCCCCTACAACGACCCCGGACAGTTGCCGATCACGCCATTGCGCCAGGAGAACGGGGAGTGGTTGCGGTTGGAGATCGAACTGCCCGGTTACTCGGTCTGGCTGCGCGCCTGGCAGGTCCAGGTTGGTCGCGTGAAGCTGTACCTGCTGGACAGCAACGACCCAGCGAACATCCCCGCTCATCGGGGGATTACCAGCGAGTTGTATGGGGGCGGGCCGGAGTTGCGCCTCAAGCAGGAATTGATGCTCGGGATAGGCGGCTGGCGACTGCTCGCCGCGCTCGGCATCCGGCCGGAAGTCTGCCACCTGAACGAGGGGCATGCGGCCTTTGCGGTGCTGGAGCGCGCGCGCAGTTTCATGCAGGAGAGCGCGCAGCCGTTCGAAGTCGCGCTGGCCGTCACCCGGGCGGGGAATCTGTTTACGACGCACACGGCGGTCCCCGCAGGCTTCGATCGCTTCGCTCCGGGCCTCATCGAGCAATACCTCGGCGGCTATGCCGAGCAGAAGCTCGGCATGAGCCTTCACGATTTGCTCGCCCTGGGCCGCAGCAACCCGAACGATTCGTCGGAACCCTTCAATATGGCGTATCTGGCGCTACGCGGAAGCGGAGCAGTGAATGGTGTGAGTCGCTTGCACGGGCAGGTGAGCCGGCACATCTTTCTGCCGCTCTTTCCGCGCTGGCCCGAGGACGAGGTGCCGGTCGGACACGTCACCAACGGCATCCACGTGCCGACCTGGGACTCGGCCCCGGCCGATGATCTCTGGACGCAAGCCTGCGGCAAAGACCGCTGGCGGGGAACGGCTGAAACCCTGGAGCAGGACATACGCCGCGTCTCCGACGCCAGCCTCTGGCAATTCCGCACTGCCGCCAGCAAATCTCTGGTCGAATACGCTCGCCAACGATTGTCCCGCCAGCTGGCCGCCTCGGGCGCTTCGCCCGAGGCGGTCGACGGCGTGAAGCATCTGTTCGATTCCAACACGTTGACGCTGGGCTTTGCGCGACGCTTCGCAACCTACAAACGGCCGAACCTGCTTCTGCACGATCCGGATCGGCTGCTGCGCCTGTTGACCCATCCGCAGCGCCCGGTGCAGCTCATCATGGCCGGCAAGGCCCATCCGGCAGACCGCGCAGGCCAGGCCCTGATCCGGGAATGGACGCATTTCATCCGCCGGCCCGAGGTGCGCCGGCATGTGATTTTCCTCAGCGACTACGACATGCTCCTGACCGAGCACCTGGTGCAGGGCGTGGACGTCTGGCTCAACACGCCGCGGCGCCCCTGGGAAGCCTGCGGAACGAGCGGCATGAAGGTGCTCGTCAACGGCGGCCTCAACCTGTCGGAACTGGACGGTTGGTGGGCGGAGGCCTACGCGCCCGAGCTCGGCTGGGCGTTGGGGGACGGGCGGGAACACGACGACGACCCGGCCTGGGACGCAGCCGAAGCCGAGGCGCTGTACGACCTGCTCGAGCGCGAGGTGATCCCAGAGTTCTACACCCGCGACGATCAGGGCATTCCCGGTGCATGGGTCGCGCGGATGCGCGAAAGCATGGCGCGCCTGACGCCGCGCTTTTCCTCCAACCGCGCGGTGCGCGAATACACCGAGCGGTACTACCTGCCGGCAGCATCGGTCTACAGTGAACGTGCGGCGGGCAAAGGCGCCGGCGGCGCGCAGCTAGTCGAATGGCGGCATGCGCTGCACGAAAAGTGGAGCGCGCTGCGTTTCGGCGAAGCAAAGATCCACAGCGGCGGCGCGCACCACGTGTTCGAGGTTCAGGCCTACCTCGATGAACTCGACTCGGAGGCGGTGCGGGTCGAGCTCTATGCCGATGGCGTCGACGGCAGCCCCCCGGAGCGGGTGGAGATGAAGCGCGTGCGGCAACTGCTGGGCGCGGCAAACGGCTATGCCTATCACGCGGAGGTGCCCGCGACCCGCCCGGCGACGGACTATACGGCGCGAATGATCCCGCAGCGTAGCGGCGTCGCGGTTCCCCTCGAAGCCGCGCCGATTCTGTGGCAGCGCTGAATCGACGGGGGCACTGAGAGCCATGAATCCGGCCGGGTTGAAGAACTGGCCGCCGCTGCTTCACCGATTGATCGGCGCGCTTACGGCGATCATGCCGGCTCTCGAACTAATGGATCGCGATGGGGTCAACCATCTGCCGGTCATGACCGACCGCCAGGCGGTCGGCATGCTGAACCGCGAAGATGTGATCACGTCCGTGCGCACGCTGCAGGAGCTCGGAACCTGACAAAACCATTGTCGGCCGAGAAACTTTCGCGGACGGATAAAGAGGAGCGGTGAGCCATGAACGCGAGACCCCTTTCCCCCGAGCTGCTACACAAGATGGATGCCTACTGGCGCGCCGCCAACTACCTGTCGGTCGGCCAGATCTACCTCTACGACAATCCGCTGCTGAAGCGCCCGCTCGAGCTCGGCGACGTGAAGCACATGCTCCTCGGCCACTGGGGCACCACTCCCGGGCAGAACTTCATCTACGTGCACCTGAACCGGGTGATCAAGAAATACGACCTCGACATGATCTACGTCTCCGGCCCCGGGCACGGCGGTCCGGCGGTGGTGGGCAACACTTATCTCGAGGGGACATACAGCGAGATCTATCCGAACGTCGGCCGGGACGAGGAGGGGCTGCGCCGCCTTTTCATCCAGTTCTCGTTTCCCGGCGGCATTCCGAGCCATGCCTCGCCCGAGTGCCCGGGCTCGATCCACGAGGGCGGCGAGCTGGGCTATTCGCTCAGCCATTCGTTCGGGGCGGTGTTCGACAATCCTGACTTGATCGTCGCCTGCGTGGTCGGCGACGGCGAGGCGGAGACGGGGCCCCTGGCGACGGCCTGGCATTCCAACAAGTTCCTCAACCCCGCGAGCGACGGCGCGGTGCTGCCGATCCTGCACCTGAACGGCTACAAGATTTCCAACCCGACCGTGCTCGCCCGCATCGAGCACGAGGAGCTGGAGCAGCTGCTGCGCGGCTACGGTTGGACGCCGCACTTCGTCGAGGGCCACGAGCCCGAGGCGATGCACCAGGCGATGGCCGCGACGCTCGACGCGGCGGTGGAGCAAATCAGGCGGATTCAGCACGACGCCCGGGAGGGCGGCAACCTTACCCGGCCGCGCTGGCCGATGATCGTGCTCAATTCGCCCAAGGGCTGGACCGGCCCGAAGGTCGTCGACGGCCTGCCGGTCGAGGGCACGTTCCGCGCGCACCAGGTGCCGCTCGCCGATCCGGGCAGCCATCCGGGGCACCTCAAGCTGCTGGAAGAGTGGCTGCGGAGCTATCGGCCGCAGGAGCTGTTCGACGAGCGCGGCCGCTTCAAGCCCGAGCTGGCCGAGCTCGCGCCCGAGGGCGCGCGGCGCATGGGCGCCAATCCTCACGCCAACGGCGGCATGCTGTTGCGCGAGCTTCGCATGCCGGATTTCCGCGACTACGCCGAGAACGTGCCCGAGCCGGGCTCGCCCGGCGCCGGCGACACGCTCGCGCTCGGGCGTTTCCTGCGCGACGTAGCGAAGCTGAACGCCGAGCAGCGCAATTTCCGCGTCTTCGGCCCCGACGAGACGCTCTCCAACCGCCTGGGCGCCGTGTTCGAGGCGACCACTCGCCAATGGGACGCGAGGACGGTGCCGAACGACGAGTTTCTCGCGCCTTCCGGGCGCGTGCTCGACTCGATGCTGAGCGAGCACCAGTGCGAGGGGTGGCTCGAGGGCTATCTGCTCACCGGGCGCCACGGGCTGTTCAACTGCTACGAGGCGTTCATCCACATCATCGACTCGATGTTCAACCAGCACGCCAAGTGGCTCAAGGTCACCGCGCGCCTGCCGTGGCGGCCGAAGATCGCCTCGCTCAACTATCTGCTCGCCTCGCACGTCTGGCGCCAGGACCACAACGGCTTCACCCACCAGGACCCCGGATTCATCGACAACGTGGTGAACAAGAAGGCGCAAGTCGTGCGGGTCTACTTCCCGCCGGACGCCAACTGCCTGCTCTCGGTAATGGACCATTGCCTGCGCAGCCGCCACTACGTCAACGTGGTGGTCGCCGGCAAGCACCCGGCGCCGCAGTGGCTGACGATGGATGCCGCGGTCAAGCACTGCAGCGAGGGGATCGGCATCTGGCAGTGGGCGAGCAACGACCAGGGCAGCGCGCCCGACGTGGTGATGGCCTGCTGCGGCGACGTGCCGACGCTCGAGACCCTCGCCGCGGTGTCCATCCTGCGCCAGCATCTGCCGGAGCTGAAGATCCGCGTGGTCAACGTCGTCGACCTGATGAAGCTGCAGCCGCCGAGCGAGCACCCGCACGGGCTGAGCGACGTGGACTTCGACGAGCTGTTCACCCGGGACAAGCCGGTCATCTTCGCCTACCACGCCTACCCCTGGCTGATCCACCGCCTGACCTACCGCCGCACCAACCACGACAACATCCACGTGCGCGGCTACAAGGAGGAGGGCACCATCACCACGCCGTTCGACATGACGGTGCTGAACGACCTGGACCGCTTCCACCTGGTGATGGACGTCATCGACCGCCTGCCGCAGACCGGCGACAAAGGCGTCTATCTCAAGCAGCAGCTCAAGGATAAGCTGATCCAGCACAAACAATACATCGACAAGTACGGGCAAGATATGCCGGAGATCCGGAACTGGAAGTGGGGATGAACCGTGCATAGGCTCAGACAAATCTGGAGCGACCTGCGCTCGAGCTTCTGGTTTATGCCGTCACTGATCGTCGCGGCCAGCGTTGTCTTGGCGGTCGCTTTGATTGAAACAGACTCCACCGGGGGCGATCGGTGGCTGACCAAGTGGCCGCGCTTGTTCGGGGCCGGGCCGGAAGGCGCGCGCCAGTTGTTGTCCACGCTCGCCGGCTCGATGATGACCGTGATGGGCATCACGTTCTCCATGACCCTGGTGGCGCTGGCGCTGGCGTCGAGCCAATACACCTCGCGCATCCTGCGCAACTTCATGGGCAGCCGCGTCACGCAGGTCACGCTCGGGATCTTCGCCGGCATTTTCGTTTATTGCCTGATCGTGCTGCGCACCATTCGCGGCGGCGTCGGCGAAGCGGAGTTCGTGCCGGGCGTGGCGGTGTTCTTCGCGTTTGTTATGGCGCTCGGCGGCGTCGGCGTCCTCATTTACTTTATTCATCACATCGCCTCGTCGATCCAAGCCTCCAGCATCATCGCCTCGGTCGCCGAGGAGACCATAGCGGCCATTGATCGACTGTTTCCGCAAAAGCTGGGACGTGAACCCGATGAAGATGAGGACCAGGACCAAGTGCTTCAGTCTCTGAAACAGAGGACCTGGCGCGCCGTGCCGGCAGAGATGGACGGCTACATTCAGAACGTGGATAACGATGGGCTCCTGCGTCTGGCGCGGGACAGGAAGACCATTGTGCGGATGGAGTGTGGCATCGGCGAGTTCGTCGTCCGAGATACCGCGTTGGCGTCGCTCGCTCTGGAAGAACCGCCGGATCAGGAGACGATCGCTGCCCTTAATGCGTCATACAGCATCAGTAGCCACCGCACGGTGGACCAGGACCCCGCCTTCGGTGTCAGGCAGATCGTGGACATGGCATTGAAGGCACTTTCGTCCGGTGTCAACGACACCTCCACGGCAGTGATATGCGTGGATTACCTGACGGCGATACTGGCACGGCTGGCTCCCCGGATATTCCCCGCGTCGCGTCGCTACGAGGAAGGCGAACTTCGCGTGATCGCCATGGCCCCGTCGTTTGAAGATCTGCTGGTCGAAGCGTTCGACCAGATTCGCCGAAACGCCGAAGGCAATGTCTCCGTCATGTCGCGCATGCTCGGCGCTCTCGATGCCATCGGCAGTCTGACGGACAGCCCGCGCCGCCGGCGGGCGCTGCGCGAACAAGTGCAGCGAATTGCCGAGCTGGCCGATCGCACCATCGACTCCGCGCATGATCGCGCGCGAATCGAGGAGCGGCTGACGCGCGTGCGCGAAGCGATCGATGCCGTGCACGCATTGCGTGCAGAGGAAGCAAGCGCATAGTCTCGTGAATTCGAACCTGGAAATGGAAGGCAAAGTCCGTTTAGCGAACTCGGGCGTGGTCATCTCGGTGCGCGGCAGCGTCGTCGATGTGCGGTTCGACAAGCATTTGCCGCCGATCTACTCGGTGCTGCGGGCGGGAGACAATGGGCGGATCGTCATCGAAGTGCAGGCGCAACTGGATGCCCGTCACGTGCGCGGGATTGCCTTGACGCCCACGCAAGGCCTTGCGCGCGGCATGGCGGTGGAGGACATGGGCGGACCATTGAAGGCGCCGGTAGGCAAAGGAATTCTCTCTAGGATGTTCGACGTGTTCGGAAATGCCATCGACCGTGGAGCGGCGCTATCCGATGTCCAATGGCGTTCGGTGCACCGGGCGCCGCCGCTGCTGGCACGGCGTTCCACCAAATCCGAGCTCTTCGAGACGGGGATCAAGGTCATCGACGTGCTCATGCCGCTGGAGCGTGGCGGCAAGGCGGGTCTGTTCGGCGGGGCGGGCGTGGGTAAGACCGTGTTGCTCACCGAAATGATCCACAACATGATCGGGCACCAGGAGGGCGTAAGCATTTTTTGCGGCATCGGTGAGCGTTGCCGAGAAGGTGAGGAGCTTTACCGCGAAATGAAGCAAGCCGGCGTGTTGCCGAACATGGTGATGGTCTTCGGCCAGATGAACGAGCCGCCGGGTGCCCGATTCCGCGTCGGCCACGCCGCGCTGACGATGGCCGAGTATTTTCGGGACGACGAGCGCCGCGATGTGCTGCTGCTCATCGACAATATCTTCCGGTTTATCCAGGCCGGCGCGGAGGTGTCCGGCTTGATGGGGCAGATGCCGTCGCGCCTCGGTTATCAGCCGACGATGGGCACCGAGCTATCGCAGCTGGAGGAGCGTATCGCCAACACCGATAGCGGCGCTATCACCTCGATCCAGGCGGTCTATGTGCCGGCGGACGATTTTACCGATCCGGCGGCGGTGCACACCTTTTCCCACCTTTCGGCGTCCATCGTGCTGTCGCGCAAGCGGGCAAGCGAAGGCCTCTATCCGGCCATAGATCCGTTGCAGTCCAGCTCCAAAATGGCGACACCGGGCATCGTCGGCGCAC